>Ga0209573_1000552_pt1 | contig 75873 bp, 86 predicted proteins | sample TNRBio252014_DNA_FD_185870 | JGI IMG/M metagenome (GOLD analysis project Ga0209573, IMG submission 185870) | Wastewater treatment Type I Accumulibacter community from EBPR Bioreactor in Madison, WI, USA - TNR Reactor_6/25/2014_ DNA (SPAdes)... | ecosystem: Engineered > Bioreactor > EBPR >...
AGAATAGCTGGCGCAGCCTCGCGGAGATACCGGCCAGCACGTCCGAATCCGAGGCCATGAGCAAAGATCTGCGCAAACGCGGCTTCACCTTCGTCGGCCCGACGATCTGCTACGCCCACATGCAGGCCACCGGGATGGTATAGCAATTTTTCACACGTGAAAATCCGCCTTCCCGACGCCGCTTGCGTAACCTTCAAGCGTGGTATGACCTGGAGGTCGAGAAGGACAGGCTGGCGGATCGACTGGAGCTTGAAGTGCCTGTTGTGCTGGCGCATGTATGAATGTGCATCGCTTGCCAAGATAAAGGATTTGCGACATCATGACGACAAGATGCCAATGGGCCGGCAGCGACCCGCTCTACGTAGCTTATCATGACCTGGAATGGGGCGTCCCGGTGCACGACGACCGGACGATCTTCGAGTTCTTGATCCTGGAGGGCGCGCAGGCTGGGCTGAGTTGGTCGACAATTCTTAAGAAGCGCGATGCCTATCGTGCGGCCTTCGACAATTTCGACCCGGCTACGGTGGCAGCCTACGACGATGACAAGGTAGCCCACTTGCTGGCCAACCCTGGCATCGTGCGCAATCGCGCCAAGATCGCATCGGCCATCAAGAACGCCCAGGCCTTTCTGGCCGTGCAGCAGGAATTCGGCAGTTTCGATGCCTACATCTGGCAATTCGTCGGTGGCCGGGTCAAGCAGAATAGCTGGCGAAGCCTCTCCGAAATACCCGCTAGCACGCCCGAATCCGAGGCTATGAGCAAAGACCTTCGGAAACGCGGCTTCAACTTCGTCGGCCCGACGATCTGCTATGCCCATATGCAGGCAACCGGTCTTGTTAATGATCACGTCGTCGATTGTTTCAGGTACGGCGAGTTGTCATCACAATGATGATCACAAGCGGGTAGGGACCGAAGAATAAAACTCCCGTCGCTTGGCGGGAGTTTCTGTTTTTGGTGGCGACGGGTGGGATTGTAGTGTGCCGTGGCTTGTGCTCCCGCGATTTTTAGTCGATGTCCCTTGCTCGCTGGGGGAAGCCTCAAACCACTGGTTGTCGCTGCTGACAACTTGACAGGCTGCGACCCAATGTCACCTGCTGGCGCTGATGCCTACTTGCTTTCGTTACCGTACTGCGCTATCATGAAAGCCGTGAGTGGATCCGAGCTACCGCTGGAGTAACGGTCAACCTCATGCCAACAAAGCCTTTCTGCGCTGGTGATCTGGCAAACGCGCGTGTTCTCGTGATCGGCCATGATCCCCGGCTTCAGGTGTCCGATACGCTTGCCCAATACGCCTTCTTCGCTGACTACTTCTTCAGACCGCGACCAAATCATAGAAGCGAGGCGGCCAAGTATGATCTTGCCAGGGCAACGTATGGTTACATCGGCGAATTGACTGGCAACAGGTACGCCGCCAACCAATTGGTGCTGACCAACCTGTGCAATGTGGGATTGCCTCACGCCCCCAAAGGAAGGACCGTGCTGATACCAGAGGAAAGAGCCAAAGAGGGCATCGAGTCCATTCGTATCCTCCTGGATCAGAGCCAGGTCGAGATCGTCTTCGCCATGTCCTTACAGGTGAATTACTGGCTCCAAAAGCTGGGGTTCTATCCATCCGTAACGGAGTTCTTGCACAAAGCAGCCCCCAAGACCAGCGGCTTGAGCAGCAAGCCACCTTACTACAAGGCTCAGCAAGACAAGGCTTTTCAGCTTGTCTGCGGGCGCACTTATGCTGCTAACAGGCGCAGGGTCATCCCCATACTTCACGTGAAGCAGTGGCCGTTGAAAGCGGGGTATATGGCAGCCTATGGTCAGGCTTACAAGGATTGCATCAGCCACCTGAGCAACGCTTGAGTTGGTTGGCTTTCGGTCGCATACCCGTTCAGCGCACACCATCGCCCGCTCCCGCAGCATACGGCGTTTTCGCGCCTGCACATGGAGTTGCCATTTCAACTTCAGAGGACAGGTGACACGGCCTGTCGCTCCCAGGCGGGGGCCAGGGGGGAGGGAGTAAGAGGATTATGTTTTTCATAATATGACTAAGATCATAGACGCGTGACAGGGGATGCTGTATACTTTAGCTAGGTATGGCATGTGGCAGGCTATCTACTGAAGTTGATCCGGAAGTCCCATGTACCAAGCAGATCGACCAAGCATCCATAGCTAATTGTGAAGGAAGGAGATACTGATGGACACAACGACAGCAGTTTTGGTGATTATTGGGTTGTTCACCCTCATAGTCATAGTTGCTTTTTTCATCTTTCGAGGACGGGCCAGTGCTGAGATCAAAGGACCGTTCGGGACACGCCTGACAGTGCACGGTGCAAATACATCCGGTGACAGAAAGCCCGGTATCTCCGCAAGGCGTGTATGGAGCCGTAAGGGTGGTATGAAGGTTGAAGATCAGATGGGAAACGGCATTGCCGTAGAGCGCATCGAGGTCGAAAAGGATGTAGTCTTGTCGAGCAGTCAGAGCCCTACGTCTTACCCGCAGCAGGCGCCGTCGGGAGGATTATCTCCAGGATTGAGCGCCCAAGCACTAACTGCTGGCGGCAATATCACACTTCAGCAGTTCGTGGGAAGCCAAGTCACTTCAGCGGATCAATTGGCTTACTTCGCCAGACAGATCGGTGTAGTCAGGCCAAGGCAAGACTACGCCCAAGCACAGTTCGAAGCATACTGCGATGCCTGGAAAAGTCTTCAAGCACTACGCTTGTTGGGTGATGATCTCTGGGAGGTAGCCACTAGTGAGAAGCTAGTAAGATTTGCAGAGCAACTTCGCCGCACCACGACTGTGGTAAGAGAAGGCGAGATCTTTTTTGAGGACAATGACAGAACCCAACTTCTAGATGTGCTCGAAGTCTTCGCACGATTCAGAGTTGGCAAAGGGTATCTCATACACATCCGCTCTAGAGGCGACATTGGGGCATTTAGCGAAGAAGATGAAAGACACGCAATCTGGATGGTCACTGAGCAAATCAAGGACAATCGTAATGCAAAACGGCAGTACGATAAACTGCTTGAAGATATACGAGACTCTTTCAGGAGGCGACTCTCAACCCAAACACACAACTGATCGCACGCGAGCGATGACGGGCCGCGATTGACTCAGGTATAGTTCCTGACGCCTTGATAAGGCAACCTCCACCGTGAACACCAGTTCTTTGCATGGGCACCTGGTTCGCTAACGGAGGGGCTGCAATGATCTTGCCGTTGTGCCTCCGTCCTGCATGTTGTTTGGTTTGTTACCCGGTAATGAAAACGATCTGTTCTGTGATCATTACGCTTTCAGTTCTGCTCTGCTGGAACGAGGCACTTAACATCTCCAAAGACGCAAGTTGACGCTTTGGTCGGTCGCCAACCGAGCTGAACGGATTGTTACTTTACTGTGGCTTGGCCTCCAGTCGGTAGTACGCAGCTTCCTAACCCGTATTCTTCCTTACCTCACAGCGCCGCCCGCTCCCCTAGCCGGCGGCGTTTTCGCGCCCACAGGCGTGGAGTTACTTTCATCACTCCAAAGGATGGGCGAGGTAGCCTTCCGCTCCCAGGTGGCTGCTGGCAGGTGGTGAAGGAGTCTGGTCTGCGGAATATGACGAAGATCATGGCGCTAGACATCCAGATGATGTATACTCACGTAGTGAATTCCCGCCGAGAGTATCGGCGGGTGGTCTCCTGTTTCTCTGCAACCTACATCGAGCAGGTGAGGACGGTGAGAATATGTCCGACAATGCCCCAGAGACCAACGTTGCGCCTTCGTCAGATGTGGACTTGATCCGCATGTACTATGAGCACCAATATGACCGAATAGCGAAACAGGAAGATCAACGCCATTCAATAACCAGCATCACTGTGACATTGAGTGTTGTGGCGTTCACGTTCGGGTTCAATAGCGCCCAAAAGCTGACTTTGATGACAGGAGTGCTATTGCCTGTTGTCATCATCTCCGTGAACGTAGCCGCGCTTGTCTACATGGAAAGATCACGCAGTTGGATACGGACACATCGGGCCAGGGCGAAACGAGTGCTTGAGCTCTATGCACCTGCACTGTACAGGCTCGATAAGACCACGCCAGAGACGTACACAGCCTATCGCCATGGCCGTGGTCGCATCCAGCAGATCCTTCACTTGATCCTCATAGCAGCCTCCTGCATACCGATCATGCTCTATGTTCTGGGTCTGTTTAGCATCACTTTCTGGTAGGCGGTGTTCGAGACAACAATGTAACGACGGAGCGCGCCTTCGTCGTATGTCTGGTAGCTTGTGAAGCCGAACTGCCAGACTTCGCCATCACACATACCTGCAGTCAAAGCCTGATCTACCCACAGACCCGCGCAGACGCCGCCAGCTGGCGGCGTTTTCGCGCCTACGGGGCATGGAGTTACATTCTCAATTTCGTGGAAGGGGCATTTGGGGTATTGATTATTATGCTGTTTCGTGTTAAGATATAGAAAATATGCAGTATTCAACTAAAGACTGGTGTTGGCTCGCTCCCAAGGAGGCGCTGGCTGGATGAACCCCTACAACGCTCCCGGCGCGGGCTGCCAGGCCGGCCCCCTGGCGGCCCCATCCAAACGATAAAGGACTATGCCCATGACAGACTACATCACCTGGGTGCGCGACCTGACGGACGCGCTGACCGACCTGGAGATCGCCACCGGCCAGACCATGCGGCCCCCGCTGGCCGTGGCGTGCGTCGATCTGGTGGAGAAGGCTTCTGGCCTGCTGCCCGCGCTGCGCCGCCAGCCAGAGCGCCTCCCCGACGCCATCGGGCAGACGCTGGCGGCCCTGGGCGCGACGGCGGGCCAGTTGAACGCCACGCCCGAAGCGGGCGGCTTCCCGGTTGACCCGTGGCGCACGCAGAACGGCGGCGTGGGGCTGGCGCTGGAGATCGTCAACCTGTGCGGCGGCGTGGCCGAGATCGCGCTGGGCGGGCCGCTGGACTGGATCGAGCTTGAGGTTTACCTGGACCAAATCTTCAGCCGCATCCTGCTGCTGGCCTCCCTGCACGACGTCGACGCCTACGCAGCCATGACCGGCTGGGTCGGCCAGCAGTTCAGCCGCAACGGGAACGGCGTCCATGCCCGATAGCCTGAGCATCGTCTACGAGGCGGCGTCCTGGTCTGAGTTGAAGAACGCCCAGGGCCAGTACGAGTGCCCCGAATGCACCCGCACCTTCCGCGGCAAGCAGGCCATGTCTTCCCTGGCCCGCCATCTGTCGGAGCGGCACGGGCTGTACATGGTCACGGGCTGCGGCCCGCTGCGCGGCGAAAGGGTGGATAGCAGGCATGTCCTGGTGGCGTTCGACGAGGAGTGGATACCCACCCCTTCCACCACCTGCCGCACAGCCGAGACCATCGCCGCCGAGTTGGGCCGCAGCGGCCTGCCCGTCTGCAGGCAACGGGTGGACGAGCAGGGCCGCGTGTTTTCCATGGTGAGGTGATCATGATCGCCCTTGGCTTCGACCTGGAGCAATACAACCCGGACGGCCAGCCCGCCAGCGTGGCTCTGCCCATCAGCTGCGCCGTGACCACCCTGAGCGCCCCAACGCCCGCTCTGTTAGGCACGGCCAGGGCTGAGCAGTTATCGGCGGAGTGGTACTCAGCGGGCGAAAGCGAGTACATCGGCAAGAAGCCCGACCCGGTGATGAACGACCTGTGGCTGCACATGCTGATCGACGAGCTATGCAACGCCGCCGAGGAAGGGATCCCGGTGGTGACGTGGCACGGCGCGGCCTACGACCTGCCCTGTCTCGCCCACCACAGCGGCCGCCACGCCGAGATGCGCCGGGTGGCGCTGGGGTCGATTGACCTCCACCTGCTGTTCATGGCCGTCAAGCGCCACCGGCTGGGGCTGAAGACAGCGGCGGCCGCGGTCGGCTCCCACAAGGGCGGCGACGAGATCACCGATGGCGGCGCGGCGTCGATCCTGTGGCCCGACCAGTGGGAAGCCATCATCGCCTACTGCCGCCAGGACGTGCGGGCCACGCTGGACGTGTTCGAGCACCTGCGCAGCTACGGCGGCTTCAACTGGATCAGCAGCAAGCACCGGGTGATGACCTTCAACCTGCCCGCCGACCTGCGCGACCCCGCCGCCTGGACGGTGGAGCACCTGCTGAAGAACCACCCCTGGCCCGTGCCTGAACCGTGGATCACCGAGCCGTGCTCGCCGGGAGACGCGGTGTTCGACTGGCTGCGGCCCTCCCTGTGGCCGGTCAAGCTGCCCTTGGGGCAAACCTGACGACCAGAACTGGAGCAACTTCCATGACAGACCGAACCGCTGACGAAGCGCCTGGGCTGGGCTACATCTGCGCCGCATGTGGCGCGCCGGCTGTGTGCGCTCTTGTCGATCTGGACACCGGAGCAACGCTGACCTGCGACCGGTGCGGAGGCAAGACCGTTGTAGTTCTACAGTCGGTTGAGCAGTATGTGGCCGATCACAGCGGGATGATGCACCAGGGGTGCATTGTGTGTGGCAGGCATACGATGCTCTCGTCCATCTGCGAGATTTGTTACGAGGATAGATGTGCATAGCCATCCCGCCCCTGCATATGAGGAGAACGGAAGATGCTGAGGAACGGTAAGCCCGGCCAGCGGGTGCGCTACACCCCCGGCTACCCACGCTTCAAGTACGGCAGGACGACCGAGACCGGCGACGTGGTGACCGAGGTTGACTTCGACACGAACCGCGGCGACACGGCCACTATCGTTAGCACGCCGCGCCCCTACCAGGCTACGCGGCGTCACTACCACATTCGACTTGACCCACCCAACAAAGGGGTGCTGGAAGCGGCCCCCAAAGAGCTTTGCAGGCTAGAAGGAGCACAGCCATGATGAGAATGCCACAGACCCCGGAGCAGGTAAAGCAGGAGATCGCAACCCTGCAGGAGATCAAGCCCCGCGTGCGGCGGCGCACGCTCTTCGGCGACGACAACCACGCCGCCATCGACGTCCAGATCGCAGTGCTGGAGGACGGCCTGGACGAGGAGACGATCTACGCCGAGTGGGAGGGCAACGACCACCTGCTGACCGCCGCCCTGGAGGCGCTGGCCTGGCGCAACGGCGACTGCGAGGCCCCGTCCGGCGGCTGGCGCGATCTGGTAGTAGGGTGAGATGATCCCCACGGACGCCCTGGAACGCGCGCTGGCAGGGACCGACCCGCCCGGCTCGCGCCTGACTGCCTTGCAGTTAGGTTTACAACTGCAAAAGCACAGGCGGCGGTCAGGCCGGCCCTACAGCGAGTCCACGATCCTGACCTACAAGGCCCACCCGGACATGCAGTCCAGGGAGTTCGTGGAGGCGTTCCAGTCCTGGTATGCGGCCAAGACCTTGCGCCAGCAGGACTTCGCGCGGGTGCGCTTTGGCGAGTTCACCGCCGACGACCTGCTGGCCGAGCAGGGGCGCATCCTGCTGCTGGGCGACGGCCCGGTGCGGCTGCTGGTCGGGATCGCGACCCTGCCCGAGCACACGCTGATCCAGGCGACCAGAGACGGCACAGCCCAGGTGGTCGAGTCCACCGCTCCCGTCATCGCCTGCGCCGTCTGCGGCGCTCCTGTCGTGCGGCGCTCGTGGAACCAGAAGCGGTGCAGCAAGTGCCGCGGCGTCCGGCTAAAGAGCGACCAACATGCAACCCCTTGACCTACAACGGGCCAGCCTGTTCTGGGGCTACCGCCTCCAGCAGTTCCTGCACGACGAGAAGGGCATCGACACCGCGCTCCAGACGCGGCGGCGCGGCCCCAAGGTGCTGCTCCTGGCCCTCAGCCTGCAGCGGGCGGCGGACATCACCCCCCTGCTGCGGCTGGACGAGGAGATCGCTCTGGCCCTCAAGGTCTCCTCGGTGCGCCTCTCGCGCAGCTTCGACCAGTTCGTGGTCGAGGTGGCGCTGCCCAGGGAGTTCCACCTGTCCTACTCCCTGGACCGGGTGCGCCGGCAGGTGGTCACCAGCGGTCTGGAAGTGCCGCTGGGCGTGTCGCCGCTCAACAAGGGCGTGACGGTGCGCCTGGACGATCCGGGCACCCCGCACATGCTCATCGCCGGCACCACCGGCTGTGGCAAGACGACCCTGATGCAGGCGATCCTGATCCAGGCCATGCGTCAGAACGGCCCTGACCGGCTGGGCGTGGTGCTGATCGACATCAAAAACAAGCCGTTCACGGCCTTCCGCGGGGCTGCGCACCTGCGCCACCCCGTGGTCACCGAGACGCGCGAGGCGCTGGCCGTGCTGGACTGCCTCGCCAGGGAAGCGCGCGGCGACAAGCCCAAGGAGACGCCGCACACCATCGTCGGCGTGGACGAGCTCGCCTACCTGATCAACGAGACCGGTGGCCCGCGCAGCGCCGCAGCCGCGCTGATCGGGCGCATCGCCTCAGTCGGCCGTGAGCACGGCTTCACCCTCCTCGCCGGGACGCAGCACGCCAATCAGGAGGTCATCGGCGGGCCGATGGCGGCCGCCAACTTCCCCGCCCGCGTGGTAGGCGCGGTCGCCAACGCCAGCCAGTCGCAGGTGGCGTCGGGCCAGGCCGGTCTCAAGGCGGAAAGGCTCCTGGGCAAGGGCGACTTTCTGCTGGTGACCAACCAGGACGATCCGGTGCGTTTCCAAGCGCCAGAGATCAAACCAGACGACTTCGCCCTGGTCGAGCGCGGGGCTGCCAAGCAGTTAGACATAGAAGTGCAAGAGGCTGCGGGGGACGAGACGCGCGCCGACCCTATCGACCCGCGCCAGGTGGCCGACGTGCTGTGGCGGCGCATGGCGGGCGAGGCGAGCGGGATCACGGCGCTGGCGCGGTCGTGGAGCGTCGGCTCCGCCAAGGCCGGCCGCGTCAAGGCGTTCTCGGAAGACCTGGAGGCGGCGCTCTTGGACAAGGGCCTGCGCATCGCCCTGCCTGACCAAGGACTGTGAGCGCGGGCGTATCGCCAACTCCCCGGATGGGTGGGGGCGGCTAACGCAACAGCACAGGGCCGTGTTCGGTGATGAGCACGTACACACGGCGGCGACGACGGCGGGGGCGACGGTGGGGGTGGCGACGGGTGCTGACTATAGCTTCGGCGGCGGCGAGGGCCACCGCCAGGGTGAGACGCCTGGGCATGGGAGGGCGTTTACTCATCGCCGATAATTCGCGGTTTGGCAACGCTGCTTGCCATGAAAGCCTCAGTGAACGAGAGCAAAGCAGTTTTCTGCTCCGCGCTCATGGCGTAGACTAGCTCGGCCAGGCGGCGCACGATGCTGCGATCTTCCTGGCTCAGGTTCTTGAAGATGGCGTCGGAGTCTTCGGCGGCTGTGGGGGCAGGGTTGTCGGTCATGCCCAGCAGGTAGGCAGGCGATGTGTGCAGCGCCTCCGCCAGCGCCACCAACACCCAGGCCCCAGGCTCGCCGTAGCGGTCGTTCTCGATCTTGGACAGGTTGGGCCGGCGCAGCATCCCGCCAGTAAGCGCCTGCACGAGGCGCGTCAAATCCTCCTGCGTCATCTGCAGGCTTTCGCGCAGGCCGCGCACGCGGGTTCCGACAATCTGGGCCATGATGTAATTGTATTTCAGATGTTACAATATGGCAAATCTGACTGCGATCATGCCAAAACAACTTGACAGACGATAATTCCTGAATTACAATAGAACATGCGTTCTGTTATTTCCGCATGACAAGAAGTGAACCCGACAACCAAAGGAACACCCAGACCCATGCACACAGGAGACACTATGCCTATCCAGGCAATGATGGTCCGGCTATCGCGGTCAGAGATCACCGTAGGAGCGATGACAGGCGTGCTGCGCCAGATCGACAACCTGATCGCCCAGCGCACAGGGCGCAACGGCGAGGCCGGGCACAGCGACTGGCAGTTGCACATCGAAGGCGCGCTGGGCGAGCAGGCGCTGGCGAAGTGGATCGGAGCCTACTGGTCAGGCGCGGTCGGCAACCTGTCGGCCGCGGACATCGGCAAGGAGATCGAGGTCAGGACGACGCAGCGCCAGGACGGCAGCCTGATCCTGCACGAGTGGGACAAGGACGACGCCTACTTCTTCCTGCTCACCGGGCAGCACGGCGCATACCGCATTGCCGGCTGGATCGAAGGGCGCGATGGCAAGCGGCCAGCCTTCTGGCGCGACCCTGTGGGCGGCCGCCCGGCCTACTTCGTGCCCCAGGCCGCCCTCTATGACCCTGCTCACTTCATGCACCTGCTTCAGCTTCCCGTGGCCCACGAGATGGCGCTGGCGGTCGAGCGCAGCGCCGGGCCAGTCCCGAGACGGCAGGTGCCCCTGCGGGCCGCTGCCAACCGGCTGCGCGCCGAAGTCCGCAGCCAATGAGGAGATCCCTATGACCAAGTTCCTGGCTGCGTGCGCTGCGCTGTTCTTCGCCATCGCCGGCCTGCTCGTCGGCTGGCAGATCGCGTCCACCTGGACCCAGCACCACACCGACATGGTGATCGGGGCGGGGTCGGTGATCGCCGGGCTGTGCGCGGTGGGGCTGATCGTCCTGCCCACCGCCTTGCTGATCGCGCGCTCTGGGGCCAGGAGCTGGCGCGAGCCGCCCGCGGTCGAGCCGCGGTCCGACTATCGCACGCTGATCGACCAGGCCCGCTACGAGCAGGCGGCGGCCCAGGCTGCGCGGGCGAGGCTGGCGGCCGAGCGCGATGGCGCGCGCTGGCTGGTCGAGCGCCAGGGCTTGCAGCCGCCCGCGATGGCGCAGGCGGAGCAGCCGCGCGGCTGGCAGCCGTCCAACGGGCAGTGGATCGACGACGTGGGGGAGGGGTGGGATTGATCGCCATACAGTTATGAAGATAACGACAAGACGCCCGGTGGTTAGCCGGGCGTCTATCTATTGGCTGCATGTGCTCTTTCGGCGGCTTTGTCGCTGTCATCGTGCTTGAAAACATCGGCTGGGCTTGTTATCCCGTGCCTTGACGATTCCATTCTGGCCGCAGAGTGCTTATCAACGTTGATTCGATAGCCTTTCGGCTGGCTGTTCGAAAAAACCATAGCTCGATCTGCCGCCCTGCTTTCGCGGCATTGTAGACCAAGCTGTTAATGCGACAATTCGTGGGTTGCCCACCTGAATAGCAATTTCTCGGTGAGATATTGCCGTAGCCGTTGTTAAAGCGGCTTGACAAATCGATGCACTCACCGACGTACATTGCCTGCCCGTCAATGGTCAAGACGTATACTCCTGCAGAGTGTCTGTCATTCGGGATGCGAAACCTGCAAAAGGGGCCGTGACCGTAGGGGCTGAGGGGAAGCCCATTACGATTGCTGTATCGTGCTTGAGGCATAAACTCTCGAACATCGCCTGCTGCGCTTCTTTCTGGGCGAATGACGCAGACTCTCTCGAAGACGTGGTTGCCCCAAGTTCTAGTCGTGCTTTCTGGCATGTCCAACTCACCGTTAGCCTATCATGCGACGCCGATGCATGGCGAATGCCCCTTGTCCTGATCACCGTCCAGGACAGTCGAGGCCCAACCGTAACGCGGGATTGCCTGATTATACACCATATTGCGCCAAATCACGCGACCAGTTCCGCCCCTCTTTCCCCAATCACCTTGACAGTTCCTCTAGTCTGTTTTATACTAAAACATATCTGCTATGCATAAACTGACTAGACGGAGCAACCTTGAGCGCTGACAACTCCCTGCTGACCATCGAGTACGTCCCCCTGGAGGACGCCGTGCTGTGGGACCGCAACCCCAAGCGGCATGACATCGGGGCGCTGGTGGAGTCGATCTGGACCTACGGCTACCAGGACCCCTCCAAGTTCGACGCGGCCCTGGGCGCGCTGGTCTACGGCAACGGGCGCATCCAGGCGGTGCAGGCGGGCAAGAAGGAAGGCCGCCACCCGCCCACGGGGGTCGCCCTGCTGCCTAACGGCCGCTGGGCCGTGCCGGTGGTTTTCGGCAACGACCTGGCGAGCCGGGCCGTGGCTGAGGCCTTCGCCATCGACCACAACAACCTGACCCTGGCCGGGAGCGACTTCACCGCGCTGGACATCGCCCGGCTGTGGGACGCCGACGCCTACGTCGCCCTGCTCTCCGAGTTCGCCGTGGCCGACCAGATGCCGCTGACGGTGGACGGCGACGACCTGGACGCCCTGCTGGCCCAAACGGCCAGCGAGGTGGAAGCGCCGGAGGAGTTCGGCAAGTACGATGAAGACCTGGCCACCGAGTACTGCTGCCCCAAGTGCGGCTACGAGTGGAGCGGCAAGCCGAGATAGCCTGTACGAGGTCAAGGTCAGGGCCATCCACGACACCAAGGGCCACCCCGGCTTCAGCCGCGGCGACATCACCGACCGGCCTGCCCCTTGCGTCAACGCCTCAGCCTCCGCGCAGTACTTCTTCGAGACCTACCTGACCGCCGATCCCTCAGCCATGCCCAAGCCCAGCCACGCCAAGCCGCCCTACCACGTCCCCAGCATGGACGAGATCGCCGCCATCCCGCCCAACGGCTACTCCGTCGTCTCCACCTTCAGCGGGGGCGGCGGGTCGTCGCTGGGCTACAAGCTGGCGGGCTTCCGGGTGCTGTGGGCCAACGAGTTCATCCCTGCCGCGCAGGAGACCTACCGCGCCAACTTCCCCGCCACCCTGCTGGACGGGCGGGACATCCGCAAGATACACCCGTCCGAGATCCTGGAGGCGGTGGGGCTGGAGCAGGGCGAGTTGGACGTGTTGGATGCCAGCCCGCCGTGCGCATCTTTCAGCACCGCTGGCAAGCGGGAGAAGGGCTGGGGCAAGGTCAAGGCGTACAGCGAGACCGAGCAGCGGGTGGACGACCTGTTCTTCGAGTTCGCCCGCATCCTGCGCGGCCTGCAACCCAAGGTCTTCGTGGCCGAGAACGTCAGCGGCTTGGTCAAGGGCACGGCCAAGGGCTACTTCAAGATGATCCTCAAGGAGTTGCGCGCCTGCGGCTACACGGTCGAGTCGCGCCTGCTGGACGCGCAATGGCTGGGCGTGCCCCAGATGCGCCAGCGGGTGATCTTCGTCGGCGTGCGCAACGATCTGGTGGAGACCTACGGCGTGCGCCCTGCCTTCCCTGCCCCCCTGCCCTACCGCTACTCCGTGCGTGAGGCCGTGCCGTGGATCGTGGCGGTGCGCATCGGCGGCCAGCGGCGCGAGAACTGGCAGCCGGCCGCGGTGCGGCCCGCGGGCACGGTCGTCCAGAGCGACGGGCGGCGCAGCAACACCACGGCCTACATGTCGTCCTACCTGGTGGAGGCCGAGACCGACATCAGCCGCTACGCCATCGGTGACGAGTGGGACAAGCTCGAACCGGGCCAGCGGTCGGAGAAGTACCAGCAACTCAAGAAGCCCGCGCTGGACGAGCCGTCGCCCACCATCACCGCGCCGCCCAACGGCAGCTTCTCCCCAACCGCGCCGGCCGGCAGCGCCTCGGTGGTGCACCCCACCGAGAAACGCAAGTTCAGCATCGCGGAGCTGAAGCGCATCTGCTCCTTTCCCGACGACTTTGTGCTGACGGGCAGCTACGCGCAGCAGTGGGAGCGCATGGGCCGCGCCGTGCCGCCCCTGATGATGCAGCGCATCGCGCAGACGATCCAGACTGAGATCCTCGACCGATGCCGCTCTACCTGATCCTGCAGGGCAGCGCCTTCTACCGCCAGCCCAAGATACTCGACATCGACCAGCGCCCCAGCCTGACCATCACGGCCAACGGCGTGGGCGCAATCGCCAGGCACCAGTACTGGATCGTCGAGGCCGAGAACACGCAAGAGGTTCTTCACTGGTTGAACAACACAGACCGCCATGAACGTAATCGTCCCTGATCCATGTAGTTACGATCATAAACGCATAGCAGCCCTGAAAGACCATCTGGCCCATAGCTTCTTCACCCTGATGGCCGATGATGACCTGCGCGCCGGGCTGTTCCCGCCCAAGCAGATGATGACGATCGCCACCTGGGGCGGCGAGGACTTCTCGGACGTGCGTACCAGCGCCCTGCTGGGCAACATCCCGGAGATCGCGTCGGGCGGTAAAATCATCCACGTCAACGAGTCGGAGCGCATCCAGAGCGCGGCCACCGTGCTCTTTACGGACGGCGGCCATGACGTGGTGGTCGTGGACGCGGGCTGGCTGACCACCCTGCGCTGCGCCCTGATGGCGGCCATCGCGGTCGAGCGCTTCCTGCCCGAGATCGGGCCGCAGACGGCCGTGGGGCTGGCGGGGCTGGGCAAGATCAACCTGCTGACCGCGCAGGTGCTGCACGACCTGTGGGGCGTGCGGGAGTTCATCGTGCGCGGGTCGAAAAGCAACCGCCTGCGCAACGCCACCGCCCTGGCCGAGGCCATGCCCGGCGTCAGGGTGTGGAGCGACGCCACGCCGCAGATGGAGGTCCTGGCCGATGCCGCCTGCATCATCTCCTGCACCACCAACAACTATCGCAACGACACCGCCGACTTCGACAACCTGGCGAACGTCCCCCTGTTCGTGGCGCAGGACGACGGCTACTGGCTGGGGCCGTCCTTCCGGCAGGCCCTGCCCTCCCTCTCCGACCACCCAGAGCAGCACCGGGGCCACTGGCGGGACGAGTTCCCCTGGGACGACGCTTGCCCCGACTTCCTGAACCTGGCCTCGACGGCGCTGCCCAAGGGGACGCCCGTCGCAGTCTATCTCTTTGGCATCGCCCTGGCCGACCTGGTCGTGGCCCTGGACGCATGGCGTTACGATGATAAGCGCAAGTGATCTGGCAGTCGCCCGCAAAGTCCTCCTGCGCCGCGCCCGGCTCCTGGTCGACCAGCACGGCGTCCCCGACTTGATGCTCTCGGGCGGCGTGGACTCGGCGACGATCCTCTTTGCCCTGCTCGACCTGGGCGTCAAGCCCCGCTGCGTCACCTTCGGGCTGGGCGACACGGTCTCGACCGACATGGCCGTCTCCTCCGCCATCTGCGCCCACTTCGGCGTGGAGCACGAGGTCGTGGGGGTGCCGCGCAACGACGACGCGCTGCTGGACGACGTGCTGTGGACGCTGGCCGCGGTGCGCTGGGAGCTTGCCCCGCGCATCAAGAAGACCATCGTGCAGTGCGTCCACCCCATGCGCTACGCCTACCCCGCCGTGGGCGATTTCGCCCTGTTCGGCCTGACCGGCGACCAGTTCTTCCGCACCAGCGCGCAGGAGATGCGCAACGACCACCGCTTCGGCTGGCAGGCCATGAGCCACAACCGCCAGAGCGACTGCCACCAGCCGGAGTACTCCGACTACCACATCATGGACGTGGGACGCCGCCTGTACCGCAAGACGGTCGAGGACTTCTACGACTTCGACGCCTGGGGGGCGTGGGTGCAGCAGTTCCCCACGCCGGAGACCAACAGGCCGCTCCAGAAGTACCCCGCGGTGGCGGCCTTTGAAAGCTACTGGCGGCAGGGCAACTGGTACCGCCCCAACTCGCCCTACCAGATCAACTCCGGCCTGCGCGCCTACCACGACACCCTGCTGGCCCACCCCCGCTTCGCCGCGCTCAAGGCCAAGGGGGTGATCGCGATCTACAACCGCCTGGCGGCTGAGATGGGCATCTATGCAGGCGGGTCCTACACCCCCAGCGTGCTCAAGCCCGCGCTGCGCTGGGACGACTTCAAGGACGAATGGTTAGCATGAGCGACGACTTCCGGCCCGTCAACCGGGTCTATCACCTCGCCGGCGACTTCGCCGACCCCGTGCGCGTCTGGAACGACTTCCTTGCCGTTGTCAACGCAACCGCAGGGGTGAAGATCGTCGGCGCGCACCACCACGTCTTCCCCTTCTACCAGACCGGCAGCGGCCTGAGCGGCGTGGTCATGCTCTCCGAGAGCCACGCCGCTATCCACACCTGGCCGGAGCACCGCTACGCCTCGGTCACCCTCTCCTCCTGCGGTGGCCTCCAGTCAGTGCAGAGCTTTGCCGACCGGCTGAAGGCGCAGTGGCCCGACTGCGCGGTCGAGTACCAGGAGACCTGCGTCCCCGGCCAATCGCTGCTGATCGAGACGGAGGGACCCGTCATGGCGCGCCAAACCCCCTACCAGCGCCTGGAGCTATTCCGCTCCGCCGTCTTCGGCAAGGTGATGGCGCTGGACGGCATCATCCAGACCACCGAGCTTGACGCCTTCGTCTACCACGAGGCGCTTTGTCTCGTCCCCCTGGCCCTGCACGCGGGCCGCGACCTGGACGTGCTCCTCGTGGGCGGGGGCGACGGCTACTCGCTGGCGACGGTGCTCAAGGACCCGTCCGTGCGCTCCGTCGCCATGATCGACATCGACCGCGAGGTGGTGGAGAGCGCGACTGCCTGGTTCGGCAACGCCGCGGCCCTGGCCGACCCCAGGGTGCGGGTGGTCTACGACGACGCCCTGGCCTGGCTGGAGGTCGAGAAGACGCGCTTCGACGTGATCGTCGTCGACCTCACCGACCCCGCCGAGGGCACGGTGGCGGAGCCGCTGCGCAGTGACCGCTTCTACGCCGCGCTTGCCTCCCGCCTCAAGCCGGGCGGCTTCCTCAGCCAGCAGATCGGCTCGCCCTGGTTCCTGACCCATGAGACCACCAGCGCCCTGGCCCTGGCCCGCCAGTTCTGGGGCCACGTCGCGCCCTACTTCGTCACCGTCCCCTGCTTCCCAGGCGGCCAGCACGGCTTCATGGTGGCGACGGACGAGGCGGGCGCGACCTTCCGCGACCTGCCCTTCCCGACCCGCTGGTACACGCCGCAGGTGGCGATGACGGCCTTCGTCCTGCCCCCCTTCGTGCGGGATCTGGTGGTGTAGCATGTGGGGCCAGCAACTTCTCCTGGACGTGCGGGGCGGCCGCCTGGACGCGGTGCGCAGCGGCGATGCGATCCTGGCCTGGTGCGCCGACCTGCTCACCCGCATCGACATGCGCGCCTACGGCGACCCCCTCCTGGCCCACTTCGCCGAGCACGACCCGCAGGCAGCCGGCTTCTCGCTGGTGCAGCTGATCGAGACCAGCGCGGTGGTCGGGCACTTCGTGGACGCCACGGGCGACATCTACCTGGACATCTTCTCCTGCAAGCCCTTCGACCCGCAGGCCGCCGTCGACTGCGTGGTCGAGCACTTCCAGCCGCAGCGCATCCGCTCGCAGCAGATCGAGCGGCAGGCATAGGTGACACCATGACCACCGACCAGACCCTCCCCCAGGGCAAGTGGCAGTTCGACAGCGACGTGACCGACGCCTTCGACGACATGCTGGCGCGGTCGATCCCGCAGTACGAGGTGATGCGCAAGGCCTGCTTCGACCTGGCCTGCGCCTACCGCCAGCCCAAGACCGACATCGTGGACTTGGGGTGCAGCCGGGGCGAGGCGATGGCCGCGCTGATCGACCAGTTCGGCGCGACCAACCGCTTCGTCGGCGTGGAGGTCAGCCCGCCCATGCTGGCCGCCGCCCGCGCCCGCTTCCAGGGCTACATCGACGTGGGCGTGGTCTCGATCCGCGACCTCGACCTGCGCACCGACTTCCCCAACGTCTCCGCCAGCGTCACGCTCTGCGTGCTGACGCTCCAGTTCACCCCCATCGAGTACCGCCTGCGCATCATGAGCGACATCTACCGCCACCTGCTTCCCGGTGGTGCCCTCCTCCTGGTGGAGAAGGTGATCGGCGCGACCGCCGACCTGGACGCGCGCATGGTGGACATCTACTACAAGCTGAAAGCGCGCAACGGCTACAGCCAGGAGCAGATCGAGCGCAAGCGGCTGAGCCTGGAGGGCGTGCTGGTGCCCGTCACCGCCCGCTGGAACGAGGAGATGCTGGCCGTCACCGGCTTCCGCCAGATCGACTGCTTCTGGCGCTGGATGAATTTCGCCGGCTGGATCGCCGTCAAATAGCCCGACCAAACGCTCCGAGGCCGACCCTTCGAGGTCGGGGCCTGCCTTCCACGCGGTGGGCGGGGTCTTGCGGGTGGTGTGTAGGAGCGGCTGACGGGCTTGCAGTTATCTTTCTAACGACATGGACGCACTTTGGGAACGCCTGCCGGGCGAGAGCGACAAAGCTTTCGCCGCCTTCATCGCCTACCGCGACACGCCGGAGCGGGAGCGCAGCATCCGCAAGGTGTGCGCTGCCGTTGTGGGTGAAAGCACGGCAAAAGTACGGCAGTGGGAGCGCTGGTCGAGCGATTTCCGCTGGCCGGAGCGGGTGCAGGCGTGGCAGGACGAGCAGGACAGGGTAGCCAGGGAGACGCGGCTGCGCGAGATCGAGGCCATGAACGCCCGCCACGCCAGCGAGGCCCGCGCCCTCCAGCAGAAGGCCATCGAGCGCCTCAAGACGCTCCGGCCCGCCGAACTGTCCCCCGGCCTGCTGCTGCGCTACCTGCTCGACGCCGCCCGCCTGGAGCGCAGCGCGATGGGCGAGCCTGACCAGATCGTCGAGCAGCGCGTCAAGCGGCCCGCCGAGGACATGACGGATGACGAACTCGCCGCCATCGCCACAGGAAGCGGCTAGCGAGCTACTGCGACGGCGCGAGGCCCGATCCCGCCTGCTGGACTTCTGCCAGTACGTCCAGCCCACCTACATCAAGGCCCGCCACCTGGCCGTGCTCACCGGCTACCTGGAGCAGGTGGAGGCGGGCGCGCTCAAGCGCCTGATCATCACCATGCCCCCACGCCACGGCAAGTCCATGACCACCAGCGAGCTTTTCCCCGCCTGGTTCCTGGCCCGCAACCCGGACAAGCGGGTGATCATCGCCTCCTACGGCTCCGGCCTGGCGCGCAAGTTCAGCCGCTCCAGCCGCAACCTGTGGCAGACCAACCGCTTCCGCGCCCTCTACCCGCAGCTGCAACTGGCGACCGACAGCAAGGCCACCGACGCCTGGAACGTCCACGGCCACGCGGGCGGCCTGCTGTCCGCGGGCGTGGGCACGGGCATTACCGGCCACGGCGCTGACTTGCTGATCATCGATGACCCGATCAAGGACGACGCCGAGGCCTCCAGCGAGCTTGTGCGCGAGAACCTGTGGGACTGGTACACCACCACCGCCTACACCCGCCTGCACCCCGGCGGCTCGGTGCTGGTCATCGCCACCCGCTGGCACGAGGACGACCTGATCGGCAAGCTGATCGCACAAACCGGCGAGGACGCGGAGGCCTGGACGATCCTGCACTTCCCGGCCGTCTGGGAGGACGGCATCGCCCGCTTCCGCGACGACTGGCGCAAGCTGGGCCACGCGGTGGTGGACACGCCGGGGATGCGGGAGGGGGACGCCCTCTGGCCGGAGCGCTACCCGCTGGAGCGCATGAAGGGCATCCGCGCCACGGTGGGGTCGCTGACCTGGTACTGCCTGTTCCAGGGCACGCCCATCGCGCCCGAAGGCACGCTGTTCAAGCGCGGCTGGTTCAAGCTGGCCGACGCCTCCCCCCGCGAGGGCTTCCGCGTGCGCTATTGGGACAAGGCGGGCACGGCGGGCGGCGGGGCCTACACCGCGGGCGTGCTGATGCTGCGGGCCTACAACGGGCTGTTCTTCGTCGAGGACGTGGTGCGCGGGCAGTGGAGCGAGTTCGAGCGCGAGAGCACCATCCGCCAGACCGCCGAGCTTGACCGCGACCGCTACGGCGCGGTGGACGTGTGGGTCGAGCAGGAGCCGGGGTCGGGCGGGCTGGACAGCGTCAAGGCCACCATCCGCAACCTGGCCGGCTTCAACGTCAAGGCCGACCGCCCCAGCGGCGACAAGACCCTGCGCGCCAAGCCCTTCGCCGCGCAAGGAGAGGCCGGCAACGTGCTGCTGGTGCGCGCCCCCTGGAACGCAAGCTACCTGGACGAGCTCGCCGCCTTCCCCAACGGCAAGTACAAGGACCAGGTCGATGCAAGCTCCGGCGCGCTGAGCAAGCTGGCGAATGTGTCAAGGGCCAGCATGAGCAAGGCGTTATGATTGTAACCACAAGGTAAGCTATGGCGATCTACTCCAACCGCCCCGTCAACCCCGCCCGCAGCGCCTACCTCAAGCTGCTGGCGACCGATCAGGCGTCCCGCGCCGACGAGATCCTTGAGTACCGCGCCTTCTACGACGGCGACCACGGCACGCTGCTCACCGACCGTCTGCAGGAGTTCCTCAACGTCTCGTCGGGGACGTCCTTCGCCGTCAACCTGATGGGGCTGGTGGTGGACAGCCTTGTGGAGCGGCTGGCGGTGACCGGCTTCGCGTCGGGCAACGACGAGATCGACGACCTGCTCTGGCAGTGGTGGCAGGCCAACCGCATGGACGCCACGCAGATGCAGGTCTACACCGCCGCCGCCCGCGACGGCCAGTCCTTCGTCATTGTGGAGTGGGACGACGAGCAAGCCCGCCCCGCCTTCCACGACAACGAGGCATGGGACGGCGACGAGGGGGTCAAGGTCCACTGGTCCAGCAGGCCGGGCAGCCGGATGCTGTTCGCCAGCAAGCGCTGGCGCGAGGACTTCGACGAGCAGGGCGAGCTTGTCACCCGCCGCCGCCTCAACCTCTACTTCGCCGACCGGGTCGAGAAGTACGTGGCAGTGGGGACGGACGAGGGCTATGGCGAGGCGGGCTGGGTCAAGTACGGCTCCCCCTGGCCCACGCCCTGGACGCACCCGCGCACCGGCCAGCCGCTGGGCGTCCCCGTCATCCCCTTCCTCAACAAGCGCACGGGCCGCTCCGAGCTTGCCGACGCGGTCGGCCCGCAGAAGGCGCTGGACAAGACCGTGCTGGACATCCTGGCCGCCGCCGACGTGGAGGGCTTCGGCATCTACACCAAGACGGGCGGCGCGTTTGTGGACAGGCCCTACGTCGCGCCGGGCGCGTTCTGGCAGGACACCGACCCCGCCGCCGCCTTCGGCAAGATCGAGGCAGGGACGATCGACGCCCTGCTGGAAGCCTACTGGCTGTTCTGCAAGACGGTCGCCATCGTCACCCGCCGCCCCCTCTCCCTGTTCGTCGGCTACGCGTCGGGCGAGTCGGGCGAGAGCCTCAAGGAGCGGGAGAGCGGGCTGGTAGCGCAGGCCAAGTCGGCCACGGTGGGCTTCGGCAACGCCTGGGAGGACGTGATGGCCCTGGCCCTGCGCCTGGACGACGCCTTCGGCGAGGGCGGGCGCACGCTGGACGACCTGACCCTCTCCACGCAGTGGGCCGAGGTCGAGGTGCGCAACGAGGCCGAGCACAGGGCGACCTTACGCGAGGACTTCAAGGCCGGGCTGATCGACAAGGAGCAGGCGTGGAAGGAGTTGGGCATCGATGAGGAAGACCAGCGCGCCATGCTGCGCCGCGAGAAGGCGCGGCAGGCCGAGGCGGTCAAGGAGGCGCTGCGGATGGAGCGGGAGAACCCCGCCGCCGCCCAGCAGGAGGCAAGGAATGGCGCGCAGTAACATCTTACGCACCCTGGCCGACCGCAAGCTGATCGCCCCCGACCTGGCCGAGCAGGCGGAAAGGCTGGGACGGGGCGCAGACCTGGGCGAGCCGCTGCCGCTGGACGACCTGCTGGCGCTGGCCGAGATCGACCAGGCCGACATCGCGCGGGCGGCTGAGGCGTGGCGGGAGGACGCCAGCCTGCCCGGCCTGCTGGACGCCCGCCCGGTGACGGGGGTGCCGCGGCCATGACCAAGCTGTTCCTCATCCTGGCGATGGCGAGGATCATCGCGGGCGAGGCCCCCGCCTGCCCACTGGAGGCCAAGGTGGCCGTCGCCAACGTGATGCAGAACCGGGAACGGGCCGGGATTGCGGGCGGCTGGTACGGCGACCGCGAGCCGGGGGCCGCCGACCTGGCGGTGGCGTGGCTGGCGGCGCACGACCGCCTGCCCCAGCTTGCCCCCGACGCCCTCTACGCCATCGGCCCCGGCGACAAGGCCAAGATGCCGTGGTTGGCAGGCATGGAGCCGGTGCTGAGCTTTGCCTGCCCCGGCACCTGGATCGAGTTGTATGCGGTTATGAAGATAACCCCATGAGACCCGACCCCTACCGCGTCCAGCTTTACGAGCTTGACCAGTACGTCTACGACCGCCGCACTGGCCGCTTCCACGGCCCGCTGCCGTCCTATCGCATCGTCGGGCGCGCGACGATCATGGGCCTGATCCAAGAGCGCATCGACGCCCACGCCCAGGAGATCGCCCGCCTGACGCAGGCGCTGGTGGATGGCAGGATCGGGCTGGCGGCTTGGGAGCGGGGCATGGCGCAGGAGTTGAAAAGCCTGTACCTGCAACAGACGGCGCTGGCGCGGGGCGGGTGGCAGAACATGACCGCCGCCGACAGGCGCCGGGTGACGCTGTTGCTGAAGGAGCAGTACCGCTTCCTGGACGGCTTCGCCCGCGACATTGCGGCCGGCAATCTGAGCGCAGCGCAAATCCTCTGGCGCGCCGGGCTGTACCCGATGGGCGCGCGCCAGGGCTACTGGAAGGCGCGGGATGCCGACGAGAAGCGGCGCGGGCGCAGGCAGGAGCGGCGCATCGCCGTGGGCGATGAAGGCACCTGCTCGCCCTGCACCGACCTGGCAGCCCTTGGCTGGCGGCCCATCGGCACGCTGCCGGCCCCTGGCGGCCCTCCCTGCGAGGGCCTGAACCTGTGCCGTTGTGAAAAGGAGTATCGCTGATGCCAGTCCCCAACCTGACCCCCGACAACTTCGCCCGCTACGTCTTCGCCGAGCTATCCCGCATGCCCATCACGGAGCGGGTGGAAGTCCTGAGCGACGACAGCGCGCGCGTCTCCCTGAAGAACGGCCAGCAGTTCACCGTGGCGGTGGTGCATGGAAAGCCCAAGACCAGACGACAAGACCCCAGCGACTGAGCCGATCATTCTCCGCTGCGCCTGCTGTGGGCTGCCTTTCGCGCGCCTGGAGGGCGACAAGCTGGTGATCGAGAGCCGGCACAAGGGGGAGGTGCATGTCAACGAGATCAGCGTGGGGGCGCTAGGGGCGTTGGGAGCAGATCAGACGCAGTGAGTCTCGGCCACTACCCTGAATGAGGGATCGGATAGTGGGTTGCAGGCTGAAATAAGACTGGCATAGCTCACATCCGCCCATTACGTACATCGTGACTAGGGCTTAAGAACTGTCGGGTACTGCCAACTATTACCACTCGAAACCCAATAGTACGGTTCCCCATATCTGGGGAATAAGGGTTGCGCAAGTATGCAGGCTGGAAGTCATGGTTCATGTCCGACGAACCGCCCCGTAAGACGCGATCGGCAGTACCTTTCTCCTGAACGTTTTCCGGGCTATAGTACTCATTTAGGCACCATTCCCACACGTTGCTGATCAGGTCTGCGATACCGTATGGCGAGTCGTTGGGCTCAGTGTGCGGATACATGCCCACAGGGGTTGTCTTGTCTAAGAAGAGCTCTCCAGCCATAGAGCCGGAAAGATAGATTCCCCTTTCATATTCGCCTGCCCAGGGAAACTGTCGGCCATCGTGCCCGCGCGCTGCCTTCTCCCACTGCCACTCTGTGGGCAGCGTGATCTTCCAGTCGCGGCCACGGTTCAGTTCAACCGGCAGCAGATTGGGATGTCCCTTGGCCTTCTCCGTCAGCCAGCGACAGAACGCGACCGCGTCATACCAACTGACGTTCTCACGCGGATGGTTCCAGTGCTTGAACCGTTGCTCGCCTGCATCTCTATGGTGCTCAGGTGACGCAGCCAACCCATCCCACCAGTGTGGGATACGGAACCCGTCAGGCGCGTCCAGGAACGCCTGGAACTGGCTGTAGGTGATTGGGTAGCGGGCGATCCAGAAATCACGCTCAGTGCGCACCTCGCGGTTACTTTTCCACTCGTCACCGTAGATGAACTCCTCGCGCCCGCTCTTAGGGTCTTTCGCAGGCACGAACACCCACTCGATGTCAGGAAGGCCATCCGCATACAACCCTACGCCGCGACGCGGGTCACCCACATGGTTGATAGCCACCCCTGCCGCGTTGCGCTCCAGCACAGACGATTGGGAGGAGGTAATGACGCCGACCAACCTGTCCTGAACCTCTCGGATCGTCGCCATTGAAGGCCGCTCGCCGCCGCTCTCGGCGATGCACCTCGCGGCCAGCGCAGGGTTGACCGGTAGTAACTGCTCGATCAATGGCGTCATCGTGGGGAGCATCCCTGCCAGCAGAATGAAAGTCTCCTCCCAGCCGCTAGGTTGCGCCCAGTCTGTTGACGAATGCTTGTTCAGACCATGATCATACTGAAGCCGAAGGGATATCAATAGCAGAAGCTCCAATTGTGGGTCAAAATCTGGCAACCTGATAAGAAAGGTGAAGGGCTCTGACTGGCCCTTTGACCATGACCAATACTGACGCAAGTCGTCACCCTGCTGAAGTCGTTCTGCCAGCGCCAGCGCTGCGAAATACTCTTGCACTAATTGATGCACGAAGCGCACCTGCGAATTGGAGATGTCTAGCAAGCTCGCGCTGGCGCACAGGTAGACCACCTTGTCTCCATCGATCCCTTGCTGTGCCATCTGTTTGGCCGCCCACCCGGCATCAACTGCAGTCCCAAACTCGCCGGCGGTCTGCATGGCGTAGGCCAAGGAAGTCATCGCCCGACGCAAGGGGTCTGCTCCTGGCCAGATCAAGGGATCGCAGTGTTTCTCCTCGCGCCTCAGCAGGGTATCCACGAAGGCGGCAAACAACCGCCCACGGTTTTGCGGAAGGACGCCTTTGTTCGCTACGTAGACCTGGGCCAGCATCACCAGCATGAACGGGTTGCGCCCCAAAGCCTGCAGGGGCGGCGGGCCGTCTTTGCGCATCACGCGCCACATTTCGGCGTCCGCATAATGGAGCGACAACCGAACATCGTGCGGGATGTCAGGCGCTGTCCAAAACTGCTTCCATGTTCCGCCTGCCAGTTGCCACTTCTGCCACAGGTCGGCGATCTCCTCCCCACCGCACAACTGCCAGAACAGCTTTTCCCCTGCGAACTTGTCCCACTTGTCAAGGTAGCGATGCAGGTAGGCGCGCTGCTGCCCTACTTTCAGCGGCTTGACCTCCAGCTTTTCCAGCTTGAGCGTCTCCACGTAGTCCAACGCGCGGCACGTGACGACCACGGAGACGTCGTGGTACTGGTCGAGCAGCGCCTGAATTCGCTCCACCCGATCCGTGCGGTCGATCTGTGGCATCTGGTTGAGCGCGTCGAGTAGCAGGATCACGCGCTTGCTGCGCAGATAGGTTGGCAGGTGAGGGCCAAGCTCCTCGAAGTAGCCTTGGGCATAGGCAAGGGCGCTCTCAGGCCCAGAGTAAGCCTCCAACGGCACCAACAATGGCAAGGGCGCTTGTGGATCCCGGCGGGCGGCGACGGCGAAATCGTAGGCCAGCCGCCAGAGGGTGGTGGTCTTGCCTGATCCCGGCTCCCCTAGGACTACTAAGCGCATGTACTTGGCAACAGCTTTGCGCAGGTCGTTCACCGGTACCCGCTCTATCCGTGGTTCCGCGCCAAAGCCATGCTCCACCAGCTTCTCGAAGCCAACGGGTATGAACGGATCCGGTAGGTCCAACTGATGGCTGTCAGCGGCAGCAACCCGCACCTCCGCAACCCCAGCCAGTGGCGTGTACTTCTCAGCCCAGTACTTGTACTTCTCGATCACACCATCCAGGTAGGCAAGTTCTCTGGCGCGGGCTTCGGTCACGGTCTTCACCAGCACGCGCCAGATACGCCCTTCCGGCGTGCGCATGAACAGGGCAGGCGTCCACCACTCGCTCGTCCCAGCCGCCCAGATCGCCTTGCGCGCCGCCGTCACCGCCTGATCCACGCCCTGCCCAACTGCAATGGCGTCGTAGAAAGCTCCAGCGAACGCATCGGCTGCCGTGTCGGACACATCCGCCTGCATGGCGACGACAGACGGGATACCTGCCCGCAGTAACGCGCCGGCCACCGATGCCGCCTGCCCACCACCCGCGCCAGCCCGGCAAGCGTTGATCACGGCCAGCCGCACCCCTTCGCCAAGCAGCATTTGGCCCAACTCTCCAGCGTCCACCGGGTGTGACCTGCTGTGATCTTTGCAGAAGACCAGACCGCTGTCAGTTCCGTGTCCAGCGAAGTGCCAGACGTCCACCTTGCGGCGAAGGGCGGCCAACAGGGAGGAAAGCGTTGCACCTTCAGGGAGCGGATCGGGGACTTCCAATCTTCCTTGCTTCACCAGGGGCGCAATCATCTGCTCAATCCCTTCCCATTCCTGACCGACCCTCAAGGTGAACATATCCGATGGTGACGCCCCAGTGAACAGTAAGCGCAAAGGGCGATCCTGCGGCCAGGGGGCCGAAGAGATTGGAAGACGCGTGAAGCGAGTGACGGGCGTCTGACCGTCCAGGGCGAGGAAGCGACCAAGCGTTTCGTCGTAAAGCAATTCCCACGGCAGCGCGGCCAATTCAGCGGCGTCAATGGTCAGGCGCAGACGCAGGATACCTTCATCGCCCACACCAGCCCTGCTGGCACGCCACAGTTCCGCCACGGCGGGCGCACCGAACGCGCACCGCCAGAGAGCGCTACCGATAGCTTTCAGGTCTATCCCTGGTGCCGAGTCTCGCAGGTCTTCAAGCGCTTGAGGGCTAACGGTGCAGGGCAGGATGGCGGCCGCGGGGGTCTGGCCGGCAGGGGAGTCGATGACTTCGACGCTGACGGCGGCGAGGGTGCCTGATAGGCGAAGGTCGAAGTTGCGTGATGGTTCCATGACCCTTGCGCAGATTGTACTACACTCCCGCCCATTCCACAATGATCTATATCATATTTTGACATCACGCATGAACTTCGCGAAAAACCCGAAAACCGCTTGACGAAAGCCCCGCCCTATGCTATAGTACATCTGTTCGTATCGATCCAAGTCCCTCCCCTGTGGAGGGCGCAATAGCTTCTCCCTCCTGAGTGCGTCGGGTACGCCATTTGCGGCCCGGCGCACTTTGTTTTTGGCGACATGGCGATGCAACAGTTGGCCCGCTGCCGGTGGTGTGGTCTCACCTGGGCGATCCAGGTCAGGGCGACCACGCCCGCGGCCGCCGCGGTCACGAAGGCCAACCAGGGCGACCGCTGCCCGTTCTGCCAGTCCAGCAAGGTCGTTCTCCTGACGGAGCGAGAGTCCCAACAGACGCCCACGTGAGCGGTCAATCACGGCAAGCGAGGATCAGAGATGCCAGAAGACACTGACACCCAGCCGACCGAGACCGATGCCCCCCAGCCCGCCCCCGCCTTCACCCAGGCCGACATCGACCGCATCGTGAAGGAGCGGATCGAGCGGGTCAAGGCCAAATACGCCGACTACGACGACCTGAAGGCGCGGGCCGCCCGGCTGGACGAGATCGAGCGCGCCCAGATGGACGAGAAGGAGCGGCTGGCCGCCGACCTGAAGGCGCTGGAGGACAAAGTGGCCGCGGCTGAGCGGGCGCGCGACGAGGCGCTGGCGCAGTCGCAGGAGCGGCTCCTCCGCGCCGAGGTCACGGCGCTGGCCGCGGCCATGAGCTTCAAGTACCCCGGCGACATCCACCGCCTGGCCGACCTCTCCGCCGCCGCCATCGACGAGAGCGGCGCGGTGGTGGGCGTCCGGGAGGCGCTGGAGGCGCTGGCGAAGGAGCGGCCCGACTACATCGCCAAGCCCGCCGCCCCCAGGATCGACGGAGAAGCCAGAGGGCAGGAGAGCGACCTGCCCAAGCTGACGCCCGCGCAGGAGCGGGCGGCCAAGGCGCTGGGGGTCTCGCCCGAAGCCTACGCCAAGAGGCTCTCGCAGGCGTGACCCATGAGTACACAAGGAGCATGAGAGTATGGGCTTTGCATTAGCCTACCGGATGGCGGGCGGCGCGCCGACCATCTACGACCTGCCGGTCAAGGCCAACGCGGTGATCTCACTGGGCGAGCTTGTCAACCTGGAGAGCGGCTACGTGGACGGCGCGGCCACCAACGACGCGGCCTTGGTCGGCATCGCGCTGGAGGCCGCCAACAACACGGGCGGCGCGGACGGCGCGCTGTCGATCAAGGCCATCGTGGACCCGGACGCGGTCTACGCCGTGGACGACGCCAACGCCCGCCTGGCCGGCGCGACCCTGGACATCGCCGCGGGCGGGATGGGCGTGGCCGCCTCGGTCAACGCCGATCTCATCGTCGTCGCCCCGTCCAGCGCGGCCGAGCGCACGCTGGTGCGCATCGCGCGGGCGTCCCACTACCTGACCGCCTGATGGTCATGCAGTTATGATCGTAAGTGCAAGGAGATAAGACGATGGCTGGACCTGGCATCGCAATCAGTGAGCACTTTGGGGCGCTCCTGGCCCCTGGGCTAACGGAGGTCTTCTGGGAGGAGTACAGCATGATCCCTTCGGTGATCCCGCTGCTGTACTCGGTCAAGACCTCCAGCAAGGCAAGTGAGACCGACCAGGGCATCGGCTCGATGGGGCTGTTCCCTGAGTTCGAGGGGCGGGTCGAGTACGACAGCCCGGAGCAACTGTGGCCGGCCATCTGGCGGCACACCGAGTTCGCCAAGGGCTTCCAGATCGAGCGCACCCTGTACGACGACAACCAGTACGACGTGATGCGCGACCGCGCCACCGACCTGGGCCGCTCCGCCTTCCGCACGCGGGAGGTCAAGGGGGCGAGCCTGTTCAACTACGCCGCCACGGCCGCGGGCTACGACGGCGTGCCGCTGATCTCAGCCAGCCACCCCCTCTCGCCGTCCAACAGCGCGGTGCAGGGCAACACCTGGAACCTGGCCCTGTCCAACGCCAACCTCTCCACCGTGCGCACCGCCATGCGCGAGTGGACGGACGACCGCGGCAACCTGGCGAACGTGCAGCCCGACACCCTGCTGGTGCCCCCGGAGCTTGAGGAGACGGCCTGGAAGATCGTGCAGACCCCCTCGATCTACGAGCCGGGTTCGCCCAACCTGACCGGCAACTTCCACCGCAACCGCTACAACGTGATCGTGTGGGACTACCTGACCGACGCCACCCGCTGGTTCCTGGTGGACAGCCGCCTGATGAAGCGCTTCCTCAAGTGGTACGACCGCATCCCGTTGGAGTTCGGCCAGACCGAGGACTTCGACACCTTCGTCGCCAAGTACCGGGCCTACATGCGCTTCTCGTTCGGCTACTCCAACTGGCGCTGGATCGCGTCCAGCAAGCCGTAGGCGGATCATGGCCCTGGACTTCGTGACCCTCTCGGTCAACAGCGCCCCTGACGGCAACGGGACGACCACCGACACCGTGACCCGCTCCGGCCAGATCCTGGCGGTTGGCCTGGACTACGATCCGGGCGCGGCCGCGGGCACGGACGTGGTGGTCTCCTGCGCCAACCCTGCCGGCCCTGCGCTTACGATCATAACCGTAAGCGACAGCAACTCGGACGGCTGGTACTACCCGCGGGCCGGCGCAGTAAGCCCCGCCAACGCCGCCATCGCCAACTCGGTCATCGCGATCCCATTCCACGGCAACCTCCGGGTGACGGTGGCGGCGGCTGGTGGGGCCATCGCCGGCGCGGTCAAGGCGACGGTCTTCTATGAGGACGGGCGCTGATGGCCTTCACCTACACCGGCGCGGTCGGGACCGACCTGGAGCAGGTGCGGCTGTTGATCGGCGACACCAACGCCGCCACCGCCCTCTTTCAGGACGCCGAGATCGAGTGGTTCTTGCAGGCCCACGGCGCGGTCTACCTGGCCGCAGCCGCCGCGGCGCGGGCCGTGGCCGCCAACAAGAACAAGCTGGCCCTGCGGCTGCGGGAAGGCGACTACGAGCGCGACCTGGGCGGCATGGTCAGGCAGTGGCTCGACCTGGCCGACCGGCTGGAGCGGCAAGGCAGGTCCAGCGCGGCCATGGCGACGTTCGTCACCCGCATCGACGGCTACAGTAGGGTGCAGCCATGATCGGCGTCGAGGAGCTGCACGGCCACGCCTGCACCGTCCAGCGCGGGCGGCTGGTATCTTCCGGCTCGCCCTACCACCCCGGTGGCACGACCGTGGACTTCGACCCGCCCGCCGCGATAGTCTCCGTCCGCTGCCGCATCCAGCGGCTGGACAGCGCGACCATCACGGAGATCGTGGGCGGCGGCAAGGCAGGGACGATGGTAGCCACCGACTACCTGTACATCGCCTACGGCGACGCGCCGGTCTCCCTGGTGGAGCAGGGCAGCGCGCCCAGCCCGGAGAGCCTGCACCGCGTGGTGGACGTTCTGCGCCCCGATGGGACGCTGCTGGACGCCGGGCCGTTCGAGATCGTGCGCGTCGTGGACATGGCGGGCGCGGGCGACGTGCTGAAGCTGGAGTTGAAACGCGTGCAATGAGCGACGGCATCCTCCTCATCGCCCCCGACAGCGACCTCAACACCGTGGCCGACCTGCTGGCCGCGGCGCAAGGGTTTCGGGTCAACGTCCTGCGCGGCTACGTGACGGGCCGCGAGGCGCTCAAGGAGATCGCCAGCAGCCGCTACCAGATCGTCCACTTCGCCGGGCACGGCTGCGTGGACAGCCTGCAGGCCAGCGACGGGCCGATTGACGACGAGTACCTGGAGATGGCGCTGCGCTCGTCGGCGGTGGAGCTTGTGCTGCTCAACACCTGCGCCAGCGTGGTGATCGCAGCCGGGCTGTACCGGGCGGGCGTCGTGCCGCGGGCCATCGGCTGGCGCATCGAGGTGGGCGACCAGACCGCCATCGACTGGGCCGTGGCCTTCTACTCTGCCCTGGCCCTGGGCGCGGACTACTGGGAAGCCTACCTGCACAGCGCCGAGATCATGCGCGCCCGCACCCCCAACTTCGAGCCGCCTGTGTTCCTTAACGGCCGCATCGCGCTGTTGGAGCAGCAGGTGATCGCCATCCAGGCCAAGCTGGACGGCCTGAACCGCGCCGTGGTGCTGCCCCGGCGCACGCTGGCGCTGGCTGTGCTGGCCGCTGCGGCGCTGCTGCTGGCCTACCACGTCTTCCTGGCCCCCCACCTGCAGGTGGTCGTGCGATGATCAAGGTCACGGTCGAACTGACCTCCACCGACATCGCGCCGCGCGCCTTCCGCGGGTCGGACAGCCTGGCGGCCCGCATCTCGCGCAACACGGCGGAGCGCGGGCTGAAATACGCCCGTGAGAACGTCGCCCCCGGCAAAGGCCCCGGCCCCCACCCGCACCGGCCTGGGTCTGACCACGTGGACACCGGGGCGCTGCGGGACAGCCTCAAGGTAACTGAGGGCTGGGGCGGCGACCTGCTGTTCGAGGGCCTGCCCACGGGCCTCTCCTGGGTGACGGCGGTCTCGACCGACCTGGACTACGGGCTGTATCTCGAAATGGGCTGGACGACCAAGGCAGGGACGCACTACCGCTACCCCTGGCTGTTCCCGGCCATGACGCTAGCGCAGCGCGACTTTGCCCACCTGGCCCGCACCACCGCCATGCGCTGGGTCGAGCAGTACCAGCGCGGCTACGCCCGCATCGGCAACGCGCCCGTGTCGGCCACCTGGCTGCCCGAATGAGCAAGACCACCGACAGCCTGGCCGCGGCCATCGCCTGGCTGCACCCGCTCTTGCCGGCCGGGGTCGCCCTGCACGGCCTGGAACTGCCCGCGGGCTGGCAGCCCAGCCCGACCGCGCTGGCCCTGCCTGATGGCGGCGGGCGCGCCCTCGACCTGCCGGTGATCCACCAGGCCCTGGCCTTCTGGTGCTATGGCAGGACGGCTGAGGAGGCCAGAGACGTGGCCGACACCCTCTGCGGCTTGCTGCACCGCTCTGCGGTTATGAAGATAACGACAAGCATGGGCGACGTATACGTCGGCCCCGGCGAAGTCCTGACCGAGCCGCTCTACCTGCGCGAGCCGGACACCCTATGGCACCGCTGGATCGTGCGGGCCAGCGTGCGAGTATCGGAGACGCCGGTGCAGGTTGAAGAACCAGAACCGGGACCAGTACCAACCTAGACTTACAGGAGATGAGCATGAGGATCGCCTATGGTTCCGTGGCCCAGCCCGGCCAGCCCTTCGGCTACGGCGTGATCGGCCAGATGCTGAAGTGGGCCTTGGAGCAGGCCGGGGCCGAGATCGTGACCGGCTTCGGCTACGATCTTTCGGTGGTGGTCGGCCTGCCCTGGTCGTGGCTGATCGGCCCCGACATCCGCCGCGACCTGGTCTTCCACACCATGTACGAGGCGTCCCCCGCGCCGCCCGATTGGGTGGACGTGATGAACCGCAGCCGCGGGGTGTGGGCGCCGAGCCAATGGGTGGCCGACCTGTTCGTGGAGAGCGGCGTGCGGCGACCTGTGCTGGTGGGCGGCTACGGCGTGGACACCGCCATCTTCCGCCCCGTCTCCCGCCGCGGACGCTCCGGGCCTTTCCGCGTGCTGGCCTGGGGCCGCGGGTTGATCTCGCGCAAGAACCTGCTGACCGCGGCCAAGGTCTTCGCCGCGGCCAACCTGCCCGACGCCGTGCTGGAGATCAAGGTCAACGCCGACGATACAGCCGCGCAGGACGGCCCCATGCCGGGGCTGGAGAACGTGATCGTGCGCAAGGTCGATTGGAGCACTTTCGACCTGGTGGCCTGGCTGCAATCGGGCGACGCCCTGCTCTACCTCTCAAGCGGCGAGGGCTTCGGGCTGATGCCGCTGGAGGCCATGGCGACGGGATTGCCGGTGATCTGCGCGGCCAACACCGGGATGCTGGACTACCTCAGCGAGGAGACGACGCTGCTGGTGCCCTGCACCGACCTGCGCCAAGCGCCGCTCTACCGGGCGCGCTTCCGGCACGACGCCTGGTTCCACCAGCCCGACTTCGACGCCGCGGTCGAGCAGTTGCGCTGGGCCTACGCCCACCGAGAAGACGCCTACGCGCTGGGCGAGCGGGCCGCGGCGGTCGTCGAGCGCGACTGGACGTGGCGCAAAGCTGGCGACAGGGCCATGACCCTGCTCTATGACATCTGGAGCAAGGAGTGACGACATGGGCGGTATCTCTGCTGCCACAAGCAACAACATCCTCTACGGCACCAACGGCTACATGTCGGTCGGCGCAGTCGATCTGGGCGCGACCGAGGGCGACTTCCAGGTCGAGTGGGGCGCTGAGCACTACTACCCCGACCTGGCGCAGGCGCTGGGGCCACTGGCCGGAACCGGCAAGGTCAGCAACGCCTTCTTCCGCTTGAAGGCGACCCTGGCCGAGTTCGGCTGGACCAACCTGTCTGTGATCCTGGCCGAGTTGGGCGCGGACTCCAGCGGGTCCAGCTACAAGTTCGGCGGCGGCGTGCTGAACGCCCCGGTCGAGTTGCAGAACGTGACCCTGCTGGGCCTGACCCGCAACGACAACAAGCCGGTCAAGATCACGCTGCCGGTGTGCTACGTCGAGGTGGACAGCATCGCCTTCAGCAAGGCCAAGGAGGCGACCCTGCCCGTGACCTTCATCGGGCTGTACACCACCACCGACCCCAAGAAGCTGCCCGGCTTCATCGAGATTGGCAAGTAGAAGACCCAAGAGCCGCCCTGACGGCCCTTCATAGACTTACATTCATAAGAGCATGGAGATACGACGATGCCCAAGAGGATCGTACTGAACCTTCAGCAGTCCCGCGCTGAAAAATCCATTACCACGCCGGTGATCGTGGACTTCGACGGCGTGGAGCACGCCATTCGCCGCCTCGACCTGGACGCCTTCCTGGAGATCATGGAGATCGAGCAGGAGTTCGAGGCGATGAGCCGGGAGGAGGCCGAGGGCAAGGCCGACCGCGGCCGGCAGCTGGCGATGCTCTCCCGCCTGAAAGACCTGATCCGCGTCGTGCTGCCGGGCTTCCCGGTGGGCGGGCTGGAGCTTGAGGAGTTGATGGCCGTGGCCCAGGCGCTGCAAGCCTCGGTCGCCCCCGACAACGCCGAGGCCGGGAGCGACGAGCCGGGGGAATAGACGTGGCCTGGATGCTGGCGCGCTTCCTGCACTGGTATCCGGGCTACACCGCCGAAGCCGCCCTTGCCATGCCCGCCAGCCGCTTCTTTGCCCTGGCCCATGCGATCCGCAAGATCGAGGCCGCCGAGGACCTGCGCCGCCTGCGCACCGCCGCCGTCGCCGCCCACCCCGGCGAGCGGGGCGAGCAGTTGGACACGCTGCGCGAGGATCTCGTGGGCGCGTTGGGCCAGCGCGCGGCCCGACCATCCACCCCTGTCATTGCCAACATAACCCCAGGCGTGAGATCATCCGATGGACTCCGTGAAGAACTTGAACAACGCATCGCCGCGCACCAGGCGCGTATTCAGGCTGGTCCCGATCCGCTGCGCTAGCTGCCACGCCCGCCTGTTCGACGGCCGGCCGACCGTGCAGGAGTGCGACCTGGACGAGGCCGACATCGTCGTCAAGTGCTGGCGCTGCGGGGACTTGCGCGGCTTCGCCAGCGCGGCGTCTGAGGAGTAGGCCGTGGCGATCCAGATCGGGTCGATGTACTTCTCGGTGGGGGCCGACACCAGGGACTACCAGTCAAAAATGGCCCAGGTGGACGCCACCGCCCGCAACGTGGCGGGCAGCGCGTCGTCGTCCTTGCGCCGCATCGCCGAGACCGCCACCGGCTTCCTGGTCGCCCAGGCCATCCCCGCCGTGATCAACGGCTTCAAGGGGTTGGCGCAGGAGGCGTTCAACGCCTACGGCAACTACGAGCGGCTGTCCCTCTCCCTGGAGACCCTCGCCCGGCGCGACCTGATGGAGGCCGCCACGCTGGAGAAGACCCTGGTCGTCGGCCAGCGGCGGGTGGAGCTATCGGCCCAGGAGATCGAAAAGCTGGGCGACCTGATGCGCCAGCGCGACCTGTACGCGGCCCAACTGCAGGAGGAGGCCGAGCGCCACCGCCAGCTGGTGGAGCGCTGGGGCGAGGAGGGGCTGGCCGTCCAGACCCACGCCGCCCGCATGGCGCAGCTGCAAGACCGCTACGAGGACACGGCCCAGGCGATTGCCAACCTGGAGGGCAAGCAGGGCCAGTACGTGGACATCGTGCAGCGCTCCACCGAGGTCGTGCTGGACGAGGCTGAGGCCAAGCGGCGGTCGGCGGAGATCGCGCAGGAGCTACTGCACTGGCAGCAGCAGTTGAACATCAACAGCCCCTTCGACGAGGAGGGGGTGCAGCAGGCCATGCGCACCGCGGCCGCCTACGGCTTCGTCACCGAGCAGGCGCTGGCCGCTGCCGTGGAGACGGGCAAGCTGACCCAGGAGCAGGTGGATGCCGAAATCTCCCTGCAACGGCTGGTGCAGGCCACCACCGACTACGCAGCCGGCACGGGGCGCACCACCAAGGAGGTCGAGTTGATCTCCCTGGCGCTGGGGCAGGTCAAGGCCAAGGGCAAGCTGGCGGGGCAGGAGATTTTGCAGTTGACCAACGCAGGCGTCAACGTGCGCAAGATCCTGGCCGACGCCTTCAACGTGACCACCCAAGAGCTTGTCAAGATGCAGGAGCAGGGGCTGATCCCGGCCGACAAGGCGATCAAAGCCATCGTCGAGAGCTTCGAGAAGGACTTCGGCGGCGCGGCCAAGGAGCAGACCCGGACGTGGCAGGGCTTGACCTCCACCCTGAGCGACCTGAAGAAGATCGGCCTGCGCGAGTTCTTCACCGGCACCTTCCAGGCCATCCAGCCCTATGTGGCCGACTTCGTGGACAAGCTCGCCAGCCCTGAGACCCTCCAACGGTTGCGCGAGATCGGCGACGCCATCGGCGAGAAGGTGGGCGGCGCGCTGGAGCGGGTGCAGAAGATCGCCCTTTCCTTCCAGATGGGCGGCGTCCCCGGCCTGCTGATGGCGCTAGGCGTGGACTTCGAGACGGTCAAGACGTTGCAGACCATCGGCGACCTGATCGAGGGCGTCTTCAGCCGGATACAGCGCGCTTTCCAGGAGGGCGGCCTGTCGGGCGCAATCGCCCAAGCGCGCGACGAGTTCGGCAAGTTCGTGCCGGGCATCCTGGCCGACCTGCGTGGCAAGGCCGACGAGTGGGGCCAGCAGGTGCGTGAGTGGGTCGGACAACTCTGGGCCAACGTCAAGGACTGGTGGGCGACGGGCGGCGGCGAGCTTGTCACCGGCACCATCGAACGCATCGGCCAGTGGCTGGCGGACGTGATCCGCGGCTTCGGGCAGTTCAGCGAGAACGCCCGCGGCGGCCTGCTGGAGACAATCGGCAAGCTGTGGCGCGGGCTGGTGGACTGGTGGAACGACGGCGGCGGGGAGATCGTCCTGGGCACCCTGGAAGCCCTGGGCAGGGCGCTGGCCGAGATCGGCGCGGCCCTGTGGGACGTGATGCAGGGCCTGGCCGCCGAGATCGCCCGCTACACCCGCGACCTGTGGTATGGGCTGGTGGACTGGTGGCAGACGGGCGGCCAGCAGATGACGGCCGACGCGCTGGCCGCCATCGGGCAGTGGCTCTCACAGTTACTATCACAACTGCTTGCCGACCTGCCCACCTGGGCCAGCCAGATCGCCACGTGGATCGAGGGCCTGTTTGCCCAGATTATCGACGCCATTGCCCAGCGCTACCCCGGCTGGGCCGACAAGGGCGGGGCCTTGCTGGGCGAGTTTTTGGGCAAGGCGCTGGACTTCCTGTTCAACCAACTGCCCGTGCTGGTGGGCAAGCTGGTGGCCTGGCTCTCTGGCCTGTTCGGCGGGGAGGGCGACGGCGAGTCCAACCAGGTCATCGCTGCCGCGGCCCGGCTGGGGGATGCCGTCTGGGCGGGCGTCCAGTTGGGCCTGCAATCCTTCTGGGAAGCCCTCTACGAGAACGCTCCGGAGCAGGTGCAGCGGCTGATGGACTGGATCGAGGGCGTGATCTACACGGCCAAGGAGACCATCAAGTGGCTGGAGGAGCTACCGGAGAAGGGCAAGGACCTGATCACCGGCCTGCTCAGCGGCATCAGCGCCAAGGCCGGCGAGACCCTGACCACCGTGTCCCGTTTTGTCGCCGACAACGTGCGCGGGGCGGTCAACTGGATCGAGTTCCTCTGGCAGGTGGGCCGGGATCTGGTCGAGGGCCTGCGCCGCGGCATCGAGTCCAAGGTCGAGGAGTTCAAGAACTGGATCGTGGGCTGGGCCAAGCGGGTCATCCCCCAGCCGCTGTGGTCATTCTTCGGCATCCACTCGCCGTCCTTGCTGATGATGGAGCTTGGCGAGATGCTGGTTGCCGGTCTGCTGTCCGGTATCCAGGGTTCCACGCCGGAGGCGGTGAAGCAAGTCAGTGACGCAGCCTCCTCGATCCTGAACGCCTTCACCGCGGCCATCCGGGCGTTCACAGCGTTGTCCGAGTACCAGTTGGTCGACCTGGACGCCAAGATCGCAGGCGTGATCCGCCAGCTGAGCTCGCTGATGTACGCGATGGGCCAGTTCTGGGAGGCGGAGAACGCCGAAAGGGCGGCCATGCTGGGCGAGTGGATCGGGAAGGCCGTCGCGCCGCTCAAGGCGTTGATCGACGTCCTGGACGCGCTGGCCGGCTACCGGATGGTCGATCTGCACGGCCAGATCGTCCACCTGGTCGAGCAGTTGAGTGCCTTGATGTGGGCGATGGGGCAGTTCAGGGAAATGGCGAACGCCGAGCAGGCCGCCGAGTTAGGCCAGTGGGTCGTCAAGGCCATTGCCCCTCTCAAGACAATGGTCGAGGCTTTCACTGCCTTGGCTGCGTACAAGCCCGTCCCCCTGCACGGCCTGATCGTTCACATCGTGGAGCAGTTGAGCGCCCTGATGTGGGCGATGGGGCAGTTCAGGGAAATGGCGAACGCCGAGCAGGCCGCCGAGTTAGGCCAGTGGGTTGTCAAGGCCATCGCCCCTCTCAAGGCCATGGTCGAGGCTTTCACCGCTTTGGCGAAGTTCAAGCCCGTCCCGTTGCACGGTCTGATCGTTCACATCGTGGAGCAGTTGAGCGCCTTGATGTGGGCAATGGGGCAGTTCAGGGAGATGGAGAACGCCGAGCGAGCGGCTCAGCTAGGGGAATGGGTGGGCAAGGCCATCGCCCCCATCAAGACGGCCATCGACGCCTTCACCGCGCTGGCCCGGTATCGCACGCGCGGCATCGCTGCGCAGGCTATCGCGCTGATCGACGAGATCGGCTCGCTGGTGGACGCCCTGGTCGGCCTCTCCCAGCGCGTGGGCATGGAGCGGTTGGCGCTTGTCGCCGAGATCGGCGCGACCATCGTCGATGCCCTGGCTCCCTGGCAGGCGGTTGTCGAGACGATCACGTCCATCGTGGATGTGGCCGGGGTGCGGATCGAGGATGCGGCCACGCGCTTGATCTGGATGACGCACGGTCTCGTCGTCTGGATGCACTGGCTGATCGACTACCTGCCCAGCGGGCTGCTCGACGCCGTGGCCGACACCGCCCAGCAGGTTGTCGCCGCGCTGTCCCCCTGGAAGGCGGCGGGCGACGCCATCAGCGCCATCGTCGAGGTGTCTGGGGTTAGAATTGAAAGTGCAAGCCAGCGGTTGATCTGGATGACCCACGGCCTGGTGGAGTGGATGCGCTGGCTCCAGACCTATCTGCCCACAGGCTTGCTGGAGGACACCGCCGAGTATGCGGACGCGGTGACGCGGGCGCTGGCCCCCTGGTCTGCGGCCGCCGAAGCCGTCAGGGCCATCGCCGAGGTGGCGGGGACAAGGATCGAGAGCGCGGCGCAGCGGCTGATCTGGATGACGCACGGCCTTGTCAAGTGGATGCACTGGCTCATCGACTACCTGCCCGTGGGAATGCTCGAACAGGTCTCCGCCAAGGCCGACATGGTGGTGCGGGCGCTTGCCCCCTGGCGCGCCGTGGCCGATGCTGTCAAGGCGATTGACGACGCAGCGGGCGCGCGCGTGCTGACCCACGAGCAGCCAGCGGCCCGGCTGATGTGGCTGACCTACAGCCTCGTCCAGTGGACGAACTGGCTGATCGAGTACCTCCCCTGGGGCGTCCTGGAACAGGTGGCGGCCAAGGCCGAGATGATCGTGCGGGCCTTGTCCCCCTGGCGGGCCGTGGCCGATGCGGTCAAGGCCATCGACGACGCGGCCGGCGCTGGCGTCATCAGCCACGGCGGGCGCGGGGCCAAGCTGATGTGGCTGACCTACACCCTGATCGACTGGACCCGCTGGCTGCTGGACTACCTCCCGGTCGGCGTCCTGGAGCGCGTGGCCGCGCAGGCTGAGGTGCTGATCCGTGCCCTGTCGCCGTGGCGGGCCATCGTCGACGCCGTGGCCGCGCTGAACACCAGGATCGAGACCGCGGGCATCCCGGAGAAGGCGGGGCTGCTGGCCGACGTGGCGGGCGCGCTGATCCTGGCCCTGGAAAGCGTCGTGGATCGGATCGGGCGCGAGACGCTGGAGAAGGCCGCGCTGGTTGGCAAGAAGCTGTCCGATGTGCTGGCCCCCTGGGACAAGGCCATCAAGCTGGCCGACGCCATGCGCGCCTGGAAGCTGATGCCCGACCTGGTGGACAGGTTCTCCAAGTTCGCCCGCCAGTGGGTCGAGATCGTGGCCGACCTGGCAAAGGCCGTGGCGGTCTTGAGCGAGGACGGCCTGGACATGGCGCAGCGCTTCGGCGAGGTGCTGGGCAGCCTGGTGGACGGGCTGGCAGGCGCGCTGGAGTTGGCGCTGGCCCTGCCGGAGACGTGGGCGATCCCCGCCTCCTGGGGGCCGTTCGTGGCCTGGGTCAAGGCGGTCTTCCTGGACTTCTACGCCTGGGTGACCGGCTGGACCAGCGGCACCCGCCCCCCTGCGCCCGACTTCGACGGCGAGCAGATGGATCTCGTTGCGCTGGTGGCCGACACCATCGGCAGCCTGATGAACGGCCTGCGGGCGGCGCTGGATTTGGCCCTGGCGCTGCCCGAGACATGGAGCGTCAACCAGGGCGCGTGGGACACCTTCGTCGCCTGGGTGCGGGGCGTGTTCATGGAGTTTTACCAGTGGGTCAACACCGACCTGCTGGCCGCCATCCCCACCGAGCCGGGCGACGAGCCGGGCGACCCGACCACCAGCATGGGGCTGGTGCAGACATTCGGGTCGGCGCTGTCGGGGCTGATGGGCGGCCTGTCCAGCGCCCTGCAACTGGCCCTGGGGTTCCCAGAAGCCGCGAGCTTCCCCGCGGGCGAAGTGTGGGACAACTTCAAGGGCTGGGTGATGCTGGTCTTCGCAGAGTTCCAGACCTGGGTGGTCGAGACCTTCCACCCGGAAGACCCCGACGAGTTCGGCCCCGTGGCGTCCTTCGGCCAGGCCATGCAGGCGGTCTTCGGCGGCCTGGTCAGCGCCCTGGAGTTCTTCCAGGGCATCGTCGGCTGGGTGGGCATGGGCAGCACCTTCCAGGAGCGGCTGACGCTGTTCCTGGACGAGGTCAAGGCCCGCTTCGTAGAGATCGCAACGTTTGTCGAGACCGAGCTTGACGCCGACGTCATGGCGACCGTGGGCCTGTTCGGCGAGAAGCTGGGCGATCTGGCCGATGGGCTGTCCAGCGCCCTGGACTTCTTCGCGCAGGTGGCCGACACCGACCCCGCCGCCTACACCTCGTCGCATGAGTTCAAGGTCAGGGTGCAGGCGCTGATCCGCACCATCCACGAGACCATCGCCGCCTTCAACGAGTACGTGGTGCAGGAGAACGGCGACCTGTGGGTCCCTGTGGCCGACCGGCTGTTCGACGCCTTCGAGCGCATGGTGGGGCTGATGCAGGACGCCCTCAACCTGTTCGTGGACTTGCAGGCGTCCAACCTGCCCACCCCCAACGATCTCCAGACCTTCATCGCCCTGGTGATCCAGCTGTTCCAGAACCTGACGGGCGCGATCCTGGGCGCGGGGACAGGGGCGCAGAGCGGCGTGGGGCAGGTGCAGAGCGCCGTCCAGGGCGGGCTGGCGATCCTGGCCGGCTACGCCGACGACTTCTTCGACCTGGGCTACAACTTCGCCGTGGCCCTGGCCGATGGGATCGCGGCAGGGATCGGCGCGGTGGCAAACGCAGCCACGGCCCTGGGCGATGCAGCCGCGGGCGCGACCGGGGACGCCCTCCAGATCAGCAGCCCCTCCCGCGTGGCGATGGGGCTGGGCGAGATGTTCGTCGGCGGCTTCGTCAACGCCCTGCTCTCCGGCCAGCGCGAGGTGGACGCGGCCATGCGCGGGCTGGTGGGGCCGCAGTTGGCCCCGGCAGGCTTGCAGGTGGACGCCCGCAGGCATCTGGTGGTCGAGTTCCGCGGCCAGGCGGGCGGCGGCGTCCCGCTGCCCCACAGCCAGTTCGACGCGCTCAAGCGGGAGCTCATCTGGGAGCTTCAGCGCGGTGCCTAGTCCAGCAAGCTGGACGCATGAGGTTATGAAGATAACGACATGAGGATCGAAAAGGGTTCTGTCCTGCGAGCCACCGGTAACGTCAAAGTGCGATCTGGCGCAGGAACGCAGTACGACATCGTGGCTGTTCTGCAAAAGGATGCCCTGGCGACGGCCCTGGCGCGCCCTTCTGGCAGTTGGGTCAAATGCCAGGTGGAAGGCTGGGCGCTGAGCAGCGCGCCCGGCACGGTGTACAGCGAGCCTGACATCCACAGCAGTGTGGACGCCAAGCGCGGCGTGGGCGAGTGGCAGGAAGTCAGTCTGACCGGCTACATCCATACCGCTTATCTGGCAGTAATCGATGGGCCGCAGTAGACCTTTCGAGGTCGGCGGCAGCAAATCCAAGGAGGTTCAAGCATGTTTCGGGTAGTTTTCTCAGGAGAGACGGCCATCGAGGCCATCAAAGGTCTGTATGCGTGGATGGCTGAGAACCAGTCCCTGGCGACCGGCGTGACGGACATCGTGGTCAACCGCCAGCAGAAGGGCTGGGAAGCGGTGGTCTACGTGGTCGTCGTCAAGGATCGCTAGACGAAAAGGGGGTCGGCGTCCGGCCCCCTTACCCCTTGCAGTTACAAAGGCAAACCTATGAGCGACGAAGTTCAGGTCTTGATTGGCGGCGTTGACCGCACCAACCGGCTCCTCAACTCCTCCCTGCGCTGGACGGAGTACGAGGGCGGGCAGACCGGGGCCATGAGCCTGGAGATCGAGGACGTGAATGACGATCTGAGCATCTCCGAGTGGCAGCAGGTCGTGGTCAAGATCGGCCCCGCCGCCGTCTGGGGCGGCTACATCGTGCGCGCCCTGCCCGGCCTGACCGAGGGCGGCAACCGGCGCTGGTCATTGCAGTGCGAGAGTTGGGACACCCTGCTCAACCGCACCCCCATCGTGCGCTGCACTTACGCCAACAAGACGCCTGCCGAGATCATCGCCGACCTGTTCGCTCGCGCTGAACTTACCAATGAGTTTGACGCCGAAGGTCTAGTAGCGGCAAACCTGCCGGTCATCGGGAGCTTTGTCGCCGCTGGCGAGAAGCTGACTGATCTGCTTGACAGGCTGGCTCTGCTTGCTGGCGCATCATGGTGGATCAGCCTCGATCGAGAGGTTGTCTTCACACTTCCAGCCAGCCTGCCCGCCGCCCCCTTCGCCGTCAAGGCGCTGGGGCTGGCCGACTTCTCCACGTCTTTTCCGCCCAGCGGCAGCCCCACGCCCGACATCGACGCCGCGGACATCAGGAACCGGGTGACGGTCTATGGCGGCGTGGTGCCCAGCGCGATTGAGGTGGCGCTGTTCTACGGGGACGGCGCGACCAAGAGGTTTACCCTGGATCACGCCCCTGTCCATGAGATTGTGAAGATAACCGTAGACGGCGTGCTGCAATGGCACGGCTACGACTACTACGACTCGCAGTTCAACAACTACGACTGCCTGGTGGACTACACCCTGGGCACCGTGCGCTGGCTGGACGCGCCGCCCTTCGACGCCGAGATCGAAGTCCAATACCGCTACAGGCAGCAGCTGGTGACGGTGCGCCAGTCGGACGCCAGCCATGCTCAGTATGGCCGCTGGTTCGATTTTGAGCTTCGTGACGCCTCCCTGACCACCGAGCCGGCCTGCATCGCGGCCGCGGATGCGCTGCTGGCCGAGTACGCCTTCCCTGCGGTGGGCGCGTCGCTGGAGGTCGAGTGGTTTGGCCCGCGGGCCGGCCAGCGCATCCAGGTGGAGATGCCCTCCCTGGGCCTGTCTGGCTTCTACGTCATCCGCCAGGCCACGGTCGAGCTTGCCCGCTCCACAAGGAAGGCGCTGGTGGCGTTGAAGGTGGGCGGGCGTTCGGCGCGTCTGTCGCGGGTGATCGGCGGCGAGCGGGGGACGGGCAGCCTGCTGGGGCCAGGGGCGTACCTGCCCACGCAGCCCAATCAGTCCCTGTCGGGCGAGATCGACCTGCTGCGTGTGCGAGACAGGATCGAGGTCATCGACCGCGCCACCACCTTCGTCAGCCCCGGCAACTACGGCAACGCCACCGGCCTGGTGCTGCTGTTCGACGCCGTGGCGCAGCAGGGGCGGCTGCTGGGGCTGGACGGCGGCGTCCTGCAAGCCTACTTCGACCACGACGGGACCATCAAGTGGGACGGTGGGAACGGGGCGCTCAGAAGCAACGGGCTGAACATCGGGCCATGGGACAACGGGTTCGGCGACCAGGGCATCCAGTTGGAATACAACGGCGGTTCTCCCCGCGCCTACATCGGCGACGGCGACGCCAACTTCTTCCTGTTCGACGGGGCCGACGCGCAGTTCGGCGGGCTGATCTACGCGGCGGGCGGCCACTTCTCCGGCTCAGTCTACGTGGGCGCGTCCAACCCCCGCATCCACCTGGACGGTTTCAACAAGCGCATCGAGAGCACCAACTTTGCTGCTGGGGTTTCCGGCTTCCGGCTGGCAGGCGCGACGGGCAACGCCGAGTTCAACGACGCCACCCTGCGCGGCACCATCTACGCGGCGGGCGGCGACTTCAGCGGATCGGTCTACGTGGGAACAGCCGACCCCCGCATCCACATCGACGGGGCCAATAAGCGGATCGAGAGCACCAACTTCGCCTCCGGCACGTCCGGCTTCAGGATCGAGGGCGCGACGGGCAACGCCGAGTTCAACAACATCACCGCCCGCGGGGCCATCGCCAGCGCTGTCTTCACCTACAACCAGATCCAGGCCACGGCGGGCGAGATCGTGGTCGCCAAGGGGGCTGGTAAGTTGGCAAGCTCAGCGACGTTGGGATTGGGCACACGCATCCTTACCATCGAAGACCCTCCGGGAATCAGCCACGCCGCGGCTGGCACGCTGTGGGCAGTCAACGACATCGTGCGCATCAAAGACCCTGCCATCTGCGATACGTGGCTCAAGGTGATGGCAGTCATCGACAACACCACCAACTGGCTGCTCTTTGCATCGTACCAATCTGGCACCATGTTTGGTACTGTGCAGTCCGGCACCGCCGTTGTCAACTACGGCCAGTCGGGCCAAGGGCTGGTGCGCATCAGCACCGTGGGGTCTTACGCGCCGCTGATTTCTATCGCCACGCACGCGGGAGCGCCGTGGTCAACCTTGATCGAGAAAGCGCGGCTGGGCAACCTGGATGGAATTAGCGATGCCTCCGGGTACGGGCTGTGGACAAACAGCGGCTTCTTCACCGGCACAGTGAACGCTGCCAGCGGCCAGATCGGGGGCTGGTCTGTCAGCCCCGGCTTGCTGTACGCAGACAACGTGGGGCTGTCTCCCGCAGATTACCCGTTTTTCGCTGGCTCCTCCAAACCTGAAACGGCTCCTTTCCAGGTTACGGCCAGCGGTCAACTGACGGCGACCGATGCCATCATCACCGGCGACATCACTGCCACGTCCGGCACGTTTACAGGCACTGTCTACGCCGCCAGCGGTGAGATCGCTGGCTGGAAGATGACGCCCACCAGGCTATACTCGGAAGACCCCGCTGCCTATGCTGGTGTGGGCATGGCGACCTATCAGGACGCGGAGCAGTGGGCGTTCTGGGCAGGATCAAACTCCCCGTCCAGCGCAGAGTTCCGCGTGACCAAGTACGGGCAGTTGTACGCCACTTCTGCTACCATCACCGGCGCTGTGACGGCCAGCAGCGGGTCGATCACCGGGACGTTGACGATGGGGGCCAGCGGGAAGATCACCGGGGGCAGCGCCTGGGAGCTAAACCAGGGCGGCTTGCTGATCGCCGACAACGTGACGGCAGTGCAGTTTGGCGGCGGTACAAGCTACATGAAGCTGTGGACGTCGGGGTCCTACGGCGGCTCCATCGACTGCGCCACCTACCCTCTGGGCCTGAACACCGGACGCGACCTGAGCCTCAACGCCAATGCGGGCAACGTCTACGGCGGCAGCGTCCGGCTGAAGAACAACGGCAATACGCTGGTGCAGGTGGGCAACAACACCCTGGGCTTCTTCGGCGTGACCCCCGTCACCCGCCCTGCGGCCTACACCTTCACCAACGGCGCGGTTGACCGCGCCATCAACTGCGACAGCACCACGATTGGCGAGCTTGCCGACGTGGTCTATACCCTGTGGAGCGACCTCAAGAACCTGGGGTTGCTGCGATGAGAGAGGAACCAAGGATGGACAGAACACGGATCGAACAGGAACTTGCCCTGGCCCGCCAGGAGCGCGAGACCTTCATCCGCCAGGCTGAGCGCCAGATCGCCATGCTGGACGGCGCGATCCTCGCGCTGGAACGCGTGCTGAAAGATCAAGCGGTTACGAATGTAACCACAGAGGCTACAGACGTAGCCGCAAGTGAGGAGACCGGATCATGACCGAGAACCTTCTGGCCGGCTTCGTGCTGGGCTTGCTGGCGGCGACCATCGCGCTGCTGGTCTACTCCCGCCTTACGGATCGGAACGGCGAGATCGAGCTTCCCGACGACCTGCTCTTGCAGATCGGTGAGATCATCGGTCGGGTGGCGCACAGCGCAGCCTGTCTGGGCAAGGCGCTGACGCCGGGGCAGGTGGAGCAGATCGCCGATTGGGTCTTCTTCAGGTTCCCCCCGGTGCGCCAGCTGTTCACCCAGGAGGAGTGGCGCGGGCTGCTGGCGCTGATCCTGCTCTGGCTGACCGATGGCCCGCCGGCGGCCGCTGAGGGCGGAGGGCCGGAAGAAGCGACGTGGCAGGAGTTCGAGACGTTCGTGAGTAAGCTGGTGTGACAAGTGCAGGCCCCAGGGTTGATCCTTGGGGCCTGTGTCTTGGAGAAAAGCGGTCTCAGTGCAGGCGTGGCTTGTGGTGCGTTCTTTGGTGCTGCTCCACCAGCCTTCTGGCCTTGGCCGTCCACTCCTGGTAGCGGGTCCGGGAGAGGTCGAACACCCAGCCCCCCTTGTCCCAGTTGAGATGCCCGCAGTCCACGGTGGCGTCCTTGCTGCCCACTTTCATGCTCAGGTGCAGCAGGCCGCCGCCGTCGCGGCCCCCTTCGCGAACCAGCACCTGCGGGCCGCCCGCGGCCTGGCTGCCCCACAGCATCACCGTCTCGCCGGAGTACCACTGCGGTTTGCCTTCCACCAGTTGCCTGGCTTGGTCGTAGATCGAGGAGGATGGGGTGGTCATCATGGCTCCTTTCGTCCTCGTCGCGCCGTCCGGGTTGGTGTCTTCAGAATTCCTCGTAAACCCTGGGTAAAACCGTTTCTGAGGCTGTTTTATGGGCTTGAGCGGCCAGAAAACGGCCTTGGAGATTTTTCGTCAGGCGTCGTGGGCGTCTTCGCCATCGCCCAGCTTCACCAGCAGCGCGTCGATGGCGCGGGTCTTCACGTCCAACGCCTGCTGCTCCTCGGCGCGGGCCTCGCCGCGCACGTAGCGGTCGATCAGCCTCTGGGCTTGCAGTTCGAGGGAGTAGACCGAGTGGAACAGTTGGTCGCGTTCGGGTTTGGTCAGGTTCTGCAACATCACGCCCTCCTATCTCACCACCACGCTGCCATAGATGAAGTACATGCGGCAGGTGGGGACGCCGGGCAGCGCGGCCGCCACCTCGCCGATGGTCACAATGCAAGGCTTGCCGTTGTGCTGGCGGCTGACGGTGAAGATGTGCGATCCCGCCACCGTCTGCCACTTGTCGATCACGTACCCTTGCGCCTCCAATGTCTCGATCCCCTGCAGGATGAGCGGGTCGTCGGCGCTCTGCTTGCTTGCGGTTGCTGACATGGCTTTCTCCTTGTGGTTAGAATTCAAACTGCATGGCGGCCAGGGCCGGTTCGGCGGCAGGCAGCGAGCGTGCCTTGCCGGTTCCGTTTCTGCTGGTCGGGGCCGTGGCCCGAAACGCGTCCAGGTCGAACAGCGCCTGCTGCTGGCGCACCGCGTCGGCCAGGGCGTCCACGACCTCCTGCTGGCCGTTGCGCGCCGCCTCCTGCGCCTCCCGGTAGGCGTCGGCGTAGGGCTGGGGGACGGCGCTCAACTCCGCCCCGGACAGCGCCAGCGCCGACTTGACGTAGGAGCCGTTCAGGCCGTAGATCATCACGTTGCAGCGGGCCATGCGCACGCAGGTCTGGTCGATGTCCATGCCGTAGAACTGCACCAGCCCCGACTGGACGATCCAGGCCGGGGTGTTGAACGCGCCCGCCAGGAACATGACGCCCGACCCGCAGCAGGGGTCGAGCACCCGCACCGGCTCGTAGCGGTGCAGGACGTAGGGCAGCATCTTCTCGGTCAACCAGGCGAAGCGGTCGGCGTCGGTGAACTGCTCGTTGTCCAGCAGCAGGCCGGAGAGGGTGGTAGCCGTGAGGATGGCGTGACAGGGGTCGCTCTCGTCGGCCAGCACCGCGCGGCCGGCCGCTTGGAGGCGGTCGAGCACGTCCCGCTCGATGCCGCCGTCTGACATCGTGATCTGGCCCATCATGTTGGCGACGGCCCAGGGGGTGAAGTACTGCCCGCTGCCCGGCTTGTAGGAGGTCGCCATGTACAGCCCGCCCAGGATGTCATAGCCGCTGTAGACCGAGGCGGGGGGCTGGCGCTGCCAGAAGCCATCGGCGGCGTCCAGCGTGATGGCGATGGCCTCGGCGAACCTGTCCCACTGGTCGGGGCGGGGGTAGACGGCGCGCAGCCTTTGGAACAGCGCCTGGGTGGCGGGCGTGTCCTCGGCCAGGCAGCGCTCTTTAGCTGCGCTGGCGGCGTGGGCGGGCAGGCTTTCCAGCACCGCCTCGGTCAACTCCAGCCAGTCCTCGAAGACACGGTACATGCCGTTGTGCGATGTGGCCTGCACCCGCTCCAGCGCCTTGAGCACGGCGCGCACCGGGTCGCCCTGGGGGAAGTCAGAGCTTGTCCTGCGGTTCATCGTTGCGCCTCCGCTGCCAACGGGTCAGGGCCGGCGTAGGGCTGGCCCTCCTGGTCGAACAGGGCGTAGGTGATGCGGAACTGGCCGGGGCGGTGGGTGGGCCTGGCGCGCACCTCGAAGCCGGCCCAGCCGGGCATCTCTTTGTCCAGGTGGTCGGACACCAGCCTGGCCGGGGTGCGGGCCTCCCCTTCCAGCACCACCTTGCCGCGGAAGGTGACGCCGGGCTGGACGGCGTAGGTGTGTTTCAAGGCTTTGTAGACGGTGTAGCGCATGGCGGCCTCCTGATGGTCTCGACTGGCCGGCCCCGGACGCGAAACCAGCGCCCCCGATGTCCGGGAGCGCTGGTTGGCGCGGGTGTGTGGGTGAGCTACCATATCCGTTTGGCCGTGTTCTCCACCGCCAGCCGCAGGGCCGTGGCGTGGTCGGTGGTGCGGAGAACCTTCTCGGACAGCGTGCCGAAGTCGGACTTGCCGCGGCCATAGGAGTGCTTGGTGCAGAAGGCCCCGACGAAGCGGTAACAGGGCATCTCCTTGCCGCTGTCCCAGTCCAGGTGGGTGTCTTCCTCGACCCTAAACACGATCTCGTGCGGCTTGCCGTTGCGGTCGAGGATGGTGGCGTGGTGCATCCCACCGGGGATCTCGCTGACCACGGCGCTGGCATTGGCGGCCGCCGCCGCTGCCTCCTCGGCCTGCTCCCGCTCCCAGCGGGCCTGCCGCTCGGCGTCCTTGCGGTCTCGCTCGGCCTGCTTGGTGGCCTCCCGCTGCGCCAGGTACGCCTCGTAGGCGGCGGTGATCGCGTCCGGGTCGTCGCCGAACTCTGCCACGTAGGGGTAGCGGCCGCCGCCCCGCTCGTAGTAGTACATGCTGTACTTGTTAGGCGTGAAGACCACCTCGTCGGCCTTGCCGTGCTTGGGCTTGGCCTTCACCCACTTGGCGTCGGTGATGCGGGTGACGAGGTAGGGGGCGTAGAGGCGCTGGGTCTCGCCGTTGCCGTTGTAGGCCGTGACCTCGCACCAGATGGTGCCGCCGACCTTGACCTTGGTGCTGACATGTGCCTGTTGCAGGGCTTTCATGGGAGTGTGTTCCTTTCAGGGGATGGTGGGTTAGAAGTAGTCGCCTTCGCCTTCGTCAAAGTCGTCTTCGATGTCCTCCTCGTGGTCACAGAAGACGCACGGGCAGCAGTCGGCGTGGGTCGGCATGTTGCAGTCGCAGGCTTCGTGGTTGCAGAACGGCTCGTGGTTCTCGTGGCGGTCGTCCCATTCCTCGTAAGTGAACGGCTTGCCGCAGACATCGCACAGGATCGGGGTGCCGTCGAGGTCTCTGGCGATGCGAGCAGTGGGTGTAACAGTGTTTTTGCAGGCGTACGAGGGTAGGTAGCGGAGTGACATGGCGGGGTTCCTTTCTGGCCTAGTTCCACTCGTGCGGCTTGGTGTCGCGTAAGGTGGGGTCCGGCTCGTCGTCGTAGTTGCCGCCGTCTTCGCCCTCGACCTCCTCGGCATACTCGCGGTAGCGCTCGATCAGCTTGTCCAGGTTCAGGTCGCGGGAGAGGAAGCCGTGGTCTTCGCTCGCCATGATCTTCAGGTGATCGACCAGGTAGGCTTTGGCGTTGCCGTCGCCAGCGGTGGCCTTCTCCAGGATCTCGATGGCCTGGAACAGGTGCTCCTGCGCCTCGCGGATCATGTCGATCCTCTCATCGTAGGTGAACTCACAGGGTAGGCGGGTCATGGGTGGTCTCCTTGTCTTGGGGTTATGATCGTAACTACATGGCGTCAGGGCAGCAGCTTGACCTCACGCAGGCCCTTCAGCCCAGCCAGCCGCTTGGCGGTGGCGATGGCCTGGAGGTAGTTGTCGGTGATGGTCTCGGTCTTGCCGCCAATCTGGAACGTCCAGCAGCCATAGCCGCTGGGGGCTGCGCCGTGGGCGGCGCGGTACGGGCTGATGTCTTCCGTCACGAGGTTGAGGGGGGTGATGGTGGTCACGGTGGCCTCCTACTTGACTTCCAGTTCGTGCGGCTCCATGCCGGGCCAGGAGATGGCGTAGCGCAGGGTTCGGGTCGGGTTGAGGGAGCGCAACCGCCGCACGTAGTCTGCGGCCTCCTCGATGCTGTGGAACTGCCGGGTGTCGTCCTTCATCCTGGACAAGCCGCCGCTCTTCGTGATGCGGGTCAGGGTCACGTCCTTGCTGCGGGTGTCGTAGGTCTTGGCTTGCTGTCGGCTGCGGCAGGCGGCTGACCAATCTCGGTAGAACGCTTGGGATACCATGAGGGAAGCTCCTTTCGCAGGTCGGGGGCTAGCGGGCGATGCCGTTGGGGAACTCCCGCTCCCAGGCCGGCAGCATGGCGATGATGTCGTCGTCGGCCAGGGCGATGTGGGGGTTGCGCTCGGCGAAGATGCGAACCGCCTCGTCGAAGTCGGTGTAGCCTTCGTCGTTGCAGGAGGCGATCTCGTAGCCGATCTGGATCACGTCGTATTCGTTGGTGTCGGGCTGGGGGCGGCGGGTGGTCATCGGTGGGTTCCTTTCGTGCTAGTGTGATGTAGTTTACTCATATTTTTATCATTATAACAGGATTATGTATAGAAGTCAATCCCCTTTGGCCCCCAAATCTCGTCCCAATTTTCCGCCCGCCCCGGATCATGCAGACCTGGGGCGGGCGGTCTCTGGCGGGAGGTTATTGCAGGTACGGCACAGGCTGCATCCAGAAGCCGCTGGCCGGCTGCGGCATGGGCCTAGGCGCGGCGGGCTTCCTGGCGGGGTGCTCCAACACGTAGGCGCTGGAGCCGTCCTTGGCGATGAACAGCGCGGCGAAGGTGTTGGGCAGGGTCTGGGCCTTGCGGATCGTGGCGACCGTGTCGGGGTGCAGGCCGGGCGCGATCTCGCCAAGCTCCTGCAAGCCCTGGCTGATCGACGTCGCCTCGATCACGTAGGCGGTATCCCGCTCCTCCTCCACCACCAGGAACAGCAGGTCGTGGATGGCTTCAGGGCGGCGCTTGAGGTAGTCGGGGTAGGCGATTGACAGCAGGCGCATCAGCATCCGATCGTGACGGGTGGACATGGGTTGTTCTCCTTTGGGGTTATGAAAGTAACTAAAGGGTGGGAAGCTCGACCCGGCTGACTTGCTTGAGCAGGCCGTGGCGGGCCAGAATGGCGGCATCCCAGGGGTTGAGCAGGATCCCCGCCCGCAGGGCATCGCGGGCGCGCTGCTGGCGGTCGGGGTCGGGGCTGCGCAGGTCTTGGATGATCTGGATCAGCCCCCGGCCGGTGAGGGTGTCGTCTTCGGGGGCCAGGCCGATCAGGTCGGTCAGGTCGAGCATGGTGGGTGCTCCTGGCGGGGCGTCCCGGCGAGCAGACGCCCCGCCTGTGGCGCGTCTACTCAAGGGCGGTGACGCGGGACGGCTTGCCGTCCTTCTCCTCGTAGGTGGCGGTCATGGTGATCTCGTACTCCACGTCCGGGTCGAGGCTCTCGGCGTCGATGCCGACGCTCGCCAGCACCTCCGGCCACACCCTGACGCCGAACTTGGCGAACTTGCCGCCCGCCAGCTTCCAGTAGGTCTTGCCGCTCTTGGTCTCGCCGATCAGGCGGTCGGTCTGGAAGGTCAGGCGGGTGGGCGCTGGGTCGGCAACTTTGACCGGGGCGGCCTTCCCGTTGGCGGGCGGGGCGGGCTGGCGGGCAGGGCGCAGGCCGGCAGCCTTGGCGGGTGCCTGGCCCTCCGGCTCCTCCTCCTCGCCCGTAGGCTCGTAGCCGTTCTCGGGCGTGATGGGGCTGTTGGGCTTCTTCCCGTTGGCCCTGGCCCGCTCCGCGGCCAGCCCGTCCTGCGCGTTGCGGCTCAGGCAGGGGACGGCGTGCAGGTCGGTCTTCAGCCACTTGGTGACCTGCCCAAGCTCCAGTAGCAGGCTCTTGGTCAGGTCGGCGGTGGCCCCTTCCCGCATGGTCAGGTTGATCTCCACGCCGTTGACGAGGAAGGACGTGAAGGCCAGCGCGCGGGCCTCGCGGTGCAGCGGGCCTTCGGGGTTGGTGTCGGCGGTGGTCATGGGGGTGTCTCCTTTCGTACTTATGTTTGTAATGATATGGCGGTGCTAGGCGAAAAGTGAATAGGCGTTGCCAAAAAAAGAGAGGCGCTCACAGCGTCCGGCCTGCGGCCCGCCCGTTGGCGCGGTCGAGGACGGGGACGGCGATCTCGGCCTTGCCCGTGCCGTTCTTCCCGTTGGCGCGGCCTGCGGGTTGGGCGACAAGCTCAGGGGCGGAGAGGATGCCGTGGTCGGTGCGGGCGATGCGGCTCTCCTGGCCCAGCGCGGCCAGCTGGCGGCGGGTCATGGCCCGGATCTCGCGGATGGTGGCCGACACGTCGGCAAGCTCGCGCTGCTCGGCGGGCTGGTCGACGATCTGGCGCATACGGGCCACGGCCTGGTCGATGTCGCGGTCGCCGATGAAGTTCAGCCGCTCCAACTGCTCCACCAGGTTGCGCACCTGCACCACCGAGCGGCTGTGCAGCTTGCCGTTGCGGTCGAGGGAGCGCTGCACGTCGCTCAGCGCCTCGTAGACCAGGGAGCGTAGCTGCCCCGCCACGTCGGCCACGAAGCCGCTGACCAGCTTCTCCTTCTGCTCCCTGGCCTGGCGCAGCACGTCCTCGTTCATGGCGTCGATCATGGCCTGGCGCTTGCGCTCGCCCTCCAGCGCCTCGCGGTCCTTGATCGCCTCCACCCGCACCCGGTCGGCCTCGGCCTCGTCGGCGGCGATCATGGAGGGCAGGGGGACGAAGGTAAGCTCGACCTCGAAGGTGAAGGAGCGGCGGATGCTGTCGGGCGTGGGGATCAGGGAGCGGATGCGGGTCATGAACCTGTCCACGTACTGGTCTTCGGGCAGGTAGCGGAAGTCCAGGTCGATGCCCGCCTGCAGGCGGTTGGCCCTGCGGTAGGCGAGCCGCGCGGCCTCGGAGAACTTGTCCAGGTGGGGTTCGATCACGCTGGCGTAGTTGGCGGCCAGGTAGTCGGCCTTGGCGAACCAGCGCGCCTTGAGGTCGTCCATCTCGGCCATGAAGTCCGCGTAGGCCGTGGCGGGGATGAAGGTGCCGAAGGAGGTTTCGAAGCCGTAGCGGCCGGGGGTCTGCCGCGCCTGGCTCTCGATGCTGACCAGCGCCTTCTCGGTCTCCTTGTCCAGCAGCAGCTTGGACCCCAGCACGATCAGGTCGTCGTACAGCTTGGCCTCGCCGTTCAGGTGCAGGCCCAGGTCGTCGAAGCCCAGGCTGGTGCGGGCGCGCCAGCGGCCCATGTGCACCTTGACGATCACCCCCTCCTTGAGCAGTTCCAGCCAGCGGCTGGGCGCGGTCTTGATCTCCTGCGCGTCCACGCCCAGCGCGCTCGCCAGCACGGCCTTGCTGTCTTTGACGGTGGATTTGGTGTCGGATGGCATCGGTGATCTCCTTCGCGGTGTGGGTTATGCAGAATACTCATATTTCTTACATTATAACAGGAAAGCTAAGTGAAGTCAATCCCCAATTTTACGATCATAACGCTATAGCTCCCGCGCGCCGCGGGGCTGGATGGTGCGGGCGGGCTGCGTCTGCGCCTGCTCGGCGCGGGCCGCGGCCCACTGCTCGCGTATCCAGGGGGGCAGCAGGTCTTCGTCGTTGGTGCAGTCCAGCGCCAGCCGGGTCATGAAGTCGATGTCGGCGGTGGAGGGGCGAATCTTGCGCACGGCCTGCTCCACGGCCTCGGCGGGGGTGATGGGCGCGCCGTCCATGTCGGCGTCCTCGACAAGCTCCACGGCCTTGGTGATGGCGGCCTCGATCTCGGCCCCCGTCCAGCCCTCGGTGGCGGCGATGGCCGCTTCTGGCGTGTCCAGGTCGACGCCCATGTAGCGGCGGGCCATGACCCGGAAGATGCTGGCCCGCTCCACGGCCACGGGCACGAAGAAGGGCACCATCTTGTCGAAGCGGCCGGGGCGTTTTAAGGCGGCGTCCAGCAGGTCGGGGCGGTTGGTGGCGGCCAGGAAGACGATCTGGCCGCGGTGCGAGGTCTCGGACATGAACTCCAGCGTCATCTGGAACAGCCGGTTCTCCTGCTGGTTGCCCGCGCCGTCCCCGCCCCTGCGGATCACCTGGTCGATCTCGTCGATGAAGACGATGACGGGCGCGAAGGTCTTGATGGCGGTGAAGACGCGGCGCAGGTTGCGCTCCCCCTCCCCCTGCCACTTGCTGGCGATCTGGCCGCCAAAGTTGAGCTTGATCATCATCACGCCCGCCTCGCGCGCCAGCGCCTGCGCGACCGCGCTTTTTCCGGTTCCGGGCGCGCCTGTTAGCAAAATCCCCATCGGGACCCGCTGCCAGCGCCCTGCCCGCATAGGCCGGGTGACGTTGCGATCCAGGAAGCGCTTGACGTGCTCCAGCCCGCCGATCCCCTCCCAGCCGTAGCCGGGATCCACGAACTCCACGTTCTCCCCGTACTCGGCGGCCACAAGCTCGGCCTTGCGGGCCAGCACGGTCTCCCGTTGCAGCGCGCCGGAGTGGACGGCCTTGATGGCGATGTCTTCGATCTGGACGAGGTTGAGGGCTGCGGTCAGGCGGGCGAAGGCGTCCAGGTCGATCGCCATCTGCGTGCCGTTCCAGTCGATGCCCTCCACGAAGGCTTTGCGGGCTGCCAGGTCGGGGTAGGGGATGGCGATCTGCTCGAAGCGGCTGGCCGCGGAGCGGATGGTCTCGTGCAGACCGCCCACGTCGCTGGTGACCAGGAAGATGGCGTTGCCGATCATCTCCAACAGCTTGTCCGAGGCCCAATTGCGCACCCGCACCAGGTTCTGGCGGTCGGCGGGCGACATGGTGGCGACGTCCCCGGCCGGCGTGATCATCTCGGCGTCGAAGATCATCACCGCGCTGGACACGTCCTGCTTGAGCAGCAGTTCCTCCAGCAGGGGCAGGGCCGCGGCCGGGGCCTTGTAGTCGGCCAGCGGGTCGGCGTTGGCGGCGGGCTGCTGGCCCAGGGCCGCCATCAGCGGGTTGGCGGGGGCGGCCTTGGGAGCGTCCAGGCGCATCAGGCGGATGAAGCGCGTCCGGCAACTGAGTTCAGGATCGACCTTGCCCTGCGTCACCTCTGCGTCGTCGGGGAAGGCGAAGCCGCGCGCGATGTCGTAGAAGACCACCACGTCGCGGCTGGTCATGGCCGCGGCCATGTACTCGGGCAGCGTGGCCGTGCCCACCACGTAGTCCTTGACGTTGAAGTGCAGGATGAAGGCGTGGTGGCGGCGGAACTTGTCGCGCAGGGTCTCGAACCATTCGGGGGTGGGGGTCTGGGTCTTGGGGCGGGTTGGCATGGTGAGTTCCTTTCGTGCTCAAATATGCAGAATACTCATATTTCTATCATTATAACAGGAAAGCATAGTGAAGTCAATCCCCTATTTCTCTCCCTTGCGGTTATATTCTCAATTTCTTGGAACCGTTGACAGCGCGGCCCGACCTGTGGTATCTTGGTCTTGGGTGATGTGATTTCCTTTCGTGGCGACGATCCGCAGCTCCCTCCGGCTGCGGATCGTCTGGTTTCTGGAACCAAAAGACCCCCAGGCTGTCGGCTTGGGGGTCTTGCACTATCGGTAAGGGAGCAAAACGGCTTAGGCTAGGCTGCTCTTTGCAGATAAAGAAAGCGCCTGCAGCCCAGGAAATGACCACGCAATGGATGCCGGATTTCTACTGCAAATATGACACAGATCATGGCCCAAGGTACGTCCGTGTGGTAGAATTCACTTGACACGTCCCGTGGACGTGCCCATACCAGCTGGGATGAGGTGCAGGTCATGTCAACAGGGACTATATCGTGTACATACGAGAAGCTCATCGTTCCAAAAGGGACGCCTTACTGGCTATTCTGGCCGGCAGTTGGGGCAGTTGGTTTCTTGATCGGCGAGATTATCGTGAGAGTCTCTGGAGAGGACTATTTGTTCTGGACGCGTCTTTTGTTTGCAAGCGGATTGGCCATTTTCCCGATCTTTTTTACTTGGACGTCGAGCGAGTTTCAACGAACCATGACCGAGGTGGCACCAGTATTGTGGGCCAACCAAACTGAGTTCGAGCAATGGGTGAATAACCGTAGTATTCGAATGTTTACGCTGGACCAATGGCCAGCACGACTCGTCACGCTTGGCATTGTACTGTCCGCTTATGTCACCATTGGCTCGGCAGGCCTGCCCTTTAGAGACGCATATATAAGTGGTATTGCTTTGGTTGGGTTTGCGCCCCTAATGCTAGTGTGCGGACATGTTGGCTATATGCTGCTCGATCTACTGTTTAGTCTTAGACAGTTGATGCGTCGCCGCGCGACAGTTCCATTTTTCTTTGTTCCACACCCTGCAATCACTCGTATTCAGAGATTCTACTCCACCGTCGCCATCCTAATAACCTTCGCCTATATGTGCCTCATCCTTGCGATCTGGCAGGGACCATACGGTCTAACGGCATCAATGCGCATTTGGCTAACTGTCCTGAGCTTCTATCCCCTTAGTCTGTTTGTTTGGTCGTTCTCCCAGGTTCATGTGCTCATGCAGCGCATTAAGACCAAACAGGTTGAACTCGTAAATGCGGAGATTCAAGAGAGCCTAACTAACGCATTTCGGACTGATGACATCCATAGCATGGAGCGTCTTGAGAGATTGATGGCGATACAGGACAAAGTTCAAGGCATGAAGGAATGGCCGTTTGCGCTCGGCAACGTAGCGACCTTCCTGATCACTCTCGCAGCGGCTGCGACACAGGTAATTGCGGCATGGGCGGCGCTCCGAACACCCTGATGCTCCGATGATGGACTCGCGTCTTGGTCTCGTAGCCTAGTGATGATGCCCGACCCCATGCTGGTGCAGCAGCATGTGGCTGTCGTCGGGGATGTGCCGCTCGACCTCGCCGGCGAAGGCGATGGGCAGGCCCAGCCGCGCCGCCGCCCGCTTGAACGCCTCAATCCTGGCCTTGGCGACGGCGAAGTCGCCGTCCGGGGTGTTGTCGAACGCGATCACGACCTGTCCGTTAGGGCTGAAGATGACTTGGCCTTTCATCGTGGTCTCCTGTAGTTACAATGAGAATGACACGACCCGCGCGCCGGTGGGGGTGTAGGCGTCGCCGGTGACGGCGATCCCGGCCGCCTCGGCCAGCATCCTGACCACGAGGTTCTGGGTGGCGATGGGGGCGCAGCGGCCTTGACCATCTCGACGAACTGGTCGAGGATCGAGCGGGCGCGGGTGGGGTTGGCGTTGTCGTAGTCGGCGTAGTAGCCATCCAGGGAGGTCAGCCGGCCACTGCTGTTGATGGCGATGCCGATGTTGCGGGCGTAGAAGAAGACGCTGCGGGTCTCCGGGGTGATGATCTCGGCCAGCGGCCGCTGGGGGCGGTAGACGTGGCCGCCCAGGTTGCTGGTGACGCGCACCTCGGCGTCCCCGGTGATCTGGCCGAACGCCTGCGCCAGCATCTGGACGGCGGTGGGGTCCATCAGCACGCTGGCTACGTTCTCGGCGATGGTGGCCGTCTGGACGGCCAGTTTGTCGCATGGCATGGGTGGTGCTCCTTGGTGAGGGTTGGTTTCCTTTGGTGTTTGGATTACTCATATTTTCTATATTATAACAGGATAGTGAATAGAAGTCAATCCCCATTTCTACATACTGGCATACCGGGGAGAGGGATAGGGGAGAATGGGTATGAGGTGGCAAAGGAGGAGACGCAGCAGGATAAGGGTATGACGGTTTGCTCTCCGCTTTGCAGTATGCGGTTTGCATGTATAATTGTGAGGCTTGGCAATCCGGTCAAGCAGTCATTATGTCTTTTGGTCTCTGAGTATCAGCGACCGGTCAATAAATCCTATCCGGGAGTGCTCCATTGCCAGGTGAAACCCAACGCAACATCGCTACAGGGAGGGATGCAGCGCAGGCTATCGCTCAGTCCGCCCAACGGATCGTGACGGCTGCTGTCATTGCAACGGCGTCGGCAGGCAACGAGGCGAATCTCAGATTTGAGATTGAAAAGGCGCTGGAACAAGAATGCGTCGCCTTGGGAATACCATGGATTCCGTTCCAATTGGAGCGCCCACTTCGTAACGAAGTGGGCAGAGTGGGTTTTGCAGATGCAATTCACGGCGCAGTAATCATCGAGTATGAACCGCCTGCGTCGTTCAGAGGTCAGGAAGGTGCAGTCCTGTCACACGCCAGGGGTCAAGCTGTTGATTATGCCGAACGCATGTCCAGAGAGGAAGGGCGGCCAATTGGAGAATATGTCCTTATCGCGTGGGATGGTGCGCATATTAACTTTGGTCGGATGGATGCATTGCGGCCAATATGGGAGCGGCTGGAATCTTTTGGGCAGGCTAATGCAGAACGTTTGTTGCGCCATCTGCGCGATGACGGCGCGCCCTTGGTGCATCCTGCCATTCTTCGTGCTATCGTTGGTCCAGACTCCATTGTGGGCGGCATCCTCATTCCGCGCCTATTTGAAGCTGTTGTTGTAGCCGATGCTCAGGGTGATGAGAATCGTAGGCAGACAAAGACAACACTTCTGTTTCGCGAGTGGAGTAGACTATTCGGCCAAGCGGTGGGCATTGAAACAGATCGCCTTCAACAATATCTTGCCATCCAGTCTGGTGCGCACCGAGTTGAGTATGGTGCCAACATACCCGCCTATCTGTTCGCCCTTCACACCCACATCGCAACTGTAGCAAAGCTGGTTGCCGCTTTTTCGCTTCCCAACCCCTCACAGAATGTCGCCGATCCGAATGTACCACTTAGGCAACGAATGAAGGTTCTGGAGTCAGGTACGCTTTTCACCGATGCTGGCATCGTGAACATGCTCACTGGCGACTTCTTTTCATGGTATGTTGATGATGCCGCGTGGTCGGACTTTGCTCCTGGCTTGAATGATTTGATCGGCCGCCTTAGAGGGGTCTCGTTTGATATTACAAAGAAGCGGCCGGAGTCTGTTCGCGATCTCTTCAAGGGTCTCTACGAGGTCTTTGTTCCCCGTGAACTGCGCCACGCCTTAGGTGAGATTTACACTCCCGACTGGTTGGCTGAGCACGCACTTGACCAAATTGGCTGGTTGCCAAGTCATGATCTTCTTGATCCAACATGCGGAACAGGAACCTTCATGCTTGAGGCCATTAAGCGAAGATTGGTTTCGGCTCAAGATGCCGGGGTATCCTTGACGCTTGACCGCATTCTGTCTGGCTTGCATGGGATTGATCTGAATCCCTTAGCCGTCCTCGGAGCTAAAGCCTCTATCGTAGTGGTTCTAGGCTCTCACCTTGATCCAAGCCGTCCGGTTGTTCTTCCGATCTATCTGGCTGACGCTATTAACTCCGCAGATCCAACCGAGGACAACTTTTTTGAACATGAACTGCCAACAGAACTCGGCCCCAAGCGATTTGAAGTGCCGTCGCCTTTGGTGCGGAGTCCGCTACTGTTCGAGGTATTTGATCGGATTCGTTTACTGATTGATGCCGGTAGAAATGCGGCTGAAATTATGGCTGGCATTAGCCCCATGATCGAAACGCTGGCCCTCTCGACCGACGAGCTTGGCCGAGTTCAGCGCACGCTACAGGTCTTTGTTGATCTTCATGAACAAGGCTGGAATGGCATATGGGCACCGATTCTGGCTGATCGTTTTGCGGCAGGAGCCATTCCGCCGGTAAGTCACATTGCCGGAAATCCACCATGGGTCAAATGGAGCCATCTTCCGCCTGCCTACGCCGAATTCATAAAGCCGCTATGCCAGAGAATGAACGTATTCAGTCGAGATCGCTACGTAGGGGGTATCGAGTCCGACATTTCCACGGTCATCACATTTGCTGCAATACGGAAGTGGCTTGCCCCGAACGGAAAACTGGCGTTCTTCATCACCGCAACGGTGTTCAGTAACGAAAGCAGCCAAGGATTTCGTCGATTTCAGTACGACAATGGCACACCGATGGCCGCTGTGAAGTTGGTTGAGGACTTTCAAGCGATTGCACCATTTGAAGGTGTGACCAATCACCCCGCTCTTCTTGTGGTTCAAAAGGATCAGGGAACAGAGTATCCGGTGCCCTATTGTTTCTGGCGACCGGGGCCGAACACTCGCCCAGGTCAACAGTTTCCCGACGCTGCTACGTTCCGCACATTAGTCCCACGAACCTGCGTGCTCGCCGAGCCTGTGCCTGGATCGGATTCAGGACCTTGGTTGAAAGGAACGAATGAGGAGCATGGGGTTTGGAATTCAGTGTTCGATGCATCCGTTCAGTCACATTATCGCGCAAGGAAAGGTATAACTACCGACCTGAACGGGGTGTACTTCGTGCGCGTATTTCCAGTAGCTGGAGAAGAAGGATCGAACATTTGGGTCCAGAACGACCCAACCATTGGTCGGAAGTCAGAAATTGCCCAGGTTCGGAAGATCGTGGAAAAGACGCATGTGTTTCCGTTAATTCGCGGTCGGGGTGTCAATCCATTCCAAGCCATTCCTGATCCCAATTTCAAGGTAATCGTCCCTCAACGCGGTATGCATGGCGACGCGACTCTTCCAACATCCGCTCCTCGCACCTACGGCTACTTCAGCGGTTTTGAAACTCATCTCCGCCAAAGGGCAAGTTATCGTCGCTATCAGCAAGGCCAGCCATACTGGTCAACATGGAGCACAGGCGCTTACACGTTTAGCCGTTACAAGGTGCTCTGGAGAGAAATGGCAGGACGCAGGTTCTGTGCTGCGTATGTCAGTCCAGCAAATGACGCCGTATTAGGCGAACGAGTCGTCATTCCAGACCACAAACTGTACTTCGTTTCAGTGGACACAGAGGACGAAGCAGCGTACCTTACAGCGATCCTCAATGCACCGGTCATCTCTTCTGCCATCTCGGCCTACGCTGCCCAACTGAGCCTTGGTACCAGCGTAATCGAGAACTTGAGAATACCGGCTTTTGATCTTGATGTCCCAAACCACCTAGGACTATCCAAGATCGGGAAAGAAGCAACGGAGCGCGAGGGTCTACTAACTCAGGAAGATTTCGAGGCACTGGATCGTCTTGCGTTCGATGTGGTAAGTGGACATCCCTAAGAAGTTCACTGCGTCAACAATATAGTGGATCACTGCGTGGCTGGTGCAGCTTCGACCCAACGAGTGACACTCATCGAATTCAGTCGTCTTCCAAAGGGAGCGCATACTGTTCACCGAATCTCGGATAGGCTCGAGCCAGCAATCTCTGAAAACCCCGCCAGGATGATGATGCCTTCATCAGTGCGATTACTCCGGACAGATGGCTTTTTAGCTCAGGTACACCGTGATCCTCAGAAAGCCATTGGTGATGCTTCGCACTGCGACTTCCGCTTTCGTTGACTGGGTTCAGTTCCTGTAGTTTGTCTAGCACACCAGGGGCTAGTCTCTCGTAGACAATATCGTTTGTGTACTTGCCTACAACCCCAGGGCGGAATCTATATCCAAGCTCCTGATAAGGCCATCCTCGAAGTCGGAACATCTCTTTGTAGAATTCGTCAGGGAAGGCCTTGGCCCACTTTAGTTTGTGATCTGATAAGTATTTTGCGAGGATTTGTTCAAGTGCGTTGCGTGCACGAATCTCCTGATATCCAGTCGCCTCATCAATTAAGGCAACAATCCCAACCGTAGCATACGCGCGCAACAATAGCCGGCATCGCTCTGCAATATGCGTCTGACTCGGCTTGAGCGCTCCCGCGTCTTTGGCGTCCAAGAAGACGTTGCACACTTCCGGCAAGAACTCGGCCCTATAGCCCACACCCTTGAGATTCTTCAATGTGACAAAGGGCACCGGTTCAGCTGATGTCAGAAGGCTTGGTGTAATGAAGGGCTGGATATTGTTGGCACTTAGGAAGACGGGCACTTCGGCCTCTCGCTCTTCGAGGTACACCTTGCCCTTTTTTACATTGCCTGTTCGCCCGATGGCCTTCACAAATTCCGTTTGAGTCAGTACCCTGGTACCGTCTTCTAATACAGCGCAAGGTAGCAGGATGTCCTCCGCCAAGTACACCTCTCCTTCATGAGTAGCCTTCAGAGGTTTGACACTGATTTTCGCTGGTGACTTCATGGTTCATCTCCTTCCGATAGAGACTGAGCGGCTTCCGCTATTGACAGTAACAACTTACGTTGTTGCGAATCGTGAAATGCAATTGTAACCTTGTTGAGGATTCGACACGCTGTGTCCTTGCTGACACTGATCTGAGACGCTAGTTGACGACCACTGATCCTCCCGTTCGATGATACAAACAATTCGATAGCCTGGAACCACTTCCCTAGATCGAGTCTCGTTCGCTGAAAAATCGTACCAACCGTGACACTAAATGATGTGTTGCATTCGTTACAATGATGGCGCATTCCCCTTTCTATGGTGGTGACTCTTCTGGATTTGCAGTAAGGGCAGTTTGCGCGGCCACCCCACCGTGCATTTTCAAGAAAACGAATGTACTGGTCACCAATCGGTTGTGCATCCACCGCTATTTTCTCAACCATGCCTGGATTATAGCACCTTCTCGATAAATATTCACTACCGTTAGGCTAGACAGTTACGATTTCGACTACCGTAGGCTAGGACAAATTCGCGGCTGTGCCCAAAGGTGATGAAGATGATCGTGCCACCGAACATGATAGTCTCCCGCCAGCACCAGCCGACACCCCCAAACAACCTTCCCTCCCACCCTCCAAAACTCATGCACTTACGATCATAACGACATACGCCACCGCGCCCCACAACCCGATAGCAACTCGATAGCCCACTGATAGCCCACCCACGCCACACTCCCTCCCATCACACCCGCCCCGCCTGCTTCCTCCCCGCCCCCACCGCCCGCGCTCTGCTCGCCCCCGCAGCCCCTGCCCTCGCTCCCTTTCCCCGCATGGCAGTTCCGCTTCAAGTCATCGGCATAGGGTTACGATCATAACCGCAGACGCCACCACGCCCGCCGCCCCGGCAGCATCCCGCTAGCCCACCGACACCCCATCACACCCGCTCTGACTGCTTCCTCCCCCCCCAGCCGGCAGCGGGTGGCTTGCTTGCGGCGCGCTGCGTCAATGTCAGTCGGGAACTGACATGATGGGCTTGCTCAGGTCGGGAAACCTCAGCATAGCCAACTGATAGAAATCATCCAGGGCTTCATCTGACCATTTTCTGGTCGACTCCGACGACTGATCAAATAGCACCCGCCCAAGAAGATGTACGAAGCGGTCACGAACCCAAATCAATTCCCAGAGATTGTGATACCTGGAGGCAGCAGGGGTTCCTTTCATTGCGCGAGTACAAGGCTTGCAGACCACTTCGAGCCGCATGATGGCTTTTTCGAAGGTGAACGCCTGATTGTCCACCATGATGTTCGCTTGCCAGTCCGGAAGATCCTTTCCGCAGACCTTACATATTGGTGACAGCATATGCAGCTTGCCTTTCTATGACCGCCGTTGGAAAACTGTCCGAGATTGCATCGTTCAGCGCCGCGTCAATGCCTGCTTGAGGAGTGTCATGCCCAGAGGTCGAGTTTGCCCAAGGGCAGGCGAATTCCTTAAGTCATGGTTGACGCAACCACATCTTCCTCAGTGTCAATCATTCTACTCTCCGCTCCACGGACTGTCAAACGGTCCGGAAGCGGAAGACGAAGAGCGGCAACCACACCGCAGAAGGCAGAGAGTCAAGATGGGTGGCTTGTTTGCGGCGGGCGCTTGCGCTGCTTGGCGCAATGCGGTTTGCGGGTATAATGCTTCTCGTTATTGTTGAGCGGATTGACGGGGTTTGGCGCTCTGGCCGACCATCCCTGATCGACAAGGCGGTAGTCTCCGATGCGACGGCTGTCCCAGAAGCGGCTCCTATGGCTGGCAAGCCTGGTCCTCACAGGCTTGACGGTCGTGTTCGGGATCCTCTGGGTCGTGCGCGGGTTGCGGCCAGCCATCGCGTGCGGCTTACTGGACTACGTAGGCAGCGGCGACTTGTCTGCGGCCTTTGCGTGCTTCGATCAGGCCGACTACGAAGCGCTGCTATTCGTCATCACGCTTCTGCTTAGTTTCGTGACAGGGAAAGCATCTCGTACGGCACCTGACACGCCGCTTGGGGAGTACCACCCAACGCCTGTCGAACAGGCACGCAACCGCAAGGGGATGATCGACCGGGTGTGGGCCATCTGGATCGAAGGCTATCTTGAGCAGGCACTCTATCAAGCCGTCCTGATGAGCCTGGGCATGACCTTGCGGCCCGCGGCCCTCCGGCCCGGCAGCGTGCGCCTGCGGCGGGCAGGCGGGGCAGAGCGCCCGGTGCCGGAGCACGTCCCCACCGTCCAGCTTTTTGACGAGGCCGGACATACGCTGCTGATCCTGGGCGAGCCAGGGTCGGGCAAGACTACCATGCTGCTCGACCTGGCGCGATCGCTGTTGGAGAGGGCCAGGGAGGACGAGAGCACGCCCATCCCGGTGGTCTTCAACCTTTCGTCGTTGATCAACCATGAGCAATCGCTGGATGACTGGCTGGTGGGTGAGTTTCGCAGCAACTATCAGGTGCCAGAGAAGGTGACCCGTCACTGGCTTGCCCACAACGAACTGGCCCTGCTGCTCGACGGCCTGGACGAGGTGAGGGCGGATCAGCGGGCGAGCGTTGTCAAGAAGATCAACCAATACCGCGCGCAGCACATGGACCCCTGGCTGGTGATCTGTTGCCGTCAGAACGAGTACGCGGAGCTTGTCGCCGGCGAGGCGGCAGTAGAGGGCTTGGATGCGGTGATGTTGCTACCGCTGACGCAGGCGCAGATCAAGGGCTACCTGGCAGACTTGACAGGGGATGAGCCAAAACGGCTATGGCGAGCGTTACAAGACGATGACGTGCTCTTGGAGTTGGCCGACACGCCGCTGATGCTCAACGTCATGCTGCTGGCGGCCGAGCGGTTGGACTGGAGCGCCTTGCCGTCGGAACAGGGTCCTTACGAGGTGCGCTCGAACATCTACGACGCCTACATTCGAAGCATGCTGGCGCGGTCCCGCAAGACTGGCAGGCGTTACCCGAATGGTGAGACGCTCAGATGGCTTCATTGGTTGGCATGGACGATGGTTGCCCACCTTCAGACTGTGTTTTTGTTCGAGCGCATGGGACGCAGTTGGTTCAACCTACCTTGGCATCGTATTACGTGGGTGCTGGTTTTCGTACTGATTCTTGGGTTGATTTTCGGGCTGAGTGTCGGGTTGATTATCGGGCCGATTTACGGACTGATGTACGGGCTGCTTTTCGGGCTGTTTCTCGGGACGAGTTTCGGGCTTAGTGAAGACGCGATGACTAGCATTTATTTCGATTATTACATTCGCTTCCGGCTCAAAAAGCGCGGGCTAAGTGACGGTCTGATTCACTGGCTGATTTACGGACTGATGTACGGGCTGATTAGCGGGCTGTCAGGTGGGCTGCTTTTCGGCATGCTCTTAGTTGTGCTTTTCGGCGAGCTTTTCGGAGTGCTTTTCGGCGCGATTCTTGGCCTAATTGGCGGGTTGATTGGTGGACTGTTTTTCGTACTGATTGACCAATCAGCTGCATTTGAGGGAAACTCAAGGGCTTCACGACCCAACAGCGCAGTCCATCATTTATTACGCAGCGGACTGATTGGAGGGCTGGTCTTTGGGCTGATTGGTGGGTTGATTGGTGGGTTGATTGGTGGCCTGATTGACGTGCTGATTGAGGTGCGAAGTGTTGGGTTGGTGTTCGGACTGAGTGGTGGGCTGGTTTTCGGACTGAGTGGCGGGCTGATTTACGGTTGGGAAACCGCCATCAAACACTACACCCTCCGCCTCGTCCTCTTCCTCGACGGCTCCATGCCCCTCAACTACGTCCCGTTCCTGAACTATTGCGTGGACCGCGTCCTCCTGCGGCGCGTCGGCGGCGGCTACATGTTCATCCACCGCACGATGATGGAGCACATCGCAGGTCTTGACCTGGAGAAGTGGAAGGAGCAGCCGGATAGCCCATGAACTTGCAATCACAACCCCATGCCCACCCCCGCGCGCCGCGCTCGCTGCGGGCGGGGTCGCCTGCGCTGTTCTTGCGAAATATGCCGGAAAACATGATATAGATCATGGCCTCCAGAGCGGATTTCGGGTACAATCGCTTTCAGCAGACACCGTTGGGCCGGGAACTGCGGACGGGCCAACCGCACCCATCTTCACCCGGCGCACCGTCCAGTCAATCCTCGTTTCCGTGAGGCGCTGATGGCTATCCCCACCGTCGATCAGCTTCTACAACCCACGCTGGACGCCCTGCGCGCCCTGGGTGGGACCGCGGCCATCCCCGCCATGACAGAACACGTCCTCGCTGCCCTTCAACTGCCACCCGAAGAAGCCGCCGAGCGCGACCCGCGCCACAACATGACCAAGGTGGAGTACCGGCTGGCCTGGGCGCGCACCTACCTCAAGAAGTACGGACTTGCTGAGGACATCCAGCGCGGCGTGTGGGCGTTGACCGAGAGGGGCAGGGCCACCCCACAAGTCGATCCCAAGGAAGTGGTCGCCTACATCAACTTGCTGAAGAAGCAGGCCAGGGTCGAGGCCGGCGAGACACCGATGGCAGCTCCAGCGGACAGCCAACCCGAAGACCTGCCTGTGGACGATCTCATCCAGGAGCTATCACCCACCGGCGAACCAATCCGTTCTCTCACCCCTCACTTGCCCGACAACGCCAGCGCGCGCCACTTCATCACCATCATGGACGGGGTATCCGAGGGCTTGTTTCACGGTATGTACGCTGAACTCTGGACGCAACGGGGCAACCCTCAAGAGACGGTCGATTGGGCCGACCCTGATCAATGGATCCCGCAACGGTTGAGCGGCGAGCAGGAGGCGCTGGCCCTACGGCTGTGGCGGGAGTCGAAACACACCATCAACCCGCGCTATGCCAGGGGAGCCTGGACACTGGCATCACGGCACAACTTGATCGCCGCCGATGGCGCTGTCTTGCGCCTTACCGACCGCGGCCGTCAGTTCATCGCTGAGCCTGCTGGCCGAGTGGTGGCCGAAATTGATGGGATTGAGGGAACGATTACGGTGCTGCGTCAGGTGGCTGAAAAGGGACCTGGCTGGCGTGGTGAGTTCCTGCCTGGTTTCACTGAGTTCTGCCACGCCTACACCACCGCGCGCAGCGACAATGTTATCAAGAGCTACCTGTACAACCGTCTCAACAGCCTGGTTGAGCGCGGCTACGTGACCCGGCGCGGGCTGACTTACGAGATCACCGACCTGGGTCTGGGCTATCTGGACGCCACCGCCAGCCTGATGCCCGGGCCGCCTGTCGTCGCCGGCCGCCGTTCGGATATCCACAAGCTCGCCAAGGAGTTGCGCCAGGAAGCCCGCGAGCAATTGGCCGACTACTTGGCGCACATGGACCCTTACAAGTTCCAGGGCTTGATTGGCGTCCTGCTAGAGGAAATGGGCTATGAGGATGTCCAAATCCAACCTCCCACTAACGATAGAGGCGTCGATGTGGTGGCGCACATCGAGCTCGGCATCAGTTCGGTACGCGAGGTGATCCAGGTCAAGCGGCACAGGAGCAGCCTCAACCGAACGGTTCTGGACCAACTGCGCGGTTCTCTGCATCGTTTCGGCGCAGTGCGCGGCACGGTGATCAGCACTGGCAAGTTCTCCAAGGGCGCGCAGGAGGCGGCCTTCGAGCGCGGCGCGGCCCCTATCACCCTCATCGACGGCGACAAACTGCTCGACCTGCTGACGGAACGCCAGATCGGCGTCACCCGCAAGTCCGTCGAGTACTACGAGTTCGACCCCGCCAAGCTGGTGCAGTTCGAGCAGGAGACTGGCGAGAACGGTGTGGTGGGATGATTGAAGTCTCCTGATGTACCTCTTTGGTTACGATCATAACTCCAAGCAGGAAGCTAACAACTGGAAGACAACAAGATGCCAACACTGAAGAAGTACGTACCAAAGAGCGAAGCCGAACTTCATTTTGGCTTCTTGGGAAAGGTGGAATCTTCTGTATCGGAGCTGCTGTTGCACTTGAAGTTACGCATGTTGCGCATGAATCAGTTACCCGTCTCTCTTGAAAGTGGGCGCATGGTGAATAAAGACCGGAGGTAGCATGAAGACTCTACGCATCGACACGGACATGTGGCGCCAACGCTTTAGAGATCCGGCCTGGCAGTCTATTGGAGTACTTGTAACTCTGATTGCGCTTCTAATATCGATTGTTGTCGCATATGATGTCTTTCAGAAGTCGCAATTGAAACCAGGACTCACTGTTGTTCTCACGCGAAAGTACCCGATCGTAGTATGGAGTCGGGACTTTGATCAGGAGGTCGAGGTCTATTTCCGCGGAGATAAAGCGCAGAATGTATCAAGTTTCTTCTTTACCCTAGAAAACACTGGCGGAAGTTCGATTCGACCTGACGACTATATTAAACCAATCCAACTTTCGATTGGAGAACCAGGACAAATAGCTAAAATCGCCATAGCAAGCAAACAACCGGGAAGTATCGATCTAGATGCAACTCAAGTGTCAACAAGGACCTTTGAGCTATCGAAATCCCTGCTCAATCCAGGAGACAGGGTTGAGTTCCAGCTAATTCTTGTGGACGAAGACGACCCATGGTCAAATGTTGAGCTCTATCAGAGTTCTGGGCGGGTCGTCGGTGTTTCGGACATTGCGATTCTCGACGGTAACGAGTCAAATGCTCTATCGTTCGTGACTCGAGGATACTTCACTTTCACCGTGATGAAAGTGTTAATACAAGCTATTATTGCTGCGTTACTATTCGGAGGAACTCTGGTGATCCTTCGGCGTGTCAATCCCGCTTACTGGAGTAGTAAGCTCATAGAATGGCGGATCATGGCAATCGCGTTCATGAGCGCATTTACTGTTGGCTATCTATACTCACTGGTGAGTTTTTTGTCTATCCGTCCAAGTGCTGATCAATTGAAGTTCTGGATTCCGGCTGTAGCTGGATTCGGCTTATTAGTCGGATTGTACTGGATATCGATCTTTGCCAGAATCCTGCGTAACCGTCGATAGTTGCCCAAAAAGCACTCAAATGAGCATACAGCTAAGCTCAGATCGATGCAGTCTGACTTCGTAAATGGGACTCACATCTTACATCGAAATTCACCGAAATTCAAGCACGACCTCCAAGCTCGGACACGTCAAGCACCCACCAATCTCCTGGCTGACCAGTTTGCCGCCCACCGGCGCACCCTGGCGGGCAAGGCACCTTGGGCATATGAGCGTGTAGCTCATTGCGATCCTCCTTTGGCGCTCTGCAAGCCGCCCTCCTCGGCCAGCCGCCGAAACTGTGCCGCGTAGTAGGCCAGCCAGCCAGGGGCTTAGGGCATGAAGTAGCCGGGGATGAAGTCCTGCGGGTCGCCGTTCCAGTCGTGGAAGGCGCGCTCCAGGCGATCCTTCTCGTCGGGGTCAAATAGGTCGTAAGCCAGGTCGCTCATATCCTCGCAGACCTGGCGGGCGATGCTGTCCGATCCCTGATCAATTAGCTCGGCCAGGAACACAAGCTCCTTGGGGGTCAGTCCGTTGGGGTGAAACATAGTCAGGCTCCTCTCGCGATCTTCCCGCGCGCATCCGGGGCGCTGATGTGGACATGCACCGCGGCCTTCAGGCGGCTAGCGATGCGGCCGTGGTACTGGCTGAACTCCCGCTCTGTCCAGTTGGACGTTACCACCGTGGGCAGGTCGTGGTTGACGCGGTAGTTGACCAGTTGATAGAGCTTCTCGCGCGCCCACGCCGTGTCCGACTGCGCGCCGAAGTCGTCCAGCGCCAGCAAGTCCACCGTGCGCACGGCCTCCCAGCGGTCGTCGAAGCGCACGCTCTCGTCGTCGTAGGCCGCGCGCAGGTGGTCGAGCAGGTCAGGGGCCACCACGAACAGCGCCGGCACGCCCCGGTCCAGCGCGGCCTGGGTGATCGCCACGGCCAGGTGCGTCTTGCCACAGCCGGGGCTGCCGGTCAGGAACAGGAAGCCGCGCGGGGCCGCGGCGAAGGTCTGCGCCTCCAGCAGGGCAAGCTCTAAACTCGCCCGCTGCCCATGGCCCATCTCCTCTGCGCTTCTCATTGTAAACGCATGGAAGGTCATGCCGGTCAGGATGCCGCTGATCCCGAACTTGCCGTAGTCCTTTGCCAGCCTCTTGGCCTTCAGCGTCGGGGCCAGGCACTTGGGGCAGGGCTGGGCCTTGCCGAAATCGGGGTGGCGCAGGGGCAGGTCGGCCACCACCCACTGCGCCCCGCCGCAGAAGTCACACGTGGGTTCAGACAGGAGCGGCGCTAAGGCGGGCGAGGCGCTCGCGGGCCTGGGCAATGCGGCGGTTAATCTCGTCAACGTCGCCCGGATCGGCTCCGGGGGCCGGGGTTGGGTGTGCATGGGGGTCCTTTCGTGGGAGGGGGATGAGCTTCGCGGGTCCATTTTGGGGCGCGCCGTGGACGTACCAGTCCAGCAGCCAGCCCTCGTAGTTCAGCGGGTTGTAGCCCTTGGCGACCCAGCGCTGGTAGACGGCGTTCATGCGCTCCGCGTCCACCTCGTCGCCCAGGGTCTCGGCGATCTTAGGCCACAACAGGCGCGGCGGCAAGATGCGCGTCACCGCCTGCACCGCGCGCACGGCCGGGGGTATCTCCTGGCGCGCCTTGCCCAGGTCGACGCCGGTAATGATCAAGACCGCCTTCTCGCCGATCCCGTCGATGCGCACGAGATCCTGCACCGTGGCGTCTCGCACCGTGGCCGGGCTGTACCCCGCGGCGATCAACGCCTTGACGTGGTTGGGGGTCAGCCCTTCCGGCCAATGCTCGATCCTGGTACCAGACAAAGCTGGCGGGCCGGTACAGGGCGGTGGGGCGGCAGCCTCTCTCTCTCCGTCAGGAGAGAGAGAAGACTCTGCTGTCTGTACTCTTGCTGTCTGTATTCTAATGCTTATGGAACCTGCAATTTTTTCAGGTTCAGTTCCTGAAATTTCTTCAGGTTCGGAAGGTGAAAAATTCTCAGGTTCGGAATATGCGGTTTTTTCATAATCGGGATCGACCAGCGCCAGCAGGGCCTCGTGCAGGGCGTCGAAGTCGATCCGGTAGTGCACCAGCGGCCGCCCCGCCACCATGCGCCGCGCGGTCTCCAGCACGCCCCGCTCCACGAGAGCGGCCGTGGCCTGGCGGATGTGGTACTCGCTCAGGGCCAGTTCCTCGGCCCACTGGTCGTAGGTCTTGTAGAACCAGCCGTCCTGCTGGGCGTAGTCCGACCAGTAGACGCATTGGGCCAGGAACGCGGCCTGCTCGTAGCTGCCCCCCGACAGCTTGAGGAACAGCCGCGGGATGGCGATGATGTTGGCCTGGCCGACGAGACCTCGAATAAGGCCGTAGACGGCCTGGCGCTGCGCGGTCGGCATGGGGGTTGATCTCCTAGCGCTCCACCACCCGCACGTCGATGCCGTGGGTGTAGAGCAACAGCTTGGCCTTCAGGCGGAAGACCCGCCAGGCCCCGTCCTTGCGGCCTGCCCAGGCCGGCTTCACGTCCTCGACCACCAGACGGCCGTCCTCCTGGTACGAGAAGTCGGCCTCATACGTGATGGCCCGCACCTTCCGACCGTCCGGGCCGCTGAACGCGGGCTGTAGCGTCCAGCGCGGCCGGGTGCGCAGGTGCGCGATCTGCCCCGCCCGCGCCAGCATCAGCAACTCGCCGTAGCGGTCGGCCTCGGCCTGGCTGTCGAATGTGATGCCGTCGACTTGTACTTTGCGCGAGCGGTACTTGTTGTTCATCGTCCAAATCCACCTTTGCCAGCAGGATAGCCAGCCCGGTCAGCGCGCGGATCAGGCGGGCCTTGTCTTCAGGCGGCGTCATCGGCTGCCTCCGTCGCCCCATTGGCGACCAGCTTCTCCAGGTAGGCGGCGCGTGCGTAGCCGGCCCGCTGGTCGGCGAAGTGGGCCACCAACGCCTCCGGCTCGACCTGCAAGGTCTCGGCCAGGGCGACGATCTCCTCCATCGTCCCCGGCGCGCGCTTGCCGGTCTCATAGTGGGAGACGGTGGGCTGGCTGACGAGGACGCCGCAGGCGGCCAGCCGCGCCCGCAGGTCCTTCTGGCTTAAGCCCGCTTGCTGGCGGGCGTCTCGTAGCAGGCTTGTGCTCTGGTTCATCGGGGTTCCTTTCTCAGAACTGATGCAGAATACTTGTATTTCTTAGATTATAACAGGTTTCTAGGAATTTTCAATATGCTATTGACGCCAAATTGCTTTTGGCATATAATTTAGAATGTAAGTATAAAACTGATTAGGCCCTGTTCTCCCCTCCACGAGGTAACAGACTAGCAATGACTAGCGGCAAGACAGAGCAAAACCTGCACCGCAAAGGAACCAAGACGGTGGTGCGGCCCAAGGACGTGGGCAAGGGCACGAAGCTGACCGAGCTTTACGGCAGCGAGCAACTCTACCTGCGGGCCGTGGGCGAGCGCATCCGCCAGCGCCGCATCGAGGCGGGCTTCGACGACCAGCGCGAGTTCGGCCAGGCGCTAGGCTCCACCCAGAGCTACGCCAGCCGTATCGAGACCGGCAACGGCCTGGCCCTGCTGATCACGCTGATCAACCTCAGCAACGCCCTCGACTGCAGCCTGGACTACATCGGCCTGCGCACCGACGACCCCCGTCCCTACTTCCCGGACGAGATCGACGACCTGACCATCATGTACCAGCCCGAGAACGCGCACGAGCGCGCCTTGCTGGTCCAGCTGATGAACATGGTCGCAGCCATGCCCCCCGACCAGCAGGTGCTGCTCCTGCGCATGGTCGAGTCCATGACCGACCAGAGCGACCCCGGCTCGATCAGCATGTTGATGAGTCCTGACGAGCCGCCCGTGATCAAGGTCGCGCGCGAGGACGAGGCGCTGGTCGGCGTCTCGTAGGTGCCTATGCAAACAGAAACGCGCGCCGCTGTCTGGGCGGCGGTATCTTCGCGTCCCCAAACCAAGGGCGACTCCATCGAGCGCCAGGTCGCCGACGGCCGCCGGGTGGCCGAGCAGCGCGGCTGGCTGGTGGTGGCGGAACTGATCGTGCCCGGCGAGACCCGCGAGTACGTGGAGCTGAGCGACGCCGTCGAGGGGCTGAGCCAGGAGCTGCGGCCGGGCGAGCGCAACGCCTACCGCGACCTGCTGGAGCTACTTGACGCCCGCTCTATCGACTACCTGATTTGCCGCGGCCGCGACCGGCTGGGCCGCACCGACAGCCTGGTGGCGGTGATCGAGGAGCGGGCGCGGCGGGCCGGCTGCGTCATCCACTCCATGAACATGCCCGGCACCGGGCAGACCGACAGCGACCTCTACCTGGCCGCCCTGGAGCGGGCCGGCGCGCAGCGCGAGCTTGTCGAGTTGCGGCGGCGGATGCACTACGGGATGAACGCGCGGGCGCGCAAGGGCAAGCCGATGTCTAGCGTGCTGCCCTTCGGCTACCGGACGGAGTACGTGCAGGGGGAACGCCAGGCGGTGGTCGATCCGGTCGAGGCGGAAGCCTACCGCTGGGCGGTGCGGGCCACCCTGGACGGCGTGACCCAGGTGGCGATCCGCGGCCGGCTGAACGAGCAGTTCCCCCACCGCTTCAAGACCGATACCGCCGTGCGCTACGTGCTGCGCAACCCCTTCCACGTCGGGCTGGTGGTGCGCCAGGCCACGGATCCCAAGGGCCAGGACATCAGGATCGAGGTTGAAGGCCAGCACGAAGCGCTGATCGACCGGGCGACGTGGGACGAGTTGCAGCGCTACCTGGACGTGCGGGCGCAGCGCCGCAGGCCGCCCACGACCAGCCTGTGGTCGGGCATCCTGTATTGTGACTATTGCGGTGGTGTGATGTACACTGCCATCAGCCGCTCCAACTGGCTTCCCGGCCGGGTCTACCATGGCTACCATTGCAGCACGCACGTCAAGAGCCGCGGCTGCCGCTGGAACCATGTCGCCAGGGATCAGGTGACCAAATCGCTGATCGCCTACCTGACCAGGCTGTTCCAGGAGCACGAGAGCCAGATCGAGGAAGGCGCGAAGGCCCAGGAAGCGCAGAAGCAGGAGCCGGATCGCGAGCAGGAGTTGCGCGAGCAACTGATGCAGATCGACCAGTCCCGCCAGCGGCTGATCTACCTGTTCACCAGCGACCGTCTCACCATCGAGGACTACGACCGCGCCACCGGCGACCTGCGGGCGCGCCAGCAGGCGGTCGAGACGGCGCTGACCGCGCTGGAGACCGAGCGCAAGGACGCGCAGCGCCGCCGCGACAACCGCAGCCTGGTGCAGACCATCCTGCCCGACCTGGAGCGCCGCCTGGAAATGACCGAGCCGCCCCAGGCCAACCGCTGGCTGCGCGACATCTTCCGAGCCGTCTATCTGCGCGACGGCGAGGTCGTAAGGGTTGATTTCTGAGGGCGCAGGGTGCTGGAGTCACGCGTGAACAATTGTTATACCATTGGCATGGTCAACGATCACCTGGTCGATTGTTTTCGCTACGCCGATGTCGGCCGGCTCGCCGCAGGTTGGGACGCAGCCGACAAGCCTTGATGAGTTGCCCCAGATCCCGTCTTGTGCTAAACTTCGCTTGTTGCCAGAAACTTCGGAGGCCGCCGCTGGATTTGGCGAGGTGCAGTTCGGAGCCATAACTCCAGGCAGTCCCTGAGACGGCGATGTGCAAAAGCTTTGGATTGAGCAGGTTAGCTGGAGATCGCTATGAAAAAAGGAAGAACCGTTCTACAGGCCAAGCGCTACGGCATCCATAGCTGCTCGGCCAACACCTCCCTTCTGGTGGCTGTGCGCACCATGGTCGATGAGGAAGTCAGTTCACTGGTGGTCGAGGACGACGAAGGCTGCCTGCTGGGCCTGATCACCCGCGTCGACATCCTGCGCGTCCACATCGGCATGGACAACTGGGCCAGCCAGATGGTCAAGGACCACATGCAGCGCGATATCCCTGTGGTCACGCCGCAGACGTTGCTGGCCGACGCCGCCCTGCTGATGATCAACTCGCGCTCACGGCAGGTGGTGGTGGTGCTGGAAGATGGCGGCAAGCGCCGTCCCGTAGCCATGCTGACCGACGGCGACCTGGCCTACCACATGGTCAAGAGCAACTGACAAGGATTTCCATGACCCTGCCCCACGTCGTCAGCCACAACGGCCAGCTGATCGCGCCATCTGACGCGCACATCTCGATCTTCAACCCGGTGATCTTCGGCGCGTTCGGCGTGTACGAGTCGATCCAGCTCTACCAGGGCGTCATCTTTCGCCTGGACGACCACTTGCAGCGGCTGACCGACTCGGCGGCGGCCATTGAGCTGGCGCTGCCGGCCGGGCTAGACACCATCGCCCGCTGGACGCAGGAGGCGATTGCGGCCAACGGCTGCCGCAATGCGCTGATCCGCATGTTTGCGCTGGGTCCCACACCGGGGTATGCGCCAGAGATTTTCATCTGGCCGGAGGCGCCGCGCGCGTTTCCTCCGGAGATGGTCGAGAAAGGTGTGGGCGCCGTCACCTACCACGGCGAGCGCGCCCTGCCCCACGCCAAGTCGCTCAACACCCTGGTCAACCACCTGGCGCGCATGAACGCCCAGAAGGCTGGTGAGCACGAGGGGCTGCTGGTGGACCGCCACGGATGCGTCACCGAGGGCTCCACCAGCAACCTGTTCGTCGTGCTGAACGGCGTGCTGCTGACCGCGCCGGACGAGGACGTGCTGGCCGGGGTGACGCAACTGGAGCTGCTCAAGCTGGCCGGGGAGCTGGGCCTGCCGGTCTTGCAACGACCGTTGCCCGTGGCCGAGCGGGTGCATTGGGACGAGGCCTTTCTGACCAGCACCAGCCGTCACGTGCTGCCCCTGGTGCGCATCGACGGCCGGCCGATCGGCGATGGCCGGCCGGGACGGGTTACGCGACGGCTGCACGAGGCATTCGAGGCGCATTTTCTGGCGGAGATACGGGGCAAGCGGGCAGAGTAGACAATCGATCAGATCGTTGCTGGCTATCGTGGCCGGGTCTCGCGTGAAGCGATT
>Ga0209573_1000553_pt1 | contig 75806 bp, 68 predicted proteins | sample TNRBio252014_DNA_FD_185870 | JGI IMG/M metagenome (GOLD analysis project Ga0209573, IMG submission 185870) | Wastewater treatment Type I Accumulibacter community from EBPR Bioreactor in Madison, WI, USA - TNR Reactor_6/25/2014_ DNA (SPAdes)... | ecosystem: Engineered > Bioreactor > EBPR >...
GCGCTTCGCCTTCATGGTCGCTTCCAGCCTGGCGAGGTCGAGCTTGCGGAACTGGTTCCAGTCGGTGACGAGAACGACGGCGTCGGCCCCGGCCACGCACTCGTAGACGTCGTCGGCGTAGGTGACGTCGGGGAGGACCGCGCGGGTGTTGTCCATCGCGGCCGGGTCGTAGGCGGCCACGGTGGCGCCCCGGGCCCTCAGGTCCTCGATGAGCTTGACGGCCGAGCTGTCGCGAATGTCGTCGGTCTCGGGCTTGAACGCGAGGCCGAGGACGGCGATCCGCTTCCCGGCGAGGTCGCCGCAGAGGGTCTCGACCTTTTCGACCATCCGCGCCTTCACCGCGGCATTCACGCGGAGAACCGACTCCATGATCTCGAACGTGTAGCCGTGCTTCCTCGCGACGTCGACGACGCCGGAGGCGTCCTTGGGGAAGCAGGAGCCTCCGAAGCCCGGGCCGGGCAGGAGGAAGTGCGGCGAGATCCGCTTGTCGAGGCCCATCCCGCGGGCGACGTCCTTCACGTCGGCCCCCATCCGCTCGCACATCGCGGCGATCTCGTTGATGAACGAAATCTTCAGCGCGAGGAAGCCGTTCGAGGCGTACTTGATCAGCTCGGCCGACTCGACGTCGGAGACGACGAAGGGAACGCCGGCGACGATGAGGGGGGAGTAGACGTCCTTGACGATGGCGATCGCCTCGGCGTCCCGGGAGCCGATGACGACCCGGTCGGGGCGCATGAAGTCCTCGATGGCCGAGCCCTCCCTGAGGAACTCGGGATTCGAGACGACCGAGAACTTGTGGCCCTGGGGGTTCTTCCGAAGGATCTCCTCGATCTGGGCGCCGGTGCCGGTCGGGACCGTCGACTTCGTGACGACGACCTTGTAGCCGTTCATGTGCTCGGCGATCGTCTCGGCGACCTGGAAGATGAACGAGAGGTCGGGGGAGCCGTCCTCGCGGGGAGGCGTGCCGACGGCGATGAAGACGACGAGCGCCCGCTCGACGGCTTCGCGGATGTCGGTCGAGAACCGGAGCCTCTTGGCCTGGGCGTTCTTGTGGATCAGCTCCTCGAGCCCGGGCTCGTAGATCGGCGAGACGCCCTTCTTCAGGAGCGTGATCTTCGACTCGTCCTTGTCGATGCAGGTGACGTCCATCCCGAAGTCGGCGAGGCAGGCACCCGTCACGAGGCCCACGTATCCCGTCCCGACCATGCAGATGTTCATGACATTCCTCCGAATGGGGACAGCCGCTCGGGCCGTCCAGCCGGCGGAGTTTAGCGTTCCCGGGCTGCCGGCGTCGTCAGCGGGGCCGGCCGCCGTCGAACGGCCGGCGGAAGAACCCGAAAAGCTCCCGCCGGGAGACTTCCTTCGGCTCGTCTCTCACCAGGGCGCCGGGTGCGGTCGGCCGCGGGTGCGGTGCCGCCGGACGCGGACGGCTCGTCGTGCTTTCAGGGGCGCCGAGACGCGCGGCGACGATCTCCTCGACGGCGGCCTCGAGGCTCGCCTTCGCCTGGAACCGGAGAAGCTCGTTCGCACGTGCCAGGCTGGCGACCCGGCCCGGGCGGACCGGAGTCGGGTCGACCCGGATCCTGGCCTGGCGGAAGGCTCGTTCGGCCAGGAGCCGAACGACGTGCTCCGTTGCGACGCCGCGGCCGCTCCCGAGGTTGATCGTTCGTCCTGCGGGGCGCAGCGCGAGCGCGGCAAGTATGCCGTGGACCGCGTCGCGGACGTGCAGGAGGTCCCGGGGAGCGTCGGAGTCGATGACGACCTCTCCACCGTCGAGGAGGGTCTCGAGGGCGTCCTGCGGGAAGCGGCTCGCGGGCGCTCCCGGTGCGAGGATGCAGAACAGCCGGAGGATGACGTTCGGTACTTCGGAGCCGCGAAGCCGCGACTCCTCGACCATCCGCTGGAGCAGGACGGGGTCGCGCCCGGGGTCGATCGGCTCTTCCTCGAGGGCGGGCTGGCCCGGGGAAGCGGGGGAGCCGTAGAGCGCGCCGTCGGAGAGGTGGACGAGGAAGGGCTTCTCGTGACTCCGCATCGCCTCGAGCATCGAGACGACGCCCGGGCCTCCCGGCGGGAAAAGCGCCGCATTCACGACGGCGTCGGGTTTCAGGTCGCGGAAGACGTCGCTGGCGGCTCCGGGAAGGGAGAGGTCGGCGGTGACGACCGTCGCTGTCGGAAACGACCGGAGCTCCCGGACGCGCTCCTCCCGGACGGCACGTCCGTCGCCCTGGTCGCCCATCGCGTCGACGACAGCCACCTCGGCTCCCTCCGAGAGCAGCTGCCTGGCCACGGCCGACCCGACGAGGCCGGCGCCGCCGGCCACGAGGACTCGAAAGGCCACGCCTATTCCCTCGGCTCGGGCGTCGGGGCGGGTCCGAGCGTTTCGGGCGACGCCGCGTCCGCCTTCGCCTTCTCGGCGTCGTAGCGCGTCTGGATGCCCGACCGCTGCCGGTTCCTCACGAGCCACTTGAGGGGCTTGGACTCGTCGATGCCGACGAGGATGTCGTCGATCGCCTCGTAGACGGCAGGGTCGTTGATCAGCTTCCCGGCCGTCCCCTCGCCACCGTCGATCTTCTCCGCCACTCGGGCGAGGCTCGCGGCGATACGCGCGAGGTCCTTCATCAGGTCGCGGGCGAACGCCTCGTCGCGGACGAGCTTCGGAAGGAGACCGTTCCCCGTCGAGAGGTCCTTCGAGAAGCCGGCGAGACCGTCCGCTGCCGCCTGGAGCGACTCGACCATGGCGAAGAACTTCCTCTTCCCCTCGGGGTCGCCGAGAAGCGCCGGGACGAGCCCTTCGCCCTCGCCGGCCCCTTTCTCGACGGCGCCGAGGATCTTCCGGAGGGAGGCCACCGAGCCTTCCAGCTCCGCCGTCACGCGGTCGGCGAGCCCTTCGTCGGAGACGAGGCGGCCGACGAGCCCTTTGCCCGTGCGGGCGTCCTCGAGGAGGGCGTTCGTCGAGGCGATCGTCTGCCTCAGCGAGCGCGACAGCTCCTTGCCTTCCGGGGTCGCGCTCGTGAGCTCGCCGACGAACCCCTCCCCCTTCTCCACGCGGCCCAGGATCGTCTTGAGCGACTTGGCCACGGCGCTGACGTTGTCGACGAGGTCTCCCGACCCTGCGAGGATCTTCTCGAGCTCGCTTCCGCGAATGGCCGAGATCTCCGTGCCGGGCTCCGCCAGAGGCTTGTCGGGTGACCCCGGGGTCACCTCGAGGTACTTGTCTCCGAGGAGCCCGATCGTCTTGATCTCCACGCGGCTGTCGGTCCGGACGAGGTGGCGGTAGCGGCGCTCGATGTCGAAACGGACGATCAGGTCTTCGCCCGGCTGCCTGGGCACCTCCACGTCCTGGACGGCGCCGACGGTGACGCCCGCGAGGCGGACCTGGTTCCCGCCCATCAGGCCCTGGGAGTTCGGGAAGAGGGCGAAGTAGCTCGACCGGGCGAGGAAGAAGCCGGTCTTGCCGCCGACGATGACGATCATGACGACGAGGAGGAGGAGCGAGGCGAAGACGATGACCCCGACGCGGGAGCGGGTGCGGCTGTCGGCTCTCATGGTGCGGTGGTCTCCCTCGTGCCGTTCTCTTCCGCGGCGAGGAAGGCGCGGAGGGCGGCGATGTCGGAACAGCGGGCCTCGTCGGGGCTCCCGACGAAGGTGAAGCGCCCCTTCTCCAGGAACGCGATCCGGTCGGCCACGAACAGGGCCGAGGCGATGTCGTGCGTCACGACGACGGAGGTCGTCGCGAGGCGCGAGTTCAGGTCGACGATGAGGCGGTTGATCGTCATCGCCGTCACGGGGTCCAGGCCGGTCGTCGGCTCGTCGTAGAGGAGGACGTCCGGCTTGAGCGCGATGGTGCGTGCCAGCGAGACCCGCTTCTTCATTCCGCCCGAGAGCGACGAGGGGAGGAGCGGCATCACGTCGGGGCCGAGGTTGACGAAGCCGAGGACCTCCGTCACCCGGGCCGTGACGTCGGCGTCCGTCATCTTCGTGTGCTCCCAGAGGGCGAAGGCGACGTTCTCGAAGACCGTCATCGAGTCGAAGAGAGCCCCCATCTGGAAGAGCATCCCGACCTTCTTCCGCACCGGCACGAGCTCTTCCTCGGCGAGGCGGGAGATCTCGAGGCCGTCGACGAAGACCTCTCCCGAGTCGGGGTGCGTCAGCCCGTTCATGTGCCGGAGCGAGACCGACTTGCCGCTCCCCGACCCCCCGAGGATCACCATCACCTCGCCGCGCCGCACGGACAGGTCGACGGAGTCCAGGACGACGTTCTCGCCGAAGGCCTTCGAAACGGCCCGGAGCTCGATGACGGGGTCGCTCATCCGAAAGGCAGGGCGATGAAGAGCTTCGTGAGGAAGAAGTCGGTGATGAGGATCGTGATGGACGCGGCCACGACGGCAACCGTCGTCGCCCGTCCGACGCCGTCCGCCCCGCCCGTGGCCCCGAGGCCGTTGTAGCAGCCGATGAGGGCGATCTCGAGGCCGAAGACCGGCGTCTTGCACAGGCCGTGCATCAGGTCGTTGACGGAGAGCGCCTGCAGTGTCGTCGACAGGTAGAAGCCCGCCCCGATCTTGATCTCGAAGGCGGCGATGATGAGGCCGCCGAGCATGCCGTGGAAGATGGCGATGAGGGTGAGGACGGGGAGCATGAACGTCAGCGCGACGACGCGCGGCAGGACGAGCTTGCGGATCGGCGAGGTGCCGAGGGCGCGCAGGGCGTCGACCTGCTCGGTGACGGCCATCGTGCCGAGCTCGGCCGTGATCCCCGCCCCGCAGCGCGCGGCCAGCATGAGGGCCGTCAGGACGGGACCGAGCTCTCGGGTGAGCGAGAGGATGACGGCGCGTCCGATGACGAGCTTTCCGCCGAACTGCTCGAGCGCGTAAGCCGTCTGGAGGGCGAGGACCATCCCCGTGAAGAGGCACGTCAGGTTCGCGACGGCAATCGACTGAACGCCGAGGGCGTCCATCTGGCGCAGGATCTCGCCCCCTTCCCACCGCTTTCGTCCCTCCCGGACGAGGTTCCAGGCGAGGAGACCGAGGCCGCCGAGGTGGGAGAAGACTCTCCGAAACCAGCGGCGGAGCCGCGGGAGCGTCCAGAAGGGGTCGAGGCGGGCCTCCGCGGGGGCGGTTTCGGTCACGGGCGCGATTGTACGGGCCGTACCGGTAGACTCGCGCCGCGATGCAGCTCCTCTACACGGCGTGGGTGTGGCTTTTCGGGCTGGTGGTGACACCCGTGTTCGGGACGCTGGCGATCCTCACGTCGTGGATCCCGCCTCGGGGAAAGATCTACCAGTACTGGGCGCGATGGTGGTCGTGGACGCTCCTGAAGGCCGCAGGGATCGACGTGGTCGTGGAGACGACGGAGGGCGCGCGGAAGGTCCCCGAGGCGATCTTCATGGCGAATCACACCTCGGCGGCGGACATCGTCGTGCTCTTCGTCGCCCTTTCCCGCGACGTGCGGTTCGTGGCGAAGCGGGGTCTCTTCTGGATTCCGTTCCTCGGCTGGTCGATGTGGCTGGCCGGCTTCATCCCGGTCGATCGCGAGCGGAAGGACAAGGGCCGCGAGGCGTTCGACCGGATCGGCAAGAGCCTGAAGAAGGGGGTTTCGATCCTCGTCTTTCCCGAGGGAACCCGCTCGCGCAACGGCAAGCTCCTGGCTTTCAAGAAGGCGGGCTTCCTCCTGGCGATGCGGAGCGGGATGCCGATCGTGCCGGTCGGCATCACCGGGGCCCGGGCGGTGCTCGGCGCCGACGGGCTTCTCGTCCGCCGTGGAAGGATCACGGTCCGGATCGGAGACCCGGTCCCGTCCGACGGTTACGCCTTCGCGCAGCGCGGCGAGTACATCGAGAAGGTGCGGGCCGAGGTCGCCCGGCTGGGCGACTCGTCGGAGTAAACTCCGCCCGTCGCGCGGCGCCCCGAGAGGCATGCCTGCGGCGGCCGCCCCATCCGGGACGGCAATCCCGAACGGAGGTTCTTCATGTCCACCGTGCCCCCCAGCGAGGAGACCGTCCTCGAAGCGCTCCGCAACGTCAAGTATCCCGGCTTCAGCCGTGACATCGTCTCCTTCGGCTTCGTCAAGGACGTCGCCGTCGGCGGCGGGAACGTATCGTTCCGACTCTCGATGACGACCGCCTCGGCCGAGGTGGCCGCGCAGATCCGCTCGGAGTGCGACGCGGCGATCCGTGCCCTGCCGGGCGTGTCGGCGGTGACGATCGCCGTGGAAACCGGGCAGGCCCCGGTGAACCTCGCCGGGGCCCAGGCGGCCCGGCCCGAGATGCTCCCCGACACGCGGTTCATGGTCGCCGTCGCCTCGGGCAAGGGTGGCGTCGGCAAGTCGACCGTCGCCGGGAACCTCGCGATCGCGCTCCGGCAGCTCGGCTACACGGTCGGCCTCCTCGACTGCGACATCTACGGGCCGTCGCAGCAGATGATGATGGGGATCGACGAGAAGCCGTTCCTGAACGAGGAAGAGAAGATCGTCCCGATCGAGAAGTACGGCGTCCGGGTCATGTCGATCGGCTTCCTCATGGACGCCGACACGCCGGTCATCTGGCGCGGGCCGATGATCTACAAGGCGATCGAGCAGTTCCTGGGCGATGTGGCGTGGGGCACGCAGGACTTCCTGATCGTCGACCTCCCGCCCGGAACGGGCGACGCGCAGCTCACGTTGACGCAGAAGGTCGCCCTCTCCGGCGCCGTCATCGTCACGACCCCGCAGGACGTCGCCCTCATCGACGCGAGGAAGGGCCTCGCGATGTTCCAGAAAGTGAACGTCCCGCTCATCGGCATCATCGAGAACATGAGCGGCTTCGAGTGCCCCAAGTGCGGCCACGTCGAGCCGATCTTCAAGACCGGCGGCGGAGAGAAGACGGCGCTGCAGCTGGGCGTCCCCTTCCTCGGCCGCATCCCCCTCGACCCGCGCATCGCCCTGTCCGGAGACGCCGGGATGCCGATCGTCGCCGCCGAGCCCGACTCCGCCTCGACGAAGGCCTTCCTCGAGCTGGGCAAGGCCGTGGTCAAGGCCGTCGGCGCGTAACCGAGCCCCCGGGGACAGGCCCCGAGGGAGCCCCGGGAGGGACGGGGCACGAGAGCACCAGAGCACCAGAGCACGGGGAGGGGAGCCTCGCCCCGGCGGTGGGTCCCGCGGCCGCCTGCTGCGCGCGCCCGACCCGCTTCCGAGTTCGCTGCGGCCGGGCGGGGGGCCCGCGCGAACTCCTCGCTTCGCTCGTCAAACAGCGCGCGGGCCTGATCCCCGCCCGGTCCTCGCGAACTCGAGCGGGTCCCCGGCCGTGCTCGGGGGCGGCTCGCGGGACCCACCCCCGGGGCTCGGCCGCCCGGAGCACTCCCCAGGATGGGGTCAGGTCTACCTTCTACCCTCTGCGAGGAAGTTGCTCGTTTGGGGTGCGGACTTGGTCGTCATCGCTGCGCCGGAATACCTCGTCGGACGGGGCATTCCCCGCCGCCCGAAGGGCGGCCAGAGATCTCGAATCTGGCACGGCGCGTGGGAGGGGTGCTCCCCGCGAAGCGAACGCCCGAGCACGCGCGGGGCCCCGCACGGTTCCGCGAGCAGGCCGACGGATCAGGCGAGCGCGCGCGTGCAACGAGCGAAGCGAGGCGTTCGCGCTCGCCCCGGCGGCCCGCGGAGCGGAGCCGATGCGGGTCGCGCGAGCGGAGGAGGCGCGAGCGGGGAGCACCCCTCCCGCGCGCCCCTGGAATGTGGACGTGATCGATCCCCCCGTTCCCCGTCCCCCGTTCCCCGTCCTGTCCCCGTTCGTGTCCCTGGTCTCACCGAAACGGAAACGGCCCGGCGTTTGTGCCGGGCCGTCGTGGCTGTCTCAGGTTCTTCCGGCCGGTCTCTCTCCGGCGCGCTGCTCCCCCGGTCCTACGCGATCGCCGCCTGCCTCGCGTCCTTTGCGCGCTTGATCATGGCGAGGATGCCTCCGAGCATCATGACGTAGAAACCGGCCCAGACGAGGGAGATGAGAGGCTTCGTCGTCACGTCGATGGAGAGGGACTCGGGGGTCACGGGCTTCAGGTCGCCGGCCGGGTCGAGGCCGAGGAGCTCGAGCTCGACGGCGCCGTCGTTGGGGGAGACGCGGCGGACGCGGACCATCCCTTTCTCGGTTCCAGGGAGGGGCGTGTCGGGGCTCTCCATCCGCTGCCCTTCGGGGCCGCCGAGGGAGACGATGAACTTCGGCGTCACCTCGGCGGTCTTTCCGCCGGCGGTGACCTCGAGCTTCGACCCGATGGTGAAGGTGCCGCCTTCGGCGTGCGAGCCGTCGGAGGAGAAGTCGACGAACTTCACGTTGACCCCGTTGACGGCCTTCTCCTCACCCCTGCGCAGGACGGCGACCGACCCCTCCATGCGGGCGGGCGTGCCCGGCTCGTACGATTGGGGGGAGATGTAGAGGTCGAGGAGGAACGACTTGCGGACGTCGGGGTTGGCCATCAGCTGCCCCGATTTCTCGTTCATGTAGAGCTTCGGGTAGGCCTTCCAGACCGTCTTGCCCTCTGTGACGGTGACTTCCATCGCCTGCTTGGCGCGCCGATCGGAAAGCTGCGTCCGGTCGAGCTGGTCCTGGGTCTTCACGACACCGTCCTCGTTGACGAAATAGAGGCCGGTGAACGTGAAGGTGACAGGGCGCCCGTGGTTCTCGATGACGAGGGGCTGGTTGCGTCGCAGGGTCACCTGGGTCTTCATCTCGTAGGCGCCGGAGATGAGGATCCCGACGAGCATGATGGACGTGCCGACGTGGGCGAAGTAGCCCCCGGCGCTCCGGATCGCCTTGCGCTGCACGAAGAGGACGATGATCTCGGCCGAGGACGCGAGGCCGAAGCAGGCCGCACCGAGGAAGAGGAGATCGACCGGGTTTCTCACGCCGAGGAAGAGGAACAGGATGACGCCAAGGAGGCCGAAGACCCCCGCCATGGCCACCTTCTTCCCGATCGCCGCCCACGTCTCGCCCCGCCAGGAGACGAACGGGACGAGCGCGATGAGGAGCGCCATGATGATGGCCAGGGGTGTATGGGTGGTGTCGTAGAAGCTCGTCGCCACCTGGGAGGCCTTGCCCCCGATGCGCGTGATGATCGGCGCCGACGTGCCGAGGAGGATGACGAGGCCCGAGGCGGAGAAGAGCGTCACGGAGAGGATGAAGAGGACGGAGCGCGAGAGGAAAGGCTCTTCCCGTTCCTTCCCCGTCGCCGGGTCGATCTCGTTGACGACGGGGATCTCCCTCCAGCGGAAGGCGAGGAGACCGAGGCCGCCGACGAGGAACGTCACGATGATCGCGACGAGCCAGCCGGTGATGCCGAGGTCGACGAAGGAGTGGACCGAGAAGTCGGCGAGGACGCCGGAGCGCGTGAGGAAGGTGCCGTACAGGATGCAGCAGAAGGCGAGGATCGCGAGGATGATGTTGATCTTGCGGTGCTTCTCGCGAGCCTTCTGCAGGTACATGCCGTGGACGAGCGCCGTCGTCGCGAGCCAGGGGACGAGGGACGTGTTCTCGACGGGGTCCCAGGCCCAGTAGCCGCCCCATCCGAGGGTCTTGTAGGCCCAGTAGCCGCCCATCAGGATCGCCGTGCCGAGGCAGACGAACGTGAAGAGAGCCCATGGCATGGCGCGGACGACCCAGCCGTCCCAGCGCTTCGTCCAGAGCGCCGCGATGGCGAAGGCGAAGGGGACCGAGAGCGAGGCGAAACCCGCGAACATGACCGGCGGGTGGATGACCATCCACGGGTCCTGGAGGAGCGGGTTCAGGCCCTGACCGTCGAGCGGCACCTCGGCGAGGAAGCGGAATGGCGACTGCTTGACGAGAATGGCCACAATGCCCAGAAACGAGAGGACGTAGACAGCCATGACGGGCGGCTCCTGCTCGCGGGCTGTGCGCAGGACGAAGAAGCCGATGACCGCCCCGAAGAAGAGCCAGGTGAGGAACGATCCCTCCTGGCCGGCCCAGAAGGTCGAGAAGAGGTAACGGAACGGAAGGTCCCTTCCCGAGTACGACGTCACGTACGAGAGGCGGAAGTCGTGGACCATGAGCCGGTACATCAGGAGCGCCGAGGCGAGGAGGATGGAACCCGCGAAGGCGGTATAGAGGCGCCGCCCGAGGGAGATCGCCGCGTCGTACGGGTCGCCCCCCGCCGTCTGGAGGGAAAGGGCGCGGGCGTACGCGGCCATCGTCGCGAGGCCCGAGGCGAGGGCGAACCAGAGGGCGAGCGTTCCGGGGGCGTACCCGAGCCCGCCCATCAGGACTTCACCGAGACCTTGGCCCCGTAGTGCTTCTCCGTCTCCTCGCCCTGGTACTTGGACGGGCACTTCACGAGGAGCTTCTCCGCGTGGAAGCCGTCTTTCTGGTACTTCCCGATGGCGACGATCGAGACGGCCTCCTCGAAGTTGGCCGGTTTCACGTCGCGGTAGGCGACCGGGAGGACTTTCTTCGTCTCGAGGTCGACGAGGTTGAAGTGGAGCGTCTTGGAGACCGTGTCGTAGCGCGAGGAGCCCTTCTCGAGGCCGCCCATCACCTGGACGACGCGGACGGATTTCTCCGCCTCCGCGAACGTGACGTACGGCGTCATCGTCGACGAGAACGTCGTCAGGCCGAGGACGAGGAAGGCGAGGATGAGGGCGGCGCCGGCCCAGTAGGCTTTCTTCATGACGGGTCCTCCGGGGTCTGCCGCGCCATCGCGGAGCGGACCTTTCGGTCGAGGTGGACGAGGTAGGCGAAGAGCCCCGCCCAGATGATGATGTTGACGGCGGCGACGTAGAACAGCGCGCCGTGCGAGACGGCGGCGGTGGGGGCGTCGGGGGTCATGCGGTGTGGCCTCCGGCCGCCCTCTCCTCGAGGCGCCGGACGAGCCGGGTCGCCTTGACGTCGAGGGCGTACATCCAGGCGAAGAGCGCGGTGAACGCGATCATCGAGGTGAAGAAGACGAGCTTGATGTCCGGCGACATCTCGACCTTCCCCCGGGCGTTGATGACCGTGTCGGGGTGGAGGGAGGCGTACATGCGCGGGACGGCGAACATGAGGAAGGGCACGGTGGCGAACGCGACGAGGGCGTACGCGGCCGAGAGGGTCGCGCGGCGCTCGGGCTCCTCGATCGCCTGCCTGAGGCCCAGGTAGGCCCCGTAGACGAGGAGGAGGAGGACGATCGACGTCTGTCTCGGGTCCCAGTTCCAGTACGAGTTCCACATGACCTTGGCGAAGAGAGAGCCCGTGACCGTGGCCAGGACGCAGAAGAGGACCCCGAGGCGGGCGGCCGAGGCGGCCGCGTCGTCGCGTTCGATCTTCCGCGTCTTCAGGTAGAGGGCCGAGTGCCACGCCGCGAGAAGAAAGGCCAGGGCGGAGATCCAGGCCGTCGGGACGTGGAAGAAGACGATGCGGGAAGACTCGCCCACGAAGCTCTCCGCAGGGTGTGCGTACAGGAAGGCTGCCCAGAGGATGACCGCCATTCCGACGCCCAGGACGACCTTGCCGACGGACCCGAGGACCTTCATCGGCCGCGATGATAAGTGAGATGGGGTCCAATCAGGACCAAACAGGGTCCGAATGGAATTTGCACCCATCGAGCGCTGCATTCGGGGGCTGAACGGCCAGGACTACTCCCGCCAGACGGCGTCGAAGAGGAGGAACGAGGCCGTGATCATGATGCCGTCGAAGGCGAACAGCAGGCGCACGGCGTCGAGCCCGGCGGCCAGCTCCGGCTCCGTCGCGGCGACGCGCGTCCCGGTGACGGCCGCGACGAGCGGGGGGAGGAGGAGGGGCGTCGCGAGAACTGCGAAGAGGGCACCCTTGGCCGCCGTCTTGGCGACGATGGCGGCGATGAAGGTCGAAGCCGAGGCGAGACCAATCGCGCCGAAGACCAGGATCGCCAGGAAGAGCCCAGGGGCGGCGATACCGAACGACATCAGGGCGAGGAAGAGGGGAACGACGAGCGCCATCACGACGCCGAGGAGCGCGAGGTTCCCGAGGAGCTTCCCGAGGAAGACGGCCGCGGGGGGGGCCGAGAGGCGAAGGGCCGAGGCGGTCCCGGTCTCCTCCTCGTTCACGAAGGCCCGGGAGAGACCCGTCATCGCCGAGAAGAAGAGGACGATCCAGAGGAGGACCGAGTTGACGATGGGCCGGTCCTCGAGCGCGAGCCGGGTCGGGCCGACGGCGTAGCCGACGAGGATCAGGACCGAGAACGCGAAGAGGAGGAGGGCGTTGAGCGCGACCCGCGTGCGCCACTCGGTTCGGAGGTCCTTCACGAAGACGGCCGCGGCCGCGCGGAAGATCACAGGTCCACCCTGTCGTCGGCGAGGGTGAGCTCGACCGGGTCGTTCGTGGCGAGGACGACGCTTCCCCGGGCGCGCTGGGCCGCGACGATCTCTTCCACCGCCCGGTGGCCGGCCTCGTCGAGGTTCGAGCCGGGCTCGTCGAGGAAGAGGACGGCGGGGGATCCGAGAACCGCGTAGGCGAGCTTGACCCGCTGCCTCTGGCCCGTGGAGAGGAACCGGGTTCGGATCGTCCGGAGCCGCTTCGGGTCGAGGCCGACCTCGGCGATCCGGCGTTCGGCCTCCTCCCGTGAAATGGGGCGCCCGGCGACGCGGGCGAAGAACTCGAGGTTTTCGGACGGCGTCAGCTCGGCGTAGAGGGCGAGATCGGGGGCGCACCAGCCGATCGACCCGGCCGCGTCGCGCACGGAGATTCTGCCGGCAGGGGGCGACTCGTCTTCGAGCCAGACGCTTCCGGAGGAGGGGCGGATCAGGCCCACGAGGGTCCTGACGAGCGTCGTCTTCCCGGAGCCGTTGGCGCCGGCGATGCCGAGGACCCTCCCCGGCGACGTGGCGAAGGAGAGCGGCCCGAAGATCTTCCGGGGCCCGAACGATCGGCAGAGCTTCTCCGCGACGAGGCGCACGGCGCCGGAGGATACAGGGCGGGCGCCCGGGGCGCGTGTCGGCGAGAATCCAATGGTGCGCGGCCTGCTCCTCGGCTTTCCCCTCTTTCTCGTCATTGCCCTCTGGAGGTCCACGCTCCGGATCCGCCTCGTGGGGCGCGAGCACCGAGAGACGATCGAACGCGCCGGGCGGCCCGTCCTCCACGCGATCTGGCACCAGAGGATGGTGGCCGGGATCCTCAGGTTCCCGTACCGGGGCGTCGTGACGATGGCTTCGCAGAGCCGGGACGGCGACGTGATCGCCGGGTTCCTCCATTGGTGGGGATATCGCCCGGTTCGGGGCTCGTCCTCGCGCGGCGGCAGCGAGGCGCTCGCCGGTATGGTCGAAGTACTTCGGGGGACGACCCGCTGGGCGGCCCTGACACCCGACGGGCCGCGCGGGCCGGCCCGGCGGTGCAAGACGGGGGTCCTGCGTCTCGCGGACGCCCTGGACGCCCCGATCATGCCGGTCGGAACCTCGTCGGCGAGACCGCGATTTCTCCAGTCGTGGGACCGGTACCTCCTCCCGATGCCCTTCTCGCGCTGCGCGGTCGTCTTCGGTGAGGCGCTGCGGCGGGCCGAAGGGGAGAGCGACGAGGCGTTCCTGTCGCGGGTCGATTCCGCGATCGACGCGATGACCGACGAGGCGGACCGGCTGTGCGGCGTCGCCGGCGCTCCGCGCGAGCGGGAACCGCGGCGGCTTGCGGAGGCCGCGTCGTGAGCCGGCTGCCGGTCGCGCTCGACGACGTGCGGGCCGCGGCTGCACGCATCGCCGGCCACGTCCACAGGACGCCGGTCCTCACGTCTCGAACGGCCGACGCCCTCATGGGAGCGAAGCTCTTTTTCAAGGCCGAGACGTTCCAGCGGGTCGGCGCCTTCAAGGCCCGTGGGGCCTTTTCCCGCCTGACTCTCCTGTCTGCGGCCGAGCGGGCCAGGGGCGTCGTCGCCTTCTCCTCGGGAAACCACGCGCAGGCCGTGGCGCTCGCGGCGCGCGACCTGGGACTCCCGGCCACGATCGTCATGCCCGACGACGCCCCGGCCCTGAAGCTCGCCGCCACGCGCGGCTACGGAGCGGAGGTCGTCCTCTACGACCGCCGGCGCGAGGACCGCGAGGCAATCGCGCGGCGGCTCGTCGAGGAGCGCGGCGTCGTCCTCGTGCCGCCGTTCGACGACGACGCGATCATCGCCGGGCAGGGAACGGCGGCGCTCGAGCTGCTCGAAGAGGTGCCGGACCTCGACGTCGTGGTGGCGCCCTGCGGTGGCGCTGGCCTTCTGGCGGGGACTGCGGTCGCGGCGACCGGCCTGCGGCCGGGTATCCGCGTCCTGGGCGTCGAGCCGGAAGCGGGGGACGACGTGGCCCGGTCACTGGCCGAGGGACGCCGGATCGCGATCCCGGTTCCGGAGACGATCGCCGACTGCCTCCAGACGACGCGCGTCGGCGAGCGGAACTTCGCGATCCTGCAGGTGCTCGTGGAGGGCGTCGTGACCGTCAGCGACCTCGAGCTGAGGCAGGCGATGACGTTCCTCTTTTCCCGGATGAAGCTCGTCGTGGAGCCGGGCGGCGCGGCAGCCGCGGCGGCGCTCTTCGCCGGTAAGGTGCCGGGCGTCGCGGGACGGCGGGTGGGGGTGATCCTCTCCGGGGGAAACGTCGACCCTGCCCACTTCGCCGGGCTCGTCGCCGGGCTTCCCGCCTGAGTCTCAGCGGAAGAACGTCACCCCGAGAGTGATTGCGACGTAGCCGGGAAGGACGTCGTAACCCGCCTTCTCGAGGTCCGTGATGGCGGTCGGCTCGAGGAAGACCCACCGGGCGTCGAGGTGCACGGCGGTGGACCGCGACGGCCTCACGTCGAATCCGGCCCCGGCGTGCATTCCGAAGAGCGCCTCCGTCGCTTCGCTGGTGGTCGTGTTCCTGCCCGTCGGTGTCGTTTTCACGACGTGCAGGCCCGCCCCCGCGAGGAGGAACGGCTGGACGCGGGCTCGCGGGAAGAAGAAGAGCTGGCCGGTGCCGGTCACGGGAAGGTCGAGGAGATCGAGGAGCGGGCCCGAGCCGTCGTCCACCGTCTGGCGCCGGTAGCCGATTCTCCCCTCGAGGCCGAGGGAGGCGGTGAGCCTGTAGCGGAGCTGGACTCCAGCGCACAGAGACGGCCCTTCCGCCGAGCGTCCTTCCGAGACCCCGGCGTGGGCCCCGAGGCCGAGGCCCGGATCGGAATACGACTGGGCGGACAGGCTCTGCGGGAACGCCAGGACGGCCAGACCGGCGAGGACGCGGAGGAGCGGGATCGATTTCAAGCGAAGCGAATGTTAGCGGGACACGGCGGCGCGCGCCCGATCGTCGATAATCCCCGTGCGTGAGCCGAAGGAAGAGCTGGCAGGAAGACCTGATTCCGGTTGCGGTCGCCGTGTTCGCACAGCTGGCCCTCCTGCGGTTCGTCGACTGGGCGAGGGCGAACGTGGCCACGCAGCCGATCGCACGGGATTGGGTGGAGCACCGCTTCTACTTCGCCCCTCAGGTCGCGACGGTTCTCATCGTCCTGCTCGTCCTGCGCGTCTTCAGGAGCTTCCTTCGCGAGCAGGGCGTTCGGCTGGGCGACTTCCTGCGGTCGTCCGTCGTCGGCCTTCTCCTGGCGGCTCTCCTGGTTCTCGGCGTCCACCTGGACCAGGTGTTCGCTCTCGCGGCCCGCCTCGTGCCGGCGGTCGCCGAGGTGGCCCGCTACCTCGCGCAGGCGCCGGTCTACCAGCTCCTCGCGCAGAGCAGCATGGCCCGTCTCGCGATCGACCTCGTCGCTCTCGGTCTGTTCCTGCTCACACTCCGAAGCTCACGACCGAAGAACCCGGACCTGCTCTCCGCGCGAGAGGCGTACCGCTCGCGAGACTTCGTTCGCGCCGGAGAGCTCTTCCTGAAGGCGGGCGATGCCGAGGAAGCCAAGCGGGCTTTTCGGAAGGGCAAGCTCCCGGCCCGCGTCGCCGCGCTCGAGATGCGGCAGGGGAACGCACGAGCCGCAGCGGAACTCTGGAGTCAGGCAGGGGACGTCTTTGCGTGGGAAGCGGCGAAGGCCTGGGAGGCGGCGGGAGAGGCCGGCAAGGCCAATGCCGCGAGAACCGTTGCGCTGGCGGAGGCGCGGCAGACGGCCCGGTGGGACCGGCTCGCCGAGGTCGCCGAGGCCGCGGGCGACGCGGCGGCTCTCGCCGACGCTTCCCGGAAGATCGCCGAAGGAGCGACGTTCGGAGGTGGGAAGAACGCTCTCTGGAAGCGGGCAGGCGAGACGGCCAGGGCGGCGGGCCGGTCTCTCGAAGCGGCCGAGTCGTTCCGGCTCGGGGGCGAGCCTCTCCTGGCCGGGCCCCTCTACCTCGAGGCCGGCCGGCCCCTGGAGGCTGCCAAGGAGCTGGAGAAGGGAGGCGACCTGCCGGGCGCGGCCGCGGCTTTCGCGAAGGCGGGGCAGGGGAAGACCGCCGCCGAGCTGATCGCCCGGGACCTCGAGGGGAAGGCCGACTGGGCCGGTGCCGCGGATGCCTGGGCTGGCGCGGAGAAATGGGAGAAGGCCGCCCCGCTCTACGAGAAGACCGGGCAGATCGCCGAGGCGGCACGGGCATTCCGGGAGGCGGGCAAGGTCGAACGGGCCGCCGCGCTCTTCGTGAAGGCGGGCGAGCTTCCGGAGGCCGCGGCCGCGTACGAGGCGATCGGGAAGTCCGAGCTCGCGGCCGGCATCTACAGGGAGCTGCAGGACTGGGAACGCGCCATCACGCTGTACCGGGCCGCCGGGAAGTTCGCCGAGGCGGCGCTCGTCCTCCAGGAGAGGGGGCGGTTCGACGAGGCGGTTTCGCTCTTCCTCCGCGCGGGCAAGGGACTCGATGCGGCGCGAAACTCCCTGCGGGGAGGGCATCGCGACCGGGCCTGGGACCTCCTGACCACCGTCCGCCGCGCCGATCCCGGCGTCTCCGACGTGTTTCTCGAGCTGGCGGAAGCCCACCTCACGCACGGCGAGGCGAGGGACGCCGTTCACGTCCTGCGCGAGCTCCTCGGCCACAGGCCGGTCGACTCCTCGACGATCGCGGCTCACGAGGCGTTCGCTCGGGCCCTCGAGGCGGCCGGCGATCTTCCCGAGGCGCAGCAGAGGATGGCGTCCATCGCGGCGTTCGACCCGAGCTTCCGGAACGCCCGGACCCGCTCGCTGGCCCTCGGGGAGAGGCTGACCGACGCGGACTACCCCGTCGCCGTCGAAGAGCCCGCCTCCGCGGAGCAGCCGAGCCGAGGTCCATCGGGCCAGGCGGCGACTCAGACCCGGGCTCCGGGTCGGGGCCATTCCGGGACCTTCCAGGCGATGTCGGCCTCGGGCGGCATGGCCACGTCGGAGACGCCCGAGTCGCGGTACGAGATCCTCGCGGAAGTGGGTCGCGGCGGGATGGGGATCGTCCACAAGGCTCTCGACCACAAGCTGGAGCGGCTCGTCGCCCTCAAGATCCTCCCGGCGCAGCTCTGGGGCGACGAGACGGCCATGCGGTATTTCATCCGCGAGGCGCGCGCGATCGCCGCGCTCAAGCACCCGAACATCGTCGGCCTCTATGACTTCGGCGAGGGCTTCGGCAGCGCCTACCTTGCGATGGAGTTCCTCGAGGGACCGAACCTCCAGGCGCTTCTGAAGAACGATCCGGAGCGACTGAAGAGGAACTGGCGCGACTGGTTCGTTCAGGCCGCCCGGGGCATCGCCGCCGCGCACGCCAAGGGGATCCTCCATCGCGACCTCAAACCCGCCAATCTCGTTCTCGACGAGCACGGCATCCTCCGGATCCTCGACTTCGGCCTGGCCCGCCCCGAAGCAGACTCGGGCTCCACCTCGAAGCTGATCGGCACCCCGGCGTTCTTCCCGCCGGAGGTCCTTCGCGGAGAGTCCGCCTCTCCCGCTTCCGACGTCTACTCCCTGGGGGCGACGTTCTACACGCTGGCGGCGGGCCGCTGGCCCTACGTCGGGGACGACGTTCTCGTGGCGCGGCTCGAGCGCGACCCGGACGACCCGCGGCCGTTCGCCCCGTGGCTTCACGAGGACGAGGTCGCGGTCCTGCTCCGTTCGATCGACCGGCACCGCCCGGACCGCTTCCAGGACGGGGGCGAGCTGCTCGGCTCTCTGCTCAGTCTCGAGGCGTAGGGCCGGCGGAACGCCCGCCCGAACGCCTTCGGTGCGCCGGGCCGGAAGACGGACCGCGGACTGCCTCCGGAAGGATCCCGGCCTCGAGGCATCGCTCGAAGAGAGCCGGACGCATCTTCCTCAGCCAGGTCCCGAGAGAGGGGCCGTCGTCGAACCGAAGCCTCTCGGGGGCGTCGTCGCTCGTCCCCTCGCAGCCGTCGATGTCGTACTCGCGGCAGAGGAACGGGCGGTTCTCGTAGACTCCGCAGAGTCCGTCCGGCAGGAGGTTGTCGCAGGTGGAGGGGAAGAGGACGAACCAGTCTCCGTCGTGCGATTGGTAGACCGACACGTTCCTGTGGTAGACGAGCCAGAGCGCCGTGGAGACGCCGCTGACGCTCACGGGGCCGTCGATCCCGACCGCGACGTACCGGCAGCATTTTCCGCAGGGAGGGCAGACCGTCGAGGGGTCGAGCAGGGAGGCGGAGAGGGTCGGCAGCTTCGGGTGTTTGGCCATCGAGGGCGGGAGTTTCCACAAGAAGGAGGAGAAATGAAAGCGGCAGTTCTGACGCGCCACGGCGGCAACGACGTTCTCTCGGTCGGTAGCCTTCCCGACCCCGTCGCCGGTCCGGGCGAGGTCCTCGTCCGGATCTCGGCGGCGGCCCTCAACCGCCTCGACCTCTTCGTGAGAAACGGTATCCCGGGTGTTCCGGTCGACTTTCCCCACGTTCCCGGAGCCGACGGCTGCGGGCGCGTCGAGGCGCTCGGTGCCGGGGTGACGGGCCTGACAGTGGGCGAGAGGGTGGTTCTCCAGCCCGGTCTCTCCTGCGGCAGCTGCGAGTTCTGCCGGGACGGCGAGCGGAGCCTCTGCGTGGACTACGAGATCCTCGGGGAGCACCGCGCCGGGACGCTGGCCGAACGGATCGCGGTTCCCGCCGCGAACGTCTGGAAAGCCCCGCCCCAGCTGACGAACGAGGAAGCCGCGGCCTTTCCGCTCGCCGCGATGACGGCGTGGCGGATGCTCGTGACGCGGGCGGCCCTGCGGCCGGGGGAGAGCGTCCTCATTCACGGGATCGGCGGAGGCGTGTCGGCCTACGCCCTCCAGATCGCGCGGCTCGCGGGAGCCTCCCTGGTGATCGTCACGTCGGGGAGCGAGGAGAAGCTCGAGCGGGCGTTGAAGATGGGGGCCGACGTGGCCCTCGACTACCGGAAGGTCGACGTCGGCCGGAAGGCGCGCGAGCTGACGGGCAAGCGGGGTGTCGACGTCGTCGTCGACTCGGTCGGGGCGGCGACCTGGCGCGCGTCGCTCGCGGCGGCTGCGAAGAAGGGGCGCATCGTCACCTGCGGGGCGACGAGCGGCCCGAATCCCGAGGAAGAGATCCGGACCATCTTCTGGAAGCAGCTCTCGATCCTCGGTTCGACGATGGGAACGGACTCGGAGTTCGCGGCTCTCTTGAAAGCGGTCGAACGGCGGCTCGTGTTGCCGGTCGTCGACGAGGTCTTCGCCCTCGACGACGTTCGCGCCGCGTATGAACGAATGGAATCGGGCGCGGGCTTCGGAAAGGTCGTCGTGAGGATTCCGGAGTAGGTCTGCGGTCAGGGGCGGCGGGCGAACCAGAGGCCGGCCCAGACCTTCGGGTCGATCAGGGTGCCCCCGGCCTCGCGTTCGCGGAGGAACTCCTCGGCGGCGGCCAGGGGGACCTCGTGGACCGTGATCGCCTCACCCTCGACGCCGCACCCCGCCCCGGCCCTCCAGAGACCCCGTGCGCGGAAGAACGTGATGACCTCGGACGAGACTCCCGCCGAAGGGGGGCCCGAGGTGAGCCGCTCCATCGCCTTCGCGTCCCATCCGGTCTCCTCGACGAGCTCGCGCCGTGCGGCCTCCTCGAGGGGTTCGTCCGCGGGGCTTTCCGTGTCGCCGGCGAGGCCCGCGGGGAGCTCGACAACGTTCGTGTCGACCGGTTCGCGCCGCTGCTCGACGAGCAGGAGGCGGTTCTCGGGCGTGACGGCGACGACGAGGACGATGCCGCGGATACCCGGGCGTTCCACGAACTCCCAGCCGTTGCGGACGACGAGCCGCAGGTGCCGCCCGGCGTAAAGCTCCCTCACGCGGGGACCCAGAGGGAAAAGACCGAGCCGCCGCCCGCCGATGGGCGCGGCTCGACCTGTATGCAGCCGCCGTGCGCCAGCGCGACGGCGCCGACGACGGTCAGGCCGAGCCCGGTTCCCGGGATCCGCTCCGAGCCCGTGAAGCGCTGATACGGCCCCCCGAGCCGGTCCTTCACGGACTCCGGGACGCCGGGGCCGGAATCGGCGACGCGCAGGACGAGCCACTGCCTGCCGTCGGCCTCCTCGAGGCCGAGGCGGGCGCTCACGTCCCCCCCGCGCCGGCTGAACTTCAGCGCGTTCGAGAGGATGTTCGAAGCCGCGCGCCGGTAGCGGCCAGCGTCGAGGGAGACGGCCGGCAGGGCCTCGGCGACCTCGATGTCGAGACGGATCTGCCTGGCCTCGGCCATCCAGCGGGCTTCCTCGAAGGGCTGCGACAGGACCGCCCGAGGGTCCTCGGGCCGGATGTCGGCGGGCGTCTCGCCGGTGCGGTAGACGAGGAGCGCGTCGTCGATCATGCCGGCGAGCCCTCGCGCGGAGGCCATCGAGGTGCGCAGGAGGCGCTCGAGCCGCTGGTCCGTGGCCGTCCTGTCCAGGCTCAGCTCGAGGGAGGCGAGGACGGCCGAGAGAGGGTTCTTCAGGTCGTGGACGAGCATGCTCAGGAGCCGCTGGCGGTCGTGATCGGCCAGCTCGCGGAGGCGCTGCTCTTCGGCGAGGGCCTTCAGCTTCTCGGCGAGGTCCTCGTGAAGGCGGGCGGCGCGGATCGCGAGAGCGAGCTGGTCGGCCACGAGCGCCAGGAAGGCGGTGAGGTCGGCGGGAAACGGTCGCGGCTGTGTGAACGTGAGGCCGAGCCCCGCAACGACCTCGTCGTCCACGAGGACGGGGAGGATGATCCCGCTCCCGGCGCCGAGACGCAGGAGCGCCGCGGCCGCGCCGGGAATGACGCTCTCGTGCCGGGCGTCGGGGACGAAGTAGGGCTCGCGCAGCTCGACGAGGCGGTGGAACGCGTCGGTCCCGTCGATGAGCCACCTGTCGCCCGAAAGGTCCGGAATCGCCTCCGAGGATCGCCACGAGTGGCGGAGGTGAAGGCAGTCCCGTTTCCCGTCGGGGAGGAAGACGTCGACGGTGCGGGCTCCGCAGCGACCCCCCACGATCGACGTGGCGGTCTGCAGGATCCGGTCCAGGTCGGTGACGTCGCGCGTCACCGTGGCGACCGTGGCGAGGATCTCGCTCCTTCCCGCCTGCACGCGGAGCCGCTCCTGGGTTTCCTCCTCCTCGGTCAGGTCCGCGATGACGACCTGGGCTCCCCAGGGCGTTCCGTGGCCGTCCCGGAGGAGGAGCGCCCGCACGTCGAGAGCGAACCGTCGGCCGTCCGCCACCGTGCCCGCGAGCCTCATCCGGTGCCTTCCCCGCGCCAGAAGACCCTCGTTCATCTCCTCGATGTGCGCTTCCGTCATCACACCGTTCGGCAGGACCTCGACGAGTGACCTTCCGACGAGGGAGGCGCGGTCCTTCCCTAGGAAGGACTCCGTCTCCGCGTTCACGCTCGTCAGGACTCCGTCCAGGGTTCGCGAGTAGACGGCGACGGGGAGATCGTGCAGGACGGCCTCGGTCTGCGTCCGGCGCCGGTGCAGGAGGAGGAGACGCTCCAGCCGCATCCGGAGGATGGGGGCGTCATCGGGCTCGCGGACGACCTCGAACGACTCGACCGAAGGGTGCCCGGCGAGGATGTCGGGGGCGGAGCCCCCGGGCGGGACCACGACGAGGCAGGGGAAGGTCCAGACGGCCGCGTCGTCGACGAGCGTCCTCCCGGGCTCGGGCTCGCCGGGCCTCGCGACCCAGACGATGGGGCCCGGCGGTTCTCCGGCCCTTGCGCCCTCCTCGACGGAGCCTGCCTCGATGCCGAGTCCGGGGCCACGGAGGTTCGCGGCGACCCAGGCCACGGCGTCGGCGTCGCCGACGAGCCGCACCGTGAAACGCCCCGCGTTCGTCGGCGGCAGGGATGGGATTGGCTCGGGGCCGGCGAGCATCGGCCCATTGTCGTCCCCGGCAGACCCCGCGGTCTACATGCGAAGATGGCTCGTGCGGTTTTTCGCGGCTGTCGCACTTCTGGCCTCCGCGGGCTCTCCCGCGGTCGCCCCGTCCCCTCCGCGTCCGGTGATCGGGTACGTTCTCGTGGAATCGAGGAAGAGCGTCTCCCCGGCCGGCGAGCGCGCCAGCGCCGTGCGCGGGAGCGTGACGGTTCTCGGTGGCGCGGCCCGCTGGGACCTCGAGACCGGGACCTTCCCGAGGACGAACGCCAACACGTTCCTCGTCGGGGACCGGGACGGCTGGCTCGTCGACCGGAAGGCGTCGGTAGCGGCGCGGGCCCGTGTCGAGGACCTCCGCGATCTCTTCGTACCTCCCGCCGAGGGCGATCCAGGACCGTTCCAGAGCGGCCTGAGCGACCTCGAGGTCCCGCCGGGCGAGCTGGCGAACGGGCCGTCGTTCGAGGGGCGGCCAACGACACGTCTCAGGATCACGGCCACCTGGAGCCTCGTGACGTCGATGCCGGGAAGGGTGGGTCGCGTCCGCAACAAGCTGACGGCCGTGCTCGATGCGGTTGGCGAACCGCCAGAAGGGACCCGTTCACCGCTGGACGACCTCGGACGTCTTTTCGACGTGCCCGAGCGGGTCGTCGAAGCGCTCGCCCCGGAGCTCGCCCGCGTGCGGGGATTTCCGGTGCGGGTCGTGGTGGAGACCGAAGCCGAGCTCGGCGTCGAGTACCCTGGGATGGCGGCGCCGCCGTCGGACGGCCGGGCGCCCCTCAGGTCCCGGACGGAGTCGACCCGGGTCGTGTCGGAGCTGACGACGCGACCGGCCGCCGGGAAGGACTCCGCCCTGTTCGCCCTCTCCGAGGAGACCCGCGTCGTCGGGATCGAACGGCTCGTCGAGCCGCGCGAGTCGCTTCGTTGAAGGCGTCCGGCCCGAAGGGTGGGCGGCTCGGAGAGCTGCCGCCCGAGGACCGGCCCAGGGAAAGGCTCGTGGCGCGAGGCGCCGACGCCCTCACGGACGAGGAGCTGGTCGCAATACTCCTCGGTACCGGGCGCGCGGGGGCCGGCGTCCTGGAGACGGCCCGCGAGATCCTGCGCGGGAACGGTCTGAGGGGGCTCCTGGCGAGGAGCGAGCGGGGGCGCGTTCGCGAGCTGGCCCTCGGCATCGGGATGGCGAAGGCGTGCCGCATCGCCGCCGCCGCCGAGCTGGCCCGCCGGCTCGCCCGGGCGGAGACCGATGACCGGCCGCTCATCGACGCCCCGGAAGTTGCAGGGGCCTACCTCGCCGCCTCGCTCGCGACGGAGCTGCGCGAGGTGATGGGGGCGCTCCTGCTCGACTCGAAGAACCGGCTGCTTCACGACGAGATCGTCTTCCGGGGAGGCGTCAGCTCGGCCGCGGTCCAGCCGGGGCCGCTTCTCAGGATCGCCGTCCTCGAAGGGGCTGCCGCGCTCATCCTCTACCACAACCACCCGTCCGGGGACCCGGCGCCTTCCCCCGAGGACCGCGCCACCACGTCCCGCTTCGTGGCGGCCGGAGACGTCGTCGGGGTCCCTGTTCGCGACCACGTCGTCGTCGGGCGGGGACGCTTTTTCTCCTTCCGCCGTGAAGGGCTGATGTAGGTCTTCAGGGGACGGCCAGGGGCCTTTCGGGCCGCCTGATATCCTCGCCCGCCCATGTCCCGGTACTTCACGACCCCCATCTACTACGTCAACGACCGTCCCCACATCGGCCACCTCTACACGACCCTCGTCACCGACACGCTGACCCGCTTCCACCGGCTCCAGGGGGAGGACGTCCGTTTCCTCACCGGCACCGACGAGCACGGCCAGAAGATCGAGAAGGTGGCGCGGAAAGAGGGCGTCGCCCCGATCGACGTCGCCGACAGGCACGCGCCGACCTTCCGGGACCTCTGGAAGAGGTTCGGCGTCGCCAACGACGACTTCATCCGGACGACCGAGCCCCGCCATCGAATCGGGGTAACGGAGCTGATCCGCCGCCTCGAGGCGGCCGGCGATCTCTACGTCGCCGGGCACGAGGGGTGGTACTGCGTCGGGTGCGAGGCCTTCTACCCCGAAAAGGACCTCGAGGACGGAAAGTGCCCCACCCACGGCACGCCCGCCGAGTGGCAGAAGGAAGAGAACGTTTTCTTCCGCCTGTCGAAGTACCAGGACCGCCTCCTCGACCTGTACGAGAAGGGAAGCGTCCCGGGAATCCCGTTCGTCTTCCCCGAGACGCGCCTCAACGAGGTCCGTTCATTCGTCGGCGCGGGCCTGAAGGACCTCTCCGTTTCGCGGACGGCCATCGAGTGGGGGATCCCCTTTCCGGGCCACCCGGGTCACGTCGTCTACGTCTGGCTCGACGCCCTGACGAACTACCTGACGGCGCTCGGCCTCGGAAGCGGGGACGAGACCCTCGTTTCGCGCTACTGGCCCTCGGGGGACGAGCGCCGGGTCACCCACCTCGTCGGCAAGGACATCCTCCGCTTCCACGCCGTCTTCTGGCCGGCGTTCCTGATGTCGGCCGGGCTGCCGCTCCCGACGCAGGTCGTCAGCCACGGCTTCTGGCTGAAGGACCAGCGGAAGATGTCCAAGTCGGTGGGCAACGTCGTCCGGCCCGACGCCCTCGTCGATGCGTTCGGGGTCGACGCCCTTCGCTGGCACCTCATCTCCGAGATGAGCTTCGGGCAGGACGCGTCGTTTTCCGACGAGGCGTTCCTCGTCCGCTACAACAGCGACCTCGCCAACGGCCTCGGAAACACCCTCTCGCGCGCCGTCAGGATGGCCTCCGACGCCTTCGGCGGGACGACGCCCGGAGAACGGTGCGACGACAACGAGGTGAAGCGGGTGGCGGCCGAGGCCGTCGCCGCCTGGGACTCCGCCTTCCGGGGCTGCCGTCTGCACGAGGCCGCCGAGGCGATCCGCACGCTCCTCGGCGCCATCGACGGCTACATCACCGCGAAGGAGCCGTGGAAGCGCGTGAAGGCCGAGGGCGTCACCCCCGCCCTGCACCGCATCCACTACAACGCCCTCGAAGGCCTTCGCGTCGCCGCCGTGATGCTCGCGCCGATCGCGCCGGGCGCCTCGGCCGAGGTCCTCCGCCGCCTCGGGACCCCGAAGAGCGCAGAGGAGCTCCGCCCGTCCGACCTGGCATGGGGCGGCCTCCCGCTCGGCGCTCCGCTCGCCCCCGCCGCACCCCTCTTCCCCCGCGCCGACGCGAAGGCGTATTTCGCGGACCAGGCCGCCGACGTGCAGGCCAGCCTCGCGGAGAATGGCAAGGAGACCCCCGTGACCGAAGAGACGAAGCCCGTTGCCGCCACGGAAGCTCCCGCGACTGCCCCTCCCGCGGCCGCCGTCGACGCGCCCGTCGCGGCTCCTGCCGCCCCGGCCGCCGCGCCCGTACCCGAGCCAGCCCGCATCTCGATCGACGATTTCTTCAAGGCCGACCTGCGTGTTGCCGAGATCATCGCCGCCGAGAAGGTCGAGAAGTCGAAGAAGCTGATGAAGATGCGGGTGCGGATCGGCGAGGAGGAGCGGACGATCGTCGCCGGCATCGCCACGGCCTACACGGGCGAGCAGCTCGTCGGACGGAAGGTCGTCGTCGTGGCGAACCTGATGCCGGCGAAGCTGATGGGAATCGAGTCCAACGGCATGGTCCTCGCCGCCTCGCTTCCGGGCACAGGGGAGCCGTCGCTCCTCGCGGTGGACCCTTCGGTCCCCTCGGGCACGAAGGTGAAGTAGTGGCCGCGCGTCCCTCCCCGCCCGTCCCGGACGACCCGGCGGCGCGCGCGAACCTCGAGAGGGTCCTCGCCTCGCCGAGCACGCTCCGCGCACACGAGGACCTCGCCTGGCTCGCGCGGGACGAGCTGCGCGGCTCGCGCCTCGAGCTCGAGCTCGAACGGGCGGAGATGATCCTCGCAGAGGCGGGGGTGACGGGGACGATCGTCGTTTTCGGCGGGACGCGCGTCGTCGAGAGGGCGGAGGCCCTGAGACGGCTGGCGGAGGCCGAGTCCGGTGCCGCAGCCGCCCCGGGCGACGAGGAGGCGGCGCGCGCGGTCGAGCGCGCCCGGCGGGTTCTCGCCAAGACGCGCTACTACGACGAGGCGCGGGAGTTCGGGCGGATCGTCTCCTCGACCTGCCAGAAAGACGGGAACCGCGACTTCGTCGTGGTCACCGGCGGCGGGCCCGGTGTGATGGAGGCGGCCAACCGTGGCGCCTTCGACGTCGGCGCCACGAGCCTCGGCTTCAACATCGTTCTCCCGCACGAGCAGTTCCCGAATCCCTACATCACGCCCGGCCTCTGCATCTACTTCCACTACTTCGCGACGCGGAAGATGCACTTCCTCATGCGGGCGAAGGCCCTCGTCGCCTTCCCGGGCGGCTACGGCACGCTCGACGAGCTGTTCGAGACGCTCACTCTCATCCAGACGGGCAAGACGTCGCCGGTTCCGATCGTCCTCTTCGGCCGCGAGTTCTGGGAGCGCGCGATCGACCTGCCGTACCTCGTCGCGGAGGGGACGATCGCCCCGCACGATCTCGACCTCGTGTCGTACGCGGAGACGGCCGCCGAGGCGTGGGAGACGATCGCGAAGTTCCACGGCATCGGCTGACGGGCCCTCGGCTATCCTCTGCGCCGTGATCGAGCTGGCCGATTCTCATGGTCACCTGACGATGGTCTTCCCCGGGTCCCAGGCTCGCTGGCCGACCCGCGCGGCGACGGACGATGAAGTGTCCGGCCTGGTCGCGCGGGCCCGCGACGCGGGGGTGACGCGGATCCTGGTGCCGGCGACGACGCTCGAAGACGCGCCGCGTGCCGTCGAGGTCGCCGAGCGATTCGACGGGGTCTATGCGGCCGTCGGCGTCCACCCGCACGAGACGAAGGGCTTCGACGAGGACCGCGTCATCCCGGAGCTCGAGCGGCTCGCAGCGTCGAAGAAGGTCGTCGCGATCGGGGAGATCGGGCTCGACTACTTCTACGACTTCGCCCCGAAGGACGACCAGAAGAGGGCTCTCGTCGCGCAGCTGAAGCTCGCCGAGCGGATCGGCCGGCCCGTCCTCCTCCACAACCGCGAGTCGGAAGACGATCTTCTCTCTCTCCTGGAGGCCGGGGCGAAGGGACGCCCGGAGCGGCTGCGCGGGGTCTTCCATTCCTTCTGCGCGTCCGTCGCGACGGGAGAGAGGGCGATCGCCCTCGGGTTCCTCGTCAGCTACTCGGGGATGATCACGTTCCAGATGGCCGGGAACGTCCGCGAGTCGGCGGCGGCGCTCCCGCTCGGGGCGATGCTCGTCGAGACCGACGCGCCGTACCTCGCCCCCGCACCTTTCCGCGGGAAGCCGAACGAGCCGGCGTTCGTAGGGCGCACGGCGGCCCGGCTCGCGGAGGTGAAAGGGATCCCGCTCGAGGAGGTCGGCCGGGTGACGACCGCGAACTTCCGGAAGCTCTTCGGCACGCCGTGAGACGCCGTCCGCCCCGCCCGCCCCGGCTCTCGATGGTCGATTTCGAGAAGCTCGTCGCCGAGGCGGTGGAGGGGCTTCCGCCCGAGTTCAGGGAGATGCTCGAGAACGTGATCATCGCCGTGGAGGAGGAGCCGGAAGAGGACGACTACGTCGAGACGGACACCCCCGACGACGAGGAGCTCTTCGGGATCTACCGCGGGCCGATGAGGACCGAGCTCGAATTCGGCGCCCTCCCCGGGCTCCCGCCGCAGGTGGTCGTTTTCCGGGGTCCGATCCTCCGGAGCTGCGCCTCGAACCGCGAGGCGGTCCACGAGATCCAGGACACCGTTCGCCACGAGCTCGGTCACTACTTCGGGCTCGAAGACGACGAGATGCCGTACTGAAGGGGCCACTTCTGATGCGCCGCCGGTCCCTCGCCCTGGCCGCCTGCCTCGCCGCTGCCGTCGTCCTCGGTGTCCGCTCCGCGGCGTGGGCGGAGCGCGAAGCGTCCCCCCTTTCGGACTGGCATTTGTGGATGGAGACGGACGAGCACGCGGCCGTCGAGACCGCCGTCCGGATCGCCGCCGGCAACTGGCTCGACGTCCCGGCGCACCGTCCCTGGTTCTCGTGGCAGGCGCGATACGGCACCCCGGCCGAGTGGGACGCCGTCGTGCCGCGGAACGTGGCTTACCAGGGGCCGGCCTACCCGTATCTCCTCGTCGCGGCCGGGGCGGCCGGTCCGGGGCAGGTCCCGACCGCCCGTCTCGCCCAGCTTCTCCTCGCCGCACTGGCGTCCGGCGTCCTTGCCGCGGCGGGTGCCGCGATCCTGCTCCGAGCCGGGCTGAAGCCCGCCCTGGCTGTCGGGGCGGGGGTGGCCGCGGGCGTCCTCCACGGAACCTACGCTCCACTCGTCTTTCTCGACGGCTTCCTTTACCGGGACGGTCCGGTGGCCCACGTGTCGGCACTCCTCCTCGCGCTTCCCATGCTCCTGGACCGCTCTCCCCGCGGACGGGAAGGGGCCGGCCTCGGATTCCTCGCCGGGGCAGGGGCGCTCCTGAAGCAGACGCTCCTCCCGCTCGGAATCCTCTCGGCGGTCGCCCTCGCCCTGCGGGCCGAGGACCGCCGCTCCCGGACCAGGGCGGTGGCAGGCTTCGGGGCGGGTCTGCTCCTGGCACTCTCTCCCTTCCTGGTTCGAAACGTCCTCGTCGGTGCGCCCCTCCTCGCCTTCGACACCCGCCCCCTCGTCGGGATCCCGTGGGCGAATGCCCGTGGCGCGGACGGCTCCGTCAACACGTCGCCACTCATCATGGAGGTGCTGCGAGGGGCCCGGGGTTCCACGCTCCGCGCAGCGGTCCTGACGCTCGGGACCTGGCGCGACGACCCTCTCGGCCTGCCCGCCCTCGTGCTTCGGAAGCTTGCCAGCGCGGTGAACGGCGCGGAGGTCCCCGACAACGCGAGCTTCGAGTTCTTTCGCGATCGGCTCGGGTGGCTCGCGCGGCTCCCCGTCTTCGCCTGCCTCATCGGTCCGGGGGTCGCCGGGCTCCTTCTGGCGCGCCAGCGCGGCCTCCTGCGGAAGGGGGAGGGGATTCTCGTCGCGGGAGCCGCTCTCGTCCCCCTGGGCGCGTGCATTCTCGTGTCCACGACGACGCGATACCGGAGCGGGGCGGCCGCGCCGCTGGCGCTCGGGACGGCCCTCCTGTGCGCTCTTCTCGTCGATGCGGTCCGCCAGCGGCGCCTGCGGACGCTCTTTCCGCACGTCGCCCTCTCCGCAGTCCTGTCGGCGCAGACCCTTCTCCCGTCGCCCGTGCGCGCCTATCCGCGCCGGTGGGCGGACACGATCGTCGCCGCCACGCTCGCCGAGGCGCGGATCTCCCCCGAAGCGGGCGCTGCGGAGATCAAACGCTACCTGGTGGAGCGGGGAGACGACCCGGCCCGGCAGCATGGTCTCGTTGCCATGCAGCGCTGGCTGGCTGGTGAGAGAGCCTTCACGAGGGTCGAACCGGCGGGACTCGCACCGCCCGAGCGCCGGTACTCGGCCGTGAGGCGCTGAGGAAACGGAGGGCGAGGGAAAAGAAGAAGGCCGGGCGTCGAGCCCGGCCTTCCAAGGTCCGTGGGGAGTTCGACGCGTCAGCGGCGCGGGCCGCCGAAGCCGCCCGGGCCGTCCCGGCGGGGCGGGCGCGGGCCACCGAAACCGGGGCCGTCGCGACGCGGGCCGCGGTCGCGGTTGCCGAAGCCCCCTTCGCGGCGGAAGGGCGGGCGGTCGTCTCCGCCACCCTCGCCCTCGGGCGGGGTTGCGTTCAGGCCGAGGCGCTCGACCTCGGCGGCCGCTTCCTCGGGGGTGAGCGCCTGGCGGCGCGAGAGCTTGATCTTCCCGTTGACCGGGTCGATCGCGATGATCTTGACCTTCGCCTTGTCGCCCAGCTTGACGACGTCGGTCGTCTCGCGGACGCGGCCGGGGGCGAGCTCGGAGATGTGGACGAGGCCGTCGAGGCCGGGGAGGATCTCGACGAACGCGCCGTACGGCTCGACGCGCTTGACGGTCCCCTCGTACTCCGTGCCGATCTCGGGAACGGTCGTGAGGGCGCGGATCGCGTCGATGCACTTCTCGGCCGAGGCCATGTCGATCGAAGCGACGGTGACGGAGCCGTCGTCCTGGACGTCGATCTTGACCGAGAACTCCTTCTGGAGCGCACGGATCGTCTTGCCGCCGGAGCCGATGACGTCGCGGATCTTGTCCTCGGGAACGTGGATCGTCAGGAGGCGCGGCGCGTAGGCCGAGATCTCCTGCCGGGCGGTCGGGATCGCCTTCTCCATGATGTCGAGGATGTGCATCCGGCCGGCCTTCGCCTGGGAGAGGGCCTTCTCGAAGACCTCGCGGCTGATGCCGGAGATCTTGATGTCCATCTGGAGGGCCGTGATGCCCTTGCGCGACCCGGCGACCTTGAAGTCCATGTCGCCGTAGTGGTCTTCCTGGCCGGCGATGTCGGTCAGGACAGCCCAGGCGTCGCCTTCCTTGACGAGGCCCATTGCGACCCCGGCAACTGCGGCGTTCATCGGGACGCCGGCGTCCATGAGGGCGAGCGAGCCGCCGCAGATCGTCGCCATCGACGAGGAGCCGTTCGACTCGAGGATGTCGGAGACGATGCGGATGGTGTAGGGGAACTCCTTCGGGAGGACGGCGTCGATGGAGCGCCACGCGAGGCGGCCGTGGCCGATCTCGCGCCGGCCCGGGGAGCCGAAGCGCTTCACCTCGCCGACCGAGAAGGAGGGGAAGTTGTAGTGGAGCATGAACTTCCGCTCGAACTCGCCCTCGAGGTCCTCGATCAGCTGGGTGTCGTCCGAGGTGCCGAGCGTGACCGTGACGAGGGCCTGCGTCTCGCCGCGCGTGAAGAGCGCGGAGCCGTGCGTGCGGGGAAGGACGCCGATCTCGACCTCGATGGGACGGACCTCTTCGAACGCGCGCCCGTCGAGGCGCTTGCGGTCGCGCAGGATCGTCTCCCGCGTCATCACCTCGACGAGGTCGGACATCGCGCGCTTGACCTGCGCCTTCAGCTCCGGCTGGTCGTCGGGGACCTCCGCGACGGCCGCCTTCTTGACGGCCTTGATCTTCGCGTAGGACTCGATCTTGCCCTTCCAGGTGAGGGCTTCCATCATCGGCGCGTCCCAGCGCCGGCGGACCTCGGCCATGATCTCGGCGGGAACGGGGGCGGGCGAGGTGAACGCCTGCTTGACGATTCCCTGGCGCCGCTGCAGCTCCTCGATTGCGTCGATGACCTTGTGGAGCTCGCGGTGCCCTTCGAGGATCGCCTCGAGCATGAGGTCTTCGGAAACTTCCTTCGAACCGGCCTCGACCATGCTGACGGCCTGGCGGGTCCCGACGACGACGAGGTCGATCGTCGACTCCTCGCGCTCCTTCTTCGTCGGGTTGAAGACGAAGCGGTCGCCGAGGCGGGCGACGCGGACGGCGCCGAGGACCTCCGTGAACGGGATCGGGTTCAGGGCGAGAGCAGCCGCCGTCCCGTTGATCGCGAGAATGTCGGGGTCGTTCTCGCCGTCGGCCGAGAGGACGAGGGCGACGATCTGCGTCTCGAAGGCGTAGCCCGCTGGGAAGAGCGGCCGGATCGGCCGGTCGATCATCCGGCAGGTCAGGATCTCCTTCTCGGTGGGGCGCCCCTCGCGCTTGAAGAAGCCTCCCGGGATGCGGCCCGCGGCGTACTGGTACTCCTTGTACTCGACCGTCAGCGGAATGAAGTCGACGTCTTTCGGATCGCGGGCGTAGCAGGCGGTGACGAGAACCACGGTGTCGCCGAGACGGACGACGGCCGAGCCGTCGGCCTGCTTGGCCACCTTGCCGTTCTCGATGGTGAGGGCACGGCCTCCCACCAGGGCGGTGACGGATTCCTTCATCGTTTCCTTCCTTCGACCGGAGAGGCCGGTGCGCGGCCCCCTGCCGGCACGGCTCCTACTTGCGGAGCCCGAGGCGCTCGATCACGGCCCTGTAGCGCGTCACGTCGCGCTTCTTGAGGTAGTCGAGCAGACGGCGCCGCTGGCCGACCATCATGAGCAGTCCGCGGCGGGAGTGGTGGTCCTTGGCGTGAGCCTTGAAATGCTCGGTCAGGGACGTGATGCGCTTGGAGAGGAGCGCCACCTGGACCTCGGGGGAGCCGGTGTCGCCCTCGTGCCGCTCGAAAGCCTTGATCGTTTCCGTCTTGGGGGTGATGGACTGGGCCACTGTTCTCTATCCTTCTCTTCTCAATCTCGAACGGCAGAGGATAATTTCCGCCGTCGATCGGGTCAATTTCGGGGCCAGGTGTCTGTCCGGTGAGAAGATGCCGTCTGGCCCGTGGTCTGCCGTGATCCAGGGGTGAGAACCGGTGGCAGCCCATGTGCCGGCTCTTCCCTCAGTTCGATTTCCGTACCGGCCCGCCAGGTCGAGGAACGTGGAAACCGGTGGCGGGCCGACAGGCCCCGGTTCCCGCGGGAACATATCAGTCTTGTAGCACGATCTTCGGTTTCACGAGGGCGAGGACCCCGCGGCCCAGCGGTTCGAGGTGTCCGAGGGCGACGAGCTCTCCCGAGCAGAGGAGGCGGATCCAGGGGGCGCCGACGGCCTCTGGCGGGACGCGGACGGGCACGGCGTGCCCCCGTTTGACCTTCGCCGCCTCTCCCGGGAGGAGGGAGACCGCGGGGAACGGGAGCGGAACCTCCGAAAGCGGAATCCAGCTCGGCGAGGAGGTCCGGGTCTCGGCCGGCAGATCGCCGAGAACGGCGAGGGTGCGGGCGTTCTCGAGAAGGAAGGGGCCGACGCGGGTCCGCCGGAGCGAGGCGAGGTGAGCGCCGAGCCCGAGCTCCTTTCCCACGTCGTGGGCGAGGGAGCGGATGTAGGTGCCCGAGGAGCAGTCGACGTGGAAGCGGGCGACGTCTCCCTCGACCGACAGGGTGTCGAACCGCGTGATGCGGACCTTCTTCGGGAGGTGCGGCACGGCCTCGCCCCTGCGGGCGAGCTCGTAGAACTTCTTCCCGCCGATCTTCTTTGCCGAGAACGGCGGGGGCGCCTGCTCGAGCTCGCCGACGTAGCGGCTGCAGGCGGCCCGGACCACTTCGGTATCGGGGCGCGGGTCGGGGTGCGGGTCCCCGACGGGGGTCCCCTCCCGATCGTAGGTATTCGTCTCGACGCCGAACCGGATCGTTCCCTCGTAGCTCTTGTCGGAGCTCGTCAGGAACGACTGGAGGCGTCCTGCCCGACCGACGCAGAGGACGAGGAGGCCGGTGGCGGCCGGGTCGAGCGTCCCGGTGTGGCCGACCCGGCGCGTCCCGAGGAGGCGGCGCACGGCGTCCACGACGTCGTGTGAGGTGATCGCTTCGGGCTTGTCGACGAGGAGGAGTCCCGACGGACCGTCGATCGGGACCGGGGCAGCGGTCATCCGGGCTCCTCGCTGACCGCGGCGGCGAGCGCGCGGACGATGTCGGCTTTCGCGAACTCCCAGGTGCCCGCGACGCGGCAGCCTGCCGCGTTGCGGTGACCGCCGCCGCTGCGCGCCGCCGCGACGGAGCGAACGTCCACGGACCCCTTCGATCGGAGAGAGCAGCGGAAGACCCCCGGTTCGTCGCTTTCGCGGACGAGGGCGGCGGCCTTCACCCCCTCGATTCCCCGGGCGCGGTTCACGAGCCCTTCGCCGTCGGCCTCGTCGGCGCCCGACTCGGCGAGGAACCTCTTCGGAAGGGAGACGAGGGCGACGCGCCCGTCATCGTGGAGCTCGAGCGTCCCGAGGACGAGATTCTCGAGCTTGATCGTCGACAGGGGCCTGGCCTCGTAGAGAAACTCGTTCACGACGTCGGGCCGCACGCCCTCCGTCACGAGCCGGGCGCCGAGAGCGAGGGCGCGCGCGGTGGTGTTCCCGTACCGGAACGACCCGGTGTCGGAGACGAGGGAGACCCAGAGGTTCGTGGCGATCCGGGGCGTCATCGGCCATTCGAGGCGGTCGAGGAGGTCCGCGATGATCTCGCCGACGGCGGCGGCCGGGAGGACGACGAGGTTGTGAGTCGCCCAGCGCGTGTTGCCGGGGTGATGGTCGATGTTGACGGTCGTTCCCGAGAGGAGGGCGGGAAAGCCGGGACGTTCCGGCTCCGGGCATTCCATGACGAGGGCGGCGTCCCATCCGGCGGGCCAGTCGGGCGGGAGCTCCGTGGAGACCCGGACGTCGCTGACGCCGGGCATCCCCTCGTACGAGCTCGACCAGCGGTCTCGCATGACGACGAGGGCTTCCTTGCCCCGGTCCTCGAGCGCCTGAGCCAGTGCGAGGGCCGAGCCGAGAGAGTCGCCGTCGGGGTTCCTGTGCCCGGTGAGAAGGAAACGGCGCCCCGAGGAGAGCAGGGACGCGACGGCCTCGAAATCGGCCTCGGTCACTCCTTCTCCTCGTCCTTCCTGACTTCTTGGCTCTCTCCGGTTTCTTCTTCGGGGGGAGGCGGCAGGTGCTTCAGGATCTCCTCGATCCGCGCTCCCCGCTCGATGCTGTGGTCTTCCTCGAACCTCAGCTCGGGCGCGAAGCGGAGGCCGCAGTTGCGGCCCACCATTCCGCGGAGCATCGGCGCGGCGCGGTTCAGGGCGGCAACGCTCTTTTCGAAGGCTCCTTCTCCGCCGAAGACGGAGACGAAGACCCGTGCGGAGCGCAGGTCGCTCGAGAGGACGACGTCGGTCAGGGTGGCGAAGCCGACGGCGGGATCGGAGACCTCGGTCCGGATGAGCCGCGACAGCTCCTCGCGGACGACGTCGGCGACCTGCCGGGGGCGGCGGCGCTCTTTCATGAGGGCTCCTCTGCGGCGCCGAAGGAGGAGCCGGCGGCACCGACGTCGCCGTATTCGAGGAACTCGCTCCGGAGGGAGGTCAGCTCGACTCCCGATTCCTCCGCCCAGCCCTCGACGTAGTCGACGACCTTGGAAAGAAGGGGCTCGAGGGCGGAGCGGTCGGGGCCGACTGCCGCGACCCCGACGGTGGCCCGCTGCAGCAGGTCGTGGTGGGCCACCTCGGAGGCGGAGATCTCGAAGCCGCCGCGCAGGCGCGACTTGAGCGGGCGCAGGAAGGCCCTTTTTTCCTTCAGCCCGCGGCAGGTAGGGAGGTGGAAATCGAAAACGGCGAGGGCGACGACCATCGGTTCTCCGGAGGGACGCGGCGTGGGGGCCAACGCCCCGGGGCGGATGCCCCGGGGCTGATCCTCCGGCCTTACGTCAGGGAGGCGGCGACCTCTTCGGTCACGAAGGCCTCGATGACGTCGCCGACCTTGACGTCCTGGTAGCCGGCGATGCCGATGCCGCACTCGAAGCCGCTCTTGACCTCGGAGGCGTCTTCCTTGAAGCGGCGCAGCGAGCCGATCTTCCCCTCGTAGATCACCCGGTTGTCGCGGAGGAGACGGGCGTTGGCGCCGCGCGGGATGACCCCGTCGACGACCATGCAGCCGCAGATGAATCCGATCTTCGGGATCCGGAACGTCTCGCGCACCTCGGCGCGGCCCTTTGCGATCTCCTTGCTCACGGTGTCGAGCAGTCCGGCCATCGCCTTCTTGATCTCGTCGGTCAGGTTGTAGATGACCGAGTAGAGGCGGATGTCGACGCCTTCCTTGTCGGCGAGCTCCTGGGCCTTGCGCTCCGGCCTCACGTTGAAGCCGATGACGATGGCCTCCGAGGCCGAGGCGAGGAGGACGTCGTTGACCGAGATCGCCCCGACACCCGTGTGCAGGACGTTGACCTTGACCTTGGCGGTCGAGAGCTTGTTGAGGGACTGCGTGATGACTTCCTCGGAGCCGTGCACGTCGGCCTTGAGGATGATCGGGAGCTCCTTGACCTCGCCCTTGGCCATCCGGGTGAAGAGCGAGTCGAGCGAGAGGCGCGAGGTCTTGGCCAGGGCCTCTTCCCGCTCCTTCTGCTGGCGGAACCCGGTGACCTGACGGGCCTTCGACTCGTCCTCGACGACCTGGAGGGAGTCTCCCGAGTTCGGGATGTCGTCGAAGCCCATGACCTCCACCGGAGTCGCCGGGCCGGCCTCGAGGACGCGCTGACCGCGGTCGTCGAGCATCGCGCGGACGCGGCCGACGGCCGAGCCGGCGAAGAAGACGTCGCCGACTTTCAGGGTCCCGTGCTGGACGAGGACCGTGGCGAGGGTGCCGCGGCCCACCTCGCGACGGGCCTCGAGGACGACGCCGCGGGCGGGCCCGTCGACGGCGGCCTTGAGCTCCAGGAGATCGGCCTGGAGGAGGATCATCTCGAGCAGCGCGTCGATGCCGATCAGCTTCTTGGCGGAGATCTCGCAGGCGACGACCTCGCCGCCGTACTCCTCGACGAGGACGCCCTTGTCGGCGAGGGCCTGCTTGACCCTCATGACGTTCGCTTCGGGCTTGTCGATCTTGTTGATGGCGACGACGACCGGGACCTTGGCGGCACGGGCGTGGTCGATCGCCTCTGCGGTCTGCGGCATGACGCCGTCGTCGGCGGCGACGACGAGGACGACGATGTCGGTCGCCCGGGCGCCGCGGGCGCGCATCATGGTGAAGGCCTCGTGGCCAGGCGTGTCGAGGAAGACGATCGCGCGGCCCTTGACCTGGACGCGATAGGCGCCGATGTGCTGCGTGATGCCGCCCGCTTCGCCCTCGGCGACCTTCGCCTTGCGGATGGCGTCGAGGAGGGACGTCTTGCCGTGGTCGACGTGGCCCATGACCGTGACGACGGGAGCGCGTGGCTTCTTGTCGGCGGTGGAGGCCGCGTTGGCGGCTTCGTCATCCGCCTGCGACTGCTGGCGGGAGAGCTCGAGGTCTTCCTCGAAGGAGACGACGGCGGCCTCGATGCCGAAATCGCGGGCGATCTCGACGGCGAGGACCGGGTTCACCGGGTGGTTGATGGCCGCCAGGATGCCGCGGCCGAGGAAGGCCTTGACGAGGTCCTTGGCGAGGATGCCTGTCTTTTCGGACAGCTCCTTGACGGTGACACCCTCGGAGAGGAAGACCGGGCCGCTCTGGTCCTTCTTGACCTCGATCACGGCGCCGGCCTCGGTCATCATCGTCCGCTTACCGGCTCGGCGCTGGGCCGACTTGGAGATCGGCCGATTCGGATCGGCATCCTCCCCCTCGCCGGGCACGGCGCCCGCTACGTCCTCGTAGGTGTCCTCGCGGAAGGTGCCGAGGTAGTCGCGGACATTGGTGGCGAGAGCGGAAGCCTCCTTCGTCCGGAGCTTCTTCGAGGCCGTCTTCTTGGCGTCGTCCTTCTTGGCGGGGATGGCGCTGCCACCCTTGACCGCGTCCTTGCGGCGGCGGTCGGTGGTCCCGGGTACGGCCGGCGGCGGCATGGCGGGAGCCATCGGGCCCCCTCGTCCGAGCATGCCGGGGCGCGCGGGGAAGCCGGGACGTGGAGCGAAGCCCGGCCGCGGCGGCATCCCGGGCCGCTGGAACGTGCCTGGCGCAGAGGGTGCGGGAACTGCCGGCCGGGCGACGACGGCCCCGGGAGTCGGCCGCGCCACTGCACGGATCGTTGCCGCGCTCGGAGGCGCGATGACGGCGCGGCCGGAGACACCCGATCGGGGTGCCGCCGCCGAGGAAACGGGCGGCGCCGTACGATTCGCCTGGGGAGCGTGATGCGAGGCCGACGGCGTGGACGCCGGAGTCGATGTTTGAAGAGACATCGACGCGGTGGGGGAAGCCGCAAGCGGCACGGAGGGCTCTCCGGTTCGCTTCATGATGCGGCCGAGTGCGCCGGCCGGCCCGCCGGGGCGCGCTCCGGGCACCGCAGGCTTCTGGGCCGCGGCGCGCAGGCTGGCGGGGGAGGCGGTCTGGATGCCGCTCGCGGAGCGCCGCACCGGTCCGGTGGCAGGAGCAGTCGCCGCGGGGCGAGGCGCAGGCGCCTTGGCGGGCGCAGGGTGCCTTGGTGGATGGACCGCTGCCGGAGCGTGGGTCGCCGGTGCCGCCACCTTCGGGGCCTCCGCGACCAGAACCTTCTCGGTCTCGGCGGCCGGAGATGGAGCCAGTGGAGCCTGCCGGGGGGACTCGTCCGCTGCCTGGACGCGGGCCGCGGCCGCGGGGACGGCCGGCTCGACCGGTTCGGGGGGCGCGAGAGGGGCAGGCGGCGCTGACGCGGCCCTTGCAGCATCTGCCGTTTCGGGGGCTGGCTCGGGCGCGGGTGCCGCTGCCTTGGCCGACGCCCTGCCGGGCCTGGGCGCCGCCTTCACCGGCGGTGGTTCCAGCGCGACGGCAGGGGCGGGCTCAGTGACGGGCGCGACCGTTGCGACCGGCGCCGGCTCGGGAGCCGGGGCCACCGGAACGGGCTCGGCCGAGATCGGCGCGACGGGCACGGGCTCCGGCTCCGCCGGCGCGACCTGTGGCGTGGAGGCGACGGCCGTCTCGACGGCGGACACGTCCGCATCGGACGTCGCGCCTTCGGCGTCGGGCCCCTTCTCGACGATCTTGATCCGCTTGAGAGCGGCCCTCTCCGCCTTCGGCTTCGGCGTTCCGACGATTCCTGCGGCGGGAGGCTGCGGAAGGGGGGTCTGGCGCACGATGAGCGTCTTCGGCGCCTGGGTCTTCCCGGTCAGGATCGCCTGGGCGGTCCCGGGGTCGAGGACGGATTCGGCCGACTTCACGTCGACCCCGATTCCCTGCAGGAGGAAGAGGACCTCCTTGGGGGGTTTGCCCATCATGCGGGCGAGCTCGGCAACGGTGAACTTCGCGGACATCGTCTTCACTTCTCGGGGTTCTCCGTCTCCGGCCCGGAGTCCCCGGGCTCGCTCGCCGTCTCGCCGCTGGCGTCCCCGGCACCGGCGTCGCCGGCTTCCTCGGACCCTTCGGCCTCGCTGGTTTCCTCGGTCTCTTCGGTCTCTTCCTCGTCGCCGTCCTCGTCCGTCGTGAGGAAGTCGCCCTCTTCCTCCTCGGGCTCCTCCTCGGCAGGAGCCGACTCGAAGGCCCTGAGGGCCTCGAGGGCGTCCAGGCGGTCGTCCTCGTCGGGAAGGGCGGCGTCGAGGCGCGCGTTCGCCTCCTCGTCCTCGCCACCGTCGGCCTCGAGGACCTCGCCCACGGTCTCGAAGCCCGCCGCGGCGAGCGCCTCGAGGGCGGCCGGTTCGAGCTCGAGCATCTCGGCGAGCGCCGTTCCGCGGCGCTGCGATGCGAGGAGCATCCGCTGGAGGGCCTGGGCGACCTGCTCCTTGACGGCCTGCTCGCTCTTGATGTCGATCTTCGCTCCGATGAGCGCCGAAGCGAGGCGGACGTTCTGTCCGCGCTTGCCGATGGCGAGAGAGAGCTGGTCTTCCTCGACGATGCACTCGAGGGTCGGCATCGTCTCCTCGCCCTCTTCCTCCACGCCTTCCTCGGCGTTCATGAGGGAGACGCGCGTGATCTTCGCGGGGGAGAGCGCGTTCTGGGCGTACGTGATGACGTCCTCGGAGAACTGGATGATGTCGATGCGCTCGCCGCGCAGCTCCCGCGTGATCGCCTGGACGCGTGCGCCGCGCATGCCGACGCAGGCGCCGACCGGGTCGACGTCCCGCTCGCGCGAGGAGACCGCCACCTTGGCGCGGTCGCCGGGCTGGCGGACGCAACCGCGGATGATGACGGTCCCGTCGTAGATCTCGGGGACCTCCATCTCCATCAGACGCATCAGGAGCTCGGGGGCCGTCCGGGAGAGGACGACCTGCGCGCCCTTGGGGTTGCGGTGGACGTCGACGAGGACGCCCCGGACCCTCTCTCCCTGGGTGTATCGCTCGGCGCGGGACTGGTGCTCGCGCGGAATGACCGCCTCGGTCCGCCCGAGGTCTACGATCATGTCGCCACGCTCGAAGCGCTTCACCGTTCCGGTGATCAGCTCTCCGAGCTTCGGGGCGTACTCGTTGTAGATGTTGTCGCGCTCGGCCTCGCGGACCTTCTGGTAGAGCACCTGCTTGGCGCTCTGGGCGGCGATGCGACCCAGCCCTTCAGTCGAGCGGAAGAGGCGGATCTCGTCGCCGATACCGGCCTCGTCGTGCGAAACCGCGGCGGCCTCGCCGTCGGGGTCCCGGACGACCTGCCAGCTCTGCCCGGCGAGCTCGCCCGCGAGAAGGCCCGGGATCTCCTCGGGGAGGAGCTCGATCCAGGGAAGCCGGATCTCCTTCTCGGCATCCACGACGGCCGCGGGAGGGGGCGGCGGCACGTAGCCGATCGGAATGTCGTCGGGGTCCATTTCCGGGGCCGCGGTGACTTCCGGCTTCGTCTTCTGCTCGACGATCCGGTAGGGGGTCCAGGCCGTCAGCCCGCCGGTCTCCGGGTCGAAGCGCGCGGTGATCTCGCGCACCTTGTAGACCTTGCGCGCCGCCGTCGCGACCGCCTCCTCGAGCGCGGAGACGAGCCTGTCGAGCTCGATCTCCTTGTCGCGCGAGGCGGCCTTGAGCGCGTCGAGCATCTCGATCGCCTTGGTCGGAGGCGGGGCCTTGGCCGCCTTGGCGGCCTTCGCGGAACGGGCCGTCCTGGGCCGGGAGGCAGTGGGCGGGGCCTCGGTCGAGCTCATCGTGTCGGGTTACTCCATGCGTCCGTGCGGCGAGGTGAAAGGTCGGGCTCGGGTTCAGAACTCGGGAATCAGGCGGACGACCTTGACGTCGCCGAACCGAACAGTGTAGCGGCGCTTCCGGTCCTCGTCCATGACGATCAGGGCGTCGCCTTCGACGGCCTCGAGGGGGCCCTTCAGCCGTTTCGCGCCGTCCACCGGCACGGTCGTCGCGACCTGGACGCGCCGGCCGGCGAACCGGCGGCAATCCTCGATGGTAAAGAGGGGCCGGTCGAGGCCCGGGGACTGGACCTCGAGGAGGTACGCGCCGGGAATCTCGTCGCCCGCTTCGAGTATTTCGTCGGCAAGATGCGATGCGGTCTCGCAGTCGGCAAGGGTCACCCCGCCCTCGTGGTCGATCGTCAGGGTCAGCTTGCCCTTCCTTGCTCCCGGAACCCAGCCGGCATGGCACAGCTCGAGGCCTCGCCCTGCGAGGGCCTCACGGATGCGACCGAGGGTCCCGGCGCCGATCGGAAGGTCGGATTTCACTGCGTCACCGATGATTAGCTTGTGGTTGGCCTGTGGTTAACGTGTCGTCTCCAACAAAAAAGGTGGGCGTCGAAGCCCACCCTCAAGACCTTGAAAGTCAGCTCCCAGAAGGTGATTCATACCACCAAAGGAGCGTTCGGATCAAGCTGACGGCGGGTAAGATGGGCACTCCCGACGCCCGCCGGAACGTGTGGCACGGAGTTCCCATACGTAGACTCGGGGGACCGTCCGTGTCACCTGTCAGAAATTGAAGAGAGACCAGCAGAGCCTGCTAGACCTCGACCCGTCCAGTCCGGAGGACGCCCTTCCCATCCCGTGGCCGCCACCGGGGGGACTGGACCCTGCCCAGGATCCCTTCGCGCGTCCCGTGCCTGTCGCGATCGAGGAGGTTCCGATCCCGCTCCTGGCGCTCGACCTCGAGGAGGAGGTCGAGCGGGAGACGCTCGCGTCCCGATGGGGGTTCTCCAAGGAAAGCGCCGTCGCGCTCTCAGTCTTGCTCCACGCTCTCTTCGCGTTTCTGGTCATCGTGGCACCGCTCGGACGAAACGCTGCTCCCAATCCCGACGAGCTTCCTCCAGACCTCCTGGGGCTCAACAAGCTCTGGGCCATTCCGCCTCCCCAGCCGCCGATCCCGATCCAGTTCTACCCCGCACCGGGCCCGAAAGCGCCCCAGCCCGGACCGGACCCCCGGCCGTCCGACCTAGACCGGAAGGCGGGAGGGGGTGATCCCAGGCTGCCGAGGGCCCAGACGCCGAAATCGACCGCAACCGCCGGAATTCGGGACCTCGATCAGGGAAAGCGGGGGGAGGGTCGAGGGGAAGCCGAGGCGGCTCGCGCGGCGGCGGAAGCCGCCCGCCAGGCGCAGGCCGCAGCAGCCGAGGAACCCGGGACGCCTGGGGACGCTTCGGACACCGGGAAGGGCGCGCCGGTCGCGAAGGGGCTTTCCGGGCTGGCGTCGAGCCCGCTCAAGCAGATCTCCGCCGCGGAAGCTGCGCGCGTCGCGGCCCAGGAGGGGCGCTCGGGCGGCGGCGGAGACGAAGGTGGCGGATGGGAGTCGGAAGGGGGCTTCGTCGATTCCGGCCCGCTCTCGTTCGACACGAAGGGCTACGAGTGGGGCCCGTACGCTGCCGAGATGATCCGGAAGATCAAGCGGAACTGGGAAATCCCGAAGCTCGCGCACTACGGAATGAAAGGGCGGCTCGTCGTTCGCTTTTTCCTCATGAAGGACGGTCGCGTCGAAGGACTTCGTCTCTTGGTGTCGTCCGGAGTCCCGCCGTTCGACAACGCGTCCATGCAGGCGATCCGGAACTCCAGCCCCTTTCGCGCCCTCCCACCGGATTTCCCGAATCCCCGGGAGGGCGTCACGATCACGTTTCTCTACAACATCCGGCCGGAAGAGGTTGACTCTTTCGACGCTGGCAAGAGCCCGCCTCGGCCCCTCCTTCCCAGATGAAGGGCCGAAGGGTGACAATCGCGAAACTCCTGAACGGCCTGAACGACGCGGGCACGGCGGGCATGGGCCTTGCTAAGTGCCGATGGTGATGAAGAAGGAAGCCATGCAGACCAGGACCAAGGTGATCTCCCTTTCGGCACTCGTTCTCGCGGCCGTCGTCTTCGGCATGATCCTCGCCGGAAGCCTCGACTTCACCCGGACCGCAGCGGCGGACCCGTCGGCGGCGCCGGCCGCAACGGCGGCGGCGCCGGCGCCGACCGCCCGGACGGCGGGGACCGCACTCCCGTCCTTTGCCGACATCGCCGAGAGAGTCATGCCGGCGGTCGTCTCGATCCGCTCCACCGACATCATCCAGCCCAGCGAACGGCGGGGCGGGATGAACCGCTTTTTCGGTGACGGATCGCCGTTTCACCCGTTCTTCGGTCCCGACCGGCGTCAGGGCAGCGAAGAGGAAGAGGAGCAGCAGCAGCAGTCCGGCGGCACCGGCTTCCTCATCGAGGCCGACGGCTTCGTCCTGACCAACAACCACGTCATCGACGGAGCGGAAAAGGTCGAAGTGACCGTCGGCGAGACGGAGGTCTACAAGGCGAAGGTCGTGGGGCGCGACCCGGCGACGGACCTGGCGCTCCTGAAGATCGAAGGGTCGAAGCCGTTCCCGATCCTCGTCATGGGCGACTCGGACCGGATCCGCGTCGGGGAGTGGGTCATGGCGATCGGCGACCCCCTGCAGTTCGAGAAGACGGTCACCGTCGGCGTCGTTTCCGGCAAGGGGCGCGCGCCGCGCCTTTCGGCCGTCACGAGCAACTTCGAGAACCTGATCCAGACCGACGCCGCGATCAACTTCGGCAACTCCGGAGGGCCGCTCGTGAACGTCGCGGGCGAGGTCATCGGCATCAACACGGCCATCTCCCGCATGGCGCAGAACATCGGTTTCGCCGTCCCGATCAACATCGCCCGGCGCCTCGTCCCTCAGCTGAAGGAAGGGAAGGTCGTCCGGGGTTTTCTGGGCATCCAGATCGGCCCGATCGAGCCCGAGGTGCAGGAATCGCTCGGACTCAAGAGCCGCGACGGCGCGCTCGTCCAGTCGGTGGAGAAGGGGATGCCCGCGGAGAAGGCGGGGCTCCGTCACGAGGACGTCATCGTTCGGGTCGACCAGACGCCGGTGAGGAACAACCGTGACCTGATCGACTACGTCTCCGGCAAGCGTCCCGGGACGAAGGTCACGATCACCTACATCCGGGGCGGCCAGGAGAAGACCACCGTCGCGACGCTCGAGACGCGGCGCGAGGAGGGCGAGGCCCCCGCGGAGGAGCCGGCCGCCGACGAGAACCGCGAGAAGATCGGAATCTCCGTCGACGACCTCACATCGGCCCTCCGGAAGCGCTACTCCATCGGGTCGGAGATCGAAGGCGTCCTCCTGACCCACGTCAAGAACGTGTCCGCCGCCGCCGATGCCGGCCTGCGCGAGGGGGACGTACTCCAGGAGGTGAACGGCACGCCCGTCACCAGCGTCGCCCAGTTCCGCGCGGAGCTGAAGAAGGCGGGCGACGCCCGCTTCGCCCGGTTCTACGTCCATCGGGCCCTGCCGCGCCCGGCGAACTTCATCGCGGCCGTCCGCCTGAAAGACTGACGCCCTCCTCCAGCCTCAGACAGAGAGAGCGCCCCGTGCCGTGAGGCACGGGGCGCTCTCGTATGCCGCGCCCGGTGGGGGGCTCTGCCTCAGGAAGGGGCGCCGGGGACGAAATCGTGCCGGTTCGCGCGGACGACGCGCCCTTCTCCGTCGCGGATGACCCGCTCGTAGAAGGCGTCGCGCTCGACGGGCTCGCGTCCGGCCGAACGGATCAGCCGCTCCATGTCGAGCCGCGAGAGGCCCGCTTCGGTCGTCGCGCCCGCGGCGTGCGTGATCGTCTCCTCGGTGACGGTCCCGACGAGGTCGTCGGCGCCGAAGTGCAGTGCCACCGGCGCGAACTTCTCCCCGATCTGGACCCAGTAGGCCTTGACGTGGTCGAGGTTGTCGAGCAGGAGCCGGGCCGCCGCGATGACTCGCAGGTCGAGGAGGCCGCTGGTGGCGGGAAGGTGGGCGAACGGAGTCCCGTCGGGATGGAACGCGAGCGGGATGAAGCCGAGGAACCCGTGCGTCTCGTCCTGCAGCTCGCGAATCCTCACGAGGTGGTCGACGCGCTCCTCGTCCGTCTCGATCGAGCCGTAGAGCATCGTGACGTTCGTCTTCACGCCGTTGACGTGGCAGAGTCGGGCGATGTCGAGCCACCTCTCGCCGTCGATCTTGTTCGTGCAGATGACGTCGCGGACCCTCTTTGCGAAGATCTCCGCTCCGCCGCCTGGACAGGAGTCCATGCCGGCGGACTTCAGCTCGAGGATCGTCTCGAGGAGGTCCTTCCTGCCGACGCGCGCGATCCAGTCGAGCTCTACCATCGTCCACGCCTTGATGTGGACGCCGGGAAACCTGCTCCTGAGGGCGCCGAGGAGGCCGGTGTAGTAGTCGTAGGGAAGCGAAGGATGGAGGCCGCCCACGACGTGCAGCTCGGTGATGCCGTCGTGCCATCCGGCCGCCGCCTCGCGGACCGCCTCCTCGATCGCCATCGTGTAGCCGCCTGCGACTCCGGGCTTGCGGGCCCACGCGCAGAGGCCGCAGTCGACCCAGCAGAGGTTCGTCGGGTTGAGGTAGCGGTTGACGTTGTAGTAGCCGACGTTTCCGTGGCGCCTCTCGCGCTCGCGGTTCGCGAGAGCCGCGACTCCGAGGAGGTCCGGCGTCCGGAAGAGGGTGACCCCGTCCTCGAACGACAGCCTTTCTCCGGAGAGCGCCTTCTCGGCCAGGGGGCGCAGAGCGGGGTCGTTCAGCCGCGCGAGGAGCCTTTCCTGGGATTCGGGTGCGCGCGTACCGTCCATTCCCTGCGACTCCGCCGGCGCGCCGGCCCCGGATGGGCTCACTCCGGGACGTCCTCCAGCGAGTCGGGTCGCGAGATGAGCGGCGGCAGCTGCTGCTCTGCGACGGCCTTCTGGTGGAGGTCGTCGTGCCGGCCGCCGTAACGGTCGTAGCAGGAGCGGCAGAAGCGGTACTCGGGGCGGAAGGCGTAGTCGACCACCGTTCCGACGGAGAGGAGCTCGGCGGCGCTCTCGCCGCACGAGTCGCACGTTCCGGGCATCTTGAGGAGCTTCCACACGGGTCCGGACATGGAGGGGAGTTTAGCGGACGCCTCGCTCCGGATGGGCGGGGACCGCGACGGCCAGGAAAACGGCCGCGACGAGGGCGATGCCGGCCCCGGCGAGAAAGGCCGTTCCCGAGCCGTAGAGCGTCCAGAGGAGACCGAAGCCGAAGCTCGCAGGGAGCGCGGCCAGCCCGAGGAAGCCGTGAAACCACCCGAAGGCGCGTCCGCGACTTTCCGCCGGGACGAGGTCCGCGACGAGCGCCCGCTCGGCCCCTTCCGAGAGCGCCGCGTGGACCGAGTAGACGCCGAGGACCGCGAGAAGGGCGGCCGGCGTCCTCACGAAGGCGAAGAGGGCGTAGCAGGCGGCGTAGAGGCCCCAGGCGGCGAGGAGGATGCGCTTGCGTCCGAATCGGTCCGAGAGGCCGCCACCCCAGGTCCCGAGCGTGGCGCGGATCGCGTTCGAGTAGGCCCAGACGAGAGGCACGCCGGCCGCGGAGATGCCGACCTCGCGCGCTTTCAGGAGGAGGAACGCGTCGGAGGAGGCGGAGAGCGTGAAGAGGGTGACGGCCGTGACGGCCCGGCGGAACTCCGGAGGGAGAGGTTCCGGGGGTGCGCCGACCCGTGCCGGCAGCGGGCGGCCCGGCCGGCGCTTCTCTTTCACCGCGAGGACGAGGACGAGGAGGGCGAGCGCGGCCGGCACGGCCGAGAGGGCGAGGACGGTCCGAAGCGGAAGGGCGAAGAGCCCGAGGAGCGCGGCGGCGAGGAGCGGCCCGGCCACGGCGCCCGCGTTGTCCATCGCGCGGTGGAGGCCGTAGGCCGCCCCGCGCTTCTCGGGAGGCGTCACCTCGGCGATGAGCGCGTCGCGCGGGGCGGAGCGGACACCCTTGCCGATCCGGTCGACGAAGCGGACGAGGAGGACGTGGGGCCAGGCCGCCGCGAGGGCGATGAGGGGACGGACGGCGGAGGAGAGTCCGTAGCCGGCGACGACGAGCGGCTTTCTCGTCGGGGCGCGGTCGGACAGGCGCCCCGAGACGACTTTCACCGCGGCGGCCGTCGCCTCGGCGACCCCCTCGATCAGCCCCAGAGCCGCGGCGGGCGCCCCCGGAATCGTGGCGAGAAGGACCGGCAGGAGGGGGAAGATCATCTCGGACGAGGCGTCCGTCAGAAAGGAGACGGCTCCGAGCGCGAGGACCGTCCGCGGGAGGCGGGAGGGAGAATGCGGGGCAGTGGCGCTTCTTTCCACGACGGCCTTCATTCTCCGGGTCGACGCCCTTTCCGAGAAGGACGTCGCGCTGACGCTCCTGACGCGCGACGGGGGCGTCGTCCGCGCCGCCCTGCGCGGGGCGCGGCGACGGTTCCGGCGCGGGGCGCTCATCGAGCTCCTGACGGAAGTCTCGGTGACGCTCTTCCAGAAGGAGGGGAGCGACCTGGCGCGCGCCGACGGCCTGGAGCTCGTACGGAGCGCCTTCGGCCTCGCGTCCCGCGCCGAAACGGCGATGCTCCTTCCCTACCTCGCAGAGAGCCTCTCGACGTTCCTCCCCGAGGCGGAGGAGGCGCCCGAGGCGTACCGGCTCGTCCGGCACGTCCTCGACGCCCTCGAAGAGGGAGCGCCCGCCGACCTCGCGGCGCGCTACTTCGAAGCCTGGCTCCTTCGCCTCTCCGGAGTCCTCCCGGGCGGAACCGAGTGTGCCGGCTGCGGGCGGGACCTCTCTACCGGTGGTGCCCGATTCGACCCCGAGCTGCCGGGGCTCGTCGGGAACGAGTGCGCCCCTCCCGGCGCAGCTCCGGTCGCCGGGGCTGCCCTCCGGCTCCTGGCCGACGTGAGGCGATCCCGGCTCGACGATCTCGCCCGCCGGGGTGCGGGCGACGCCGCATCGCTCCGGGCCCTGGAGGGGCTCCTCCGCGAGGTGCGCCGAATCTTCCTCGGGCACGAGCTGAAGAGCCACCGTTTCCTCGAGACCCTCGCCGGCGGTTCGTGACGCCGGCGCGCCGCCCTGCTAACCTTCGCCGCTGCCTCGATTTCCGCGCGTTCCCGACGGGAGAGACGATGGACTTCCAGACGCTGATCCTGAAACTTTCCGAGTACTGGGCCTCCCGGGGCTGCCTCATCGAGCAGCCGTACGACACGGAGGTAGGCGCGGGGACGATGCACCCGGCCACGTTTCTCCGCGTTCTCGGGCCCGAGCCCTGGCGATGCGCCTACGTCCAGCCCTCCAGGCGGCCCGCGGACGGGCGCTACGGGGAGAACCCGTTTCGCCTCGTGAAGCACTACCAGTTCCAGGTCGTCATCAAGCCGTCGCCCGACGACATCCAGGACCTCTACGTCGACAGCCTCCGGGCGATCGGCATCGAGCCGGCCGATCACGACCTGCGCTTCGAGGAGGACAACTGGGAGTCGCCGACGCTCGGCGCGTGGGGCGTGGGCTGGCAGGTTCTCCTCGACGGGATGGAGATCACCCAGTTCACCTACTTCCAGCAGGCGGGCGGCATCGACCTGGCACCCTGCACGGCGGAGATCACCTACGGTCTCGAGCGGCTGACGATGTTCCTCACGCGGACGCGGAACGTCTTCGACATCGAGTGGGCTCCCGGCGTGAAGTACGGCGAAGTCCGCAAGCAGGACGAGTACGAGGTCTCGAAGTACGGGTTCGAGGTGGCCGACACGGCGCTCCTGACACAGCTCTTCGAGCAGTACGAAGGGGAGTCGCGGAAGTGCCTCGCGGCCGGGCTCGTCGTCCCCGCCTATGAGAACGCCCTGAAGTGCTCGCACACGTTCAACCTCCTCGACGCCCGGGGCGCCGTCTCGGCGACCGAGCGCGTCGGCGTCATCAAGAGGGTTCGTGATCTCGCCGTGGGCTGCGCGAAGGGCTGGGTCGCGTCCCGGGAGGGCCTGGGCCACCCGCTCCTCCCGAAGGAACCGCCCGCACCGGACGCGCCCGTCCTCGAGGCCGAGGAGGCCTGACATGTCTGAGTTCCTTCTGGAAATCCTGGCCGAGGAGATTCCCGCGGGCGTCCTCTCCCAGGCGCGCAGGGACCTCCTCCGCGGTGTCGCGGAGGCTCTCGCCGCCGAGCGGATCGAGGGGACCTTCTTCACCCACTCCACCAGCCGCCGCCTCGTCCTCTTCTCCCTCGATCTGCCCGAGATGCAGGACGACCACGAGGTGGAGGCCGTCGGCCCGTCCATAAAGGTCGCCTTCGACGCCGACGGGCGGCCGACGCGGGCCGCCGAGGGTTTCGCCCGTGGGCAGGGCGTCGCCGTCGAGGCGCTTCGCGTCGTCTCCACGCCGAAGGGCGAGTACGTCTCCGTCCGCAAGGTCGTCGAGGGACGCCTCACGTCCGAGATCCTCGCCGAGGCGATCCCGGCCGTCGTCGCGAAGATGTCCTTCCCCCGCATGATGCGTTGGGGGGACGGACGGCAAACCTGGATCCGCCCGGTGCACTCCGTCATCTGCCTCCTCGACGGCCTCGTCGTGCCGTTCTCGCTCTTCGGGGTGGAGACGGGGCGGACGACCTTCGGGCACAGGACCCTCGCACCGGGGCGGCTCGTCGTCGTCGGCGTCGACGACTACCTCGCGAAGCTCCGGGCGGCGTTCGTCGAGACCGACTACGGCCTCCGCCGCCGGACCCTCGTGGAGAAGGCCCAGGCGCTCGCCGCGGAGGTGGGCTGTTCCGCCGTGGACGACGCGTCCCTCCTCGACACCATGGCGCACCTCGTCGAGTGGCCGGGCCTGATCCGCGGCTCGTTCGACGCGGCGTACCTCGAGCTCCCGGAGGAGATCCTGGTCACGGCCATGCGCGAGCACCAGAAGGTCCTGCCGACCCGCGACGGCTCGGGAGCGCTCGCACCGCACTTCTTCGCGGTCGCCGACCACACGGGCGACCCGAAGGGGCACATCGCCCGTGGCAACGAGTGGGTCCTCAACGCCCGCTTCGCCGACGCCCGCTTCTTCTGGGACGACGACGGGAAGGTCCCGCTCGAGGAACGGGTCCCGCGCCTCGCACGCCTCTCCTTCCAGGAGAAGCTCGGCGACACGCTCCGGAAGACGGAGCGGGTCGAGGCGCTCGCCGAGCGCCTCGCCGTCGGCCTCGGCCTCCCGGACCTGGTCCCCGAGGCAACGCGCGCGGCACGCCTCGCCCGCGCCGACCTCGTCACCGACATGGTCCGGGAGTTCCCGGACCTGCAGGGGGTCGTGGGCGGCCTCTACGCGCGGCGCGACGGCGAAAGCGACAGCGTCTGGCAGGCCGTCTACGACCACTACCTCCCGGCGGGCGCAGACGATGCTCTCCCGCGCGACGAGGTGGGGCGCGTCGTCGCCCTGGCCGACCGGCTCGACACCCTCGCGGGCTTCTTCACGCTCGGCCTCGTCCCGACCGGGTCACGCGACCCGTATGCCCTCCGTCGCGCCGCGCTCGGGGTCGTGAGGGTCCTTCTCGAGGGCGGGCTCCGGCTCGACCTCCCGTCCGCGATCGCCGCAGCCCGCGGGCTCCACGAGGTGGCCGGAGGGACGGCCGAGGAAGTCGCGGCTTCCCTCCACCCCTTCCTTCTCGAGAGGCTCCGCTTCCTCCTCGAGCGGCGGGGCTTCCGGCACGACGAGATCGAGTCGGTTCTCACGACCGACTGCCCCGACGTCACCGACGCCGCCGAGCGGGTCGCCGCGGTCGCCGCCGTCCGGAAGCAGGCCGACTTCGGCCCGCTCGCGGCCTCCTTCAAGAGGGTCCAGAACATCCTGACGCAGGCGGGAGCGCCTGCCGGGGGCGAGCTCGACCCCGCGCTCATGTCCGACGATTCGGAGCGCCAGCTCGCGAGCGACTTCTACCAGGCCCAGGGGATCCTCGACGAGCTCATCGTGGCCCGGCGCTACAAGGAGGCGCTCGCCGTCATGGCCTCCCTCGGCCCGAGCCTCGACCGCTTCTTCGTCGGCGTCATGGTCCTCGTCGACGACGAGGCGGTCCGCGCGAACCGCCTCTCTCTCCTCGCGGCGATGCGCGACCAGTTCTTCCGGGTGGCGCGCCTCAGCGAGATCCAGGCGTAGGGAAGGGCTTTCCTCCCGTCATCGTTGCGCTGCCGACCTGGCGGCGCAACGAGGACGTACGAGGCCCGAATGCCGTCCGTCCGTCGCTGGCCGCCGGACCCGGAGCCACGCGCGCCACGGCCCGCGCCGCTCCCCGGTCCGCGCTAACGCAGTATCCTCGCGGCTCGAGGAGGACTTCCCATGGACCTTTCGAGGCGATCCTGCGCCCTCACCTTCGTCTTCGCGTTCGCCTTCGCTTCCGGCCCGGCCGCCGCGAAGGAGCTGGCCGGCGCGACGATGCCCGATACGCTGACCGTCGCGGGGAAGACCCTGAAGCTGAATGGCATGGGCCTTCGCAAGAAGGCGATGTTCAAGGTCTACGTCGGAGGCCTCTACCTCGAGGCGCCGGCCTCGAACGCCGCGGCCATCCTCGCTTCCGACGCTCCGAAGGCGCTGAAGATGCACTTCCTCCGGAGTGTCGACAGGGAGAAGCTCGTCGAGACCTTCCAGGAGGGTTTCACGGCGAACTCGCCGCAGAAGGCCCCGGCGCAGAAGGCCGGGATCGACAAGCTCCTCGCGACCGTCACCGACGTCAAAGACGGCTCGGTGACGACCTACACGTACGCCCCCGGGACGGGCACCGTCGTCAACCGCGACGGCAAGGACGTGGCGACGATCGAGGGGAAGGACTTCGCCGAAGTGCTCTTCTCCCTCTGGCTCGGGCCGAAGCCCCCGTCGGAGGACCTGCAGAAGGGACTTCTGGGCCGCTGAGACGTCGACAGGAAGATTCGGGGCCGGGCGGGTACACTCCCGGCCCGACTATGAATCTGCCTGAGCTCTCGTCGCTCCTGTCCGAAAAGAAGCTCGACGTCGTCGAGAATGCCGTCAAGGATGCCCTTCTCGACTCCGAGGCCAACGGCGAGCTGCTCCTGGCCGCCTTCCGCGGGCTGGCCCGCGCCTCCGGACAGAAGGGACGTCTCCAGAACCTCGCCACCCTCGCCGACGCGACGCTGAAGGGGCCCGGCACCTCCCAGGAAGCGAACCGCCTGAGGTGGGCGCTCCTGAAGGAGGCGGTCCGCGCCGGGGCGACGCCCTCGACGCAGGACGGTTTCCACAAGCACTTCGAGGAGGCGATCCGGGCGGCCTACCCCGACTCGCCGTCGCTCACGACGCTCCTCGGGCGGTTCCGGTTCCGGGAGGCGAAGGAGCCCGTCGACGGGCTGGCGCGGATGGAGCGGGCGGAAAAATGGCTCCCGTTCGAGGTCGGCCGCTGCTTCTTCATGGCGGGCCGCGGGGCGGGGAAGGTCGTCGAGATGAACTTCGCCCTCGATGCCGTCCGCGTCGACTTCGAGAAGTCGGTCGGCGTCTCCATCCCGATCGGCGTCGCCGCCAAGAGCCTGACGCCGCTTCCGGAGGGGCACTTCCTCCACGACAAGCTGACGTCGCGCGAAGCGCTCGGCGCGGTCGTCCTGTCCGATCCGCCGGAGGGGCTCCGCCGGCTCCTGGACTCGTTCGGAAGGCCGCTCCCGCTGGCCGACGTGAAGGAGGCCGTCGCGGGCCTCGTCGCGGAGGAGCGCTGGACGTCCTGGTGGACGGCCGCGCGCAAGAACGCGCACGTCGTCCTGCACGGCTCGGGCAAGACCGCCACGGTGGAGTGGACGCACACGACCGAGGCCGCGGACGCCGCCATCCTCGCGAAGTTCGAGAAGGCCCACACTCCCGAGGCGCGCCTCGACTTCTACCGCAAGAACGCGAAGCGTGATGCCGCGCTCGCCTCCCGCATGGCGGTGCGGCTCGCGGAGGACGCGCGGGCGATCCGGGCCACGAACGCCCCCCTCGCCTACGAGCTCGCGGTGGCCGCCGAGAAGGTCGAAGGGGTGTCCCTCGGCTTCACACCGGAGGAGCTGGTCCCCGACTCCCCTCTCCCGATGCTCGGCCACATCGAGGATCGCCTCACCCGCGAGCGGTTCATCGAAGGGCTCCTCTCCTCGCGCCCCCAGGACGGACCGAGGCTCGTGGCGGAGTGGTTCTTCCGCGAGGAAGACGCCCGGACGCTCGACCTGATCGACCGCCGGCTCGCCGAGGTCGACCCGCCGACCCGGGAGGCGACGCTCGACAAGCTCCTGAAGTCGCCCCGGAGCGGGCCCCGGGCCTTCCTGTGGTTCGGACTGCGCGCCGCCCAGGACGAGTCCTTCCGTGCCCGCCTGACGCCGACCGTCCTCGGCCGGCTCCTCGACGCCGCCTCGTGGGAGGACCTCGGGGGCGGCCGCGCGAAGATCCGGGAGCTGTTCGACCGGACCGGGATGGCCGCAGCGTGGCTCGTGAAGCAGGCGTCGCTCGAGGACGCCCAGCAGTTCCTCCAGGCGCTCGACCGGCACAACGACCTCGAGCCGCACCGCCGGGCGGCCCTCTTCTCCGCCGCCGAGATGCGCTTCCCCGACCTGCGCAAGGGGGGGGACGAGAACTTCTTCGTGACGGAGGAAGCCCTCGAAGGGAAGAAGAAGGAGCTCGAGAAGCTCGTCCACGAGGACATTCCCGAGAACACGAAGGGCCTCGCGCTGGCCCGCGCCGAGGGCGACCTCTCGGAGAACTTCGAGTACCAGGCGCGCAAGCAGCGCCAGCAGGACCTCGACGTGCGCGTCGCGCGCCTCCAGGAAGAGCTCCGCAAGGCCCGCGTCCTGGACCCGGCCACCGTCGACCTCTCCGAGGTGAGGCCCGGCACCCGCGTCACGCTCCGGCTGCTTGGCGGGACTCGGGCCGTGACCCTTCTCGGGCCGTGGGACTCCCGGCCCGAGGCCGACGTCTACTCCTACCTCGCCGACGTCTCGAAGGGGCTCCTCGGGAGGAAGGTCGGCGACCGCGTGTCGTTCCTCGGCGACCAGGGGCTCATCGATTCGATCGAGGTCTGGAAGCAGGGCTGATCGGGAGGCCGGCTCAGGCCCGTCCTGAGTCGGAGCAGGAGCATTCGTCGCCGTCGCACCCGACGGCGCCGGGATCGCAGGCGCAATCCCCGGCGACGCGCGCGCCCGCCTGCATGAACTCGTCCATCGGCACAACGCGGCGACCCGGGGCGGTGTTCAGGAGGAGCCGCGTCACGTCGGGCCTCGCATAGTGCCCGGCGGGATCGGCGGTCGTCTTCGCGATGCCGATGGCGTCGAAGTCGACCTCGGCGTAGAGGATCCCTTCCTGGTCGTGCGGGATCGGCGTGCAGAGCGGGGCGCCGTCGGGTCCGAAGATCATCGAGGCTCCGCCGCCGGCGGCGAGCCACGATCTCTTCTCCGGCGTGTCGCAGAGCATCTCCACGACTTCAGGGGTCGCGTTCATCGTCGAGGCGAGGACGTAGCACTGCCCTTCAAGGGCGTAGGTCTGGCTGACGGCCCAGGTCGCCTCGCGGCCGAGCGCGTACGACTGCTCCCTGTAGAGCGCGAGGGCGGGCCAGCTGGCGGTGTGAATCTGCTCGTTCTGGGCGTACATCGCGTATTTCAGAAGCGGCTGGAGATGCTCCCAGCAGTTGAGCGCACCGAGTCGGCCGATCTCCGTGTCGACGACCTTCAGGTGTGTCCCGTCGCCCTCGCCGAAGACGGAGCGCTCGGCGAGCGTCGGCTTCAGCTTGCGCCGGACGATGAGCGGATCCCCCTCCGGCGAGATCAACATCTGACCCATGAAGAGGCTTCCGCCGAAGCGCTCGGCGTAGCCCATGCACACGTAGATGCCGTTCTCGTGCGCCGCCCGGCGGAGCGCCAGGTCGTGCTCATCTCCGACGACGAGCGAGTTGTCGCGGTAGCCCGGCATGTGAGGGAGCGACCCGATCGGCGCGTTCAGCCACGCGAACAGTGGGTAGCCCGGGATCCAGACCTCCGGGAACCCGATGTACATCGCGCCGCTGCTCGCGGCCTCGGCGATGAGGCGGATACCCTTCTCGACGGTCCTGTCGAGGTCGAAGTAGACGGGGGCCGCCTGCACGCAGGCCACCCTGACGTTCGATTTCTTCTTCATGACGAGCTCCTTCGGCGGTTCGTGATCGGGGAAGGGGAGCCAGCCCTCAGGCGCCGCACGCGCGGCGCAGGGGGGGATCGGCGATCCGGGAGGCCACGGGCCTGGCGTGGTCGACGAGGAAGGCGCCCCGCGCCTCGGTGAGCCCCTGCGAGCGCAGTTCGCTGACGAGGAGAACGGAGATCTCCTCGATGAGGTCAGTGGCCCGGGAAGAGGGTGCGGCGACGAGCTCCGCAAGGAGGCTGCGGACCGCCGGACCGGGCGGGGGCAGCCCTTCCAGGGCGCGGTGGGCCCACTTCGGAAACGGGCGGAAGCGTCGCGCGAGAAGGAAGGTGATTGCGAGAGACGCGTCGAGAAAGCCGGCGAGGGCAAGAGACGCCGCGACCGCCTCGCCGCGGCGCAGGGAGCGCTCCCAGTTGTACTGGCCCGACTGGCCCGCGGCGTGGAGGCGGCGGGAGAGCTTCGCGAGGCGAAGGTCCTCGGGATAGAAGGCGAGGAGGTCGTCCCGGATCGCGGAGAAGTGGCCGGGAGAGTCGGCGAAGAGCGCGCCGTTCGTCGCGGCGGAGAGGCCGGCCTCGGGCGCTCCGCGCCACTCTTCGAGCGTCCGCGGCGCTCGGGACAGGCCGAGGAAGCGGCGGTAGAAGGTCCCGGTCTCGTGGACCCCGCGCCTCCCCCGGCCCTCGGTCGTGTGGAGGGGGGAGCGCGGGGGATGCGGCAGCGACTCGAGGAGAGAGACGAGCGACTCGCCGTGCGCGGCGAAGTCGGAGGCGGAGAGCCAGAGGCAGGGGGACGGGTCGAAGTCGTGGTCGCGGGAGAGCTCGTCGTCGAAGCCGAAGCACTCGGAGCCCTCGCCGACGAGGCCGGCCGCGGTCCGCGGGAGGAGATCCGGCAAGCGCGCGGCGACGGCCGGCGCGACGACGCTCTGCCAGTGGGAGCGCGAGATCTCGAGGCCCTTCACGCGGAGAGTCCCCGCGCCCGGGCGTACGATCCCCGGCTGTGAGAAGAGAGATCCAGGACGCGCTGAGACTGGGGAAAGACGGCCGCTGGGACGAGGCGGTCGCGAGGATGAAGGCCGTCGTCGAAGACGAGCCGACGGCCGAGCACTGGGCGTACCTCGGAACCACGTACCGCTCGTGCAGTCGCTGGGAGGAGGCCGACGGGGCCTACGCGCGCGCGCTGGCGATCGACTCCCGGCACGTGGGGGCCCTCTGGGGCCTCGGTCTCTCGAGAGGGATGCAGGGGGATGCGGAGGGGGCCGCGGAGATGCTGGGTCACGCAGTCGAGGTCGCGCCGCGTTTCGCCCCGCCCCGGTTCCAGCTGGCACTGACGCTCCTCGAGCGAGGCGACGATGCGGGCGCGCTCGCCCACGCCGGCGTCGTACGCGGGCTGGACGAGCGGTATGCGGCGAGGCTCGACGCCATCCTGGGCGAACGGGGACTCCTTCCCGGCTGACATCAGATCGCGTCCGGGACCTTCGCCCGCTCCCTCCGTTCGACCTCCTCGAGCGTTCCCTTCGCGAGCCGGCGAAACAGGGTCTCGTAGCGCTCGCGTTCGAGGTTCCGGCCCGCCTCGCGGGCGGCCAGGACGTCGCGGTAGAGGAGCATGAGCGTGGCGTCGGAGAGCGTGGCGAGCTCGCACTCGAGGGCGTGGGCGAAGTCGGAGAGGTCTCCGCGGAACGTGAAGGGGTACCGCTGGCTCAGCTCGGCCATCCACGCCGTCTCGATGGCGACGATCCGCGGCACGAACGGGTTCCGGGCGGCGGCGCCGGGCCTGGCCAGAAGCACGGTCTTCTCCTCGATGAGGTTCCGGCCGGCGAGACGCGCCCGGCGGAGCTCGCCGAGGTAGGAGCGGAGCGTGTCGGGCGAGAGGGCGGAGTTCGTGATCTCGCGCATCGTGCGGAAGGTCCCGGGCCGCTCCTGGCAGAGCTCGGGCCGGCCGGCGATCAGCTCCATCATCATGTCCCACTCGTGCTGGACGATCTCCTCGACGAGGATCTCGGGTCCGGGAATCGGCGGCAGCGGCATGACTCTCCTCCGTCGCGATGCGCGACGAGCCTGTGGCAGCGAGGTCCGGGCGCGCGACGGGACGCGCGTCAGGCCGGGCTCGCGGCCATCTCGCGCGCCCGAACCTCGACCTCGGCGAGCGTCCCCTGTCCGAGCTTCGCAAAAAGGTTCTGGTAGCGCTCGCGGACGAGATTCCGGCTCTTCTCGCGGGCACCGAGGACGTCGCGATACAGGAGCGTCAGCGTGGTGTCGGAGTAGGTCTCCAGCTCGCACGCCTCGTAGCGCGCAAAGTACGTCACGGCGGCCCGGAAGGTGAACGGAAAGGACGCGCAGAGCTCGTCCATCCAGGCCGACTCGATCGCGACGATCCTCGGGATGAGCGGGCATTCCGAGACGGGAGGAATCTGACCTTCCATCCGGGCGTATTTCTCGGTCACGAGGTTGCGGCCCTCGGCCTGGGCGTTCCGGAGGTCGCCGAGGTACGAGGCGAGCGTGTCGCGGGAGAGGACGGAGTGGCTCATCTCGCGCATCGCGCGGAACGTGCCGGGCCGCTCCTGGCAGAGCGAACGGCCGTCGGAGACGACGGCTCTCATCATTTCCCACTCGCGTTCGACGATCTCTTCGGTCAGGGCCTCTCGTCCGGGTATCGGGTTCACGGACATCTGGTTTCTCCGTGCGGTGCCCACCGCGGTCAGGCGTTCGGGTTCGGGACTTCGCCGAGGGCCGAGAGAATCCGGCTCGCGGCGAGGTCGTGGGGCTCGAGGGCGCGCAATGCGCCCAGGAGCTGGTAGTAGGCGGAGCGGACGTCGTCGGCGAGCGCGTTTGCGTCGATGCCGCCGGAGCAGAGCCCCTTCTGGCAATCGAGGGCCTCGCGGTCGAGGACGAGGGCCGCAACCAGACGTTTCACCGTCGGTGCAGTCGTCATCTTCGTTGTCCTCAGGCCCAGTCCGCCCGCGAGAGAAGGTGGGGCTCGGATTGCGGTTTCGCAAGGGCTTCGGAACGTGTTGTGTCACGTGACATGGGTGTCACGGCCGGAGACACGTGCTCGTGGAGACGGCTCGGGGCGGCGCGAGCCCGTTCTCGACGCGGGCCCTGAGCACATTCGGTGATCAGGAGGAGATCGCAGGGAAACCCCGGGCGGCCTTTTCGCCTGTCACGGGGCAGGACACCAGGACCGGCGCGGGCCGATATCACGAGGCCAGTGATAACTATCGCCATTTGAGACGGTTAGACGTTTGCAGCCCAGGCGTTGGGAACGTGGCAAACCCCTTGCAATGTGAGAGGCGAAGCGAAACTGGACCCAGTCGGCCCAGACATCCCACCCGGAATCAGCGAGGAAATCAGGAGGGTTTCGATGCCGAAGAAACTGAAGGAAGTACTGGCGGACGCCGGCGTCTCGATGGACTTCGAGGTCGGCGGACACGCGCCGAAGAACCTCGTCGACCGCGAGGTCAAGAAGGAGGCGCACCCGCGCGTCCAGAAGCTGCGTGACATCTTCATGCAGACCCTCTCGTCGGCGAACAACGAGTTCCCGTACTGGTACACGCGGGAGTACTTCCAGCACGACAACGAGATCCCCGTCGTGCGCCGCGCGATGGCCTTGAAGGCCGCCTTCTCCCACACGACGCCCGTGATCTTCCCCGGTGAGCTCCTCGTCATGCACAAGGCGCCCTTCTTCCGCGGCTCCTTCCCCATGCCGTGGCTCTCCGAGGGCTTCTACATGGCCAAGGAAGACGAGCTCTACCAGGACGCGCTCAAGCGCGGGTCGACGTCCGTCGACGAGCACTCCAAGTTCGGCCAGGGCGGCGGCAACGTCGTCAAGAGCTTCGGCAAGGTCGTCTCCATCGCCGGGAAGTTCGGGATGCGCCAGGAAGAGATCCCCGGCCTCCTCGAGGTCGCCCGGATGTGGGTCGGCAAGTCGGTCGACGACCTGGGGCACAAGTACGAGACGATGGTCCCGGGCTACGAGACCAAAGAAGCGATCATGCGGAACATCGTCTGCATGTTCGACTCCGGCTACACGCTCCCGCAGGGGCGCGAGGTCATCAACTACTACTACCCGCTCCACCTCGGCTTCGACGGCATCATCAACCTCGCGAAGGAGATGAAGGCCAAGGTCGCGGGCCGCGCGGACGGCGACGGTCTCACCGGCATGAACCGCCTCTACAACTACGAGGCGGTCATCCTCGCGACCGAGGGCCTCCAGGCCTGGGTCCGCAACTACGCGAAGGAAGCGCGCCGCCTCGAGTCGATCGAGAAGGAAGCCGTCCAGAAGGCCGAGTACAAGGGGATCGCCGAGCGCCTCGAGTGGCTCGAGCACAACCCGCCCCGGACCTTCATCGAAGCGTTCCAGATGATCGAGACGATGCACCTGGCCGTCCTGAACGAGGACGCCATCTCGGGAATGTCCCCGGGCCGCATCGGCCAGGTCCTGTTCCCCTGGTTCGACCAGGACATCAAGGCCGGCCGGATCACCGAGGACGAGGTCATCGAGCTCCTCGAGCTCGACCGCGTCGTGAAGACCTCGATCGACTGCTTCGCCTCGATGGGCGTCGTCGGCGGCGTCCTCTCCGGCAACACGTTCAACACGGTGTCGTGCGCCGGGCTCCAGAAGAACGGGAACCACGCCTGCAACAGGCTGGAGTACCTCCTCCTCGAGGCGGGCATCCGGAACGTGATGCCGCAGTCCACGCTCGCGGTCATCTACGACGAGAAGCTCCCCGAGGACTACCTGCTCCTCGCCATGGAGTGCATCAAGACCGGCGGCGGCTACCCGGCCTTCATGAACAACCAGGTCGCGATGGAGTTCCTCAAGCACCACTACGGCCCCGAGGGGATGGACATCGAGGACGCGCGCGCCTGGGCGATCGGGGGCTGTCTCGAGACGTCGGGCTGCACCTGGAAGCCGATCACGCTGAACGCCACGACCTACTGGATCCCGGGCGGCGCCGGCCAGCCGACCTCGGTCGGCGTCCACTTCATCTCGATGCCCAAGATCCTCGAGCTGACGCTGTGGGACGGCGTCGACCAGCGGACCGGCGAGCGCGTCTTCAAGGCCCACGGAAAGAAGCTCGCGACGTTCGACGAGCTCTTCGACCAGTTCAAGCTCTACTGGCAGGAAGCCGTCCACGTGCTGGACCTCACGAACAACATCCAGCACGACATCTGGCGCAAGAACAACATGGCGGTCATCAACTCGTACATGAAGCCCGACTGCCTCGACAAGGGCCACCTCATCAACGAGCTCGGCTACCGCTACAACGCCACGTACAACGTCGAGTCCGCCGGCACGATCACGACCATCAACTCGATGGCGGCCCTCAAGAAGATCGTCTACGACGACAAGAAGGTCTCCCTCGACGAGTACCGGACGGCCCTCAAGGACAACTTCGGCTTCAAGACGGCCAAGGAGGTCAACTCCTTCTCGCTCGCCGACCAGGAGAAGCGCGAGGACGGCCCCGGCAAGTGGGACAAGCTCCACTTCATGGCCCTGCAGGCGCCGAAGTACGGCAACGACGACAAGTACGTCGACAACATCCTCCTCGACTGGGAAAACTTCTTCTGCAAGGACTGCTACAACTACGAGTCGCTCAACGCCAAGCCGCTCTACGCGTGCCAGATCTCGGTCTCCACGCACGGCGCGATGGGCTCGGCGACGATCGCGACCGCCGATGGCCGCCTCGCGGGCACGACGTTCGCCGACGCCTCGCTGTCGGCCTTCCCGGGCACGGACCGCAACGGCCCGTACGCGCTCCTGAACTCCGCCGCGATCTGGGACCACAGCATGTCGCAGAACTCCCAGCTCAACATCAAGATCCACCCGAGCGCGATCCAGGGCGACGAGGGAGCCAGGAAGCTCCTCGACCTCACCCAGGCCTACATGCGCAAGGGCGGCTTCCACGTCCAGTACAACATCGTCGACTCGAAGGTCCTCAAGGACGCGCAGAAGAACCCGCAGAACTACCGCGACCTGATGGTCCGCGTCGCCGGGTTCACGCAGTACTGGGTCGAGATCGGCAAGCCAGTCCAGGACGAGCTCATCGCCCGGACCGAGTACGAGGGGGTCTGAAATGGAAATGCTGCACCACCGCGACTGCCGGAACTTCGCGCCGGTCGACGTCGCCAAGGGGATCTGCCACAGGACGAAGAACATGGTCCCGGCCGACGGGGACCGCTGCGAGGAGTGCGTCGCCACGCCGAAGTGCAGGGGCTGCCGCAACTTCACCGCCGACGCCAAGCGGGTCGAGCTGGGGGTCTGCGAAGCCTCGACCGCCACGCCGAAGTTCTTCGCCTACCCCGACATGGTCGCCCTGACCTGCGAGATGTTCCGCGAGCAGTGATCTCAAACTGACGGACCGGGCCGGGGCCGCCGCGAGGCGTCCCCGGCCCCTCGTCCGTGTCAGCCTCCGGCGGGACGGGTTTCGGGGCCGGAGAGAGACGAAAAGAGAGAGCGCATGGAAGACAGGAAAGCCATCCTCTACGGCCGCCTGGTGGTCTTCGCCTCCTGGCTGGCCGTCTTCTGTCTCTTCGGGTATCGCGCGACGTTCGCGATCCTGAAGGGACCCATCGGCACGACGATGGGCTGGACGACGGCCCAGGTCACCCTCGGCTACTCGCTGATGATGGTCGTCTACGCCATCACGGCCTACTTCTCCGGGATGATCCTCGACAAGTGGGGGACGAAGCCCGTCTACGCGATCGCCGCCGTCTTCGGCGGCCTCGGCTTCATCCTGACGTCGATGATCAACGTCCACGCGGCGTACCTCTTCACGTTCGGCGTCCTGGGCGGCATCGCCACCGGCATGCTCTGGGTCACCTCGACGGTTTCGGTCCGCAAGTGGTACGTGGGCAAGTCGTACGCCACGATGTGGGGCTTCGCGTTCGCGGGCGCCCCGATGGCGCAGTTCGTCCTCGCGCAGGTCGTCAAGCCGAAGCTCGGCGCAGCCCAGAAGGGGCTCGACGAGGCGGTCAAGGCGATCCTCCCCAACGCGGACGCCCTCCAGGGCAAGGAGCTCGCGACGGCGATCGCCGGCAAGCTCAAGGAGCCCGGCACCCTCGACGTCCCGGCCGTCCGGGACGCGCTCGCGACCCTCACCGCCGCCTGGCGCGGCGAGATGATGGTCCTCGGCGTCATCGTCTTCGCCGCCCTCGTCCTGGCCGTGATCGTCGCCAAGCAGTCTCCCGACTCCTACGGCATGAAGCCGTTCGGCGGGATGCCGGCTCCCGCGGGCGGCGCGGCTCCGGCCGCCGAGTACGAATGGGGCGTCGGCGAGGCGTTCGGTAAGTACGCGATCTGGGCCGCGATCCTCACGTTCCTCACGTCGATGATGGCGGAGTTCCTCATCTGGACGCAGGTCGTCAGCTACTGGACGCAGGACGTCGGCTTCAGCCTCGCCAAGGCCACGCAGACCTACGCCGTGATCGGTCTCATCGGCATCTTCTCGATGCCGATCATGGGCAAGATCGCGGACAAGGTCGTCGGGGTCATGGGGAACGAGGTCAAGGGGCGCAAGGTCATGCTCATGGTCGGCCCGGGCACCGGCGTCCTGGCCTGCCTCTTCCTCCTCGGTACGAAGCAGAACGACGTCTTCGCCTACGTCGCCTGCTTCATCTTCGCGGTCTACTGGGCGATCGTCCCCGGCGGCGTCGTCGGGTACACGGGCGCCATCTACGGCCGGAAAACCCTCGGCAAGATCTGGGGCCTCGCCACGATGATCGTCATGGGCATCGGGCCGTTCCTCGGCTCGTTCATCGGCGGCTGGCTGAAGGACGTCTCCGGCAGCTACACCTACTCGATCTACTACGCGCTCGGCTCCTTCGTCCTCTCGATCGTCCTCGCGACCACGCTCCCGCTCAAGGCGGAGCCGAAGGTCCGCGTGCCGGTCGGCGCGACGATCGCGCCCGGACGCGCGAGCTGACCCCGGCAATCCCCGGAGCCTCCCGCCGCGGCCCGGCGGCGGGAGGCCCTCTTCTCCCGGCCGGGCACGGGGGCGAACGGACAAACCGCGCGGACGGAGGACACCATGGCGAACGGTGAGACCAGGGGTCTGGTCTTCGACATCCAGGGACACTCGGTCCACGACGGGCCGGGCACGAGGACGACCGTGTTTCTCGCCGGCTGCCCGCTGTCCTGCGTCTGGTGCTGCAATCCCGAGGGGCTCTTCAGGAAGCCCGTCGTCGTCCGTCGCGAGATCAAGTGCAAGCACTGCGGCCGCTGCGTCGAGGCCTGCCCGCACCACGCCATCACCGTGAACGAGGCGGGCTCGGCGACGTTCGACCGGGCCTTCTGCGACGTCTGCACGACGCACGAGTGCGTCGAGAACTGTTACCACGAGGCGCTCGAGGTGAGCGGGAAGTGGATGACCGTGGACGACCTCATGGCGGTCTTCAAGCGGGACCGTCAGTTCTGGGGGAGCCGCGGCGGCGTGACCTTCAGCGGGGGCGAGCCGCTTCTCCAGCGGGAGTTCGTCCTGGAAGTCCTTAAGCGTTGTAGTGAGGCGCGCCTCCACACCTGCATCGAGACGACCGCCTGCGTCTCGCGGGCCTGGTTCTTCGAGGCGCTCGAGCACGTGGACTGGGTGTTCGTCGACATCAAGCAGATGGACCCGGCGCGGCACACGGAGCTGACGGGCGTCTCGAACGACGTCGTCCTGTCGAACATCCGGGCGCTCGCCGCCTCGGACTGGCCGGGGTTCGTCGTCGTGAGGATCCCGGTGATCCCAGGCTGCAACGATTCCGAGGAGAACATCCGGGCCACGGCGAAGTTCGTGAAGGACGCCGGCCTCGAGGTCATCAACCTCCTGCCGTTCCACCGCCTGGGCGAGTCGAAGTACCGCCAGCTCGGGCAGAACTACGCCTTCGAGAACCACCCCGGCACGCCCGTCGAGGCCCTCGCCCCGCTCAAGGAGCTCGTCGAGGCCGAGGGGCTGACCTGCTACACGGGCTGGAAGACCCCCTTCTGAGCGTACCCGGCCGGAGCCTTCCGGACCGGGCGAGCCGAACCGGGAACGAGGAAACGAGGAAATCGATGACGATGCGAATCACCGCCCTGGCCTGCGCCGCGCTCCTCCTTGCGCCCGCCGCCCGGGCCGAAGAGGCCAAGGCCGCCGCGAAGCCCGACCCGTGGAAGATCACCTGGGAGATCGGCGCCGAAGAGCGCGTCCGGTCCGAGGCGCTCGACAACACCTTCGACTGGAACGACGCGACGGAGGACCACCGCCTCTGGTACCGCTTCCGGACCCGCGCCTGGGCGAAGGCGACGATCGGGACGAAGGGAGAGTTCTTCGTCGGCCTGAACAACGAGAGCCGCAAGACGGTCCACCCCGACACGGATTTCAAGTGGGACGAGGTCGTCTTCGAGACCCTGTACGCCGACTGGAAGATCGACCCCTCGGTCTCCGTCCGCGTCGGGCGGCAGAACCTGATGAAGGGCGAGGGCTTCGTGCTCTTCGACGGAACCTCCGGCGACGGCTCGCGGACGGCGTACTTCAACGCCATCGACGTGACCTTCGGGTGGAACAAGTCGAAGGTCGAGCTCATCGGCATCTCCGACCCGGCGAAGGACTGGTACCTCCCGGTCATCAACAACAAGGACAGGCTCCTCCAAGAGTGGGACGAAGCGGCCGTCGGCCTTTACTACACCGGTCGCGACCTCCCGAAGACGGCGATCGACGGGTACCTCTTCTGGAAGAGCGAGAAGGACGACCGCCGCGCGCCGACGCACGCGCAGTTCCAGCCCGACCGGCAGCTCGGCATCCTCGGCGGGCGCGCCGTTCAGCAGCTCCCCGAGGGGTTCTCCCTGACGGCGGAAGGGGCCTTCGAGGCCGGGAGCGAGAGGCCGAAGCCCGGAGCCGCAGGAGGGAACAAGGACATCGCGGCCTGGGGCGGCTACGCCTACGCGAAGAAGACCTTCCCCGTCTCGTGGAAACCGTCGATCCAGGTCGGGTGGGTCGGGATGTCGGGCGACGACCCGGGGACCTCGAAGGTGGAAGGCTGGGACCCGCTTTTCTCGCGCTGGCCGAAGTGGAGCGAGCTCTACATCTACAGCCAGGTCCCGGAGAAGGGCGTCGCGTACTGGACGAACCTCTCCATGTGGCAGGCCGAGATCCTCGCCAGCCCGACGAGGTTCCTGGGTCTCCGCGGGACCTACTACTACATGAGCGCCCTGGAGACGTTCAATGGCAGCCCCAAGGTCTTCGGCAAGGGGAAGAAGCGGGGCGACATGTTCCAGGCCCGCGCCGACGTCACGTTCAACAAGTCGCTGAAGGGCCACGTCCTGTACGAGTACATGAAGCCCGGCGACTTCTACATCGGGCGGGATTCGGCCTACTTCCTCAGGTTCGAGCTCATCTACAGCTTCAAGAAGATCTTCTGAGGTTCACCTGGTGATGGCCGTGCCCGGCTCCGCGGCGCCCCCCGGCTTTCCGCCGTCCCCCGCGCCCGGGCATGGCCGTCCCTTTTCCACGACTCCCTATAATTCGCGCCGGAGGGCCGCCGCCGCGGCAGCCGACCCGGTGAGAACGGTCCGATACGAATCCGGCGACTTCCCGCCCCTTTCGCCCGGGAGCACCCTGGCTGGCGCCCTCGCGCAGGTGCTCCGTCAGGGGCGCCCGCTCCTCCCTGCGGTCGACCGGGAGGGGCGCGTCATCGGGGTGTTCGACCTCCCCGGGTTTCTCGCCCGGCTCTCGCCCCGGGGGCGGGCCGACCTGGATGCGCCGGTCGCGCCGATCCTCGAGAAGGCGCCGGCGCTCGTGGCGCCAGGACTCGAGGATTCCTGGGCCCGCGACGGGGCGTCGGAGAGCGCGGTCGTCGTCGACGAGGGCGGCCGGTACCTCGGGATCCTCTTCCGGGACGACGGAACCCTGCCGCCATCCCGTCCGGACCGCGTCGACGCATGGCTCCGGCAGGTCGCCGAAGGGGTCCTGACGGGAGTCTCCTACATGGTCGCCGTGGCCGATGCCGCCGGCCGCGTCGTCCTTGCGAACGCCGAGCTGAGACGCTTCTTCGGAGAGGCGCTGGAGGGCGACGAGCCCGTCCTGCGCCGTCTCTTCCCGCCGCGGGCGCTCGGGTCGGCGGGTTCCCTCGGAGGCTGGCAGGCGCCCCGCATCCACCAGCACCGCGACCGGCTCCTCCTCGTCTTCGGCTTTCCGCTCGTCGTCGAGAACGCCCTGCGGTACGTCACGCTGGCCGTTCACGACGTCTCGGCTCTCGTGGGCGAGCAGCTCGAGCAGGCGCACGAAGACCTCGCGGGGCTCCGAAGGGTCCTCGACGTCACGGTGGACGGCCTGATGGTCGTGAACCGCGACGGCGTCATCACGATGATCAACGCGAGCTTCGAGGAGATCCACGGCATCCCGCGCGAGCGGGCGGTGGGCCGCCACGTCACGGAGGTCATCGAGAACACCCGGATGCACATCGTGGCGCAGACCGGGATCGCCGAGCACGGCGAGCTCCAGAAGATCGGCGAGCGTCGCGTCGTCGTCTCCCGCATCCCCCTCTACAGGGACGGCCGGTGCGTGGGCGCCGCGGGGAAGATCGACTTCACGGACCTCGGCGAGGTGAACCGCCTCGCGCACAAGGTCGAACACCTGAAGAAGGAGCTCGAGACGCTCCGGAATCGCAAGGGGTCCGTCGCGCCGGACGTGAGGTTCGGCTTCTCCGACGTCGTGGCGCTCTCTCCCGCGAGCCGCGACGCGAAGGAGAGCGCCATGCGGGCGGCGCCGCAGAGCTCGACCGTCCTCCTCCTCGGGGAGAGCGGAGTGGGCAAGGAGGTCTTCGCGCACTCGATCCACGCCTACTCGACGCGGGCGTCCCGGCCGTTCGTCCGGGTGAACTGCTCGGCCATCCAGGAGACGCTCTTCGAGTCCGAGCTTTTCGGCTACGAAGACGGCGCCTTCACGGGGGCGCGCAAGGGGGGCAAGCAGGGGAAGTTCGAGATGGCCGACGGCGGCACGATCTTCCTCGACGAGATCGGCGACATGCCGCTCTCCGTCCAGGCCAAGCTCCTCAGGGTCCTTCAGGAGAGCGAGATCGAGAAGGTCGGCTCGGAGCAGGTCCTCAAGGTCGACGTCCGGGTCATCGCCGCCACGAACCAGGACCTCACGAAGCAGGCCGACGAAGGGCGTTTCCGCAGGGACCTCTACTACCGCCTCTCGGTCATTCCGATCCGGATCCCGGCGCTCCGTGACCGTCGTGAGGACATCCCCGAGCTGCTCCGGATCTTCTGGGAGGAGCTGAAGAAGCGGCACGGCATCTACCACCGCTCGCTCTCACCCGAGGCCCAGAAGCTCCTCAGACGGTACGAGTGGCCGGGGAACATCCGCGAGCTGCACAACGTCCTCGAGCGGGCGCTGACGATCGTCGTGGAGCCGGTCGTCAGCGACGAGCAGGTGAGGATGATCATGGCGGGCGCCCGCGAGACGAACGACGAGTTCTGCCTGTCCGAGGAGTGCGGGCTCGCCGAGCTCGTCGAGCAGACGGAGCGCCGCGCCGTAGGGTTCGCCCTGGCGCGGACGAACAACAACCGGCTCCAGGCGGCGAAGCTCCTCGGGATCTCCCGTGCGCTTCTCTACAAGAAGCTGCACGCTTTCGGGATCGCGTGAGCGTCCCGTGGCCGGGATGAGGTGACCCATGCCGAAGTGGCTCTGCGACACCTGCAGCTACATGGTCGAGACCGAGGGAAAGACGCCTCCTCCCGCCGAGGGGCTGAAGCCGACGCCGTGGGACCTTCCGGACTCGTGGGCCTGTCCCATCTGCGGCAGCCCGCGTGACACTTTCTCGCCGCTCGACCCGGCCGAGCTGCTGACGCGGGCCGCCTGCAACCGGTACAAGTGACGCGGTGGAAGCGGTTGGGACAAAGGCTCCTCCCGCGGCGGCCCCGGCGGGACAGCGCCCCCGGCGCGTCCTGAAGGTCGTTCTCGGCCTCGACTGCGCGGGGACCTGCTCGTACTGCGCCCTGAAGACGTCAAACGGGTTTCCGAGGGCGCGCCGGGCCCGTCTCGACCCCGCGCAGGCGGAGCCGAAGATTCGCGAGGTGGCGAGGAAGTACGAGATCTCCGGCCTCGAGGTGGGGGCGGGGGAGACGTTCGACCAGCCCGAGCTCTGGGAGTGGCTGCTCGCTCTGAACGGGCGCGAGCTGAACGTCCCGGTCATGGCGTTCACCGGGGGCCTCTCGAAGCAGACGCCCCGGGTCCTCGACGCGATCGCGGCCTCGTCCGCCCCGGTCCTCCTTCTCTTCTCCTACGACGGCCGCCGGTCCGAGCGCAACGCGGCGAACTGGCAGGAGGTCGAGGCGGCATTCCGAGCGATGAAGGCCCGTCTCTCCCTCGCGCCCCACGTGACGCTGAAGCTGACGGCGTGCGTCGGGCCGCGGGATACGCGCCACCTGAAGGAGAACTTCCGGTCGCTCCTCGATCTCGACCCGGCGCCGTTCGCCTTCCGGCCCCTGAAACGTTCCTTCAACGAAACGGAGCGGGAGGAGTTCGGCAGGCAGCTCGCCGCGTTCCTCGACGAAGCGTCGAACCGGGGCGTGAGGCTCCTGAGCGCGCCGGACGAAGGGGAGTGGCACCTCGGCCTGAAGCGCGACTGGACGTGCCACCGGCTCGGGGTCAGCCTCCTTCCCGACGGCCGATTCACCGACTGCTACGTTGCCTGGTACTGCTCCGACTTTCCCACCTGGCGGACGCTTCCGTCGCTCGAGGGATTCGACCGCTTCTTCGCGCAGGCCGAGGCCCCCGCTCCGGCCTCCTGCGCCCGGTGCCTCGACGTGTTCGACCTCTGCAACCTCTGTCCCGCAGGCCTCGCGGACTTCCGGCGGTCTACGGGGGAGTCCTTCTACGACGGAGGTTTCTGCCGGATGGTGAACCGCGCATCCCTCCTTCTCCTCGGGAAGGCTCTCGAGGAGCGGCCGGGGCTCGAGGCGGTCATTCGCAGGGGGACCGCCGTGACCCGGCTCCGGCGCGAAGGCCGAGGACTCGTCCTTACGGGGCCGAACGGGAATCCGCCCCTGTCGGTCGACCCCCGCGACGGGATTACGATGCTCCCGGTCGCCTGACGGAAAGGGGAACGTGATGGACCACGCCGCCGCCCGCGCCGCTCTCGTCTCCTGCGGCCGGAGGCTGGACGCCCTCGGCTTCGCGCCCGCGACCGACGGGAACATCTCGGTGCGTCTCGGGCCTCACGCACTTCTCGTCTCCCCGGCGGGCCGGGAAAAGGGGGGGCTCTCGCCGGAAGAGCTGCTGCTCGTCGACCTCGACGGAAGGGTCGTCGAAGGGGCGGGGCGGCCGTCGACGGAGACGCCGATGCACCTCCTCTGCTACCGGCGGCGAGGGGACGTCGGGGGCGTCGTCCACGCGCACCCGCCCGTCGCCACCGCGTTCGCCGCGGCGGGGGTGCCGCTCGACGCTCCGGTCATGCCCGAGATCGTCCTCACCGTCGGCGCGATTCCGCTCGTCCCCTACGCCACGCCGGGAACCGAGGAGCTCGCCCGGGCGCTCGAGCCGTGGATCGACGGGCACGACGCCTTTCTCCTCGCGAGCCACGGCGTCCTCACGCTCGGCCGGGACGTGAGGGAGGCGCTGCACCGGATGGAGCGGGTCGAGCACCTCGCAAAGGTCACTCTCGCCGCGCGCCTTCTCGGCGGACCGCGCCCGCTGACGGACGCACAGGTCGTCTCGCTCTTCGCCGGTGCCGCTGCGTCGGGGCCGAATCCGAGGTGAGCCCGGCGTTCGCTACACTCCCGTGGTGAGGTCCGGCCTCCGCGCCCGCGTGCGCCGCATCTGGACGGCGATCCCGAGGTGGGCGCTCTGGGGGGCGGGTGGCCTCGCCGTCCTGTTTGCCGTCTCCCTCGCGCTCGTCGTCGCGTACTACGATCGCGTCGTCTCCCGGACGATGGACGGCCGGCGGTGGAGCCTCCCCACGCGTCTCTACTCCGACGTCTGGGTTCTCCGTCCCGGAGACGCCCTCGGTCCGGACGACGTCGAGCGGCGCCTCGGCCGCCTGCGATACGCGCCGGTTCCCGCGGCCCCGGTCTCCGGGGGCCGGTATCTCCTCTCCCGGAGCCGGATGGTCGTCGGCGTCAACCCGCACGAGACGGCTTACGGCCGGTTCCCCGGCTTCGTCGTCCGGATCGACTTCTCGGGTCGGCGCATCGCCGCGCTCAAGCGTGACGCCGACGGTGCCCCGCTTCCGTACGTCGTCTTCGAGCCGGAGGTCGTCGGCTCCGTCTTCGACATGAAGATGGAGGACCGGACGCTCGTCCGCCTTTCGCAGGTGCCGAAGGTCGTCGTCGACGCAATCCTGACGACCGAAGACCGGGACTTCTTCACGCACTCGGGCGTCGCCCCGAAGAGGCTCGTCGGCGCCGTCCTGCAGGGGCTGGTCCGCCGCCGGTCGGTGCGGGGGACGAGCACGCTGACGCAGCAGCTCGTCAAGAACCTCTTCCTCACCCCCGAGCGGACCCTTCGGAGGAAGGCCGTCGAGGCGCTCCTCGCCGTCATCCTCGACGCGAAGTACGGCAAGGAGGAGATTCTCGAGTCGTACCTCAACGAGATCTACCTCGGGCAGCGCGGCTCCGTCTCGGTCACGGGGGTCGAGGAGGCGGCGCGGTTCTACTTCGGCAAGCCCGTCTCGCAGCTCGATCTCCCAGAAGCCGCGATGCTCGCCGGCCTCATCTCTTCGCCCGGCCGCTTCTCGCCGTTCCGAAACCCCGAAAGGGCCCAGGCGCGTCGCGCTCTCGTGCTCAAGGGAATGCTCGACGAGAAGAAGATCGACAGCGCCGCGTACGACGCCGCCCTGGCGGCGCCGCTCACGCGCGTCAGCAAGCCGGTGACGGGCATCGAGGCGCCCCACTTCGTCGACTTCGTCCTGACGCAGGTGAAGGAGTCGCGCAGCGACCTCTCCGGGGCGGGCCTCTCCCTCTACACGACGCTCGACCCCGACATGCAGGCCGCGGCGCAGGCCGCCGTCCAGACGGGCCTCGCGGAGCTCGAGAAGAGGTTCAAGAAGCTCCGGACGAAAGAGGGCGAGGAACCGCTCCAGGCGGCGCTCATCGCCCTCGACCCGCACACCGGATCGATCCGGGCTCTCGTCGGCGGACGGGACTACCAGGTGAGCCAGTTCAACCGCGTCGTCCAGGCCCGGCGTCAGCCCGGCTCGCTCTTCAAGCCGTTCGTCTATCTGGCCGCTTTCGAGAGGCGGGACCTCGTCCCGCCGGTCACGCCGATCACGATCCTCCAGGACTCGCCGATCTCCCTCGCCTTCGGCAGGACGGAGGAGGAGACCTGGTCGCCGCGCAACTACGACGGGCAGTTCCGGGGACCCGTCACCGTCCGGTACGCTCTCGAGCACTCGCTGAACATCCCCACGATCCGCCTCGCGGTGTGGGAGACGGGGGCCGGCAAGACGCTCCTGGCGGACGTCATTCAGGTGGCGCGCAAGGCGGGAATCACGTCTCCGATGAAGGCGTACCCCTCGCTCGCGCTCGGCGCCTTCGAGTGCACGCCGATGGAGATCGCCGCGGCGTACTCCGTCTTCGCCAACGGCGGCATCCTCGTGAAGCCGAACGCCCTCCTCGGCCTCGTCGGGCCGGAGGGGCGGCGGATCGACCGCAGGGACGTCCCCCTCCAGCGCGCTGCCGACCCCGCGGCCGTCGCCGTTCTCGACTCGATCCTCCAGGGGGTCGTCAATCGCGGAACCGGGGCCTCGGCCCGGGGGCGCGGCGCGCAGGGCATCTTCGCGGGAAAGACTGGGACGACGAACGACGGGCGCGACGCCTGGTTCATCGGGTTTTCGCCCCGTCTCCTCGTGGCGGTCTGGGTCGGCTTCGACGACAACCGGGGGCTGAACCTCTCGGGGTCGACGGCCGCAGTGCCGATCTACGCCGAGTTCGCGCGGCGCCTCCCGTCCCACTTTTTCGAGGAGCCGTTCCCGGAGGTCGAGGGGGTGGTCACGGCTTCGGTCGACCCGGCGACGGGAATGCTGGTTACCGAGGACTGCCCCACGTCGGTCAACGAGCTCTTCCTCGGGGGGACGGAACCTACGGAGCGCTGCACGGTTCACGGCGAGGGGAACCCGGCCCAGCCGGGTGGTCCGGGCCTTCCTCCCGTCGAGGGGACCGAAGGGCCGGGGTGACCGGTTCCCGCTTCACGGTTCCCGGTGTCGACCTCGGTCTCGTGGCCCGGAGCCACGGCTGGTACGACCTTCCGCCGTTCGCCTGGGACGAGGATAGAGGGCGCCTTTCGTTCGTCTTCCTGCACGGCGGCGTGCCCGTGCCCGTTCTGCTGATCTCCCGGCCCGGCGGAGCCGGCGTTTCCTCGCCGGCGCCGTCGCCGGCGGTGAAGCCCGTCGTCGCCCGCGTCCTCGACCTCGGGACGGACCTCGCGCCGTTCCACGCTCTCTGCGCCGTGCGCCGCGACGCGGGTTTCGGCTGGATGGCCGACCGGCTCGCCGGGCGGATCCTGCGTGCCCCGACGCTCTTCGAGGACGCGGTCAAGGTCCTCTGTACGACGAACTGCTCGTGGTCCCTGACGAAGGCGATGGTGACGCGCATGGTCGCGGCGTTCGACCGCGGCGGCGCCTTCCCCGACGCCGCCTTCCTCGCCGCGCTTCCCGAGCGCCGGCTGCGCGAGGAGCTGAAGGTCGGCTACCGCGCCCCGTTCCTCCACGACTTCGCGGTGCGCGTCGCCTCGGGCGCGCTCGACCTCTCCACGTGGGAAGCCCCCACGTGCTCCGACACGGAGGTACTGGAGCTCATTCGCGCGGAGAAGGGGTTCGGGCCCTATGCCGCCGAGACGCTGCTGCGCCTCCTCGGCCACCACGGCCACCTCGGCCTCGACTCGTGGTCGCGGAAGAAGGTCGCCGAGCTCCGCTTCAGGGGGTGTCCGGTGAAGGACGCCCGGGTCGCGCGCTTCTACGCACCGTTCGGCCGTTTCGCGGGACTGGCGTTCTGGCTCGACGTGACGCGGGACTGGCACGATGGGCGGGACCGGCTCTGGCCGTAGGAGGACCGCCTCCGTAGCGGCAGAGCGCCGGCGAAGTGCCGGGCTTCTACAATGGGCCTTGGAGGATCCAATGAAGAATGCGCCAGGACCGTTCCGGAGGTTCGTCGAGTCCTATCCGGAGTGCGGCATGACCTACGAGGCGCTCGCGCTCGCGAGCCGGGAAGCCGCCGGCTTCGAGGAGAAGGAAGCCGAACTGCTCAAGCTGGCACTCTCGCTGGGATCGCGCCTCGAGGGGGCGGCCCACTCGCACGCCCGGCGGGCGCTCGAAGCGGGCGCGACGGCGGCCGAGGTTCGAGGCGTCGCCCTCCTCGGGCTGACGACGCTCGGCCTTCCGCACACGATGATGGGAACCTCCTGGATCGAGGACGTCCTGCGCGAGGCCGAGAAGGCTGCGGCAAAGGCCGGAAAGAAGTCCGCGAAGAAGGCGAAGAAGAGTAAGTAGGTCTTTCGGGAGAGGATCAGGCCCCGGCCCGTGCCGGGGTCTTCCGCGACCACTCGCCCGTCGCGTCGCTCAGGTCGTACTCGGCCTCGTAGCTGCGACCCTTCCGTGCGACGTGGTCGACGGCCTCGAGGAGCGTCTGGAACTCCTCCTCGCTCACCGTCGGCGAGAGGCTGATCCTTACCCAGCCCGGCTTCTCGCCGATGTGTCCCTCGTCGAGCCGGCTGCGGATCGCGGCGGAGTGCGCCTCGTCGATGTGGAGGAGGAGGTGTCCGTAGGGTCCCGCGCACATGCAGCCGGCGCGGACCTGGATGCCGAAGAGGTCGTTCAGGAGGGTCGCGGCGAGGTTGTGGTGCAGGTCGCGGAAGATGACCGACAGGACGCCGAGTCGTTTCGTCTCCAGGTTCCCGAGAATGAAGAGGTCGTCGCGGCCGCGCCACTCGCGGAGGGCGCGCGAGAGATAGTCACGCTCGATCCTCTCGGTGCGTGCCGTGCCGACGGCGGCCTTCAGGTCGAAGGCGAGGCCGGCCTGGACCGCCTGGACGATCGGCGGCGTGCCCCCCGTTTCGCGGAACTCGATGGCCGAGAGGTAGCGATGGTCCCACGGCGACGTGTAGAGGACGGTCCCGCCACCCGGCTCGGCCGGAACTCGGTTCGTGAAGAGCTTCCGGTTGGCGACCAGGAGCCCGGGCGTCCTCGGCCCGCCGAGGAACTTGTGGACCGAGAAGAAGATCGCGTCCAGGCGCGCGTCGGGGTCTCCCCCGGGGTTCATGTCGACGTCCACGTAGGGACCGGCGGCGGCGTAGTCGAAGAAGGCGAGCGCGCCGTGGCGGTGCAGGACGCGGGCGAGGGCCGGGACGTCGTTCAGGATGCCTGTGACGTTCGACGCGGCGCTGAACGTCCCGATCTTCCAGGGGCGGTGCTTCCACTGCTCGAGCTTGGCGTCGAGGTCCTCGACCGAGATGCGACCTGCGGCGTCGAAGTCGACGTAGACCGAATCGCCGATCGTCTCGCGCCAGGCGATGTCGTTGGAGTGATGCTCCATCATCGAACGGAAGATGACGGGTCGGGCGTTCTCGGGGATCTGCCGCGTCAGGTGGTGGCGCTCCTCGAGCTGGTCGGGGATGCGCAGGCCGAGGACGTAGATGAGACGATTGATCGCGCCCGTCGACCCCGACCCCACGGGGATGAGGACGTCTTCCTTCGACGCGCCGACGTAGCTCGCGATCTTCGCGAACGCCGCCTCGTAGTAGTGCGTCATCAGACGGCCGGTGTGGTTGCTCTCGGTGTGGGTGTTCGCCATGAAGGGGAGCACCTTCTCGGCGAGCTCCTCCTCGACGTCGGCGTGAAAGCGCCCTGAGGCGATGAAGTCGAAGTAGCGCAGCGGCTTCTCGCCGGAAGGGGTCGGGATCGTGGCCGTGGCGCCGAGGACGCGGCTCCGCAGGCGGTCGAGAAACGCGCGCTCCTCCCTGTCGGACGAGGTCGCGACGGCAGGGCGCGGGGCGCTCGAGGCGGCGTCGACGAGGCGTGCGGTGGCTGTCATGGGTCCCCCTGCGCGGCCCCGGAAGGGCGCGTGCGCCAGCGCGGGAGGATAGCGGAAAGGAGCCGCCGGCGTTGGCTCGCGAAGGACGATCCCCCTTACGCTGACGCCGCGGCTGGCTAGCGCGGCGCCCAGCTCGCGAACGGCTCGAATGGAAGGTTGCGGCCGACCAGGAAGACGAAGAGGACGGCGTAGATCAGGAGACGGAGCCAGAGGGGCGGGATCGGGAGAGGCTTCTCCGGGCGGAGAACGACGCGAAGGGCCAGGGCGACGAAGACCGGGATCGCAGCGACGGCGAGGACGTTCAACCGCAGGGCAAGCCGCAGGTCCCCGTGTACGAGGGCGTGGAGAGCGCGGCCTGTCCCACAGCCGGGGCAGTGGAGACCGGTCGCCGCGTGAACGAGGCAGACCGGGGCGTAGGGCGCCGTCCGCGGGTCGACGAAGACGAGGACGAGAAGGACGAAGAAGAAGGCTCCGAGGGCGAGAAGCGCCTGCTCGCGCCGCCCCCGGAGCCTCCGGACGAGGTCCTGCCGGAGCACGCTACTTCTTCAGCAGCTCGTTTCCCTGGGCGTCCTTCATCTTTCCCGTGGCGATCAGGATGATGTCGATGATTCCCCAGATCCCGAGCCCCGCGCAGGTGAGCAGCTTCAGTATCCCGAGGCCCGTGTACCCGAGGTAGAAGCGATCGACTCCGAGCCCGCCGAGGAAGATCGACAGGAGCAGAGCAGTCATCCAGTCCTTTTTCGGCATGAGTCCTCCCTCGTTTTTCTCCGGTTTGGCTGGGAGGATAGTCGAGGATCTCGGTGAAATCGAGAAGTTGTCGCGGATCTGGAACCGAAGAGCCGGGTGGGTGACCGGTGTCACGCAGAGCGTCGCGTCGCGGCATTCGCCGCGATGCGTGCCCGTCGGGCCAGAACCGGAAGGCCCCGGGCGCCTGACGGCGGCCGGGGCCCGGAAACGGGAGGGCGGGGAGGTTCAGGCGTTCGGGGTCTGTGCGGGAGCGTTGACGAACTCGCGGGAGAAGGTCTCCCAGGAGGCGTCGTCGAGGCTGGCGGCCGAGCCCTTGCCGGGGAGGCC
>Ga0209573_1000554_pt1 | contig 75792 bp, 39 predicted proteins | sample TNRBio252014_DNA_FD_185870 | JGI IMG/M metagenome (GOLD analysis project Ga0209573, IMG submission 185870) | Wastewater treatment Type I Accumulibacter community from EBPR Bioreactor in Madison, WI, USA - TNR Reactor_6/25/2014_ DNA (SPAdes)... | ecosystem: Engineered > Bioreactor > EBPR >...
ACGACCACAACGGCAACAAGAACGGCCATGCCGTTGTGGTCGTTGTGCCGTTGTGTGAAACAAAAATATCCCGCGCAGTGGGATTAAGAGCAAATACAAACAGGTAGCGGTATAAAAAATCCCCCTGCACATTTTCCCTTTTCACGGAACAGAAAACCCATCTTAGCATGATTTTCAGATTGATCACCCGATAAGAAATCAATCGTGCTATGCAGATCAAAAAAACGTTTTTGGGCTGGTTAATAAGCCTCCTTTTCGTCTTGCCGGCAACAGGACAAAACCAACACGCTGCCCAAGTCCAAAACTACCTCGATTCTGTCCGGCAAGCCTGTGGTTTTCCTGCTATTCGCGCAAGCGTCATTTCAGGCAACCAGGCGCCTTATACGGTGGTCTCGGGTTATGCGAATGTAGAAAAGCAAACGCTGCTAAAGGCGAATGACCTGTTGTTGTCCGGCAGTGCGCCCAAGTTGTTTTATGCCACCCTTGCCTTGCTGCTGATGGAAGAAGGCCGCCTGAATTTGGATGACAAATTGGAAAAATACATCGGCGAACGCCCCTGGTATCCGCGGTTGCCCAATGCGCAGGACATCACGTTGCGGCAATTGCTGAACCACACAGCCGGCGTTCCGGAATACTACGAATTGGGCGATTTTATGAAAAGACTCCGCGAAGAGCCTGACAAAAACTGGACGCTGGACGAATTGGTCGCCTACGCCCTGGATCAGGCGCCGCTCAACAAAGCGGGTGAAAAATTCGGGTATGCCGATACGCATTACCTGTTGTTGGGCATGGCATTAGAAAAAATATTGGGCAGCAGCGTTTATCCCGAAATCAAGCGCCGGATTTTGAAACCGTTGGGGATGCGCCATACCAAACCCTCTGACTCCCGCCGAATCAAAGGGCTGGCCTGCGGATATTCCATGCCAGACAGCCCGTTCGGGTTTTCAGGCGCCACCATCCGGGACGGGCTTTTCGTCGTCAACCCGCAAATGGAGCAAATGGGCGGCGGCTACGTTTCCACTACTGCAGACTGGGTTCGGTTCATTCATGGATTGATGAATGGCAAAGTATTATCCGCCAAATCGTTGGAAATCATGAAAAGTGGTGTGGTGGCGCCGATTACGTCTAAGGACGACCGATACGGCATGGGTATGCAAATCCGTCCTTCGCCGAAAGGCACAGGTTTTGGGCACGGCGGCTGGTTTCCCGGCTATTTGACAGAAGTCGAATATTTCCCGGAAGCAGGTGTTGCGATTGCTATACAATTCAATACCGATGATTTTAAACAACTGAAAGGCCACCCGCGAAAGTACACGCTGGCGCTGCTCAAAATATTGACGGATGAATGATGATGCGTTATGCCCCGCCTAGGCATGCATTAGCGGGATTTTTTACCAATATCCCGATAGAATGAAGCGGCGAGCAACCGCGAAGCGGTTAACTGTGAATAACCCCGGATGCAATCCGGGGAGAAAAAGGCCATATAGACACCTCCCAACCCTGAAAGGGTTGAATAAAAAAGTCTAACTATTTGGGATTAAATTAATCAGATGAATAGAAAATAAGGCATTATATTCAACCACTTCGCGGTTGCCCGTGCTTCCGGCGCATTTCCTTACCTCCGATTGCATCGGAGGCTATTCACATTCAATCCCTTCGGGATTTTTCACCCGTACCCCGATAGAATGAAAACAGCACCCAATCGCGATACCGCCGCGCCCCAGTCATGCACTTTTACGTACTTGCTAGCCAGTCAATTACTGCGCTTAAATGACCAATTTTGGAGCCGAGCATGAGGTCATTGAGCTGGCGGTTGAGCGACGTGTACTGAGCGAAGTCGAAGTAAGTCGAAGCCGAGTCGAAATGAACGCAGCTATCGGACTATAAAAGCAGACGCCACTACTCGCCCGCTTCGATTTTATTCAAATACTCATTGCTAAAATCAATATGCAATTCCACCCATAGCGGAATGTGGTCGGACATTTGGAAAGTCCGCCATTTGCTCAGATAGTATTTGTTGATGGCGTCTTCCGTTTTTCCCTGGGTGTTTTTCTCCTCGAATTTATCCCGGTAAACCGCCATTTCGTCTTTTTTATAAACGACATCCTGGAACGCAAAAGACCCTGCTTTGCCATTTGCCCGGTCAAAAATGAGCATGTCTTCGTCTTCTTTTATTTTGAAGGCGATCTGGTCGTAGTGTTTAGTTTGCCCCAGGTCGGTGGGTTTGGTTTTTAATTGATCGGGGATGTAAAATTTATTCTGTTCCAGCGCTTTCATGGTGGTATGCGTGGGGTCAATGATGTTGAAATCGCCGAGCAGGATATAGCTGGCGTTTTCATTTTTAGCCTTTTTCTGGAACCACTTTGCAATGGCGTCAATTTCGTCCACCCGGCGCTTCATACCGGCGCTGGTGGGGCTGTCTTCGCCATAAAAAATGTGTACGGTGCAAAGGCTGAATTTGAACCATCCGGCCTGAAAAGCGGCTACAAAAGGCGTTCGGGCAAATTGCAGATCGCCGTCTAATCTCAGGTTGTCGGGCAAAACAATCTCCCCGGCAATATTGCGGAATTTGACTTTATTGGTATCAAACAAAAAAGCCATGCGTTCGCCGCCTCCCGCCGAACCGTCCGTGGCGTCCGTCACGATGTAGTCCCAGTTTTTTCCCAGCAGGGAAATGAGGTTTTGTAAGCCTTTCAGGTTACTGAGTACTTCCTGGATGGCCACGAGGTCAAATGCCTCAATGATTTCAGCCATGTAGTACAGGCTTTCCTGCGAGCGGTTGTCGCCAAACTCGCGGATGTTCCAGGTCGCGAGCAACAGGGTCTCCTTAGCCGTGCGCGGAGGCACTTCAGCGCTGATTTTTTTGCGCAACTCCAAAAGTTTGGAGACAATTCTTTTTTGGGTAATCAGGTCAGGGATGCCTTTGATCGGCGTGTAGTAGGGCATTTGTTTTGTTTTAGGTATTGAAAATTGCTTTTTATTCGTAATTATTTACCACATAGATACATAGAAGTTTTCACATAGACCACATAGCCCTTATTTGGTCTATAAAAAGCAGCGTTTCTATGTGAACTATGTGAAAACAACTATTGTGAACTATGTGGTAAAAATACCCTTATTCAAAGGTACACTACACCAACCACCCCGCTTCCATCTCCAGCGTAATCCGATTATCGCTGCGCAAGCGCTCGTTCAACGCTTTGGTTTTGGGCAGTTCGTATTCAAAGAAGTATTGAAAAGCCGCAATTTTTCCACGGTAAAAATTGGTTTCTTCATCAGACAGGCCGCCTTGTTGCAGCGCCTTTTCGGCAACGATGGCTTGTTTGAGCCAGATCCAGGCAATGGTGACCGTGCCAAAACTTTCTAAGTACAGCGTCGCGTCGGCCAAAAATACTTCGGGTTTGTCTTTCATCGCCAATTTCAGGAGAAAAAGGGTCAGTTCGTGCAACGCGGAAGCCGAATCCGTCATTTGCCCGGCGTAATGCTTTAAAGACTCAATTTCATTGGCTTTGGTGATTTCACTTACGATTTCTTTCATAAACAGCGTCAGGGCTTTTCCACCGGCCATCATCACTTTCCGCCCCAGTAAGTCCATGCCGTGGATGCCCGTCGTGCCTTCATAGATGGCATTTACGCGAATATCGCGGTAATGTTGCTCTAACGGAAAATCGTCGCAATAACCGGCGCCACCGAGGCATTGCATCCCGGCGCTGACGGACTGGATGCCCATTTCGGCGGGGTAGGACTTGGCGATGGGTGTCAGCAATTCAAACAACAAATGCGCCTGTTCTTTTTCATCGCCTTCAGCCACCTCGGCGATGTCTCCGTAATAACTGCATTGGAAAAGCAGGGCAGCGCTGCCTTCCGTGATGGCTTTCTGGAACAGCAGCATCCTGCGGACGTCGGCGTGTTCAATGATCAGTTCCTGCGGCAACGCGGGGTCTTTTTGGGAAGGATGGCGGCCCTGTGCCCGTTCGTTGGCGTATTTCAGGGAGGCGTAATAGGCCGCAGAAGCCGTGCCAGTTGCCAAAATGCCGGTGGCGACGCGCGCTTCGTTCATCATCTGGAACATGTAGGAAAGTCCGTGGTTTGGCTCGCCAACGAGATACCCTAAGCAGTCTTCCTTTTCACCCAGCATCAGGTGGGCGGCCACGTAGCCTTTTTGCCCCATTTTGCCGAATATGCCGGCGGTGGTTACGTCGTTCGGAACCAATTTACCGCCTTCGTCGCGCAGTTTGGGCGCCACAAAAAGAGAAATGCCTTTGATGCCCTGCGGCGCGCCTTTGATGCGCGCCAGCAGCAGGTGTACTACATTGTCTACTGCCGTGTGGTCGCCGCCGGAAATGTATATTTTTTGACCTTTGATTTTATAAGCGCCGTTTTCGGCCGGTTCAGCACTGGTCGTCAAGTCGGTTAGCGAACTACCCGCCTGGGGTTCGGTCATGGCCATGGTACCTTGCCAGTCACCGCTGTACATATTGGGAAGGTAGCGTGTTTTCAGGTCTTCCGAAGCAAAATTCCGGATGAGCCGGGCAGCGCCCTGGGTTAGAAATGCATGGGAGGCCGCGTTGGCGTTGGCTGCATAAAAAATGAGTAACGCACCATTCAACAGGGTATAAGGCATTTGTTGTCCGCCGGATTCGTAGTCGAAAGGCGCTGTAATCCATCCGCCATCCGCAATGGCTTTGATGGCAGGCCGCAAACCCGGATGTACATGCACCTCGCCGTCTTTGTAGTACGCTTTATTTTTGTCCATCTCCCGGTAAATAGGATAGAGATGGGTGTCGCCGATTTGCAGCGCAGCTTCCACAGCCATATCTATGGCCTCGGCATCGTAGTCGGCGAAATAATCGAAGCGATTCAGTTTGCCGGCTTCCAAAACTTCGTGGAGCAGGAATTTGATGTTGCGAATGCTGACGTAGGTATTGGGCATGGCGTTTGATTTTTCAATTCGTTTTTTTTATGTCTATTTAGTGTCTGTCTTTTTAGTCCTTTTAGGGACTTGATGTCGGTAGAACAATCATTGAATGTTCCGTTTCGTGCCGTAGGTACGTAATCTAATACCGGTATTGCGTACCTACGGCACGTACAAACCAACAAAATTTCGGAGCTACCGACATTAAGTCCCTACGGGACACCGACCACAATCCAGCTACCGAACTAAATGGACAGACACTTAACTGCCTGAATAACCGAAATGCTTGAGCACCCGTTCATCATCGCGCCAATTGTCGCGGACTTTGATGTGGACTTCGAGAAACACCTTGCGGTCGAGGAATATTTCGATGTCCTGGCGGGCTGCGGTGGCTAATTTTTTCATCGCGGCTCCATTTTTGCCCAGCAGGATGGGTTTTTGAGATTCTCTGGAAACAAAAATAACCGTGCTGATGCGTGCCAGAGGCAGTCCTTCTTTTGTTTCGGTGTCTTTAAAATCGGTCACCACTACTTCACAGGAATACGGGATTTCCTGCTCGTATTGCAGGAATATTTTTTCGCGGATGATTTCACTGACAAAAAAGCGCTCCGGTCGGTCGGTGATTTGATCTTTGGGGTAATAAGCAGGCCCTTCCGGCAAGGTTTCGATGATGTGTTTGAGCAGCACATCGGTATTGATTTTTTCCAGCGCGGAGATTGGAATCACGCGGTCGAAAGTAAACAGCGCGGCCCACTGAGCGACCCAGGCTTCAATTTTTTCCGGCGTCAGGGTGTCAATTTTATTCAAAACTAAAAATTTGGGCGCCTCCACTTTGGCCAACCGAACCAATACGGGGTCGGTGGCTTCGTATTTTTCGCCCGGTTCCGTCATCAGCAGCATCAGATCAGCATCTTCAAATGTGGAATGCGCAAAGCGGTTCATCGCCTCGTGCATTTTGTAAGACGGCTTGCTGATGATGCCCGGCGTATCGGAAAAAACGACCTGGAAATCTTCGTCGCTCAGCAGCCCGATGATGCGGTGGCGGGTGGTTTGCGGCTTATTGGAGATGATGGACATGCGCTCACCCACCATCGCATTCAGCAGGGTAGACTTGCCTACGTTGGGCCTGCCGATGATGTTTACAAATCCGGAACGGTGGGTGTTTGACATGTTATTGATTTATAGTTGATTAAGATTTTTTAAGGTTAAAGTAGAAAGGATAAAGGTTAAAGTAGGGATTACGTATTACCATCAATTCTGGAATTTCCCTTTAACCTTTTTACTTTCCCCTTTAACCTTGATTTTCCTTCCCACCCAATTTTCAAATCCTCAAATCCTCAAATTTTCAAATTTTCAAATTTTCAAATCCTCACTCCCAATCCCCAACGCCCTGCCCGATCATTTTGGTTTCTTTATTGATGATCTTTTCAATGGTTTTGAAAAAGAGTTTAGGTTTCCAGGGGCGCCAGTGGAGGTCGTTAAAAGCCGCTCCAAAATTGACATAGTATTGAAGATGTGTTGTTTGCATTTCGTCGGCAACGTGCCGGAACGTGTTTACGCAGCAAATCCAGCCGTCATTTTCCGAGACTTCTTCGTACCATTCTTCGTAGTAACTGTCGTCAGAACCGTGAAAGTTAAAAACATTTTCACAGATGAGGATGAACTTTGAAATGCCTTCCGCCGCCATGTGGTCAATGACCTCGCGTTTGAGGTACATAATGTCGTTGTAAAGGCAGTCGTTCCATTCGCCGATTAATTCAATAATGGCGTAGCCCTCTTCGTAGTCGGCAAACAAAACTTTGAGGTAAAGTGTCTGAGAGCCGAAGTCATCCCATTGAGGATGAATAAAATAGTTGTATACTTTTTGGGTATAGTAAAACTCGTCGTACGACCTGCCATAGAGTGGGGAGCGGTCGTCTTCGGAGGCTATGTAGCGGTCGCGCCATTGGTGGTATGGCTCAATATCGTGCATGAAATTCGCTTTGGACAGTGAAACGCCGCGAAATTAACGATTGTTTTGTCGCCGGTCAAAGTCTTTCTGAAACAGCGGGATTCTGATGAAAAATAGAAGCCCAATTTGGCAGAAGGAAAAGTTTTGTCTATCCTTGCGATGTGCCTAATGAAATCTAACATCTTAAGTCCAACGTCTAACCACTCGAACATGAAACCATTTTTTACCAACGATGCCATCGTTTTCGGCTTATTAGTCACGGTACTTGCCTTAGTTTTTGTCACGTCTTCCAGTAAGTCCCGCGGGTGGCAAACTTTGTACAAATACGTTCCCGCGCTGTTTCTGTGCTACGCCATACCCGCCTTGCTGCACTGGCCGCTGGGCTTGATTTCCGGCGAAAGTTCCAAGCTTTATACGGTTGCCTCCCAATATTTCCTGCCCGCGAGTTTGATTCTGCTTTGCGTCAGCACCGATTTGAAAATGATCGTTCGCTTAGGCCCGAAAGCTTTGATTATGTTTCTGGCAGGAACGCTGGGCGTCATTTTGGGCGGCCCGGTTGCACTGTTGTTTGTTGCGAATGTGATGCCAGGTGCACTGTCGGCAGTAAGCCCCGATGAAATGTGGCGGGGATTCTCCACCATTGCCGGGAGTTGGATCGGCGGCGGCGCCAATCAGGCCGCTATGAAAATTATTTACGAAGTAGACAACAACCTCTTTGCTTCCATGGTCGTGGTGGACATCATTGTTGCCAATATCTGGATGGCTTTTTTGTTGTACGGGGCAAGTATCTCGGATCGGATGGATCGCTTTTTCAGGGCTGATAGCTCCGCAATTGAAGCAGTTAAAGAAAAAATAGCGAACTACCAGGCCAGTGTTTCCCGGATTCCCGACACCAAATCGCTCTTTGTGATGCTGGCGGTTGCGTTTGGCGGGGTAGGGTTGTCGCACTGGGGCGCTGAAAGTTTTATCAAACCCCTGAAAGCTTACAACGAAAGTACTAAAGGTGTTTTTGAATACCGGGAGCATGTAATTGCCGGTCAGGATACGACCGCGCAACTCATCACAGAAGGCCGTTACGATACCCTGGCGCCCATACAACGCCAAAGCGGCGGGATGATCAGCGCAGCAGGAGGCGGCGTCAGTTTTGTTTCCAAAACAGTGATCAAAGAAGGCTATAAAAAAGGTGCGCTGGTAGACAATGGACTCAGCACAATCCTTTCCAATTTTTTCTGGGTGGTCGTAATTGCAACAACGATCGGACTACTGTTGTCTTTTGTTCCCCAGTTCCGGCAGTTGGAAGGCGTTGGCGCTTCGAGGTGGGGCAGCATTTTCATCTACCTCCTCGTAGCCACCATCGGGATGCAGATGAATTTGGGAGACGTATTCAATAAACCAGGGCTTTTTGCTGTGGGTGGGATATGGATGCTCATCCATGCCACGGTGCTGATCATCGTTGCACGGCTCATTCGCGCGCCGTTCTTCTTTTTTGCAGTGGGCAGTCAGGCCAATATTGGCGGTGCGGCTTCAGCGCCGGTGGTTGCTTCAGCGTTTAGTCCGTCGCTGGCGTCCGTTGGGGTATTGCTGGCCGTTTTGGGGTATGCGCTGGGGACTTATGGCGCTATTATTTGTGCCGGATTGATGCGTTGGGCAATCGGTGCAGGGTGATTTTTAAGAGCTTCGTTGGGTTTTCCTCAACAAGCTCTGAGCCGGTTGAAAATTTCGCATCTACGAGGGGGCAGACCTTCTTGTTTTTGATAATCATTTAATGTTTTCTGTTGTTTTTTGAATGAAATGTATTTTTTAAATCTTTTTGTGAAATAATTTGCAAAGAACGAGCAATTCGTTTTACATTTGCAATGTCGAAAGCGACAAACAATATTTGAATACTGTGGGGTGATGAAACAGGCAGCCATACCCTCTTGTCTCGGGGGTGAGGAACAACAGGATAAACGTAGCATAGAGCCGGTCCCGTTCACGCGGGGCTGACCAGGGTTGACCACTCAGGTTTGTGTTATGGCTAACTGCCTCGTGAAGGTTCGAATCCTTCCCCTACAGCTAAAGCCCTGACCTAAAAAGTCAGGGCTTTTTTTATGTCCCCCTCCTGCAGTTTGTCAAAACCGCTAATTTCAGCTAATATTGCCTTTGATTTGGCACGTTACGCCGCCCTAATTTATACAACTCAAAGTTTTTTCCCATGATGACTGCAAAAATCAGAATCGTACTCTTGCTGGTATTGACTACCTTTTTTCTTCAAGCCCAAAATACCCTCAACCAGGGGTTGCTCGCGGTCTATTCATTCGACGGATGCACCGACGACTTAACGGCAAACGCCAACAACGGGACATTAACGGGAAGTGCTACGATCAATACTGCCCTGCAAATCCCCCGCGACGATAGTTCATCCTTGTTCGTTTCTGGCACTTTTCTGAACGGGCTATCCGATTTTAGCATCGCTTTCCAGGTCACTTTTACGGCTTTTAATACAACCGGTTCGCCGCAAACCCCGCTCAATACCATTTTGAGTGGCACCAGTGCCGCCCAATTAAAAGCCTTGGTATTGGCTTATGACGCTTCAGAAAACATTTTCCTGATTACCATCAACGGGAATACCTACGCGGTGCCCAACGTTTCATTCAACCTGCAGCAATCGTATTGCATTGAGGTGATCCGGCGGAATAATGTCGTAGACCTTTACCTCAACGGCGTTAAAACCGGCCCCGGTGCAACCGAAAACAGTGTCCTGCAGATTAGCGTCAACACGTTAGCCATCGGCCAGAACCAGGACTGCATCGGCGGGTGCTTCACAGATTACCAGTCGCTCAATGGCAGCCTCGACAACCTTCGGTTTTACAATCGGGCCTTGTCAGATACCGAACTTGGCGGATATTGTACTGATCCGGATAATGAAGACCGCGAAGAAGACCGAACGGCGGGGCTTTGTTTGGGTAAAAAAGTGTTGCTGGATGTGACCATTGAAGGCAGGCCTTCGGCAACTTACCGCTGGCAGGATAACTCTACTGATCCTGTTTTTGAGGCGTCTGAGCTGGGAACATACATGGCGGAAGTCAATGATTGCGGCCAAAAGGTAACCTATACCTACGACGTACCACGGGAAGAAGATTGCCCTTGTGACCCGATGACACCCAAAGCTTTTACGCCAAACGGAGATGAACGGAATGATGCGTTTAAGGTGCTTAATGATTGTGTTTTCCGCGAATTTGACCTTCAGATTTTTAATCGCTGGGGCAAAGAGGTTTTCAGAACCCAGAATCCTGCAAACGGCTGGGACGGCACCCTGGATGGGGAAGCGCAACCTTCGGATGTTTATGTGTACGTGCTGGTTTATAAAATCAAAGAAAGCGAGCTGCAGTTTCAGGAAAAAGGCGACATTACCCTGCTGAGATAAGTGATTAAGATCGTCCTCACCGGCCCGGAATCCACCGGAAAATCAACGCTCTCGCGAGCGCTTGCGGCGTATTTCGGCACCATCTGGACGCCGGAATACGCCCGGTATTACCTGAACCACTTATCGCGCCCCTATTTGCCGGAAGACATCCTCCACATTGCGCAAGCCCAGGTGCAGTGGGAGGCGGTCTGGGAAAAATATGCCAATGGTTTGCTTTTTTGCGACACTGACCTTTTAGTTCCCAAAATCTGGATGGAACACAAATACGGTTTCTGTGATCCGTGGATAGATGCGCAATTGCGGATTCGTCCTTATGATCTTTACCTGCTTTGTAACATTGATATGCCGTGGGAAGACGACCCTCTGCGCGAGCACCCAAACGAGCGGGAAGTATTATTTGAAAAATACGTGTTGGCGCTGGAAGCGATGAACGCAAAATATGCCATCATCAGTGGCAAGGGAGCGGAGCGCCTGAATAATGCTATTGCGGCATCCGAAACGGTTTTGGGGTCGCGCAAAGTAGATTAATTTATGTTGGGTTATGAGCACACTACTACACCTCTTCCGGATTTTAGCGCTATTGCTTATTGTGAATAACTTCATAATGGGGCAATGTGTTACCCCGAGCATCTCCCTGCCGGACGCTTCTACACCCGTTGACGGTAATCCTGCAACAGCCTACTGTGTGACCTTCATGTTTGATCCGGCAATAGCGGGTTACCCCCCGGGCATGTCCATGTTGCTTGAACATACCTGGCAGGGAGATCTGAGTATTTTTGTCAATGCCTGTGGCAATACCCTGAATGTCATGCAACGCCCCGGTGCCGTAAATAACTGTGTGGGGGGAGCGGTTGGCAATGGAGGAGACATTGGTTCGTTCGGTTCGCCCGTTAACGTTTCTTTTTCGGACGGCGGCGGCGCTGATCCGGAAAATGGCATCGCAATAGGTGGCGGTAGTTATGGGATTACGGCTGATGATGGCTGTGCTGTGGGAACGCCAGGTATCACTACATTTGCAGCTTTGTGGGCGGCGTGCCCGCCTGGAATCATCACTGCGCAAATTTGTATCGGCGATCATGCTCTATTAGATGATGGGGTAGTTGAAAACCTCTCGCTGAATTTTCCCGGGCTCATTGTTTGTGGTTGCACAAATCCCAATGCCCCCAATTACAATCCCCTCGCAAATGTTGACGACGGCAGTTGTCTGCCATGCCCGCTGATGGTATTCGCTACGCCGACGCAGCCCTCCTGCAGCCTGAATAATGGTTCCATCAGTGTATCGCCTTCGGGCGCCGGTTATACTTATGCCTGGGCGCCAGGTTCGGTCAGCGGATCCAATCCCTCCAACTTAGCTCCGGGTACTTACACCGTTACCGTTACGGAAACGGCTACCGGTTGCTTGGGAACAGCTTCCGTCACGTTGAATCCGAGTACGGCTGTGGCCGCGAACGCAACCCCAACCCAGCCCTCCTGCGGCCTGGATAATGGTTCGATCAGCGTTTCGCCTTCCGGCGCCGGTTATACATACGCCTGGAGTCCGGGTTCGGTCAGTGGCTCAAATCCGACAAATTTGCCGCCGGGTTTTTATTCGGTGACGGTCACTCAAACGGCTACCGGATGCATGGATGACGCCGCGGTGACGTTGAATCCCAGTGCTGCCATTACCACTACGGCAACGCCAACCCAACCCACCTGCGGCCTGAACAATGGTTCCATCAGTGTATCGCCTTCCGGCGCTGGTTATACATACACCTGGAGTCCGGGTTCGGTCAGCGGCTCAAATCCGACAAATTTGCCGCCGGGTTTTTATTCGGTGACGGTCACTCAAACGGCGACAGGGTGTACGGATGATGCCGCCGTGACGTTGAATCCCAGTGCTGCCATTACCACTACGGCAACGCCAACCCAACCCACCTGCGGCCTGAACAATGGTTCCATCAGCGTATCGCCTTCCGGCGCTGGATATACGTATAGCTGGAGTCCGGGTTCGGTCAGCGGCTCAAGTCCATCCAATTTGCCGCCAGGCTTTTATTCGGTGACCGTTACAGAAACTGCCACAGGGTGTACGGATGATGCTACGGTGACCCTGAATCCGAGCCCCCCCCTTACGGCCACAGCCAACCCAACCCAGCCCACCTGCCAGTTGAACAACGGGGCTATCAGCGTATCGCCCTCCGGCGGGGGGTATACTTATACCTGGAACCCTCCTTCGGTTTCCGGTTCCAACCCAACTAATCTGGCCCCCGGAAACTATTCGGTCACCGTCACGCAACTTGCAACCGGTTGTACCGATGACGTTGCGGTTACGCTGAATCCCAGTTTTTCCGTGGTAGCCAACTTAACTGCTACCCAGCCCACTTGCGGGCTAAACAACGGGAGCGTCAGCGTATCGCCATCGGGGCCTGGTTATACATACACCTGGAATCCGGCTTCATTGAGCGGATCCACCGCTTCTAATTTAGCGCCGGGAACATATTCGGTCACGGTCACCCAACTTGACGGCGGGTGTGAAGACATTGAATCGGTTACCCTCAATCCCAGCTCCCCTCCAATTGCAAATGCTACGGCCAACCCCGCAGTTATTTGCGAAGGCCAGTCTACGCAGTTAACAGCCACCGGCGGCGGAACTTACGCCTGGAGTACCGGGCAAAACGGCGCCATGATAACCGTTTCACCAACATCCACCACGACCTATTCGGTTACCGTAACGAATAACGGGTGTTCGGCAACAGGCACGGTGACCGTAACCGTCAATCAGGTAAATGCTACGGCTACGGCCAATCCGGCCTCCGTTTGTTTGGGTAGCCCGGTACAACTCAGCGCAACCGGCGGGGGCACCTACAGTTGGAGTACAGGGCAAAGCGGCGCCGTCATCACGGTTAACCCGCTTGCTACAACTACGTATTCGGTGACGGTCACAAACAACGGCTGCACGGACGTCGCCAATGTAACCGTAACCGTCAATCAGGCAAATGCTACGGCTACGGCCAATCCGGCCTCCGTTTGTTTGGGGAGTCCGGTACAACTCAGCGCGACCGGCGGCGGCGCCTATAATTGGAGTACCGGGCAAAGCGGGGCTGTGATTACGGTTGTTCCAAACGCCACCACGACTTATTCGGTGACCGTCACCAACAACGGCTGTACGGACATCGCCGGAGTGACGGTCACCGTCAATTCAGCGACCGCCACGGCTATTGCCGATCCGCTCACAATTTGCGCCGGGGAACAGACCCTATTAGCTGCAACCGGTGGCGGCACTTATTTATGGAGTACCGGGCAGTCGGGGGCCAATATATTCGTATTTCCATCTTCAACAACGACTTACAGCGTTACCGTGACCAACAACGGTTGTACCGACGTAGCCAATGCGACGGTGACAGTAACGCCTGTTAATACCCAGGTTACGGCTAATCCTGCTTTAGTTTGCGAAGGCGCTGCTACCGTGCTTACGGCGACCGGTGGCGGTACTTATAGCTGGAGTACCGGGCATAGCGCCCCCTCCATTAATGTCTTTCCTGCTGCAACAACTACGTATTCCGTGACGGCCACCAACAATGGCTGTACGGATGTTGCCAATGTGACGGTAACAGTCAATTCACCCACGGCAACTGCTGCCGCCAATCCTGCTTTAGCTTGTTCGGGAACGCCGGTACAACTCAGCGCCACCGGCGGCGGTACCTACACCTGGAGTACCGGGCAAAGCGGCGCTGTGATTACGGTCGTTCCGGTGGCTACGACCACCTATTCAGTTACCGTGACCAACAATGGCTGCACGGACGTTGCGAATGTGACCGTTACTGTCGGTACAGTAAGCGCCACTGCTGTTGCTGATCCCTTAATTGTTTGCCCCGGAGGCTCCGCACTGCTGACGGCAGGCGGCGGCGGCACTTATTTATGGAGCACCGGACAATCCGGCGCCAGCGTTGTCGTATTTCCGCTTGCAACCACAAATTACACGGTCACCGTCACTAACAATGGTTGTTCTGCTGTGGCCAATACGACGGTATCGTTAGCCGCGGTTAACGGACAGGCTACAGCAAGCCCTGCTTCGGTTTGCCAGGGCGCAAGCAGCGTTTTGACGGCAACGGGCGGCGGCACGTATAACTGGAGTACCGGGCAAACAGGCGCTTCAATTTCCGTTTCCCCAACCACAACGACTACCTATACGGTCACCGTCACGAATAACGGCTGCACGGATGTGGAAACCGTGACGGTAAATGTCAATTCAGTTGTTGCTACGGCAACGGCTGCCCCGTCGGCTGTTTGCCCCGGCCTTTCTGCTACCCTGACGGCTACGGGAGGAGGGACTTATCTGTGGAGCACAGGCCAAACAGGCGCTTCGATTGCGGTGGCTCCAACGGCGACGACCACCTATTCAGTTACCGTGACCAATAATGGTTGCACGGATGTAGCAACGGTTACGGTGAACCTCAATTCGATTGTTGCCACAGCCACAGCTTCGCCATCCGCCATTTGCCCCGGGCTTTCTGCTACGCTGACGGCTACGGGGGGCGGCACTTATTTGTGGAGTACCGGGCAATCGGGGTCGTCTATTTCAGTGGCCCCGGCAACAACGACCACCTACTCGGTCACCGTCACCAATAATGGTTGTACGGATGTGGCGCAGGTCACGGTGTCGGTCAGCGGCGTGTTGACACCTTTGGTTACGGCATTGCCCGCCACAATTTGCCCCGGCCAGTCTTCGGTATTGACCGCAAGCGGTGGCAATACCTATTCGTGGAGTACCGGTCAATCCGGCGCTTCAATTACAGTAAATCCTTCTTCGACAACGACTTATATGGTAACCGCTACCAATAACGGGTGCGCTGGTTTTGCATCCATTACCGTCATCGTTGATGCCAATCTTCCGGTGACGGCTACGGCCAGCCCCGGTACTTTGTGCGCCGGCCAGTCTACAACCCTGACCGCGACCGGCGGCGGCACTTATTCCTGGAGTACCGGCCAGTCTGGTGCTTCCATCAGCGTTGCGCCATCAGCAACCACGACTTTCAGTGTAACGGCAACGAATAACGGGTGCACCGGAACCGCTAATGTGACCGTTACCGTCAATCCAATCCCTGTGCCAACTGCTGTTGCATCACCGGCTACCATCTGCGCCGGCCAAAGCGCGATCTTGACGGCTACAGGCGGCAGCGCCTACCAGTGGAGTGGAAGCCTGTCCGGCGCCGCTGTTTCGGTAGTGCCTGCATCAACCACCGCGTATACGGTGACGGTGACGGCCAATGGTTGCACCGCAACCACCGGGGTAACGGTCGTGGTCAATCCAGTACCAGTGCCTGTTGCCATCGCCACCCCTGATACCATCTGCGCCGGGCAAACGGCTAATCTGGTAGCTACAGGCGGTGGAATCTATGCCTGGAATGGCGGCCAAAGTGGTTCGGCCATTTCAGTAGTCCCAAATTCAACAACAACTTATACTGTAACGGTGACCAATAATGGTTGCACGGCAACGGCATCTACAACAGTCACCGTTATCCCATTACCTGCGGTCACGGCTGTTGCCAATCCGGGGGTTATTTGTGCGGGAGAGACGGCCTTACTGATGGCCGGTGGCGGCAGTACGTATAGTTGGAATACGGGCCAGACGGACGCTAATTTTACGGTTTCCCCACTTGATACCACCACTTACACCGTAACCGCAAGCAGCAATGGATGTGCTGCGACAGCATCGGTGACCTTGTTCGTCAACACCGTCACCGCTACGGCTACGGCGGGTCTTACTACAATTTGCCCCGGACTGACGACCGACCTGACTGCAACCGGTGGCGGCACTTATCTCTGGAGCACGGGCGCAACGGATGCCGTTATTGCGGTAAGCCCTGCAACCGCTACAACCTATTCCGTCACGGTTACCGGCAATGGTTGCACGGACGTAGCGGCGGTCACTGTTTCGGTGAGCAGCGATTTAGTCCCCGGTGTTGCAGCATCCCCGGCGGTTGTTTGCCCGGGCCAGGCTTCGACACTGACGGCTTCGGGGGGAAGTATCTATAGCTGGAGTACGGGAGCATCGGATTCTTCGATTGTTGTAACGCCGCTTGCGACCACGACCTATTTTGTTACGGCCAGTGAAAATGGCTGTACCGGTTCTGCAAGCATAACCGTCACCGTTGATACGACCCTGAATGCGACTGCCAGCGCCAGCCCGGATACGATCTGTGCCGGGCAATCTGCAATGCTGACGGCTGCCGGAGGGAGCGCCTATTTGTGGAGCGGAGGGCAGGCCGATGCGTCTATCCCTGTAACGCCATCCAACACAACAACTTATCAGGTTACCGTTACCAATAACGGATGTACAGGTACGGCAGAAATAACGGTGGCCGTTCTCCCTTTGCCAACGCCCACGGTCGTTGCGGCCTCCGATACCTTATGCGTCGGTGAATCTACCATTTTGACGGTAAGCGGCGGCGCGACTTATCTTTGGGAGGATGGCCAAACGGGGGCTTCCATTACGGTGACGCCTTTGGCAACCACTACTTATACGGTTATTGCAAACGAAGTGGGTTGTACGGATACGGGAATGGTTACGGTCATTGTCCATCCGCTCCCGATTCCCGTGGCGACAGCCGCGCCGGATTCGATTTGCCCCGGTCAATCCGCGACGCTGACAGCAACCGGCGGCGATACCTACCAATGGAGCAATGGCGAATCGGGAGCAACAATTGTGGTCACGCCGGTGGCCAGTACAACTTATTCCGTGACCGCCACCTCGAATGGTTGTCAGGATACTGCTGAGGTAACGGTGACGGTCAATCCACTACCGGTGGTGGTTGCGACGGCTGATCCCGCCACCTTGTGCATTGGACAATCCACGACTTTAACGGCAAGCGGCGGTCAGACTTATGCGTGGAGTGGTGGCCAAACAGGCGCCGCTATTGTCGTAACGCCTTTAACAACAACAACCTATACGGTAACCGCTACCGATGGCAACGGTTGTCAGGCTTCAACAACCGTAACTGTAACGGTTAACCCTTTGCCCATTCCAACGATCAATGCAACGTCCTCCATCATCTGCGCCGGCGATACTGCAATCCTGACTGCCGACGGTGGCACGACTTACCTTTGGAGTACTGGAGATACCACGGCAACAATCAGCGTGGCGCCTTTGAATACTGCCATTTATTCCGTTACGGTCACCAATCTTGGCTGCACGGCTTCTGCTTCAGCGACCATTCTGGTGAACCCGCTACCGGTTGCCATAGCGAGCCCGGATACGATTTGTGCGGGTGAATCTGCGGTGCTTACTGTTTCAGGCGGTGATCTGTATCAGTGGAGTACGGGGCAAACGGGGAGTGAAATTACCATTGCCCCTGCCGTAACCACGACCTATACGGTTACGGTCATTGAAGAAGGATGTCTGGCTACCGTGCCGGTTACGGTGACGGTGCACCCACTGCCTGTGCCGGTAGCGTTCGCGGTTCCGCCGGTCATTTGCCGGGGCGACACCGGCACGCTCCAGGTAAGCGGCGGGGCAACATTTGTCTGGAGTACCGGCGATACCGGCGCGAGCATCAATGTCGCGCCCCTTGCGACCACTGTTTATGCGGTGACCGCAACGGAAAATGGCTGTGTCGGGACGACCGAAACGACGCTGTTGGTGAGCCAGCCGCCTTTTGCGGTCGTTGCACCAACTGTTGCGGTGTGCAATGGCCCGGGCGGCCCGTTTACATTAGATTTCAGTACCTTAATTACCGGTGGCGATACTGGTGGCATCTGGTCGGATATTCAGAATTCGGGCGCCACAGGTGCTTATCCTGCTCTGGATTTTACCGGAGTAACGCCGGGAAATTATCTGTTTCGCTATACCACGCAAAGTGCTGAAGCGCCCTGTGAAGAAGTTGTGTATGAGGTCAATGTGGAGGTGGTTTTTTGCGACTGCCCTTCCGTAGCGACCCTCGCAGGCGGGCCGCTTTGCAATGCCGACGGCACACTCGACCTCGCTGCTTTGGTTCAGACCAATGAGCCTGGCGCCTGGAGCCTGGTCGGGGTTCCGGCAGGCAACCTTCCTGCTGTCCTTGAAAATGGCATTTTTAATGCTGAAAACGCTGACGCCGGGATTTATGAACTCCGGTTCACTTTATTGGAAAGCCCGCCTTCCGGGTGTCCTGAATTTTCGACGCAGCTTATTGCGGTGGAAGCGGCTGTTTCAGCAGGCATTCCCACCGAAAACTGGCATATCTGCTTTGGCACAAACGAAGCTGTGAATTTATTTGAATTATTGGATGGAGAAAGCGCCGGCGGACAATGGGCGGAAACGTCGTCAATCCCTTCAACCGGCGGCGCATTTCAGGCAAGTGTCGGAAGTTTTGATGTTACTACCCAGCAACCGGCGAATTACCGGTTTCGCTATCGGATTGCTCCGGGAGGCGTTTGCCCTTCCGAAGAATCATTTGTGGAGGTGGAAATCGAGCCCTTACCCATTGCGCGGGCGGGCATGGATCAAGCGCTGGATTGTGTACGGACTGACGTTGTATTGGATGGTTCCGGCTCTGGTTCCGGCGCCAATGTCCTTTATCTCTGGACGACGGATGACGGGAACATCCTTTCCGGGGCAGGCTCGTTGTCGCCTTTGGTAGATGCTGCGGGTAATTACCTGCTCAGCGTGACTGATCAGAGCTATGGCTGCTCCGCTACGGATACGGTGTCCGTTATTGCCAACAACATTCCGCCGGAAACGGCTTTGATCGTTGCAGAAGACCCACTTTGTCATAATCAAATCAATGGCGCCATTTCGGTAGTCTCCGTTACAGGCGGAAGTGCGCCGTATTTGTATTCAATTAACCAACAGCCGTTTACGATTGATCCGAATTTTGATGGGTTGAGCGAAGGAACTTATGCCGTTGAAATTGAAGACGCCAATGGCTGCCGCTGGGCAACGGAAGTGGTCTTGAACAACCCACCCGTTGTTGAAGTCACTGCCGGGTCAGACGTTACGATTTTTTATGGCGACAGTACCCGGCTCATCGCAGGAGTTTTGCCGCTCGAAGCAGCTTATTCATTTATCTGGACGCCAACGAACGGCCTGCTCTGCGATACTTGCGAACAGGTGATCGCCAGCCCGGATACGACTACAATTTATCAGGTTATGGCCGTCAACGCAAACGGTTGCCAGGATAGCGATGAAGTCAGGGTTACTGTTCAGATCAAGCGCGATGTGTTCGTACCCAACGGGTTCTCGCCCAACAACGACGGCGTAAACGACATCCTGATGGTGTATGCCAGCGAAAGTGTGGAAAAGGTGCTGGAATTTGATATTTACAGCCGTTGGGGCGAATCTGTTTTTTATGCCGCCAATTTCCCGCCCAACGATCCTTTTTATGGCTGGAATGGGGTTTTTAGAAAAAAACCTGCCCCGCTTGATGTGTATGTCTATTACGTCAGGGTGCGGTATAAAGATGGCACGGAAAAATTATTTAAAGGAGATGCCTTGCTGGCAAAGTAGAATATTTTAAATAAGGATTATGCCGAACATTGACGCAGAAAAAAATGCCCTTTCCGGCAAGGTCATACTCGTCACCGGTGGCAGCGGCGGGATCGGACGGGCAATTTGCACAACATTGGCAAACGCCGGAGCTTGCGTGATAGATGCTTCGGTGGAATACGCGGGACAAGATCCGGATATCCGCCCTTTTCCCGGCGAAATATCCCGGATAGGGGTGGACGTCAGCGCTCCGGCATCCGTAGCCGAATTATTTGCCCGGGTAGACGAACAGTTCGGCCAAATTGATATTTTAATCAACAATGCCGGTTTATTCCTGTTCAAACCCCTACTGGAAATCAGTCCGGAAGCTTGGCGCAAGGTCTTGTCCGTCAACCTTGACGGCGCGTTTTATTGCAGCCGGGAAGCCCTGTTGCGCATGACGAAAACGGGTTTCGGACAAATCATCAATGTCGGATCTATTGCCGGGCAGTTGCCGCTGCCTCATAATGGCGTCTATGGCACATCCAAAGCCGGGTTAAAAATGCTGACTGAAATGATCAATACGGAATTTGCCGGACAGGGCATCAAAGCATCCTGGTTAGCTTTTGGCGCTGTGGAAACGAATCTCTGGGTCACTTCGGGTCGCGAAACCGGCGAAATGTTGCAGCCGGAGCGGGTAGCAGCATCCGTGCTTTTTATCATTCAGCAAAATATGGAAGGCAGGCTGGAAGAACTATGCCTGTTGCCCGATTACCGCTACCGACTATGAAACAAACCGCCATTATAACCGGCGCCAGTCAGGGAATTGGCGCGGCCATCGCGAAAGAATTGGCGGCACTCGGCTTTCACGTTGTTTTGTTGTCGCGTCGGGGCGTTGAGCTGGAAAAGGTTTGCGAAATTATACAAAACAAGGGTGGTTCGTGCACCTGGTTCGTTTCTGATGTTTCCAAAGCAGCGGAGATCGAATTGTTTTTTGAAAAGCTGCAACAACTGACTTTACCGCCTCCCTCGGTTTTGGTGAACAACGCCGGATGGGGCGGGCCTTTTCAATCCATTGATGCCGTGACGGAGGCTGACTGGGATGCCATTTTTGCAGTCAATGTAAAATCGGCCTACCTGTTTTGCCGCCGGCTTTTGCCTTTGATGCGGGAACAGGGCTTCGGCAGGATCATCCATATTGCGTCTGTTTATGGCAGTCGGGGCGGAGCGGGTTCGGTGGCCTACACTGCCGCCAAACACGCATTGCTGGGGCTAACCCGGGCCGTATCGGTAGAGTGGGGAGCTTACAACATCACCTGCAATGCCATTTCTCCGGGGTTTATTGATACCCCAATGACTGCTGAGGCAGGGGTGGAGTTTGCAAACCGCGTTATGGGCAACATTCCGACAGGCCGCTATGGCACCGCAGAAGAGGTGGCAAAAATGGTCGCTTTTTTGGCCGGGACAAACAGCGCCTACGTGAATGGCGCTGATCTTGTAGTGGATGGGGGGCTTAGTGCAGGTTTTTCATTTTGAAATAAAAATTTATCTTGCATCAGCAAAACACCATTACCATGCTGGTGTATTTGGCAGTGGCTTTGGAGGCGATTATAAGGCCTATGACGCTGTTTCGCACAATGGCTGAACGACATAACACAGGGGAAACAAATTATCTTATCTTTGTGTTACTTTCAATACAAACAGTATGATTAATGCAAACCGTGACAATTGATATCTTGAATGAAAAAGCGTTGAAGCTTTTGCAGGATTTGGAGCTATTACAACTCATCCGTGTACGCAAAGAAATTGTCCATGATCAAGGAATCAATTGGATTGAGCGTTATAAAGGAGCTATGTCCAAGCAACCTCTAAGAGAAATTGATAATCAACTTGATGAACTTCGCAACGGATGGGAGTAAACACATGAAAGTTATCCTGTCAATGATGCTTGTCGCCGCACTTGCTACAACGGCTTTTGCGCAGCGGCTTTCCACGGCCATCCGACTCAATCAGATCGGTTTTTATCCCAACAGCCCTAAAATAGCTGTGGTATGCGACAACGCACCCGATGCGGTATTTTATTTAAAAAAAACGGGTTTGGAAGGAATTGCATATCAGGGCAAACTGAGCGCGCCACGCATCCACCACTTGTCGCAAAAGGCCACCCGGATTGCTGATTTTTCCGATTTCCAGGAAACCGGGACATACATTGTGGAAGTGCCGTCTATGGGCATTTCTCATCCATTTGAAATCAAAAAAAAGATACACGAACCAGTCGCGATTGCGGTACTTAAAGGGTTTTATTTCCAGCGGGTATCGGTTGAACTCCCGGAGCGCTATGCCGGGAAATGGCATCGTCCGGCAGGCCATCCGGATGACAAAGTCCTCGTCCATGCTTCTGCAGCATCGCGAGCGCGACCAGCGGGCGCCGTGATTGCTTCGCCAATGGGCTGGTACGATGCCGGCGATTACAATAAATACATCGTCAATTCCGGGATTACCATGGGGACGCTGATGTCGTTGTACGAAGATTTTCCGGCGTTTTGCAAAACCCTGAAAACCAATATTCCGGAAAGCGGAAATGCCTTGCCAGACCTGTTGGATGAAGTGCTCTGGAACCTGCGCTGGATGCTCACCATGCAGGATCCGGATGACGGCGGCGTCTACCACAAACTGACCAATGCGGAATTTGACGGCATGAACCTAATGCCCCATCAGGCGGTGAAAACGCGCTATGTGGTGCAAAAAAGCACGACGGCCACGCTCGATTTTGCGGCAGTGATGGCGCAGGCAGCCAGGATCTTCCGGGAATTTGAAACACAATTGCCGGGATTGGCCGACTCTTGCTTGCTGGCTGCCGAAGCGGCCTGGGGTTGGGCGACACTCTATCCCGATGTGCAATACGACCAAAAAGCCATGAACACCCAATACGATCCGGATGTGAATACCGGCGCTTACGGCGATGCGGAGGCCGCGGATGAATGGTTGTGGGCGGCTGCCGAATTATACCTGACCACCAAAAATTACACCTACTATCAAACGGTTGTTTTTTTTAGAAATGCTGACCTCTCCGTTCCCGACTGGAGCGATGTGGAAGCGCTGGCCAGTTATTCGCTGCTCCGGCATCAAAAATTGCTGGAAGCGCCCTACGACAGCGATGTACCCGAATTCAAGGCGCGGATTATACGACTGGCAGATAACCTGATTCAGGATGTAGAAAAGCACGCCTACCAGACGGTGATGGGCAAAACCGCCAAAGATTTCGTTTGGGGCAGCAGCGCCCACGCCGCCAACCAGGGCATTTTGCTGGTTCAGGCTTATTTACTGACCAACGACCGGAAATATCTGCACCACGCGCTCGGCAATTTGGATTACCTGCTTGGCCGCAATGCAACCGGTTATTCCTACCTCACCGGTTTTGGCGATAAAACCCCAATGCATCCCCACCACCGGCCTTCCGTTGCCGACGGCATTCCCGAACCCGTTCCCGGCCTGCTTTCCGGCGGCCCCAACCCCAACCAGCAGGATAAATGCACCACCTACCCGAGCCGCATCCCCGACGAGTCTTTTACGGACGACGACTGTTCTTACGCCTCGAATGAAATTGCGATTAACTGGAATGCGCCGTTGGTGTATTTGGCGGTGGCGTTGGAAGCGCTTTTGGGGGAGTAGATGGCAATGTAAATGACCCTGCAAGGGTCAAATTTGAATAGCCCCCGATGCAATCGGGGGAAAAGTGGAAGCGGTGCGGTGAACCAACCCCGAATGGGGTTGAATATCAAATATGTGGTGACGTATTAACATTCAACCCCGTTCGGAGTTGGGCGTTACATTTCGTATATGACCTACCCCGATTGCATCGGGGGCTATTCACCTTCAACCACTTCGTGGTTATCCCCCGTTGAGTTGACGACATTGGGAGTAGAGGGCAGAGGACTACAAAGACAGACAAAACCTATACAACAATCCATGTTTTTCTTATCTTTGAGAAAACAGTCAGGATTCGACTTGCTCGAAGTGATTATTTCAACAAGATGCGCTCTGCTGGTTGTGATAAGTGCAACGTCAAACCATACCGGCAGAAAATGGAATCAACTCCGCTCACCAGCAAAAAAAAGCCGCCTGTAAAAAAAGCGCGCAGCAGCGGCTCTTTTCCAATTGTTGCTATTGGCGCATCGGCAGGAGGGCTGGAAGCGATAACGGAGTTGTTGAAAAACTTACCGCCTGATACGGGCATGGCCTTCATTTATGTACAACACCTCAGCCCCGACCACAAAAGCATGCTTACTTTGTTGCTTTCAAAATTAACCTTGATGAAAGTGCAGGAAGTGAAAAATAAAGTGCTCATAGCCCCCAATAATTTTTATGTCATCCCGCCAGACAAAGAAATGAATGTGGACAAAGGGCATATCAAACTAACACCCAGGCCTGAAAGTCCTAAATTTAATTTACCCATTGATATTTTATTTGCTTCACTCGCGGAAGCGCAAAAAGAAAATGTAATTGGGATCATTCTCAGTGGCAGTGCAAACGATGGGACACGTGGAATGAAATCCATCAAACAACAAGGTGGGGTAACTTTTGCACAGGATCATAGCGCAAAATTCAACAGTATGCCCAAGTCGGCTATCGCTGCCGGGGTCGTTGATTTTATTTTATCCCCAAAAGAAATTGCGCTTGAATTAGGCCGTCTCAGCAAACACCCCTTCGTAAAAATCAGCCAACTAAAGAATACAGGGGAAGATTTAATTGAAAATGACGATCCTGATTTAAAAGCAATTCTTGCCCTTTTGGTTAAAGCTACCGGCGTTGATTTTAGCGACTATAAAAAGGCGACTATAAAAAGGCGGATTCTTCGCAGGATGCTGCTTTACAAAATAAAAACCCTGAAAGAATATAGCGCATTATTAGAAAAAAAAAATGAAGAATCCGATATTCTTTACCAGGATTTGCTCATTAATGTAACCAGTTTTTTTAGAGATTCCGATACGCACAAGTATTTAAAAACTACGTTGTTGCCGGAATTACTCAAAAATAAAAAACCAGGCAAAACCTTACGGATATGGGTTCCCGCGTGTTCTACCGGAGAAGAAGCTTTTTCTATTGCCATGATGCTGCTTGAAATACAATATAGCAAAGCCTCCAGCATACCTGTTCAGATTTTTGCTACGGATCTCAGCGCAAAATCAATTCGAAAGGCTCGTATTGGGTTGTATTCAAAAGAAGCGCTTGAGTCGGTTTCACCCAGGCGGATTCAACGTTTCTTTACCAAGAGCGATGGCGGCTTCCGCATTGCCAAAGCCGTGCGCAATATCTGCGTGTTTGCTCCGCATAATATTTTACTCGATCCTCCATTTTCACGCCTTGATTTTATCAGTTGCCGCAACCTCTTTATTTACCTCGATACGCCGGCACAAAAAAGAGCCATTACCACTTTTCATTATGCTTTAAGGAATTACGGGTATTTAATGCTTGGAAAAGCAGAGACGATCAGCGCTGCAGGGCAACTTTTTACAGAGGCCAATAAAAAATTTAAGATTTATTTGCGTAAGCCCAATTCAAACCCCCACCCAATGCCTGCATTGTCGCCCCGTCCCCTTCATTCGGGGGCGCTGCCGGAAAACCCCCATCGCGACAAGGCGGGTAATTCCAGTATTTCCAAAGCCAACCCGCTTTTGGCCAATCGAAGTCTCGACAGCGCCATTGATGCGCTACTGGTTTCAGAATTTATGCCGGCCAGTGTCGTCATTAATTACCAGATGGAAATTCTACAGTTTCGGGGCTCAACTGATTTGTACCTGACTCATGCACCGGGTAGAGCCACGTTTAATGTTTTAAAGATGGCACGCCCTGAAATTGCTTTCCGGCTTCGCAATGCCATTTCGAAAGCCATGAAAACCCAAACCCGTGTGCGCAAGAGCGGGATTGAAATGAAACTGAACAAGGCGCTACGGATCGTAACCATAGAAGTGGCGCCGCTTAAAACATTATGGGATGAGCCGTTGATACTCGTCCTCTTTTCAGAACAGGATCAGGTAGAAATGTTTTCAGAACCACCTGGAAGCGGAAAAAATAACGCGCTCGCAAAAGACCGCAGGATAAAACAATTAGAAGAGGAACTCGCTGTTGCCCAGGCGGATGCGCTGGCATTTTCGCAGGAACAGGAAGCATACATCGAAGAATTGCAAAGTGCAAACGAAGAAGTGGTTTCGAGCAATGAAGAATTGCAAACGGTGAACGAAGAATTGGAAACTTCAAAAGAAGAAATTGAATCTACCAATGAAGAACTAATTACCACCAATCAGGAACTGCAAACCCGCAACGACCTCCTCAATGAATCTTACGAATATTCCGATGCCATTATTTCTACCCTCCACGAGCCAATGATTGTGCTGGATAAAGACCTTCGCGTAAAAACTGCGAGTAAATCATTTTACAAAAAATTTGACGTTCAAGAAGAAGAAACAGAAGGGATACTGCTGTATGATTTAGGCAATAAGCAGTGGGATATTCCCCATCTGCGTAAATTACTGGAGGATATTGTTCCAAAAAATTCCTACTTTCAGGATTTTGAAGTAAGACATACCTTCCCCGGCATTGGTGAAAAGTTTTTGATGCTCAATGCTAGCCGTATTGAACAGAAAAGCCATGGAGAATTGTTGATTCTGCTCTCAATCAATGATATTACTGAATCTGTAATTCAGCAGCATAAAGAAAAAGAGAGCTTGAATAAAGATATCGAGGAAAGCCGGTCGTACAATCTTAAATTAGAAAAAGCAGTAAAGGAAAGAACGAAGGAATTAAAAGAAACCAACCTAACCCTTGCGGAAAAAAATACCGAGCTTGAAAAAATGAACAGGGAGCTGGAGGCATTTGCTTATGTTTCAAGTCATGATTTACAGGAGCCGCTTCGAAAAATTCAAACGTTTGCAGGCATTATACTCGAAAAAGAAAACGATAACCTTTCAGATGAAGGAAAAAATTATTTCCGTATTTTGCGGGTTTCCGCTGCCCGGATGCAATCACTGATTCAGGATTTATTAGCCTTCTCCCGGGTGAGTACGGTGGAAAGAAAATTTGAAAATGTAGATTTCAATGAAATCTTAGAAGCGGTGAAAGCTGAGTTTAAAGAAAATATTGAAGAAAATCATGCAGTTATAGCCGTAAAGGTCACGTGCGAAGTTCATATCATTCCATTTTTGTTTCGCCAGGTTCTGCATAACCTTATTAATAATGCATTTAAATTTTCAAAGCCGGATATTCCGCCCCATATAACCATTACATGCAGCAAATTGAAGCCTGGCAAATTAACTAAGCTAAATTTGAATCCTGAAAAGGAATATTGTCACATCAGTTTCAGAGATAACGGGATAGGCTTTGAGAAAGAATTCAGTGAAAAAATATTCGAAGTATTCCAAAAACTTCACGGCAGAGACGAATATGCAGGAACCGGTATTGGGCTTGCCATTGTGAAAAAAATCATAGAAAACCACAATGGTGTGATTACCGCAACAAGCGAAATGAATAAGGGAACTATATTTGATATTTATATACCTACGAACTAATATGGAAAACGAACCGCTTCATATTTTTATAGCGGATGATGATGAAGCCGACCGGCTTCTTTTCAAAGAAGCTTTTAATGAATTGAAAATGAAAACGATTATCTATATGGTTAATGATGGAATGCAGCTCATGCAGAAACTTGCTAATGAAGATGTGCCCTTGCCCCAGCTTCTTTTTCTTGACCTTAATATGCCGCGCAAAAATGGTTTGGAGTGCTTAAAGGAAATAAAGAGCAGCAAAAGATTAAAAGACATATTCGTTGCCATCTATTCTACCTCCTCCTCCGAAAAAGATATTGAACTCACCTTCCTCAATGGCGCAAATATTTACATCAATAAACCAAACGATTTTAACGTACTCAAACAAATATTGGAAAAAGCCGTCATGGCAGCCCATCTGTACCAGGAACCGCCTTTCAATAAAGATAATTTTTTACTCCGGATGTAAGGAAAAGCGACGCCTCACCATCGAAAGTCTTGCTTGCGGGTAGTTGGAAGAAAAGCGAGGTAAACGCCCTTTTTTTAAAAAAATATTGGTCAAGGGTTGTGTTTGCCAAAATTTAAGGGTATGTTTGGTTTCTGAAAGATAAGTGTAATTTTTACACTTGAAAAGAAAAGCATGACTCATATTGAGCGGCCATGCTGAGGCAATTGAACCAAGAATCGCACCATTTCACAGCTAAGATGACCAGGATATTTTCAATCCTTTTACTGTTCCTGACAACAGCCGGCTTTTCTCAGGAAAACTCCGGCTTAAAACTTTGGTATAAACAACCATCGGGTGAAACCTGGGAAAATGCCCTGCCCATTGGCAATGGGAGACTGGGCGCCATGATTTACGGCAATGTAGAGACAGAAACGATTCAGCTCAACGAGCAAACAATACGGGAAGGTGGAATCAATCACAGTTCCAGGATATTGAATATGCCATTCCGGAGGCGATGCTGCGGGACAAAACCCATATCCGGGTGAAGTTTCAGGCATTGCCACAGAATACGGCCGGGGCGGTTTATTACATCCGATTGTTGAATCGCAAAGCGCAAGCGCAAAATCCCATCATCTTTGCCGATGTACCAGATATGGCGATGGTTCGGGTTGGCAAAACCTACTACATGAGCAGCACCACCATGCATCTGAGTCCGGGCGTGCCCATCATGAAATCAACCGACTTAGTCAACTGGAAATTAGTCAATTACGCCTACGATACCTTAGCGAATATAGATGCCCTGAACCTCACCAATGGCAAAAGCACTTATGGACGGGGTTCCTGGGCCAGTTGCATCCGCTATCACCAGGGAACTTATTATGTGAGCACTTTTGCCCAACCTACGGGCAAAACCCATATTTACAGCACCAAAAACATCGAAAAAGGCCCCTGGAAAGCCGTTTCTTTTGAGCCTTCTTACCACGATCATACCCTGTTTTTTGACGACGATGGCCGGGTTTACCTGATTTATGGCGTGGGTAAACTCAAATTGGTGGAACTCAATGCCGACCTCTCCGGGGTAAAACCGGGCGTCGCTGAACAGGTGATCATTGAAAATGCAAGCCTGCCCGCCGGCACAGATATTGCCCTTCATGCGGAAGGATCCCAGTTGTTTAAAGTGAATGGCAAATATTACCTTTTTAACATCACTTGGCCCCGTGGCGGAATGCGGACAGTGCTGATTCACCGGGCAGATAAAATCACCGGGCCTTATGAGGGTAAATTAGCATTGCAAGATTTGGGGGTAGCCCAGGGTGGCCTGATTGACACACCCGAAGGCGATTGGTATGCCTACCTTTTTCGGGATTTTGGCGGGGTGGGCCGTATCCCTTATTTGGTGCCGGTGAAGTGGGAAGACGGTTGGCCTGTGTTGGGTGTAGATGGCAAAGCGCCGGAAACCCTCAACCTGCCTGCCAGCAAGGGGTTGATCCCCGGCATCGTCGCCTCTGACGAATTTACCCGCAAAAAAAGAGACCCTGCGCTGCCCTTAGTTTGGCAATGGAACCACAATCCCGACCACCGATTTTGGTCGCTTAAAGAGAAAAAAGGCTACCTCCGCCTCAAAACTGGCCGGATTGACACTTCTTTTGTACAGGCCAGGAACACCCTCACCCAGCGCACCATCGGCCCGACTTGTTCGGCCACGACCGCAATAGAGGTTGCGAACCTGAAAGCCGGCGACTTTGCGGGCTTGAGTTTGTTGCAAAAAAACTACGGTCAGGTCGGCGTAAAAGCCAAGGAGCAGGGGAAATCTATCGTGATGGTCAGTGCGGGATCGGGGAAGGCGGTGGAGGTGGAACGTATTCCGCTTACCGGGAATCGGGTTTATTTTAAAATCGAATGCGATTTTACCGACCGCAAAGATATCGCGCACTTCTTTTACAGCCTCGATGGTCAATCCTGGACTGCCATTGGAGAAGCCCTGAAAATGCCTTACACCATCCCTCATTTTATGGGGTATCGCTTTGGGTTGTTTAATTACGCAACGCAAGCGGTGGGTGGATTTGCGGATTTTGATTATTTCCGTATTAATGAAAATGTTCGGTAGTATAAAAAAACACTTATGAAGTATACATTTTACCTCTTGTTATGCTGCCTTGGTTTCAAGGCAGGTCATGCACAATCAGCCAATTCAACCGTCACCAGCCCTGATAAAACGATTGTGGTAACCTGCAATATTCAGCAGGCGGTCTACAGCATTGCCTATAAAGGGGAAACCGTTTTGAAGGATTCCAAACTGGGTTTGATTCGGGAAGATGAAGATTTTTCAAAAAACCTGGAACTGCTAAAAGTTTCTAAACCAACCATCGTAAAAGATCGTTACACGATGCTCAATGCCAAAAAGCAGGAGATCACGTACACGGCAACCGAAAGGATTTGGAAAACCAAAACGGCTTCGGGCAAAAAAATGAACATCGTTTTCCGGGTCTCAAACGACGGGGTTGCTTTCCGCTATGTATTCCCCGAAAAATCCAGCGAACTTAAAAAAATCACCACCGAAGCGACCAGTTTTCATTTTAACGAGGGCACACGGGCCTGGTTGCAACCCAAAGCCGAAGCACAAACTGGTTTTGAGCATACCAATCCGGCTTATGAAGCACACTACATGATGGACATTGCCACTGGTACGCCGGCTCCTGGTAAAAATGGCTGGATTTATCCTGCTTTATTCAAATACAAGGACACCTGGTTGCTCATAACTGAGACGGCTTTGGGCAGAACTTATTGTGGAACGGCTCTGCAACAAAATTCTCCGGATAATGAATATAAAATAAACTTCCCTCAAGCGCCCGAAGTATTCACCAATGGGAAGCCCACTTTAAATCCTGAATCCACCCTGCCCTGGAAAACGCCCTGGAGAATCATTGTTGTAGGGGATTTAAAAACCATCACCGAGTCTACACTGGGGACAGACCTGGCTTTGCCTGCAAAAAAAATGGATACTTCTTTTATCAAACCCGGCAAATCATCCTGGAGCTGGATTTTGAAAAAAGATGATTCAACGGTTTATCACGTTCAGAAGCAATACATTGACTTTGCTTCGGACATGAAATGGCAGTATTGTTTGCTGGATGCCTACTGGGATAAATTGATTGGATACGATTCGGTGAGCATACTCGCGGATTATGCACGAAAAAAAAACGTGGGGCTGCTACTTTGGTACAATTCTGCCGGAAGCTGGAATACGGTAGTATTTACCCCAAAGGACAAATTGCTTACCCATGAAAGCCGCATGAAAGAATTCGCCCGTTTGCGGGCTATGGGGATCAAGGGATTGAAGGTAGATTTCTTCTCCGGAGACGGCCAATCCATGATCAACTATTATCAGGATATTCTGGAAGACGCTGCGGCCAATCAATTGTTGGTCAATTTTCATGGCGCTACGTTGCCCCGGGGGCTGCATCGAACTTACCCCAATCTAATGACTACAGAAGCAGTGCATGGTTTTGAAATGATCACGTTTAACCAGCGGGATGCCAATCAAGCGCCTGCTCACTCCGTCATGTGTGCTATGGTGCGCAATGCCTTTGATCCGATGGATTTCACCCCAATGAATTTGTACGAAATTCCACGGATCAAGCGGGTAACCACTGCCGCGTTTGAGTTGGCCACTTCGGTCACCTTTTTATCGGGTATTCAACATTACGCCGAAAGCCCGGAGGGGATTACGCATGTCCCCGAATTTGTAAAAGATTTTTTAAGGGAACTGCCCAATAACTGGGAAGATGTAAAATTCATCGCTGCTGACCCCGGTAAATTGTATGTAGTCGCCAGAAAATCCGGCAATAAATGGTATGTGGCGGGCATCAATGGCGAAAATACCAATAAAGAATTGACCCTGGATTTGGCTTTTTTGCAAAACAAAAAAGCGGAGCTTATCGCTTCAGGAAATGATCTGACGGGCGCCGAACCATCCTTTGATTTAAAGCACTTCACGTTATCCGCAACTGGAAAAATGAACATTACTTTAAAAGGGAACGATGGTTTTGTAGCCGTATTTGAATAAACCCCGAACACCAAATTCAGCTTGTTTCAACGACAAACAAACAAATAATTTAGTCATGAAAAAACTATTCTTCACATTCGCTGGCATCGCCATCTTCAGCATAAACACCTATGCTCAAAAAATCGAAAATCAAGCGCCCCAAGGTTTTGATGAAATGCGCACAGGTATTCCAACGGGAAAAATTGACACAATTAAATACAAATCAACAACTGTAGGAAATACCCGAAAAGCTTTGGTTTATACCCCTCCCGGGTTTTCTAAAAATAAAAAATATCCGGTATTTTACCTTTTACACGGCATTGGCGGCGATGAAAAAGAATGGTTGAAGGGCGCCAATCCCCAGGTTATTTTAGACAACTTGTATGCTGAAAAGAAAATTGAGCCGATGATTGTGGTCATGCCCAATGGAAGAGCGATGAAAGACGACCGCGCAATTGGGAACGTTTTTGACAAAGACAAAGTAGAAGCTTTTGCCACATTTGAACAGGACTTACTTCGCGACCTGATTCCTTTTATTGAGAAAAAATACCCGACACTGACCGATCGGGAAAACCGCGCCATCGCCGGCCTCTCTATGGGAGGCGGGCAGTCCCTGAATTTTGGGCTGGGCAATTTGGATAAATTTGCCTGGGTGGGCGGATTTTCATCTGCTCCGAATACCAAAACACCCCAAGAGCTGGTTCCCAACCCCGAAGCCGCCAAAAAACAACTGAAATTACTGTGGATTTCATGCGGCGACAACGATGGCTTGATTGCTTTCAGCAAACGCACGCACGACTACCTTTACCAAAACGACGTACCCCATATTTATTACATCGAGCCAGGCGGCCACGATTTCAAAGTATGGAAAAGCGGGTTGTACATGTTTTCCCAATTCCTTTTTAAGCCCGTTGATGTTGCAGCTTTCCCAAAATATACCATCCTGGGTTCGCCGGCTGCTACCAATGTGCGCAATGCAAAATACCCACAGATTTTACCGGACAATCGCGTCCTGTTTCGGATAAAAGCCCCTGAAGCCCAAAAAATGCAAATTGATTTGGGTAAAAAATACGACATGGTTAAGGATACCGGGGGGTATTGGGTGGTCACGACCGAACCCATTAGCCGGGGTTTTCATTACTATTCTTTGTTGATTGACGGGGTAGCCGTTGCCGATCCGGGCAGCGAAACCTTTTATGGTATGGGGCGCATGGCAAGCGGCATTGAAATTCCGTACCAGGGCGGGGATTACTACGCGCTGAAAGACGTGCCTCATGGCGACATCAGAATCAAACGCTACCTTTCCAAAACCACCAACACCTGGCGGGAAATGTACATCTACACCCCGCCGGGTTACGACAATTCCACCGAAAAATACCCGGTACTTTACCTTTTGCACGGTGGCGGAGAAGACCAGAGAGGCTGGGCCACGCAGGGCAAAACGGACCTCATCCTCGACAACCTGATTGCGGAAAATAAGGCAAAGCCTATGCTTATTGTGATGCTCGACGGCAATATGGGGAATTCCAGGGGCATCGCCGGATTCAATGAAAATGTATTGCGGGCGTTTGAAAATGAGTTAAAACAAGCGGCGATTCCTTTTGTAGAAAGTAATTATCGGGTTGAAACCGATGCAAAAAACCGGGCGCTGGCCGGGCTATCCATGGGGGGATTACAAACCTTGTACGCAGGCATTAAAAATACCGACCAGTTCGCTTACCTCGGGGTGTTCAGTTCCGGCTGGTTTGCCAACAACCCCGACCTTTCCAATCCGCAATATGAGTTTATGAAAAACAATGCCACCGCCATCAACAACAACCTGAAACAGTTATGGATTTCGATGGGCGGCAAGGAAGACATTGCCCACAAAAACTGCGAAGTCATGATGGCCAAATTCGACGAACTGGGCGTAAAATACACCTACAGCGAATATGCCGGCGGCCATACCTGGCCCGTGTGGCGGCATGATTTGTTTGAGTTCGCACAATTGTTGTTTAAATGATGGTTACAGGAAATAAGTTTTTACCACATAGACCACATAGGGGTTTTCACATAGTCCACATAGCACGGGGGAAGCCGCCTATGTGGACTATGTGAAAATAACTATGTGGTCTATGTGGTAAATAAATACTAAAAAACGAGCCGAGGATTCCCCATCTTTGCACCGGCTAACAAGCTCATTCGGGGTGCTTGAAGTATGTAAATGCTTCAGGCTGAGATGATACCCTTTGCTCCATTCAATACAGGAGCAGGAACCTGTCCGGGTAATTCCGGAAAGGGAAATGAGAATAGCGCTGCCCAACCCCGGGCGTGGCGTATCGTTTCATTTTTTTTAATTTTTTATTATGTTTAAATGGATTGTTGCAATGGCAGCCCTGTGTGTGCTGTCGGTTGCAGACCTAAGTGCGCAGAGCGTACTGACGGGGCGTATTGCCGATGAGGCAACAGGATTGGCACTGTCGGGTGCCAATATTGCGGTCAGCAATACCCGGCTGGGCGCTTCATCGGATGTCGCCGGGAACTTCAGAATCGTAGGGCTAAGCGCTGGAACGTACCTGTTGGAGGCCAGCTTTATTGGCTACAAAAGCAAACAGGTGGCCGTGATCGTACCAGCCGATTTGAAACCACAGGTAGTAGAAATCCTTTTGGAACCCGATGCTTTTCACATCGAAGCGCTGGAAATTCGCGCACTCAGGGCGGGGACAAAAACACCGGTGACGTACACCAACCTGAGCAGAGCCGACCTCGAAAAAAACAACCTCGGTCAGGATGTGCCTTACCTGTTGCAGTGGACGCCTTCGGCCGTTGTGACCTCTGACGCCGGTACGGGGATTGGCTATACGGGCATTCGGATTCGGGGTTCCGATCCTTCCCGTATCAATGTTACCATCAATGGCATTCCCCTCAATGACGCAGAATCGCAACAGGTTTATTGGGTAGATTTGCCCGACTTTGCGAGTTCGGTGAGCGAATTGCAAATTCAACGGGGTGTGGGAACCTCCAGCAACGGAGCCGGCGCTTTTGGGGCAACCATCAACCTCAGCACGTCAAAAGTGGAAACAACACCTTACGCGGAAATCAATGCCACCGCCGGCAGCTTCAATACCCGGAAAGGCAGCGTGCGCTTTGGTTCGGGGCTGCTTCAGGACAAGTTTTCCATCGAAGGGCGTTATTCGCGCATCGCATCCGACGGTTTTATTGACCGGGCCAGTGCAGCTTTAGAGTCCTATTTCCTTTCCGGCGCGTGGCTGGGCGCCAACAGTGTGACGAAGCTGAACGTTTTTTCAGGCCATGAAGTCACCTATCAGGCCTGGGATGGCGTGCCTGCCGACTTTATTGACGATCCGGACTTGCGCACCTACAATTCCGGCGGTACAGAAAAAGAAGGAGAACCCTATGAGAATCAGGTGGATAACTACCGGCAAACCCATACGCAGTTGTTGCACGACCACCAACTCTCGCCCAATTGGAAGCTGGCACTGGCGCTGCATTATACCAAAGGTGCGGGCTATTACGAGCAGTACAAAGCCGGGCAATCTTTTGAAAATTATGGCCTTAGCCCGCTGACGATTGGCGGGGATACCGTTGCGACGACCGACCTGGTTCGGCAGCGCTGGTTGGATAACGATTTTTACGGAACGACTTATACCCTGAATTACCAGGACAACAGCGGCCAATTGAATGCCACTTTGGGCGGCGGTTTCCACATCCACGAAGGCCGGCATTTTGGGGAGGTCATCTGGGCGCGGTTTGCTTCAGATTCGGAGACCGGCTATCGGTACTACGACAATGATGCGCGGAAAACGGATGTCAATGTGTTTGGAAAGGTCGAAAAAACGTGGCGTGGCGGCTGGAATACCTGGTTGGACTTGCAGGTGCGGCGGGTTGGCTATGCCTTTTTGGGCATTGACAATCAATTGCAAAACGTGGATTTGAAAGACGAATTGGTCTTTTTTAATCCCAAAGCCGGGCTGCTTTATCAGGCAGGATTGAACCAGCAATACTATGCTTCTTTCGGCGTCTCGCACCGGGAGCCTAACCGCAGCGATTACACCGAAAACCCGATCAGGCAGCGTCCGAAACGGGAGCGCTTGCTAAATACCGAAATTGGCTGGCGGGCTTCCTGGCGAAAATCTGCGCTGAATGTGAATTTTTACCACATGCACTACGACGATCAATTGGCACTGAACGGAGAAATCAACGATGCTTCCGAATACCGGAGGATCAATATTGAAAAAAGTTACCGCGCCGGGCTTGAAATCTCAGGAGGCATAAACCCGTTCAACTGGCTGAATATCAATGGAAATTTGGCTTTAAGCCAAAATAAAATCAAGCGGTTTACCGAATACGTTGATGCGTATGACGCCGATTTTAACTGGTTGGAACAACGACCTGTTTTGCACGAAAATACGGATCTCGCTTTTTCACCCGGCATAATAGCGGGGGTCGAATTGGCCTTTTTTCCTGTAAAAATAGAAAAGCAGCAGTTGGAAGTGGCGTTGTTGAACAAATACGTCGGGAAACAATATTTGGACAATACGCCGGATGAAGGCAATGTCCTGGACCCTTATTTTTTCAGCGATTTGCGCCTGCGGTATTCGCTCGCTCCGTCTTTTGCTAAAGGGGTAACCTTGACCCTGCTGGTTCCAAACGTCTGGAATGCTTTGTATGAAACGAATGGGTGGTCTTACCGCTACCTGGTTGAACAGACCGCCATTGTTGACCGGGGGTATTACCCGCAGGCCGGGCGGCATGTAATGCTTGGAGCGAGCGTGACGTTTTGATGGGTTTTACGAATTACGAATATTCAATCAGGCGCAACGCGCCGATTCCCCGCGTAGTGGTCGTTGTGCCGTTGTGTGAGACAAAAATTCGCCGTGTGCACAGCTAAAATTTCACACAACGGCACAACGGCGCAATGTTTTTCCCGCATATATGTGCTATGGGAGCCGCAGGATGAGCGGTATTAAGCCAATCGTATTTCCACATTGCCTTCCCGGCTTCCTGTTTTTTTTAAAAAATCACATTCAAAACTTGCAAAAATAAACCAATCGGTTTATTTTTGCACTGTCCTTTAGCAATCAAGTAAAAAGACAAGGAATTTTTGCAGGCCTTATTGCAGTGCATTAACCCCTAATTTGCATTTTGAATAATCCAACAAAAATAAATTTTGAGCTTATCGCTCGTGACCATGACAAAAGCAGAAAAGACTAAACAGTTTATTCTCGAAAAAGCAGCGGTGCTTTTTAACCAAAACGGCTATGCAGGCACTTCGATGGACGACATCATGAAAGCAACGAATTTATCGAAAGGGGCTTTGTATGGTAATTTTCGCAGCAAGGACGAAATCGCTGTTGCGGCTTTTGAGCGGGCGGTAGCAATCGTCTCCGCTGAAGTTCGCGAACGGACCAAAGTCATCGAACATGCTTTAGACAAGCTCAAAGCCGTCGTCTATTTTTATAAGGAGCGCATCCTCAACCCGCCGGTAGAAGGCGGTTGTCCCATTCAAAATACTTCGGTAGAGGCCGATGATGCGCATCCCGAACTTCGGGAGAAAGCCCGGGAAGCAATGACTATATGGACGGATCGGATTGCGATCACCTTGCAAAAAGGCATCGAAAAAGGGGAAGTGCGACCGGATGTAGACAAGGCCGCCTTTGCCATCCGGTTCATCGGAACGCTGGAAGGGGGGATCATGATGGCCCGGCTTTACAAAGACGTGCGCTATTTTGACGTCATGTCCCGGCAGTTGATTGAAATGATAGATGCGATCAAAGAAGGATAAAATCACCAAGCGATGAAAATGAATAAAAGAGTCGAATATTTACCCGCCTTGCCGGAAGGCAGTGCCGAAGCAGAGCGCCCACAGCAAACTTCGGCATTATTGGAGTTGGTGCGGGTAGGGTTTGGAACGGCGGGGCGTTTGTTTCCGCTCACTGCGGCGCGGATTGCTTACCAGCTCTTTTCCACGCCAAGGGTTCGGGCTAAACACAGCATTTCGGACGACTTGCTGGAAAGTGCGCGCTTATTTGAATTTTTGTATGGCCGTCAGGTACTCAAGGGTTACGAATGGGGCAAAGGTGAGCAGGTTGTTTTGCTGGTACACGGCTGGGAGTCGCGGGGGACAGCACTTCGCAGTTTTGTACCCTCTTTGGTGGAAAAAGGATATCGTGTTGTGGCTTTTGACGGGCCTGCCCACGGCAATTCGGACGGAAAACGCACCAACATCGTGCATTTTGCAGGCGCGGTCAGGGCCATTATCCGGCAGATCGGTGGCGTACACAGTATTATTACGCACTCTTTTGGCGGCGCTTCCACGGTTTATGCCCTTAGCAATGCCAATCCTGCCATCGAAGTTGAAAAATTGGTTTTGATCGGCGTACCCAACCGGATGACACGGGTATTGAATGAAGCGGCGGCAACCATGAAATTGCCAACCCGGGTTAAAAAACGATTTTGGTCTTTGCTGGAAAAAAAACTTGGAACGTCTTTGGATCAGGCTGATCTGAGTAAAGCAGCAGGTAGAGTCAACGTCAAAGACCTGCTTATCATTCACGATCGCTTCGATCCGGTTGTTGCTTTTCATTCCGCAGAAGAGATCCACGAAGCCTGGGAAAATTCCACCTTGTTGATTTCGGAAGGCTACGGGCACTACCGCCTGATGAAAAACCCCGATCTCATTCGTCGAGTCACTGAATTTATAGACGTTTATGTGACAGTTCCGGTACGATAATGACGGATACCGGATGCTTTTGCTTGCATGTTTGAAAATTTGTCTAATTTTGGTCGCAATGAACCAATCACTACAAACAAATAAGCAAAAAGCATGAGATCAGCTTTACTCCTGTTTTTTTTACTCACTATGGGAACACTGGCCATGGCGCAGCCCGTGAACGACAACTGTACCGGTTTGATAAACCTGGGTGTTGTTCCGACTTGTACGCCTGCCATTTACACCAATGTGAACGCGACGGCCTCTAATATTGGCTTTGGCAATAATCCTTCCTGCTTTAACGGAGGAACAACGCAGCGCGATGTCTGGTTTTCTTTTACGACCACGGCTGACCTGACGGACATTACCATTACCTTGATTGGGGTATTGAATGGCCCCAACGCGGACGCCATTCTCAATCCCCAGATCGCTTTGTATCGCGGCGATTGCGAATTGGATGGCCTTGCTGAGTTGACCTGTATTTCGGCTCCGACAGGCGCCACGCAGATTCAATTGGATATTTTGGGCCTGACGCCCGGTATTCCCTACTTCATCCGGGTTAACGACTATTCTGCTTCCGCATCTCCGAATTCAGGTGATTTTACCCTGTGTGTAGAAGAGTACGTGCCGGCCATCAACATCGGCTCCTCACCGGGAACGACTGCCTGCTTCGGCACCCTATACGATTCGGGCGGCCCTGATGATGATTATCAAAACAATGAAGACGCCACGTTTGTCATTTGTCCGAACGATGCTAATGCATGTATAGAGTTGATGGTAGAAAATTTTGATTTGGAACCGAATTTTGACTTCATCAATGTGTTTGCCGGCAACGACATCAACGCACCTTTAATTACCAGAATAAACGGGACAGACAATGGCGAAGAGTTCCTCATTCAGGCCACGAGTCAATGTGTGACGGTTCAGTTTACTTCGGATGGAAGCGGCTTAGGTGAAGGTTTTGCCCTGACCTGGCAATGTAGTCCGATTGCGTGTTCTGGCAACAGCATTGACAACCCGGCGGTCATCAACAATATACCTTTCACCCAAAACGGCGCCTCTACCTGCAACGGTGCAGCTACTTTTGGAGAAACACCCTGCAACAACGCGCCTTTTATTAATGGGCCGCAGTATGTATATGTTTATAATTCGCCCGGTGAAGTATGTGGCAACATTGTCATTTCCGGGGCAGGCGCCGGAACAGGCGTTATCGTATTGAATGGCCCTCCCGATGATCCGAATACCTTGTGCATTGCGCAAAGCAACACCGGAAATATCAGCAATGCCAATTTTGATACTCCGGGAACTTATTATATCGTGGTTTCAAACCCGACGGGCTGTACGGATTTTAACATCAATATTCAACCGGCAGATTGTCTTTTGTTGCCTTCTTTAGCAAACGCCTTGTGCAATCCGCTTAACGGCTGTGTGGAAGAAGGCGTGCCTTCGCTCTTTATGTTTGAAAACGGGTTTGAGGACATCCCTGTCGTGGTGGGTACGAACAGCGGATGCTGGTTGGGCACAGGTTTTGAACCTGATTTCTACTGGTTCACCATAGAAGCGCAGGCCGATGGCCCGTTGGGCTTTATTTTTGAAAGCCCCGACCCTTCCGATATTGATTTTAATGTCTGGGGGCCGTTTACGCCGGAGCAGGTTTGTGAAAACCCTGCTCAGGTCATCAACTTTATCTCAAACAACCAACCCATTCGTTCCTCTTATACAGGGGGTACTTTATCTACCGGTTTGGCAGATATCCACCCTGCAACGGGTATAGAGGTTACTGACGATTTCGACTGCGGCAGTCCGGCTACTCCGAATGCCGGGGGCGACCGTTTTGTGCGAACGATTCCGGCCACGCAAGGGGAAATTTATATCGTATTGCTCAACGATTTTGGGGAAGGCATTGAGACAGCGGGCATGCAAATTGACTGGTCGCCCTCTTCCGGCGCGGTATTGTTCCCGCCCACCCCGGAGGTTGTTGCAGGCGATACGGCTGTGTGTGCGGGTGAAACCGTTCAGATAGAAATTTTGAGTACGGTTAACTCCATCCAGTGGGTTGGTTCATCCGCAGCATCACTTTCCTGTGATGATTGCTTTACGCCAATTGCTGCCCCTGAAGAAACAACAACGTATCAGGCGCTGATTCAAGCGGTCTGCTACACGGATACCGTAAAAGTCACGGTTCAGGTTTTTGACGTAGACGCAGGCCCGGACCTCACGGTTTGCCGGGGAGAAGCAATCACCTTGCAGGCTGGCGAATTTTACAACAATGCCGTCTACAACTGGACAGTTCCTGCGGGGCTGCAATTCAGTTGCACCGATTGCCCCAACCCGGTCGTCACGGCAATTCAGTCCGGTGTTTATCAACTGACAATCAGTTTGGATGCAGCCGGTTGCGATTTACAAGATGTGATGACCCTGACGGTGCTGGATGCCGAAGCGGCGCAGTACACCATCAGTGAAAACATGCAGATTTGTGAAGGGGAAACCGTAAACCTTGGCGGGGCAACGGTATCGGGTGTAACTTATAGTTGGACTTCATTGCCAACAGGCTTTGTATCGGGCGATGCAAACCCTGCAGTAACGCCATCTCAAACGACAACCTATTATTTAAATGCGCTAAACGCCACCTGCCCTGTTCCTTCTATGGACAGTGTTTTGGTGGAGGTTTTTGCGAATCCGATTATTTCGATTGCTCCCGATACAGCAGTTTGTCAAAGTTCCTCCATTGTGCTGGGGAATACAACACCTGAGCCGGGCGTGACTTACCTTTGGACGGGGCCTTCTGTCATTGAAAACCCTGCCGATCCGAATACCAGCGCAGCTCCGGAGGCTCCGGGAACGTATACGCTAACCGCTACCCGCGGCGGTTGTTCTGCGACCGAATCATTGGACGTGACCATCACAGCAATCGCCATCAGTATTCAGCAAACCGAAGACTTCCGGATTTGTAAGGGCGAATCGGTAACGTTGAGTGTAAACATTACCCCCGCAAATGCGCAGGCGGTCTGGACGCCGAATAACGGCAGTTTGAACACCAATATTGGCAATACGGTTATTGCAACGCCGGAGACTTTTACGCGCTATATCGCCCGGGTCAGTGTTCCGGGCTGCTTCAAGTCGGATACCATCCGCATTGTTGTAGACTCTTTGCCTTCCAACCTTGCCATTATGCCGTCCGATACGACAATTTGCCAGGGGAGCCCCGTGGTGTTAAAAACGCCGACCTACGAGCCGGCTGATTTTATGGGCATTTCTTTTCAATGGACGCCGAATGCTTTTTCAGAAAGTTCAGATACGCTCCTGAATTTTGTCGTGACGCCGGATACGACCATTCAATACGCCAGAATTACGAGGAACGGGGTTTGTGTGGATACCAGCTTCGCGAATATTCAGGTTGACGAAATTCCGATTGCGACGGTCACTCCCACGGACACGACCATTTGTACAGGCCAGGCGGTGCGGTTAACGGCTGCATTTAATATAGAGGTGGATGAAATAAGCTGGGAGCCTACCGAAGGCTTGAGTTGTACGGATTGTTTGAACCCAGTGGCGATAACTTTTGCAACGCAGACTTATACGGTGACCGGTAAAAACGGGGATTGTCCCGGCAGCGCCTCTGCACGGATTGAGGTGCTGGATTTACCTGCCATCAACCTGAATTCGCAACGGATTATTTGTGAAGGTGATAACATACAACTGGCTTTTGCTCCCGATCCAGGGGCCACCTATTCCTGGACTTCTTCCAACGACCCGGAATTTGTTGCTACCTCCAATCCCACACCAGTAGTTTCACCTGCTAATAATGCTACGTATAGTGTGGTTGCTCAAAATGACAGGTGCAGCAATAGTGCCGAGATTTCGATTGAAGTGGTACAGGATGTAACCCTGCAGGTTAATGCGTCTTCCAATCTGGTTTGCGCAGGCGTCCCTGTTACCCTCACTGCCACGGTCTCCCAGAGTAGTACCGGAGAAACCTTTGAGTGGACAACAGCCAATGGCAACAGTTTCACCGGCGCTTCTGCGAGTTTTATTCCGGGACAAACAGATACTTATTTTCTGGAATACACCAGCGGAAATAACTGTCAAACCCTGCGGGATACGCTGGTTGTGACGGTTTTGCCGAATATTTCTGTAAATATTGCCATTGCGGATACTTTGGTGAATAATCTGGAATTGCCGCTTGGGCAGGAGGTTAATCTCGAAGCGATCATTGTAAATCAATCCTCGAGTACTCCGACCATTACCTGGAGCGGGGGGACTTATATTTCGACTAACGGCGCGCAGGCGGTTGTGCAGCCGATTGAAAATGGTACCCTTTACATTGTGGAAGTGACAACGCCGGAAGGGTGTTTGGACCGGGATACCATCTTGTTCAATATCGTACCTCCGGTTATTGAAGTGCCCAAAGCCTTTACACCCAATGGAGATGAAACGAATGATGTGTTCAGACTTTTGCATTCCGGATTGATCAAAGAAATTTTGGAGTTCAAAATCTACAACCGTTGGGGGCAGGTCGTTTACGAAGCCACCAACAACGAAGGCTGGGACGGCACTCAAAAAGGCAAACCTGCACCATCTGACGTGTACATCTACCGCATTGTCGTCAAGACTTTTGACGATGTGGAGCATGAAGAAAAAGGAGATGTTACGTTATTGAGGTAAGTTGTTTGTTGTTTGTTGATGGTTGTTCGTTGTAGGTTGTTCGTTGAGCGGAGTCGAAACGAACAACCATCAACGAACAACCCCTCAGAACATTTGCCAACCAAATTCACCGTATTTTGTTTTCCTGTCGGAATAGCGCTACTTTTGCGCCCAACCTAAACAGCGCTTGAAATGGCCACAGTGCGATTTACATTTGAAGATACCAGTATTCCTCCGATTACCGTAGAGCAAGTTGAGGCGGGATACTCCATTTTGGAAATTACAGAGGATCACGACATTCATCTCAATCATAATTGCGGCGGCGTTTGCGCCTGCAGCACCTGTCATGTTTATATCCACAAAGGAGAAGACCTGCTGGAAGAAATATCTGAAAAAGAAGAAGACTTCATAGATCGTGCCATCAATCCTCGCTTAGAGTCTCGCTTGGGATGCCAGTGCGTAATCCTGGAAGAGGATGCCTACATTGAGGTAGAGATTCCGGATCAATCCCGCATCATTGGGCACGAACATTGATTTTTAATTCATTTCAATTCACTAAATCCAACACGCAATGGCGTTTGAAGCAATTGACAACCTGCCGATAGACTGGAAAGACCACGAGGATATAGCCATGAAATTGTACGAACGATTCGGAGATGATTTTGGCGAAAGCCAGATTTACCGGATCCGGTTTACAGAACTCATCGAATGGGTCATGGAAATTTCCAATTTTGAGGGGAAAAGAGAAGCCTGCAATGAGGGGCATCTCGAACAAATTCAAGCCAAGTGGGTATACGAATGGCGCGATAACCAGGACTAACAATGGGTTTCTACTACTTCGCACGGCACAGCTTATGAACCAGTTAGAAAAATTTCGGGACATCCGTACTTTCATTTTCGACGTAGATGGCGTACTCACCAACAATGAAGTGCTGGTCACAGAAGACGGGCAGTTGTTGCGCACCATGAACGTTCGGGACGGTTACGCCATCAAACATGCCATTGAATCGGGCTACCGGATCTGTATCATCACGGGCGGGCGCTCGGAGGGGGTACGTAAACGGTTGGAAATGTTGGGTGTACAGGATATTTACGTGAATCGGCAGGAAAAACTCAATGCTTACGAAGAATACATTCAGGCTTACGAATTAGATGAAGGGGAAATCTTGTACATGGGCGACGATTTACCGGATTATCCGGTGATGCGGCGGGTAGGGCTCCCGGTTTGTCCCAACGATGCCGCCCATGAATTGCTCGAAATAGCCCAGTATGTTTCTCCGCTTGCCGGGGGAATGGGTTGTGCGCGGGATGTCATTCAAAAAGTAATGCTCCTGCACGGTACGTGGCGGGAATAAGGGAGCAGGTGTTTTGCGAATAATTGCATGAATCCAATCTTAAATATAATCCGCTTACCAAATCTCGTGGTCGTTGTTTTAATGCAATGGCTGCTCTATCAGCATTTTATCGCAAAAACTCTTGCGGCGCACAAACTCGTGCCTGCGCTGGGTCATAATATGGCTGTCCTTTTCATCGCCGTTACCGCGCTTATCACGGCAGGAGGCTACGCCATCAACGATTTATTGGACATCAAAGCAGACGAGATTAACCGGCCAAACCGCGTCATTGCCGGGCGCACACTCTCCATTCCTGTAGTCAAGTGGCTCTATTTTCTTTTTGTAGCTTCGGGCTACGTACTTGCGCTTTACATCTCCATGCGGTTGGGTAAACCGGGCCTGATCATTTATTATTTGATTTTTGTGGCCGGGTTGTATACCTATTCCAGCACCCTGAAAAGGGAGCCCTTTATTGGCAATCTTTGGATAGCAGCTTATTGTGCAGGTGCAATTGGGATGCTTTGGTTTGCAGAGCGCCATGTCTATTTTGAATTAGTGAAAACAGCGCCGCAGATTGCGCTCGCGCTTCGATCCATTCTGTTGTTTTTTATGGCTTTTGCTTTTTTATCCACCTTGCTTCGCGAGATTGTTAAAGACATGCAGGACGAACCCGGCGACCGGTTGTGTGGCTACCGAACGACTCCGGTAGTTTGGGGCATGGCTTTTGCCCGGCGAGCGGCATTTGCTACGGCAATTTTGCTGGCAGTTCTGATCGGAATTGCAGCTTTTGGCCTTAAAACTTACTGGGTCAATGATCTGGCGCCGGTTTGGTTGGGCTTTGTTCTGCTGGAGCTGCTTGTTGTTTATGTTTTATTGGTAAAAGCGGCTACATCTGCTGCTTTTCGCCGGGTTAGTCTGCTCCTCAAAGCAATGATGTTGAGCGGAATTCTATGGCTTTTGTTTTTACAGATTTGATTGTTTTATGCTGTTTACTGAAAAAAAAATCATCTTAGCTTCGAAGTCTCCGCGCCGCAGTCAATTGCTGGCCAATGCCGGCATTCCTTTTGAAGTTAAAGTGGAAGAAGTGGAAGAAACTTATCCGCCGGATATGCCGGTAGAGGAAGTGGCGCCCTATTTAGCGCACAAAAAAGCAACCGCCTCCGTACATTTCCTGGAGCCTGGCAGTATTATCCTCGCTTCCGACAGCGTAGTTATTCTGGATGATGTGATCTACGGTAAACCGGAGGGTTACGAAGGCGCTTTTCAAATGCTGCGAACCCTGTCTGGTCGTGTTCACCGCGTTATTACCGGGGTTTGTCTGCTTTCGGAGGAAAAAGTGCGCGTTTTTTCGGAAACGGCTTATGTACATGTTGATCCGCTCAGCGACGAGGAAATAGACTATTATATCCGTCATTACGAACCTTACGATAAGGCTGGCGCTTATGCCATCCAGGAATGGGTTGGCCTGTGCAAAATTTCTCGCATCGAAGGGACTTATTCTAATATTATGGGCCTGCCGATGAATGCAGTGTGCCGGGAGTTGGAGGCTTTTTAGCTTGCAATAAGCTGTGGTATCGTATCTGTTTTACCCCCTCAGTTTTTGCACGAATTCCTCGGTCACTTCTGCTAAGCGGGCGATGCGGGCATTTGAAAATTCAGGAAATTCATCGAGCAATGCCAGCACGACTTTGCGTGCTTTCTTTTCTTCGCCTACTTCGATGCCTTTCTCGATGCCTTTCTCGATGCCCTGCTCAATGCCTTTCTCGATGCCCTGCTCAATGCCTTTCTCGATGCCCAATTCGATACCTTGCTCAAAACCTTCTTTGAGGCCTTTTTTAATTAGCATGTCATAAGTAGTCATGGCCAAATTTTTTACAGGAGGTGGCGTTTTTTCAACTAAATCCTCCCAGTCTTGATCATTAAAATCAGTCGTGCACAGTATATAAACGAGGAGCATCCGAATATAGTTTATTTCAGGATACCCTTCTTCTGTACCTTCTAAACGATAAAAAAGTAATCGAATATGATCTCGAAGGTATTCTTTTTCTCCCTGATGTTTGAAAGATAAAAACACATTAATCAAAAAACGAGCCTTTAACTGTAAGATTTCTTCGTCGCTAAATCCTGACAAATCTGTAAGCAAATAGTCAAATGCAGGCAAATAAGGTCGTAGTGATTCGTCCCAATCATCAAAACTGCCGCTGAAATGCCGAATTTCCCATTTCGTTTTACCATGATATACAATGATGGGAACGATTAGTGGCAACGGCTTCCTTTCCTGAATTGCGCGTTCCCACGTTTCAAGCATGTACCGCATCAACTGTAAATGGGGATGAGACTGTGGCTTGCTCTTGTGTTCAAACAGAAAAGTGAGATAAGCTGCCCCTTTTTCTTTCAATGGACAGCGGTAAATGATATCTGAAATATGTGACTGAAGTCTTTGACTTACAAACGATCCTTCCACCCTTTCAATGGCATCAAGCTGGAGTTTGTCTGCCAGGTCTATTGGCAAAAAATTCCGTAGATAATCTAACGCAACTTCTGGAATACCAAAGCTTTGTCTGAAGAAATGGTCGTGGGGATGCCGGGGTTTTTCCATGTTGGGTTGGATTTATTTCCGGCAATATTAATAAAGAAGTTTTAAATTTTAAAAATAAATTACAAAAAGTTTAAAATAATTAACCGGCTAATCGCTGCCCAAACGATACAAAAAACAACAACGACTCTGGGTTTCGCATAGAATCGCGATTGGCAGCTTTTTCGATTGCAATCCCCATCAATATCTTTTTCACCGGCGCTTCCATTTTTTTTCCACTAATGGTATAAGGAATTTCCTCCACCAGAATAATTTCATCCGGCACGTGGCGTGGTGAATAGGCATTGCGCAAAGCGTCGTTGATTTTCTTTTTTAGGGCGTCCGTTAGAGCAATCCCTTCCTCCAGGATGACAAAAAGCGGCATGTAATGCCTGCCGCCGCTGAGTTCTAAGTTAACCACAAGGCTGTCATGCACTTCGCTGACCTGGTTGACAGCACTGTAAATTTCGCTGGTGCCGATGCGCACGCCGTGGCGGTTGAGCGTAGCATCGGAGCGGCCATAAATGATCAAGGTGCCCCGATCCGTAATTTTCACCCAGTCGCCGTGCCGCCAAATGCCGGGGTACATTTCGAAGTAGCTGTCTACATATTTTTGCCGTCCGGGGTCGTTCCAGAAATAAATCGGCATACAAGGCATAGGCCGGGTAACCACCATTTCGCCGACGGCTTCCAGCAAGGGATTTCCGGCTTCGTCCCACGCTTCTATGCTGGCGCCTAAGGCTCTGCACTGGATTTCGCCGGCCCAAACCGGTAGGGTAGGGCAGCCCCCTACAAACGCGGTACACACGTCGGTGCCGCCGCTCATCGAACACAACCAAAGGTCGGATTTAAGGTGTTGATACACCCAGTCGAACGCTTCAGGCGGCAGGGGCGACCCCGTGGAACCAATGGAACGCAACGCGCTCAGGTTAAACTGCTTGCCTGGCTCGAGTTGCTGTTTCATGCACGAAACCAAAAACGGCGCGCTGGTACCAAAATGATGAATGGGCGCCTGCTCAGCCAATTTCCAGAGCGCATTCAGATCGGGATAAGCCGGGCTGCCATCGTACAAAACCATCGTAGCGCCCGCCAACAAAGAGGCTTGCACGAAATTCCACATCATCCAGCCGGTGGTGGAAAACCAGAAGAAGTTTTCACCCGGGCGGACGTCGTTGTGGAACGTCAGGTACTTATAGTGCTCTAATAACATGCCGCCGTGCCCGTGCGTGATGGCTTTGGGTAAACCGGTGGTGCCGGAAGAATACAAAACCCAGATGGGGTGGTCAAACGGTACGGCCTCAAATTCGATGCCGATGATCAGTTCTGCCGTCGCTTCTTCCCACAAAACGGCATTCGGCAAGACTGATGCTTCCGTCTGGCTGTTGAGATAAGGGATCAGGACTACTTTTTTTAACGAAGGGAGTTGCGTGCATAACTCCTTCACCGCCTCAGTTTTATCGTGCGGTTTGCCATTGTAGGAATAGCCGTCTATGGCAAAAAGTAGTTTAGGCTCAATTTGCAGAAAGCGATCCACCACGCTGCTCACCCCAAAATCCGGCGAACAACTCGACCACACCGCGCCGATGGAACAAGTGGCCAAAAAAGCCACCGTCGCTTCCGGAATATTGGGCAAAAAAGCCACAACCCGGTCGCCTTTGCCAATGCCTTGCTGCCGCATCCAGGCGCTCAAAGCGGCTACCTGCTGCCGGAGCGAAGCCCAGCTAATCGTAGTGAGCGGTGTGTTTTCCGAAGCAAACCGGATGGCTGGTCGCTCGTCGGAATAGTTTTTGAAAATGTGTTCTGCGTAGTTCAGCGTGCTGCCTTCAAACCATTTTGTACCTGGCATGGGCGCGTGGGACATCACTTCCCGGTAAGGCGCATGGTGGAGGATGTCGAAATACTGCCAGAGGCTTTCCCAAAAATCGGCTGGATGGTCCACCGACCACTGCCAAAGTTCGGAATAGTCGTTGAAATGCAGGTTGTGCCGGCTTTTCAGCCAGGTTTGGTATTTATTCAGGTTGGAAGATGCGGCAAAAGATGCGCTGGGTTGCCACAGGGGCACGGGCGTTGGCGACATAAACAAATATGGTTTGAAGGGGTAAAATAGGGTAAAAGGCTATACAAAACAAAGGCCGTTGCAGAAAATCCGCAATGGCCTTTGTTTGTATGTCTATTGCAAGGAAAAAATCCTTCTTACCAGCTAATATCATCTTCGCTTTTTGGCAAAGCGTCTTCTTCAACGTCAGGTTTTTTCGGCTCGTCTTCGGGCTCGTCTTTGGCATCTTCGATGATCAACCGGGGGCGCATGGGTCGGTCACCGTGTCCGCCGCGATCTCCGCGGTCGCGGTCACCTCTGTCGCGGTCGCGATAACGGGGAGCATCGCCGTCTTCGTGGTTGAACTCTTCTTCGTCGCGATGGTCGAATTCTTCGTAGTTGTAATCCGGCATCAACTCGGTTTTTACGTGGTTGATGGCTTCTTCCAGGCTACTCAGAAAACGGTTGAAATCTTCCTTGTACAGGAAAATTTTGTGTCGCTCGTACTCCTCGCTGTTGAACTTCTTGGTACTTTCAGTGAGTGTAATGTAGAAATCTTCCCCTTTCGTTTTCCGCACATCAAAAAAATACGTTCTTCTCTTGCCCGCGCGTACTTTTTTGGAATAAACGCTTTCAAACTTCTTAAATCTCTCGTTCTCCACGTCTTTTTGAATTTGGTGAAACAAACATCTCTGCGATCATCACACTACAAATGTAGAAAGTTCACATTGTAAAACAAAAGGAATTTACCACATAGCTTTGGAGGTGGGATTTCTTTTTTACCACATAGATCACAGTAGAGGTTTTCACATAGAACACATAGCACAACAGGGAAGCCGCCTATGTGATCTATGTGAAATAACTATGTGAACTATGTGGTAAAAAAAAACTTACACCACCGGCTTCGACTCCTCCAAACTCTGTTTTTCATAAAGGTCGTAATAATACCCCTTGTTGGCCAGCAATTCCTCGTGGGTGCCGGCCTCGGAAATTTTTCCATGATCCAGCACGATAATTTTATCGAACTGCAACAAAGCATAAATGCGGTGGGTGATCACAATGGTGGTTTTGTCGCCCAGCGCTTCTGTGAAATACCCCAGGATCTGTTTTTCGGTATTGGTATCCACGGCAGACAGGCAGTCGTCGAAAACCACAATATCGGGGTGTTTGACGAGGGCGCGTGCAATGGAAATGCGCTGTTTTTGGCCGCCGGAAAGCGTGACGCCGCGTTCGCCCACCACCGTGTCGAAGCCTTCTGAAAGCCCCAGGATATCGTCGTATACAGCGGCATGGCGGGCGTAATCTTCAATTTCAGCGCGGGTTGCATCCGGATTGCCGAAAGCGATATTACCCGCTACGCTGTCTGAAAACAGAAAAACGTCCTGCGGAACGTAGCCAATGCGCCGCCTCAGGTTGTCCAAGTCGTGTTGCCGAACGTCCCGCCCGTCAATGCGAATGGCGCCGGAACTGACGTCGTACATGCGCGTCAGCAAATCAGCGATGGTCGTTTTGCCGGCCCCCGTTCTGCCGATGATGGCCATTTTTTGACCGGGTTTTAGTTCAAAACTGATGCCGTTGATCGCTGAAATACCGGTGTCGGGGTAGACGAAATACACGTTGTCGAATTCAATATGACCTTCCAGCGGCGACGGATCGGTTACGGTGTTGACAACCTCCGGCTCCGTATCCAAAAATTCACTGATGCGCCTTTGTGAAGCCGCGGCCTGCTGCATAATGGACGCAATCCATCCAATGGCCGTCACGGGCCAGGTGAGCATGTTGACATAAATGACAAATTCAGCAATGTTGCCGGGCGTAATCACGCCTTTCACCACTTGCAAGCCCCCGACGTAAACCGTAATGATGGTGCTGGCGCCGATCATCAACAACATCATGGGGTAGAAAAATGCGTTGATTTTGGCCATCGCCATCGAGGTCTGTTTGTAGACTTCGCTTTCTTTTGCAAAATGGCGCGCCGTAGGCTCTTCCTGAACGTACGATTTGACGACCCGGATACCGGAATAGATCTCCTGGGAAATGCTGTTGAGCGCGGCCAATTGCTTTTGAATGCGCTCGCTGCGTTTGCTGGTATTGATGCTGATGTAATAAATGGAAATGGACAAAAAAGGCAGCGGGGCAAGGCAGTACAGCGTGAGTTCTAAGTTTACCTGCACCATCGCATAAACCGCCAGTACAAAAAGCGAAATCAGGTTGATGCCGTACAAAACCGCCGGGCCTAAATACATCCGCACTTTGGAAACATCCTCTGTGATGCGGGCCATGAGGTCGCCGGTGTTGTTGCGCTTGTAAAAAGAAAGACTCAGTTTTTCGTATTTCCCGAATATTTCCTTGCGCATGTCGTATTCGATGAGCCTCGACATCACAATGATGGTCTGGCGCATGAAGTACATAAAAATGCCCATCAGTACAGCCAGTACCAGCACGAGCAGGCCAAACATCAGGAGTTTGCTGCCCAAACTTTTGTAAATTTCAGGTTGCAGGTCGTAACCACCGAATAGTTTGTAAAAGCTGATGTTGTCCACCACCATGTCTAAGGCCTCCCGAACGATCTGGGGCTGCAAAACCCGGAAGTAGTTGGAAACCAGGACAAAAACGATGCCCAGCACCAAGCGCCAGCGATATTTGTAAAAGTACTTGTTCAGATAGGATAATTCCTTCACGTAGGTTTTAGATTGTTGTCCCAAAATTAACCTGCATATTGGGAATTAGTTGCGTGTAAAAAGGAATTGGTCGTTTTTTTCAAAACTTAACTTGACATTAACAGGGTTGCAGCAATATTGTACCCACCATTATACTTTTTTAACACGTCTTACAGTTATAAATTCGCATAATATTACGAATGAAAGCCGACACCTTACCAATGACGGGAAAAACGTCGTACTACGCTGAAAATCAAACTAATTGTTACTTTCCTATTCGCTCATTCCGGGTGATCGGCATGACTAAAAACGAGCTTATGAGCAAATTCCCCATTTTGGGTTTATTGGTGCTTTCCCTTTGCATTTGGGCAGGCCCTCAACAGGCAAAATCACAAACAACTATGTCTCAACGCTATGAAGCGGAATGGAAGGAAATTGATTCCCTTGAGGCGCAAGGATTGCCCCAAAGCGCGCTATCCAAAGTAGAAGCGCTTTATGTCCGCATCAAAAAAGGAACCGAACCAGACCAGTTCGTCAAGGCCATCATTTACCGCGAAAAATTCAAAAGCCAGCTCGAGGAAAAAGGGCAGGTGAAAGCCATCCAACGCCTTGAGGCGGAGGTTGAACAATCCGATTTTCCGGTCAAACAAGTGCTGTATTCCATGCTTGGCGAGTTGTACAGCCAATATTTAACAGAAAATTACTGGCAAATTGCACAACGCACCCAAACGGCAGGTTTTGACAACAACGACCTCGAAACCTGGAGTGCAACCCAGTTTATGGAGACAGCCTCCAAATATTATAACCTGTCGCTGGAGGATGAGCGCCTTCTGGGAATTCCCATCAAAAATTTCAGCGCCATCATGACAGAAGGGAACTTAGATGAACCCCTCCGCCCCACCTTGTACGACTTTCTGGCGCACCGGGTCATTGATTATTTCAGCAACGACCGTTCCTATTTGCCGGCGCCGGCCTACAAGTTTTACCTCAACCAACCCGAAGTATTTGGCGATGCGTCGGCCTTCGTCGCGCTGAAATTTGAAACCAAAGACCAGGAAAGCTATCAATTGAAAACCGTGCTGTTGCTGCAGGATTTGATTCGCCGCCACTTAGCGGATGCAGACCCCGTAGCGTTGATTGATGTGGATTTGAAGCGCCTTCAGTTTTTGCGCGAAAAATCTTCCGTTCCTGACAAAGAATCGCTTTACCTCGCAGCGCTGAACCGCTTGAAGGCGCGGTATTCAGCATCGCCGGTTTATACGGAAATTCTGCACGCCATCGCTTCGTGGCACGTGCAGCAGCCTTACGAAACCGGCCAGGAGGCGAACCGCAATAACCTGATAACGGCGAAAGAACTTTGCGACGAAGCCATTCGCCGCTTCCCGAAGTCTTATGGCGCAGCGCATTGCAAAGTGCTGCTGGCTACTATTTTGGAAAAGGACTTCAGCGTTCAGGTCGAATTGGTCAACTTACCCGGCCAATCTTCCTTGATGAAGGTGAATTATAGGAACGTTGGTAAGCTCTATTTTAAAGTGGTACAATTAGAGGAAGCGGATATTGAAGCATTGCATAACCGCAATGGTTACAGCGAAGATGGACCCGCTTTCACCAAAAGGAAAAAATCCGTCCTGTCCTGGTCGCTTGCACTTCCTGCGACTGAAGACTACCGTGCACACACCACAGAAACGATCATTTCCAAATTGCCATTAGGGTATTATGCGGTTTTGGCGGCGGAAGACGAAAAATTTGACAAAGGCAAAAAATCGGCGGTCTATGCCTTATTCCAGGTTTCCAATATTGCAGGCATTCGCAGGAACGACCAAAAAGGAAGTTTACTGATGCTGGCAACGGATCGGGCGTCGGGCGCTCCCATGGAGGGGGTCACGGCAGAGTTTTATACCTACGATTACGAACGCCGGGGCAGAACAGGCGTCTGGAAAAAAGTAGATACCGCCATCAGCGATAAAGAAGGCCGGATTGTGCCGGGCCAGCGCAACAAGGAATTTATGGTGAAGCTGAGCAAGGGCAAGGACGTATTCTGGGTCAATGACCGCTTCTCCGATTACAGTTATGGTGATTATTCCCAATCGAGCGTGTTGACCCACTTTTTCCTCGACCGGGCAATTTACCGACCCGGACAAACCATCTATTTTAAAGCCATCATCCTTGAAAAAGATAAAAGCGGGATTCCGTCCATTTTAACCAATCGCAAGGTCATTGTCAGCTTTTTCGATGCCAACCAGCAGGAAGTTGCGAAGTTGGAATTGATGAGCAACCAGTACGGCAGCGTCAACGGCAACTTCATTGCGCCGCGAACCGGTTTAATGGGCGCGATGAGCATCCAGTCAAGCCTGAATGGTTATACGGGATTACGGGTGGAAGAATACAAACGCCCTAAATTTGAAGTGAAAATTGACCCGATAGCCGGTGCGCCAAAATTAGGCGACAACATAGCGGTGACCGGCGTTGCCCAAATGTACGCAGGCAGTAATGTAGACGGCGCCCAGGTGCGCTACCGCGTCGTGCGCGAAGTGCGTTACCCCTGGTGGCCCTGGTGGAAAGGCCGCAGCATTTACCCGCCCATGTACGGGGAGTCTATGGAAATTGCCAATGGCGAAACGACCACCGACGCCAATGGTAAATTTACGGTCCAATTCACAGCTTTACCCGACCCGTCAACGGACAAAAAAGACCGTCCGAGTTTCCATTATACGGTATACACCGATGTAACGGACATCAACGGGGAAACCCACAGCGCCGAACGCTCGGTGGAACTGGGCTACCTGAGCCTCACCGCAGGCGTGCAGTTGCCGGAAGCTTTTGACCGCGCACAGGCTCCGCCATTAGTGGTGAGTACCAATAATTTGGATGGCGAACACGTTGCTTCGAAAGGGAAAATTACAATCCAGCGCTTAGACAGTCCGGCTCGATATTATCAAGATCGCTATTGGGAAAAACCCGACCAATACACCATTCCGGAAGCGGCCTTCAAAATCAATTTTCCCAGTATTGCTTATAAAAAAGAAGACGAACGGGAAAGCTGGGCAGTAAAAGAACAGGTTTACGCAGGCGACCTCGACACCGGTGTTTCGGATTCGCTGCGCATTGATATGGGCGCCTGGGCAGTTGGGTATTACGTGGTCACGGTTTCCGTCACCGATCCTTCCGGGCAACCCGTAGAATCAAAATCCTATTATGAGTTATTCGATCGCAAAGCTAAGCAGGTGGCTCCAAATGTGTTGTTCCGGCACGAGACGGGCAAGCCGCAATACGAACCAGGTGAAGAGGCGCAATTGAACCTGATCAGCGGTGTAGCGACTCCCCTCAATGTACGGTTGGAAATCGAAAACGGGAAAGGCGACGTGATTGCGCGCTGGGTGAAACTGGCACAGTGGAAAGAGGAACTGCAAGCCATTACCGAGCAGGATCGTGGCAATCTGCCCTACCTGCTGACCTTCATCCACCAAAATCGTTTCTATACCTATTCCGGCATCATTTCGGTGCCGTGGAGCAATAAAGACCTGACCATCACCTACCAAACCTTCCGCGACAAATTGCGTCCTGGCCAGGAGGAGGAATGGCAACTGAAAATCAGCGGGCCGAAAAAAGAAAGCGTGGCGGCAGAAATGGTTGCGGCGATGTACGATGCATCCTTAGATGCTTTAGCTCCCCACAATTGGTCGGCTTCATTTTATCCCTATAATTACAACCGGATTTACTGGTACGGCAACGATTTCCGGGCTGGAGATTCCTACAACCTGCCCTGGAGCAGAACCCGGGTTGAAGACATGGATACCCCAATGCGCGCATACCGCCAGCTTAATTGGTTTGGTTGGATAGGAGGGGGTTACTATCGGGGCAATCGCCGGTTGCTTAGAAAAAATTCAGCAGGAGCAATGGATTCCCGCGAGATGATGGATCAGGCAGCACCGGAAATGCTTGCTGCGGAAGCGGCACCGGGTGCTCCGCCGCCACCACCACCGCCAGGCGATGCCGACAGCGTCGTCGTGTTTGCCGGGGATGAAGAAAGCCAGGAAGCGAAAGCACCTGCTCCTCCGCCTTCCGTGCGCACCAACCTGAAAGAAACCGTCTTTTTCTTCCCGCAGTTGAATACTGACGCAGAGGGCAATATTCTGATTAAATTCACCATGAACGAAGCGCTGACCCGCTGGAAGTTTATGGCATTTGCCCATACCAAAACCCTGCAATTCGCCTTGAGCAGCAAAGAAATTGTGACGCAAAAGGAACTGATGGTGTTGCCGAATGCACCGCGTTTTGTGCGCGAAGGCGACCAAATTGAGTGGACGGCCAAAGTAACCAACCTCACCGACAAGCCGCTGAAAGGCAGCGCGCGCCTGCTTTTGTTTGACGCAGTTTCAATGGAGCCGGTAGATCAGCTGCTGGGTAATCAGAACAATACCGTTAATTTTTCAACAGAAGCCGGACAGTCGGCCCGCTTAGCCTGGAACCTGAAAATTCCGGCGGGCAAAGTTATGGCCCTGACCCACCGCATTGTAGCAGATGCAGGGGATTTTGCCGACGGCGAAGAAAGCGCAATTCCTGTGCTGACCAACCGCATGTTGGTGACGGAAACCTTGCCACTGCCGGTTCGCGGCGGACAAAGCAAATCCTTTACGTTGAAAAACCTGAGCAGAGCCGGCGATTCCAGAACGTTGCAACACCACCAGTTGTCGCTGGAATTCACTTCGAACCCGGCCTGGTATGCTGTAAAAGCCCTGCCGTACCTCATGGAATATCCGTATGAATGTACCGAGCAGATTTTCAACCGGTTCTATGCAAACTCCTTAGCAAGTGCTGCGGCCAACCGCCATCCGAAAATTAAAAATGTTTTTGAAGCCTGGAAAAACACGGATGCGCTGGAAAGCAACCTGACCAAAAATCAGGATTTGAAAAGCGCGTTGCTGGAAGAAACGCCGTGGGTGCTGGAGGCGCAAAGCGAAGCGCAACAGCGTCAGCACATTGGCTTGTTGTTCGACCTCAACCGGATGGCCGATGAAAAAACGCGCGCGCTGTCCCAATTGGCCGAACGGCAGTCTGGAAACGGCGGATTTGCCTGGTTTGCCGGTGGCCGCGAAAGCTGGTACATCACCCAGTACATCGTGGAAGGTTTGGGTCATTTGAACAAGCTGGGCGTGGGCAATGGCATGAAAAGCCAGCAGGTAAAAGAAATTTCTGAAAAAGCCATCCGATTCATAGACTTAGAATTGCTGGAAGCTTACCGGGAATTGGAAAAAAATGTTCGCGCCGAGCGCACCAAATTTGAAGACGACCACTTAGATGGTTTGGTTATCCACTACCTCTATGCCCGGTCTTTTTTCAAAGAGCAAACCTTTGCGGACGTTGAATTGGCTAAAATTCATGAATATTATTTAGGACAGGCTGAAAAGTACTGGACTGGAAAAGGTATGTACGAACAGGGCCTGCTGGCCTTGGCCCTGCGGCGCTATGACAAAAAAGAGGTCGCTCTGCGTGTCATGCGTTCGCTGAAAGAGCGCGCTTTGAAAAGCGAAGAACTGGGTATGTACTGGAATTATCCGCGCGGGTATTTCTGGAACCAGTTGCCGATTGAAACGCACGCCCTGCTGACCGAAGCTTTTTCGGAAGTGGCAGAAGATGAAGCGATGGTGGAAGAATTGAAAATCTGGTTGCTGAAAAACAAGCAGACCAACCACTGGAAAACCACGAAAGCGACCGCCGCTGCGGTCTACGTGCTGCTGGCCAATGGCGCCAACTGGCTCACCGAAGACGCGCCTGTGAAGGTCAGTTTTCCAAATGTGAAAAAGAAAAAAGCGTATACCGAGGTCATTGCAACCGCTCAGAAAACTGCGGAAGCAGGCACCGGCTATTTCCGGAGCAATTGGGACGGCGATGATATCAATAAGGACTGGTCGAAAGTAAAAGTGGAGAATCCGAACAAAACCGTTGCCTGGGGCGGCCTCTACTGGCAGTATTTTGAAAACCTGGACAAAATCAAGACGTTTGAAGAAACGCCGCTGCAATTGAAGAAGCAATTGTTCCGCGAAGATGCTTCTGATACGGGGCCTGTGCTCCGGCCCATTAACGCCAACACCGCATTGCATCCCGGCGATAAAGTCGTGGTTCGCATAGAATTACGGGTGGATCGCGATATGGAATACGTCCATCTGAAGGACATGCGCGCCAGCAGTTTCGAGCCGCTGAACGTGCTGAGCAGCTACAAATGGCAGGGTGGATTGGGCTATTATGAAAGCACCCGCGACGCCGCGACCAATTTCTTTTTCGACCAGTTGTACAAAGGAACTTACGTCTTTGAATATGCCGTGCGCGCCACGCACAAAGGCAATTTTTCGAACGGCATCACCAGCATTCAGTGTATGTATGCGCCGGAATTCAGCAGCCATTCGGAAGGGATTCGGGTGGATGTGGATTAGTAGAGTTGTTTAAAGAGGCAATAGGCAAAAAGCAAGAGGCAATTTTATTTCGTAAAGCTCGATGTTTTCGTAATCAAATCAGAAAAATTACGAAAACACGTCACTTTACGAAATTATTGCCTTTTGCCTTTTGCACCTTGCACTTTAAGTCGTTGCAGTCGTCCTACGACTCAAAGTCGTAGGACGACTTAGTACTTAGTTCAACTGAATGCGGTTCGGTTGTGTCAGGCTGGTCGTTTCATCCGCCGAATCGGAGTTCGGCGGTACAGCGCTACCGCACCACACTCACTTTCCCGCTCCCCGCCGGCTGCCCTTCCAGAAATACCCGGTAAAAATACATACCCGGCGGCAATGCTGATACATCCACCTCATAAGCAGACCTGCCCGCCTGCAAAAGCTGCCGCAGCGCTAAACGCCCGTCGGCGTGGAACAACTGCCATTCCCCGGCTGCCGGAGCCTCCAGCGTGAGGGTAAGCTGCCCGGAAGCGGGGTTGGGGAAGACTTTTATGGCCGGCTCCGGCGCGGGCAGCGGCTCCTCTGTGCGCACAATGGGCGAGCAGGGCGGGGCGGGTGTTTCGCCGGGGATGAGGGGGCCGAGGCGGTAGTTGGGGAAGTAGGGAAGGAATTGACCATGGTTAAATGGAAGTTGTACTGCATGTTGTTCTACATTACAGGCTTGACCTAGTTCATCTGGATTGTGAATGACATGGAGGACATCTACCGTCGCAAAACTATTAATATAAAGTTTGCAATCGGGACCCAATTGTACTTGAGAGAAAGTAGTAGGAAAAGTAGATAAATAACCATCGTATTCAGCAATTTCTACTTGAGATGCTGCGATATCCATTGCTTGAAGATCATATTGGTATATATGGGTATCTGTCGTAACGTACATATATCTGGAATTAGGTGATATCCCTACTCCGGTAGCAAAGGTTTCTTCAGGTGTTGGCAGATGTTTAAAATTACTAAGTTGACCTGATGTTCGGTCAAAATCAAAAAGGAAAATGCCATCATGGCTGCTGTAACGGATGTATTTTGTGCCATCAGGAGAGAAATTGGCTTGCCCACCTCCTGATCCAAAATGACTGGATGGATATCCAATGCTTTGTATAAAAGGCCCCATCGCTCCTTCCTGGGTCAAAAGAATAGAGTAGTACAGGTTATTTTGCTCACCACCCGTTATAATCCACCAATCTGTTCCGTTGGCATGTTTTGCAGAGGTTAACTGGCCTGCAGTCATAAGGGTGCCAATAACAGGTATATTTTTTTCTAATACAGCACCATGTCCAGAATTTGCAAACATGTCTATTAAAGAAGCATACATTGTATCTGTTAATACGTCAAAGTTTGGATTATAAGCATAAGAAATTTTTTTATGGAATAAATAATATTGTGTTGGATGTCCTGGGCGAGGCAGTATTAAACAACTTTGCATCCAGGAAGTATAACCAGTTGCACACTGAATACCATGCACTTCTCCTGGATTGAGTCCATCCCCATTTTCTATTATTTCATTTTCAGCATTAGCAATGGAGCAGCCATTAGTATAAAAAAGTAACTGGCCGGAAGTATCACTGATGCACGCTAAAGATGATCGCATCCAAAATGGGATAGGTGCATAACTTACAGAGACAGGAAATTCATTAAAGTTCAGAAATACCCCCTCTGCATCAGGATAACTAGTATTGCTATTGTATCCCATAACCCAGGTATAATCATGCTTTTGACAAAAAGCAATGCCGAGGATCCATACACAACAAAATGACAGGAGTACTTTTTTCATAGAAAATATGAATGAAATACAGGAGGAAGATTAAATGCCTTCCTCCTGTATTCTAAGTGAAGCAAACTTATTTCAGGATAACAATCTTGCGTGTACCTAAATCCTGGCCATTCAGGCTCAGGCGGCAGAAGTAAAGGCCATCTTTTAAGTTGTCAGTTTGAACCCCAAACTGGCCGTCTATTGGGCTATGGAACTGACTGTGAACTTGAGAACCTGATACATGAAAAATTTCAAGTAGTACAGGCTCGTTTAAAGACTGGTCTAGTTTAAAAGCCAATATTTCCTTAGCCGGGTTCGGGTAAACCTGGAATTTGGCGGCAAATTGTTCTGCTACTTCCTGCTCCTTTGTGCTTACGACGGGCGAGCAGGGCGGGGCGGGCGTTTCGCCGGGGATGAGAGGGCCGAGGCGGTAGTTGGGGAAGTGGGGAAGGGCTTGACCGTGGTTGAATGGTAATTGGATGGCATGCTGTTCTACATTGCAAGCTAATCCAGATTCGTTAGGATTGTGGATGACGTGGAGTACATCAACAGTAGCAAAACTATTAATATACAATTTACAATCTGGACCTAATTGAATCTGAGAAAAAGTCGTCGGAAAAGTAGATAGGTAACCATCATATTCGGCGACTTCTATTTGAGAAGCTGCTATGTCTATTGATTGGAGGTTGTACTGAAAAATATGTGTATCTGTAGTTATATACATGTACATAGAATTAGGAGATATGCCTGCACCGGTAGCAAAAGTTTCTTCGGGTGTCGGCAGGTGTCGAAAACTACTAAGTTGACCCACTGCCCGGTCAAAATCGAAAAGGAAAACTCCGTCATGACTGCTGTATCGAATGTACTTTGTCCCGTCTGGTGAAAAATTTGCCTGTCCCCCTCTGGATCCATGATAACTGGATGGCATACCAATGTTTTGAATTTCATAAGCTTGAAGCATTCCGTCGGATAAAAGTATTTTGTAATAGGTGTTGTTTGAATCTCCGCCCGTAATGATCCACCAATCATGGCCATTGGCGTGTTTTACAGCAGTGAGTTGGCCGTAAGTAATGTCCTCTTCGATAAGGGGGACGTTTTTTTCTATGACTCTTCCCTCTCCTTCGTTTAAAGACATGTCTATGAGTGTATAATAGAGTGGATTGGTACCGCCGTAGGATGATGTACCTTCTTCATAATATATTCCTTTGTGGAATAAATAAAATTCCAGAGGATGGCTTCCTGGCAGGATTAAACAGCTTTGCCTTCCTCCGGGATAACCAATTTCGCAAAGGTCATCGCTTATAGCTCCAGGATTCAACCCCAATCCATTTTCAATAACTTCGTTATCCATATTTATTATTGAACACCCGTTTGTGTAAAATAACAATTGCCCCAAAGAATCGCTTATGCATCCTAAAGAGGTACGCATCCAAATAGGTATAGGAGCGTAGCTAACCAAAACGGGCGCTTGATTAAAGCTTAAAAACACGCCTTCTTTATCAGGAAAACCCAGGTGGCTATCGTATCCCATGACCCAATTGTAGTCGTATTTTTGGCCAAAGGAAAAACCTGCAACCCAGATAAAATACCATAATAGAAATATCCTTTTCATAGGAGATATGAAATAGGATACCAGAGTAGGCTGATGCTTGAACCTACTCCGGTATCAGATGAATCAAACTTATTTCAGGATAACAATCTTGCGTGTACCTAAATCCTGGCCATTCAGGCTCAGGCGGCAGAAGTAAAGGCCATCTTTTAAGTTGTCAGTTTGAACCCCAAACTGGCCGTCTATCAGACTATGTAACTGTTTGTGAACTTGAGAACCCGATACATGAAAAATTTCGAGATATACCGGCTCATTTAGAGGCTGTTCTAATTTAAATACCAGAACTTCTTTCGCCGGATTTGGATAAACCTCGAAGGTAGCAGCAAGGTGTTCTACTTCCTGCACGGGTCGCTGAAATGGTTGAGCACCACTGCACAAGGTCAGGTCATTATAAGTCGCCAATGGGTTCACCAATGCAAAAAGAGATCGGGCATGGTACACACCGTCGCCGCCTTCCAGCGGGCATTGATTGGCAATACTCCACAGCGCATTTTTTTGAGCAGTGGTAAAAGTATCTGCTTCAAGGGAGATCAGTAACAGGTTGTTATAGTCTTTTTCGTTAACTTCGTAATCGGCAGTAGCAGATACCGAACTGTTCACTGTTTTGGCGGTGCCGATGCTGCTGAGCAAATCGCTATACAAATCAGTAGAAAAATCATCCGCATCTTCTGTTGTTTCGCCAAGATTGGATAAGATATTGGCTCGGTCGGCCAAAAGCACGGAAATACTCGTTGATGTTGTGACTGTAGCTAATTTTTCGCTGTTTTTGTTCAAGTCAGCAAGGTAACCTTCTATGCTGGTCGTATAGCCATTGAGCATAGTCTCATCCGTGCTGGAGAGTGTCAGTGCATTTTTCACACTTTGCCCGGCTTCGTGCAACTGTTCAATGACGCTATTGGCTGCGTTCGTGTAAAAGTTATTCACTAATGCATGGTTTTGAAGCGGGATGCTGTTTTCTGTAATGCGGCTATAAAGATGGCGGCGACCAGTCCAGATCAGTTCTGTAGAGAACTGTGGTGAAATGGAACTACCTCGTGATAGTTTTTCCTCTAATTCACCTAATTCGCCTTTGATGTTTACCGGCGGAGAAGCAGTGGCGCAGGCATCAATATTGGTTGTTGTGCAATAGAAGATATCTGTGGTCGGGTTGGCTACATCTTGATCAAAAAACCAAGCCCCCATTGCAAAAACAGTAGGTAAATAAACAAAAGGCTGGCCAACAGCTTCATCTGCATCTACAATGAAAGGAGATAAACCAACTGATGTCTCACCACCCAAATGCTTCGCCCCAACCTCCCCGAAATTTCCAAACCACCGGTTTCCCTGGTGTTTTTGCTCTCCAACATGCCCGTTCATTTCCATTTGCAAGCCCACGGCCTGCCCGGAAAACTCATTGCCGCGCACCACACTTTGGTCGCCCATGCCGTCGAAGCTCAGGCCGATTTTCGTGTCGTTCAGTTGGTTGCAGGAAAAAATAGAGCTAAATGCGCCTTTGGATACAATGCCTCTGGTATTCAGTGTGGTGCCGCCCATGCCAAAAACCTTGTTGCAGCGCACCAAGCCGTCGGCCATGCCTTCAATTTGGATGGCGGTTTGTTTGCCGTCGAGTTGCAGATTGATGGTGTTGTTGTAAAACTCGAAATAGCGCCCGGAATAGCTCAGGATGCCCGCCCGGCCATTTTTCAGGTTGATGCTGTTGTTGGCAATGCGGTTGGCGGCATGGTTGGCTATGCCGGTCTGGTTTTCAGCTAAGAGGATGCCTGTGCCAATTCCGCTTTCATCGTCTATGTCAATGGTATTGTTTTCCACCTTTATATAGGTGGGCGTATTCTGGAAAAGGCCGATCCCGTAGTACAATGCCTCAATATTGTTGTCTACAAAGGTGAGCCTGCGGAAACGGCTTTCCTGGCTGTAAATGCCCAGCGTGACATTAGCCATCCGGCATTGCTCTACAGTTGCCCTCATGCTGTGCAACCCAATGCCAATCGTACAATCATCAAAAGCAGGGTCGCTTTCTTTTCCCAGACCTTTTACCAAAAGCATAGACAATAGCTTGGTTGGCGCCGCTTCGGCATAAATGGCATAGCCATAATAAGGATTCAGAATGCCTTCCTGGGGATGGATGTTGCTAAAAGTGGTGTTCCGAACCGCCACACTTGAGTTAAAGGAAACAATACCGTTGTACAGATTCCGGAACCTATTCCTTTCCACGCCTTCGCTTTCATTGCCCACCACGATGCCGGTTGCATTGTTGACCAACATCCCGGCGTAAGCTTTCTGCCCGGCGCGGGGCGCTTTCAGAGCGTCCTGCGTTTCGATCACATTGCCATGAAACTGCACTAAGTCAATGCTTTGTGGCAACGCCGAGCCGCCGTCGGCCACATAAAACGCCACGTAGTTATCCCGGAAGGTGCAGTTTTTGATTTCAACGTGCGCGCCGGGTTTTACTTGTATGGCGTATTCACCGTCTTCGATGTAGGTGTTTTCCAGGATCAGCGTTGCGCCGGGTTCTACAATGATGCTGTTCCAAAGGGAGGAGCAGCCGAAGATGCGGGAGTCGGAGATGTGGAGGGTACCGTTTTTGACGAGGATTTTGGTGTTTTCTGCCATTTTTAAGGTCGCATTTCGAAAGCAGTATTCGCTTTGAATGTTATAACCTTCTTCAGTATATGTAAATACCCAATGATCCATATCTATTTCGGTCGCCCCGCTAAATGAAAACCCTTTGAGTACCTGACTTGAGCAGATGTTTTGAGGTCTGAGGTATTCGTTCTGCTCGAACATGAGCAGCGAAGATAGCTTTTTAGGCGAGGCAGTTCCGGTAGTTCCGGCTACATTAAAAAAGCTGCCGAGAAAAGGAACGTGTAAATCACCTTCCTGTGCCGGGTATGCGCTTTCAAGCGGTTTTACTTTGACCGCGTTTCTGAATTGCGTACTGGAAATTGTACTGGTCAGAACGGCTTTGAATTGAAACTGTTTACATTCCCCTTCCGCCATAAATAAGGGTTGTGTGGTATAATGATCGAGGGCAGTCCCTGCACTGTTGGTTAAGGTGAATAGCGGATCTATTTCAACAATAGACTGTGATTGTTTTGGAGAACTATAAGTAATCTCAAAGTCTTGATCCCCGCAATAATTGCATACTTCAATGTTGTAAGTGATTTCATTTCGATCTCCGCAATCATTTATGGGCGATGGGTTATTCGTTTCTATGTTGATGAGAAAGCTACAGTTAGAGCAAGGCAATTCCGGTGCCTCTGTGACACCGGTTAAGCACACAGCATCTCCCATTATTGTTTTTAAGTTTATGCGATCAATATCGCACTGTGGAAGAAAAACAAATCCGAGTCCTTGAGCAGCAGTTTCATTGCACATAATCGGAACATTATTACTACCTCCACATGCAGCAATAATATGTGCCGGGCAATTGGTAGACTCTGTATGGCCACGTTGAGTAATCAAATGGCCGATTTCATGAGCAAGCGTTAAGGAATAGGAACCATACCCATTTGCATTAGTTGGAACCAAACCACCACCAGTAACGTCAACGTATGCAACCGGTAAATATCTGGGGTCTTCACAGAACACTTCACCATTGGGATGATCCAATGCGGCGGCTCCTTCATGTGGCAATTGGCTTCCCGAAAAAAGTATTGCAGCATCTACAGGGACACAACTATAAATGGTATTCCAGGCTTCCCGAATTTTTGAGAATACATTATTTGCGGATCCGTAGTAGTTATCAGGGGAAGTACGGGCGACAACTGCTTTTAGGTGAAAATTGATGTTAACTTTATTATCATAAAAGGCTTGCACATCCTCCAGCATATAAGTAATCCTGGTTGTAATGTCAGAAAGAGCGTTTTCATTACCGCCATAGTATTGATACAATTCGTAGTCTGCTTCGAAGCCAAGTTCAATATCTGCCTGCCCTGTTGTATGAACGACAGGTTCGGCATAGGTATAGTATGGATCTTTATATACCAAAAAATGACCAGCCCACGAACTACCCAGCAAATCAGTTGCCGGCAAGAAGCGGTACTTATGGCCATTGTATTGAATCGCGCCCAACATGGTTTCATTCACAAGACTAAATAATGACCTGCCCAAAGAGGTCGAGACGATCCTGTTTCTCATAAGAAAATCAGGAAGACTGCTGCCGGGCCTGTAATCTATCATATCCAAAGTCCATTTCCAGGCATCCGAAAGCCGGATGGTAAACAAGTACTTTCCGTCTTCGCTTTGAAAATAATTCTCCATTGCTTCCAGATTAATCGTAAACAACCGGTAATTGGAACTATCTGTCTGAAGTTGCTGATCTAATGTGGCTTGTATGCTTTGATTAGGAATGGGAACGATGGTTCCCTGAAACGTCGGTGGCGCCAGTGGTTGGCTAAACCCACAGAAAGGAGTCAAAAAGAGGATTGTTATAACAAGGTGTACCCCCCCCCGTTTTGTTAAATCAAATAAAAAGCTTTGGACTTTTAAAAGGTAAGCATTTTTCATCATGGTAAGGTTTTGGATTGAAATAATGGGTTGATTACTGAGGCTTTAAATTATGCTTTTTGTTGCGGATGGCGCAATTTTTTTTCAGAAATGTCAGGAGGCAGGCAAAGGTATTCGTGGGTGAAATGCAGGCTGCGCAATGGCTCAATGAGGTTAAGAGCCGGGGCAAATAAAAAACGCGCCACCTCCCAATTTCGAGAAGTGGCGCGTTTTTTACTAAACTTCTATCTAAATTTCAAACTTCCGTTTTTTCCTCTTCACCAACCTCATCCGGCCCTGCAGAAGCGACGGCGTCCGAATCCGGGCTTTCTTCCTCAGGTTCTGTGGGCTGATTAACGGCCACTTCTTCAACCGGATGCTCTACTTCGGCAACGGGTTCTTCCGCTACTTCGGGCGCCGGGTCTGCAACTTCAACTTGCGTTTCTGCCACAGGATCAGCATCCGCTTCGGCCGCTTCTTCAGACGGCGGCGCGGCAGGCTTCATGGCTTCCGCAACCGCTTCCTGGACCGATTCGGAAAAGTCGGCGATTTTATCTTTCGCTTCTTCCACGGCGTCTTCCAGCTTGTCTTCGAGGACTTCCGCAACGGCTTTGGCTGTATCCACCACATCTTCCAGCGCTTCACCCAGCGCCGTACCGATCGCGCCCAGCAGGCTTTCTTCTTTTTTGCCCTTCAGCGCTTCGGCTGCTTTTTCCAATTTAGGCAAGTCTTTCTGGCGCGCTGCTGCGGCCTCTTCGATATCGTGCGCTATTTTGTCCTGAGCCGCTTTTCTGGCGTCTTCCAGTTTATGGCGCTCTTCCCGGCGGGCATCGCGTTCTTTTTGCGACTCGATGCGCGTTTCCAGATCCGTTTTGGTGGCCGCCATTTCGTTCAGTTTTTCTTCTTTTGAACGAATGCGTTCCTCAATCATTTTGATCTTGGCCTGGCGGATCTGCATTTCCAATTGCCCGTCAGAGTGTTCTACTTTCCGGCTCTGGAAATTCAATTCATCGCGGTCGCGCTGGATGGAGCGGTCCATTTTTTCAATAGCGCCCAACAAGCCTTCGTAGCGCCGATTGAGGCGTTCTGTCGGCGAGTTTTCATCACCACCGCCTTCGCCACCGCTACCTCCACCGCCATACGTGGAACCGCCGCTGCCGCCGGCACGCTTGTCCTTGAGTTGCTTGAAGGCGCCATCTAAGCGTTCCCATACTTTGGAGCGGTGATCGCGCGTAAATTCGGTGTCGCGGAATTTGCGTTGCAGTTCCTTGAGTTCGTCAAACAACCCCTGCAGGCGCAATCCTTCTACAATTTTCGCTTCCACGCCTTCCAGCATGGCGTTGAATTTATCTACATTTTCCTTAGAACGGCGCTGGAAATCTTCGTCCAGTTTTGAACGCAACTCCTTCAACCGCCCAAAAAGCGCATTGGTGGCGTCGCGGAGTTTGTCCGCGTGTTCGCGGAGGAGGTTCTTGTCGCTGACCTGGGATTGAACTTTATCCCAAAAGCCTTTAAGTGAGCCCCAAAGGTCGCCGTCGAAAGCTTCCAATTTATCCACCCGGGTTTTGAGGTCATCTAATTCCGAATGATACGCTTCATTCAGTTTGGAAGATAAGACGACAAAATGCCATTCTGTTTGCGCGCGCTGGATGATATCGCCGCGTTCTACTTTAAGGTCTTCGGGCAACAAGTTTTCTGTAACCATTAATTCGCGCTCCGATTCCGTGTAGCCTTCCGGGAATTCTAATGCCTTGTCATTGCGCCATTCGTCCATCATTTTCTGCACAAATTCATCTGTGGCAATGCTTTCCGGGAAAGTGAACAATTTTACCTTGTTGCTTTCCGGAAGTAATTCTAAGGCAATCAAAACACGTTCATCCTGGGTTGTGGCCCCCCAAACTACAAGCTTGTTCTTCATAAGTAAGATCCCTCTGATGATTCGTTTTACAATCCAAATTGTCTCTGTGTATGCGGAAAACAGACTGGAGCGGGGAGTTTGTGAGCATGTTGTAGTCGCCTAAGCGGAACGGTCGTGCTGTAGTTACAAAGCTTCCTGCTAAAGAATATGGCCGCAAAAATCAACCAAAAGTAGAAAATCACTTTGCAAAAGTGCAACTTTTGCAAGCATTTATCGCAATGTACTGATAACCTTTTATTTGAGATAACGTACAAAGACAGAAACTGATTATACACTCAAAGCTTCCTGAGGGCTTGCGACCACCAATCCGCTTTTCAACAAGTACTCCGCAATCTGAACCGCATTCGTTGCAGCACCTTTGCGCAGGTTATCGGCTACCACCCAGAGATTCAGGCCGTTATCGAGCGATTCGTCGCGACGCAGGCGCCCTACAAAAACCTCGTCCCGATCTTTGGCCAACAACGGCATCGGATAGCTGAACTTGTCAGGATCGTCCGCAAGGATCACGCCAGGCGCTTCGCTCAGCAATTTCCGGACGTCGGCTAATTCATAAGGCCGGTTAAATTCCAGGTTCACCGCCTCCGAGTGTCCGCCCAATACGGGTACCCGCACGGTTGTGGACGTAATGCGCAGGCTTTGATCGCCCAGTATCTTTTTCGTCTCATTGACGAGTTTCATCTCTTCTTTAGTATACCCGTTTTCCAAAAAAGTATCGCACTGCGGAATACAATTTTCGAAAATCTGGTAGTGATAAGCCATTTCTTCCGGCTTGGGTTCAAAACCTTTGCTCTCCAACTGGTACTGTTTCACGGCCTTCATGCCGGTACCCGTCACAGACTGGTAGGTAGACACCACAATGCGTTTGATGCCGTACTTATGGTGCAAAGGCGCCAACGCAACCACCAATTGAATGGTTGAACAGTTGGGATTGGCGATGATTTTATCTGCCGCTGTCAGTTCGCCGGCATTGATTTCCGGAACCACCAATTTTTTGGTTGGATCCATCCGCCACGCCGAAGAATTGTCAATCACCGTCGTACCCACCGCCGCAAATTTTGGGGCCCACTCCAACGACGTGCCGCCGCCTGCCGAAAAAATAGCAATATCCGGACGGGCTGCAATGGCTGCTTCCATGCCAATAATGGTTTGCGGTTCGCCGCGAAACAGCACGGTTTTGCCCACTGAATTGGGCGAAGCAACTGCCAGGAATTCGCTCACAGGAAAATTGCGCTCTTCCAGCACTTTACACATCACCGTGCCAACAAGCCCTGTAACGCCAACAACTGCAACTTTCATAAGATTGCCGTTTTTTCTTTTTGTGAAGAATAAAAAATTAATCAGGGCTGCAAAGATAGGGCTACTATACTTTATTGCTATTTTTATCGGCATGAAACCTATAATTTTTTTCCTCGCCCTGCTCTTTACGAGCGCAAACCTGAATGCTCAGTTGTCGGACGATTTTTCTGACGGCAATTTTTCGGACAATCCGCAATGGTTTGGCAACACAGACAAGTTTGCGGTAAACGCCGGCGAATTGCAACTGAACGACTTAAGTCCGGCCAGCAACAACATTTCCTCATTGTACCTTTCGGCGCCCACCTCGCTCGAAGACAGTACGACCTGGGAGTGTTATGTCCGGATGGCCTTCGCGGCTTCTACCAGCAACTACGCCAGACTTTACTTAGCTTCCTCCAGCGATAATTTCAGCGGGCCGCTGAACGGCTACTACCTGCGGATTGGCGGGGCTTCCGGCAGTACCGACGCCATCCAGTTGTTTCGCCAGGATGGGACGGCCTCCACGGAGGTCCTGAGTGGCGCAGCAGGTGGCGTGGGCGGCGATCCGGTGGCTGTCCGGGTGCGCGTGACCCGTTCCACTTCCGGACAATGGGCCTTGTGGACGGATTACAGCGGTGGCAACAACCTGCAATTGGAAGCCTCTGCGGTGGATGCGACGCATGACTTCGGACAATACTTCGGCGCGGTGTGTTACTATACCACGACCCGCGCGCAGAGCTTTTTTTTCGACGATGTGCGTATTGCGCCTTTATATATGGATGATGAACCGCCAGTGCTAACCGGGGTGCAAACGCCGACGCCTAACCGCATCATCGTTGCTTTCAACGAACCGCTTAACCCGGCTTCGATATCGGAACCCGACCATTTTCAGGTTTCAGGCATTGGGACGCCCGTATCTGCGACGCCCGTTGCCGGCGATCCGGCTTCGGTAGAACTGGTGCTGCCTTCGCCGATGGTCAATTTGCAAAACTATACCCTGACCGTCAATATGATCGGGGATCAGAATGGAAATGTCGGCGGCCAACAAACCTTCTCTTTTACCTTTTATAATATACAACCGCCTGCTCCCGGCGATGTCATCATTTCTGAAATCATGGCGGATCAATCCCCGCAAGTGGGGCTGCCCAATGCCGAATACATCGAATTGTATAACCGCAGCAATAAGATTATTCAGTTGAGACAACTTTCTTTCGGGGTTGGGGCTTCGGCGCAACTACTCCCTGATTTTTTACTGCTCCCCGGCGCTTATGTGGTGGTCTGCGACGAAGATTTTGTTTCGGACTTTACCCCTTTTGGCACGGTTGTCAGCGTATCTACTTTCCCCTCGCTGACCAATAGCGGCGCGCGGTTGTCGCTTTCGGACGAATCCGGAACGCTCATTTTTGAAGTGAGTTATTCGGTAGACTGGTACGCCGATCTTGATAAAGCAAACGGTGGCTGGTCGCTGGAGATGATCAACTTAGATAGAACCGATATCTACGACTGTCCGGGCAATTGGCGCGCTTCGGAGGACAACGCCGGCGGCACGCCGGGGCAACAAAATTCACTTTTTGGCGCCGACCTTGAACAAGCGCCGCCTGTTCCGATCCGTGCATTTGCGGAAAGCGCCACTGAAATTGTCCTTGTTTTTAATGAGCCGCTCAGTTTTCAAACGGCTGAAAATATCGGAAATTATGGCCTCGATAACGGACTGACGGTCATCAGTGCCGCCCTGCAAACCCCGGGGCGAACGGAGGTCTTGCTGACGCTCTCCGGGGCTTTGGAACCTGGAATTGTATACACGGTTACGGCCCAAAGCGGACACGAAGATTGCCTTGGAAATGCATCCAATACGGACTTACCGGTTAAAGTGGGTTTGGCGCAAACCGCGGCTCCCGGCGATGTGGTGGTCAACGAAGTGCTGTTTAATCCAGCTACCGGCGGCTCCGATTTTGTGGAATTGTACAACCGGTCAGATAAAATTTTTGACATTTCCGGCTGGATCATTGCCAATACGCAGGATGCAACGGACGGCGAAAAACCGATCCTTACCGATTTTCTATTGTTCCCCGGCGAATACGTTGTGTTGTCGCCTTCCAAGGCGGTCATTGCAGCGCAATACACCGTCGAAAATCCTGGCGCGCTGCTGGAAAATGACTTGCCTACGTTAGAAGACAGCCAGGGAAATGTGAGCCTGCTCGTAGATGACCTTGTGATTGATGCCTTCGATTACGACGACGACCTGCACAACGCCCTCCTGAGTGATAAAAACGGCGTGTCTTTGGAACGAATCAGTCCCGATCAGCCCACCCAGGATCGCGGCAACTGGCATTCTGCGGCGGCAACTGCGGGCTATGGCACTCCAACGGCGCGCAACTCGCAGTTTTTGTTGGAATTGCCGACGCCCGGTTCGGATTTCATCACCTTGGCCAACAATACTTTTTCTCCGGATGGCGACGGCCATGAAGACGTGCTGACTTTTACTTACGCTGTGGACAAAACCGGTTACGCCATGAACGTCCGGATTTTTGACGCTGCCGGTCGCGAAGTTCGGAATTTGGTCAACAACCTGCTGCTTGCTTCGGAAGGCATCCTGAAATGGGACGGCGCTACCAACGACGGCAGCCGCGCCCGCGTTGGCATCTACGTGTTGTGGGTGGAGTTGATTCACCCCGAAGGGGATGTGGAGCGGTTGAAGTTCCCTTGCGTGTTGGCGGGGATATTTTAGGGTTGGTCTACGTGTCGGACACCTCCAAAGGTGTCCGACACGTAGACGTAATATTCGGGGTGCGCTGCACCTACAAATATTCGGGGTGCGCTGCACCTGCTTTACGTCATCCCTTTTTACATTGCAAACGGAGCGATTCGTCCGCAGATCGGTTACCCGAAACCTCCATCCGAATCACCCCGCCCTCAAATCCTCATCTCGTTATAAGTTATCAGTTACTGGTTATTTGTAATTGGGAAAATGTTTGATGATTCGTATCTCGAACCTGTTCCTACTAATAACCAGTAACCGATAACCAATAACCAATAACCAATTTTTCAAATTTTCACCATCTTCCTCGTCTTCTGCCGTCCGTCCAATTGCAGGCGGAAATAATAACTGCCTGCGGGCAGGTCGTGGGCTTCGAAGCGGATTTGGTGTTCGCCTGCGCTGATGCGTTGGTTGGTGAGCACGCGCACTTCGTTGCCGGCGGCGTCAAACACGCTCAGCTTGCACCATTCGTTGCCGCTTCGGAAACTGATTGTCGTCCAGTCCTGGAACGGGTTCGGGTACGCAGTGACTTCGATGGCTTCGTGGTTCAGGCTGGCCTCCGGTTGCGTAGACGTTGTCGCGCAGACCTGCAAAATGGGCAGGTGCTGAAAGTCCTGATACAACAGAGATCGCACATCCGATTCGCTCACTTCAAACCAATCCATCAGGATCGAGCCGTAGATGTCGCGGAAATCGTGCTGCATGGCCACGCCTTCGTCGGCGTCCACAGAGGTGGTGATTTCGGGGCTTTCGCCCAAAATCTGCGAGTTCACGCAAGAGCCGAAAACCATCAGCGGCGCTGCGGTGCCGTGGTCTGTACCGAGGCTGTCATTGGAGCGGATGCGGCGTCCAAATTCAGAAAAGGTCATGCTGATGACCCGCTCTTCAATGCCCAGCAAGCCCAAATCCTGCTGAAAAGCCGCCATGGCTTCGGACAATACCGCCAGCAATTCCGCGTGTTCGCCGGTAGCGACATCGCCTGCCTGCACCTGGTTGGCGTGGGTGTCAAAACCGCCGAGCGTGACGACGTAGACTTTGGTTTGCAAGCCGCCGGCGATGAGCAAAGCCACGTTCTTCAACTGTTCCGCCAAGCGATTGCCTGCCGGGTAGACTGCCAGATTGGCGCCGTTGTTGGCGGCCGCAGTCACCACTTCGGAGTAAGCATTCGTCTGTGCGATGGTCGTGCGCAGGAAGGTCAGCTCGTTTCCATAAGGCGTATCGGGTACACTGCCGGGTTCGCCTTCTGCCAGCACGCCCAGCGAAAAAGGATCGTTGAGCGTCAGGCTGAAATTGGCCACTACGCCCTGGCAGGTTTCGGATACCAAATTGCCCATCGTAATGGCGAACGGATCGGGGTTGGTTTCATTGGGATAACCGGTGGGAAAACCCGGATACAGGCCATCCAAATAGCGCCCCAACCAGCCGGTGGTCCAGTTTTGATTGGAGGGCGACCCGCTCGTCCAGATGTCCGTAGAGCGGAAGTGCGAACGGTTCTGATCCGGATAACCGGCCGCCTGCACAATCGTGAGCCGGTCGTTGTCGTACAGCGAACGGATGCCGGTCATTGCCGGGTGGAGACTCGTGGTGTTGGACAGGTTCAGGAGGCTGTTTTGTGGAAGCATGATGTTCCCGCGCACATTGGCCAGATTGTCGTATTGGTCGAGCGGAATCACCATATTCAGGCCGTCGTTGCCGCCGCTGAGCTGGATCAGCACCAGCACGCGGTCCGACTCGTTGTTGATCGAATTAAAGATAGACGTGCGGGGCAGCGCCGACAATTTCATGCCGTTGAGCAACATGGGCAAAGTCACCGCCGCGCCAGCCGTTCTGATGAATGATCTTCTTTTCATGATCTAATATTTTTTATTCCCTTTCGGGAAAAATCGTGTTAGAATTAATTTTGTGTTTGCTGCGGCGGGTAGTGAGGATGTTGCTTAAAGCGTAATGTAGTCAATTTAGTGGATGATAACCACGAAGTGGTTGAAGGTGAATAGCCCCCGATGCAATCGGGGGATGGTCATAAACGAAATGTATCGCCCAACCCCGAATGGGGTTGAATATGATCACACTCCATTGTCAATATTCAACCCCATTCGGGGTTGCCCATTACCTCACCACTTCCACTTTTCCCCCGATTGCATCGGGGGCTATTCAAATTTGACCCTTCCAGGGTCGTTCAGTTGACTACATTATACTTAAAGTGACGGCCACACTTGCGCTCGCTGCTATTGGGCTACTAATTAGCTCAAGTAGTATTCAGACATGCTCATCATGGTCTGAATCAAACTCCGAAGCTTGCTGGCTACCGCGTTGGCCAACTGGACGTCGTTTGGATTGCTGAGGTAATCCCCATATTCCAGCGACCATTCATAATCGGGTAAACCGGGCAGCAAAACCTCCTTGAGCGCCACTTTCTGGCCGTCGGTAATGGGCTGCGGGAACAGGATTTTGACCATTTCGTCTATCATCGAGTTCACCTCGGTCGGCGTTTCCAGCGTTGCAACGAACGCCAGCGGGTTGATGATAACCCGGAACCCGTTGAACAGAATCCCCGGAGATACAATGGCATTGGTGTAGTTCATCCGGGGCGGCAGGGTAGAGGCGGTAATCCAGGAGCGGTAGTACAGCGGTTCCTGATAATACGCTTTCCAGCCCGCCACGCTGGGCAGGTTGTAAACGTCCATTTCCATAGGCGTCAACAACGTGCTGGCGCGCCACCAGGTATTGTACCGGGCTTCTTCAGTCGGCGGCATGGCCACCTGAAACTGCTTGATCGCGCCTGCTACAAAATCGAGCGGGTTTTTGATCATCGGCCCCACATTCAGCATGTCGTAAAAATGGGCACTGCCGAGCAACGCTTCAAGTGCCGGTTTGAGTTCGTAGTTGTTGGCGATCAGCAACTGCGCCATCGGCTCGATGACATTGGTTTCGGCGTCTTCGGTAATGACGTAATAAATGAACCAGCGGTAGAGTTTCCGGCTGATGAAGCGGGCTACTTCGTCTTGTTGGAAAATGAGGTCTATGAGGTGGGCGTACTCCAGGTTGCCCATGTTGTTGATGACGGCATTGCCGAACCGGTGCGACAATTGCTTCTGGCCGGTGTCGTGGCGGTTGTTCGTGTAATAAGATTCGACGGGTGTGGCAGGGTTGTTGGTATTGAAACCCCGGTCGCGCCAGCCGGTCAGCACTTTGGCCATTTGCAGCACGTCGTCTTCCGTATAATTGGTATAATCGCCGGGCCCAACTTGCGGACCTTTGCCGATGGTGAACAACTCCAGCAATTCGCGGGCGTAGTTCTCATTCGGCGCCACTGCGGTATTCTGGTTGCCATTCAGGAAGCGGAGCATGGCCGGGCTGATGGTGATGTCCTTGATGAGTTGCTTAAAATTGCCCCAGGCGTGGGTTCGGAGCAAATTGGAATGGCGGTAATTGAATTTTGGATCGTTCACGTTGCCTTCCCCGAAGTGGTTCAGCCAGAACAGCACCATTTTTTCCCGCACCGAAATGCCTTCCTGCAAGACCTGCCCCAGCGTCCAGCCCCGCAAACTGCGCCCGCGGTACTGCGCCAGGTTCACGGTTGTAGAATACGGCGCGTCAATCCACGTGCTGCCGACCGGCACGTTCGGGTCTTCTGTAAAATAGTAATTGACGGGTGGCGCAGGCAGCGGCAAATCCTGAAACAACTGAGCGATCGTGGCATTCAGCCCCTGATCGCGCGCCGCTTTGATCTGCGCGTACGTAGGCCCGAACATCGCGCGGCGCAGCAAGTGGGCCGCCTGTTCGTAAGCCCAGGGCCCGGCATACGGCTCAAGCCCCGAAGTCACCTGGAAAATACTCGTTACGGCCGCCGTCCGCGCGCCCGTG
>Ga0209573_1000555_pt1 | contig 75666 bp, 59 predicted proteins | sample TNRBio252014_DNA_FD_185870 | JGI IMG/M metagenome (GOLD analysis project Ga0209573, IMG submission 185870) | Wastewater treatment Type I Accumulibacter community from EBPR Bioreactor in Madison, WI, USA - TNR Reactor_6/25/2014_ DNA (SPAdes)... | ecosystem: Engineered > Bioreactor > EBPR >...
TCTGCCAGAGAGGGGAGCAATCCCCGAGGCAGTCAATCTCCGACTGGAAAGCCGGATGCGGGAAATCCGCCCGTCCGGTTTGGAGGGAGGGGCGGCGCAAACCAATGCGCCGTCCCTACCCCTATCCTTGACCGTCGCCACTTCTTCGATCCCGTCATTCCGGCAGCGCGCTCCAGCCTCGCTCAGCCTTCCCAACTGGCCCCATTCCAGTCGATCACCCGTTCGATGAATCGCACGGCGGCGGCGGTGTAGCATTGGAAGAGGTGCTCTCCTTTTTCGGCGGTGGCGGCGGCGGGGATGCCGACGTGGCCGGGCTCGGAACGGTCGGGCATGGTCCAGCCGCGACTGGCGGGGAGGAAGGGGTTGCCGAAGGGGATCTCTGGCACCGTGGTGTGGTCTTTGACGAGTTCTGGGCGTAGGCGGAGGACCATGGAGGTCTCCCACTCGCAGGCATGCCCCATTTCCCGTTGTTGCAGGGCTGGCTGCGTCTCCCAGGGCTTTACGTCCAAGTGCCAGTAGGTGATGAAGAGCAGCAGGAGGTCTTTGCGATTACGGTGCTTTTGGCGGGTTTCAAAGATGGCCTGTTTTCCAGGGATGTCGTTGCCGCCGTGGCCGTTGAAGAAGAGCAGACGCCGGAAGCCATGCGCGATGAAGTTTTCCAGCAAGCCATTCAGCAGGTCGATGTAGAGGCGTGGATCTGCGGAAAGGGTGCCAGGGAAATCCAGGTGATGGTGGGAATTCCCGAGCCACTGCATGGGCGCAACGAGGATGCTATCGGCCATCTGCGCCTCTACCCGGCGCATAATTTCCCCGGCCAACATGCTATCGGTAAAGACGGGCATGTGGCGTCCATGCTGCTCCAGCGCGGCAATGGGGAAGATGATGGGGGTGTCCTTGTCCAGCGCAGCAACGTCTGGCCAGGTGAGATCGGTGAGGTGCATTTTAGGCGACTTTTTCCAGTTTGATGGGGTAGGTCTGCAACGCGTTCCATTGGCAGACGATGAGGTCGCCATTGTCCAGCACGCAGACATCGTGACCATGGTCAAAGACGTTCTCCTTCCGCAATAGTGGCTTCAGCTTATCGCCTTCGTAAACGGGGGCTTCGGCACCCGGCGCGGCGATGACTTTTCCCTGGGCATCGATGATCACGACAAAGCCGGACGGATCCTTCACAAACTTGCCTTCCTTGTCCTTGGACCAGCAAACGCCTGCATAAAGCTCCTGGCCGGAGATGACGGGCCTGCAAACATAGGCTCCTGGGGTAGCGATCGTCTCGACGTATTTGCCCTCCAGGGTGAAGCGTCGGAAGCAATTGTCCGCCCGTGAAGTGACGATCAGTGTGGCCTGATCTGTACCCTTGCGCGTGTCCAGAGCGATGCCGTGGGCGTTGTTCAGTCGCTCCTCTGGTGGCACGCCGTCTTTACCGCCGAAACGGCTGATGAACTTGCCCTGATGATCGTAACGCAGCACGTAGTTGGATCCATAGCCATCGACGATGTAGATATCCCCATTCGGCCCGATGGCGACCTCGGTGGGATTGAAGTTCCAGTCTGGCTCATAAGCGCCGACGCTCATCGGGTGGCTGAGGCTAAAGATTTCTTTGCCGTTGAGGTCGATCTTTGCGACGCGTCCGCACTGCCGGAAGCCGCCAGATCCCGATTTCCAGAGGCCGGAGTCGGTGACGAAAAGGAATTCCTCGCCGTTTTCATTGCTGTGCGTGAGGCCATGGCCGCCCGGCCATCCGGCACCCCATGAGTCAAGGATCGTGCCGTCCTGCTTGTAGATCAGCATTTGGTTGTGCGAATGATCGCCGACCATGAAGAGCCGACCATCCTTGGCTTGCACCATTTCATGGCAGTTCAGGATGGGGTGATTGCGGCCCTGCCCAGGGGTGACCCAGTCCCTGATCACCCGGTAGCGGTGGGCACCATGGCCAATGATTTCCTCCTTGGGTTCGGGCGCTGCACGTAGTTGCTGGGTCCAAGTGCCTGCCACAGCGGTGCTGAGGCCTGCGATGAAGTGACGGCGGGTGGTTCGGAGTGGGCGCATGGGCGGATCTTGGCGATAAAGTGTCTGTTTGACAAGAGCGGAGCCAGCGCGCGATTCTTGCGCATCCCCCGAATCCTGCTGGTCCGTTGGCACAATTCGGAGAGATGGGGCTGGGAGAGTGTGGGCTTGCAAAATGGGGCGAGGGAAGAGAGAATCTGGGCGATGAGGTCTTCTTTTTTCAGGGTTACAAGGATGGTGCTTGCCGTAGGCATTGGTTTCATGGGTGGGGTGGGGCGGATCTCGGCCTACACGCCCGGTTCAGGCAGTCCGATGGCGGTGGATGGATTCTTGGTGAATACGGCGGATCGGCGGGATGTGCTGGTTTTCTACAACTGCGCCTACCAAGCCTCCGAAGGTTATGCTGCGCAGATGACATGGACGGGCAATGTGGCGGCCTGCCTGCCGGGCACCACTGGGGCGGCGTACAAAGATGATGTGCGGCGGCGGGTAAATTTCTTCCGGGCGATGTGCGGTCTGCCTGCGGACATCACGTTCGACGCGACGAAGTCCGCGAAGTGCCAGGAGGCGGCGCTGATGATGGCGGCGAACAATTCACTGGACCACTTTCCGCCGACGAACTGGCTTTGCTACACGGCGAATGGTGCGGAGGCTGCGGGTGCATCCAACCTAGCGCTAGGAAATGACGGTCCTGCGGCAGTGGATGCTTACATGGAGGACTCCGGTTCGAACAATGCAGCGGTGGGGCACCGCCGATGGATTGTCTATTCGCGGGCCCAAGAGATGGCGACGGGAGATATTCCGTTCGTGAATGGCTCGCACAATTCGGCAAATGCGCTCTGGGTGATTGGCAATTTTAAATCGGCTCCAGCGGCGCAGTTTGTGGCTTGGCCTAATTCGGGTTTTGTGCCGGATCGATTGTCGCCAGCGCGGTGGTCGCTCTCGTATCCAGGAGCTAATTTTTCGGCGGCCTCGGTCGTGATGACGCAAGGCGGGGCTCCCGTGACGACGGTGATCATCTCAAACGCGGCGGGTGGCATCGGCGATAACTCGCTGGTCTGGGAACCGGTGGGCCTGCCGACATCCGTGACCAGTGATGTGAGCTACAATGTGACGGTTTCCGGCATTAGTGGCGCGGGTGTGCCGACGAGCCACAGCTACACGGTCACTCTATTCAATCCAGATGTGTTGGGTGAATCTGTGACGATCACGGGAAGCGATACACCGCCGACAACGGGGCAAAGCTACACCTTCAACAGCATCGGGCAGGCCGATGCGTATGAGGTTCGGGTTTCGACTGGCAGCACGGCGGCGTGGACAGAAGGTGCGGAGGATTCGCCCCCTCCAAACGTCGCGGAGGGGATCTCGCCGGGGTACACTCTGCGGCAGTCATCGCTGTTGCGGACGGGGGCCAAGGCTTTTCAACTGGCGTATCCTTCGGGTGTGTTTGACGACCAGAGTTTCATCGTGACGAGGGAGGTTCTGCCTTCGGCCTCCAGTCAGCTTCAGTTTTATGATCGTGCTCGGTTCAGTGTGACGACGACGACCCTGGAGGCGCAGGTCTCCACCGACAATGGGACGAGTTGGACCTCGGTCTTCAGTCGCAATGGGGTGGGGCTGAGCAGTGGCCTGTGGGATCCAAGTTGGATCAGTCGATCCATCAGCTTGGCCAGCTACGCGGGGCAGGTGATTCGCGTCCGTTTCATCATGAAGCGCAATGGCGGCTCCGTCACGCAAGGGGTGAGCAGCAATTTTGGATTCTTCATCGACGATGTCACGGTCACCAACGCTACGGAACTGGTCAACACCACGGACACGACGCTGGCGGGGGCGGCGACGTCCTTCACCCTGAATGCGACCACGGCGGGTGGTGCCCTGGTGGCGGGCACCGATTATTACATGCAGGTGAGGCCGAGTGTCGGCTGTCGCTACTATGGCTATGGAGCGCTGAAGATCGTGACGGCGCAGGCCCCCAGCGGGTATGCGGCGTGGATCGCGACGGATTACCCTGCGGCGACGGGTGGCGTCATGGATGATCCTGAGTTTGATGGCATCCGCAATGGCATCGAATACGCCTTTGACCTGGATCCGCTGGCGGCAAATCCAGCGTCCAGTCTGCCGCAGCCAATGGTCTCTGGTGGCAACTACGTGCTCAGTTACACGGAGCCAGCAGGAATCACGGGCGTGACCTACGGTGCTGAATGGTCGGAAAACCTGATCGACTGGGACGACGTCACGGACGCTGGCTCGGGCGGGGTGCACGTCTTTTCGGTCAGCATTGGCGTGAAGACGAGGCTCTTCATCCGGCACAAGATTGTGGTCGCTCCGTAACAAGATTTGATCCTGAGGTCATCGGGCGGGAGCTTCTACTCAGCAGATTGTCGAAAGGTCGGGCATCTTGTCGCCTTTTTAGCATCTGCCTTTGCGCGTGTGCGCTTTTTGATCCAACTCTCCCTCCCATGATCCGACTCCGACTGCTTCCCCTCGTTACTGCCGCCCTGATTTCATCTGCGGTGGGTTCTTTTGTTTCCACTGGCCACGCCCATGATGCGGGTTCGCAGATGGCGAATGTTGCGGGGGCTTTTTTGGATTCCCTGACGGCAGAGCAGCGCCAGAAGGCGACGTTTGAGTTTGCGGACGCAGAACGCGAAAACTGGCACTTCATCCCCCGCGAGCGCAAGGGCCTGCCGATGAAGGAGATGACGGCGCAGCAGCGTCTGCTGGCGATGGCTCTGCTCAATTCTGGCCTGGGGTTCCGGGGGGCGGCCAAGGCGATGACGATCATGAGCCTGGAAGAGGTGCTCTACCAAATGGAAGGGGCCGGTGGGGATGAGGCCAAGCGTCTGGCGACTCGGGAAAAACGTGATCCTGAGAAGTACTATGTGTCCGTGTTTGGCAAGCCTGATCCCAAGGGCACCTGGGGCTGGCGTATCGAGGGGCACCACATCTCCATGAACTTCACAGTGAAGGATGGGAACCTGATTCGCGCCACGCCATCGTTCTTTGGCTCAAATCCAGGTGTGGTGCGCGAAGGCCCGCTGACCGGCCTGCGCGTGCTGGCGACGGAGGAAGAGCTCGGCCGGAGCCTGATCAAGTCCATGACGCCTGAGCAGGCAGCGAAGGCGGTTTATGATGCGACGGCTCCCAAAGAAATGGTCACGGCTGCTGAACGCCGCGTCACGCCGCTGAGCCCAACCGGACTTTCTTCGGCCGAAATGACGGCGGAGCAAAAGGACAATCTGCACCGGATCATCCGTGAGTTCATTGATCGGCTCCGTCCAGAAATTGCGGCGGAAGCGTTGGCGGAAATCGATGCCAGCGGGGACATCTCCTTTGCCTGGGCGGGTGGGAAAGAACTGGGCGAGCCGCATTACTACCGTGTGCAGGGCAAGACCTTCCTCCTGGAATACGACAACACGCAGAACAATGCCAACCACGTCCACAGCGTGTGGCGCAGTTTTGATGGCGACTTTGGTGACGACATCCTGGGTGCCCACTTGAAGGCTGAGCACGGCAAGTGAACTGCTTTTTTACGAACTAGATTTGCGCTACCCAATGAAACGCTTCTGCCTCCTTCTGACCTGTCTCCTGGGCTCCACCAGCATGCTTCCCGCCGCAACGGCAGCTGGAAAGCACAAACTGGTTCTGATTGCGGGTAAGCCATCGCACCCACCAGGGATGCACGAGTTCCGAGCTGGGACGCGTTTGTTGGCAAAATGTCTGACGAACAGCGGGATCGAGGTCGTGCTGGGCGAGAACGGTTGGGTGGCTGACGAAGCAGTTTTTGCGGAAGCGGATGCCGTGGTGATCTATGCCGACGGTGGGGCGAAGCACCCTGCGGTGCAGGAGGATCACTTGGCGACGCTGAAGGCGCTGATCGCCAAGGGTGTGGGCTTTGGTTGCATGCACTATGGCGTCGAGGTTGTGCCGGAGAATGGCGGTGCAGAGTTCAAAGACTGGCTCGGTGGGCACTATGAAAACTCGTTTTCATGCAACCCGATCTGGGAGCCAAACTTCGCGTCCTTTCCAGATCATCCGACGACGCGTGGGGTGAAGCCTTTCCAGATCCAGGATGAATGGTACATGAACATGCGCTTCCGCCCGGCGTTTGGGGACGGCATCGTGCCTGCCCAAGATGCGGGAACCAGCTTTGTGCCGATCTTGGTGGCGACCCCGCCGGATGCGACTCGGGATGGACCGTATGTCTATCCGAAGGGCCCTTACCCGCACATTCAGGCGGAAAAAGGGCAGGCCGAATCGATGATGTGGGCGGTGGAACGCCCCGATGGTGGTCGTGGTTTTGGATTTACGGGTGGGCACTTTCACCTGAATTGGGGGAATGAAAACTTCCGGAAGGTCATCCTGAATACCTTGCTGTGGGTCAGCAAGGCAGAGGTGCCAGCAGAGGGGGTAGCCTCCAATGTGTCCGAGGATGATTTGAAGCAGAACCTGGACGACAAGCCCCAGCCCAAGGCAAAGCCAGCCCAAGGAGCGGCGCAGAAAAAGGCGGCTGGCGTCTTGCAGACCCCTGGCGTGTTTCGGCGCGTGGCCTCCGCGTCGTAGATGGTGTGGTGCCCACTGCGGTGACGGGCCTGGAAGTCCCTCAGCCTGACACTGGCTGGTAGCCAGCGCTCCTTTGCTGGGTCGGGGGTTATTGTCACTACCGCCGATGCTTGCGTTGGGCTAATTATCCGCTAGTCTGGGCGGATCATGTCGAGTCCATCCTCCTCTTCCTCCCGCGCTTATTGGGCACCGCTGGCGCTTCTGGCCTTCGCTTTGGTCTGGCGTGTGGTTAAGCTGAACCTCGGTGCGGCGGATCCTTTGCCGAACTTTGCGCCGTGGATGGCCTTGGCCTTTGCAGGTGCTGTCTTGACGCCGCGTTCGTGGCCCTTTTGGATCATCCCGGCAGCGATGCTTGTGATTGATGCGGCGACGCCAGCCTCCATGCTCTGGGCGGCTCCTCTTTATGTGGCAGTGGTTTATGGGTGCATCTTGATCGCTGCGATGGCGGGTCGGGCCGTGAGCGGTCGGAACCTTGGCGTGATGGGAACCTTGGGTGGGACGGTGCTGTGCTCCCTAGGCTTTTACGTCGTCACGAACACGTTCTCTTGGATCACTGATCCAACTTATGCCAAGACCGCGATGGGCTGGTGGCAGGCGCTGACGGTGGGCGTGCCGGGCTTCCCGCCGACGTGGACCTTTTTGCGCAATGCACTGTTGGGCGATACTTTCTTTGCGGTTCTGCTTTTGATCGCCCACAACGCGGAGGCGATGGTCCGCCGTCAGCCACGTCTGCCGTGGATGGGTGCTGTTCGGGCGGCGTGAGGTGGGGATGATGGTTTTTGATCTGGGCGCGTTGATCGGCTAAAGCCTTGACTCCAACGCCTGGGTGGAACGCTTTTTGCCGTTTTCGAAGCCACGCTGATTGCGGTGTTGGAGTTCAGCCTTTAGGCGATTTGGGGAGGTGCTGCTGCGACGTGTCGCGCAATTTCGGAAGCCGCGCGTTGATCGGCTAAGCCTTGACTCCAACGCCTGGGTGGAACGCTTTTTGCCGTTTTCGAAGCCACGCTGATTGCGGTGTTGGAGTTCAGCCCTTAGGCGATCTGGGGAGGTGCTGCTGCGACGTGTCGCGCAATTTCGGAAGCCGCGCGTTGATCGGCTAAAGCCTTGACTCCAACGCCTGGGCGGGACGCCTTTTGCCGTTTTCCAAGCCGCCCCGATTGCTGCGATTGCAACAATTTTCGAGTCTGTGACAGTCCCACTCCTCGTTGTTCGTTTTTCTGTGCCCATGAAATCTTTCCGTTTCTTTTGTTATCTTCTATTCATGACCACGGCAGCCCAAGCCGCAGATTGGCCCGAATGGCGGGGTGTGGGCGGGCAGGGGGATGCTCGGGAATCAGGTAGCCTTCCGACGACGTGGAGTGCGACCTCGGGTGTGCAGTGGACGGCCCAGCTACCGGGGCGCGGGCATTCCACGCCCGTGATCGCGGGGGATCGGATCTGGCTGACGACGGCCATCGAGACGAAGGCGACCCCAGAGGAGGCGGAGAAGAGGCTCAAAGAAAACACGGGCGACCAACCGCTGACGCTGCTTTCCAAGGTCAGTCTGCGAGCGGTCTGTGTGGATCGGGCCTCGGGTAAGGTGCTGCATGATCTTGAACTGATTGACCAACCGGAGCCCCAGTGGGCACACCAGTTGAATAGCTATGCTTCGCCAAGTCCGATCCTTGAGGAAGGGCTGCTCTATTGTCACTTTGGCACCTTTGGTACGGTTTGCCTGGATACGGTCACCCAGGCGATCCGATGGAAGAATACGGAGTTGCATGTGATGCACGAAAACGGCCCGGGCAGCACTCCGGTGCTGTGGCAGGACCGCTTGATCGTTCATTTTGACGGTAGCGATGCGCAGTTCATCGCGGCCTTTGACAAGGCTACGGGTAAGGTGCTGTGGAAGACAGCGCGCAGTGGGGAGATGGACCCGCGCCCACAGCAGCGGAAGGCGTACGGCACGCCGCTGATGGTGGACATCAATGGGGCACCCACGGTGGTGAGCCCGGCGGCGAACTGGGTGTATGGCTACGACCCTGCGACGGGGGTTGAGCGCTGGAAAATCCCATACGGAGAGCTGGGCTTTTCCATGTCGGTTCGGCCTGTCGCTGATGACCAGCGCATCTATTTCAGCACGAGTTTTGGCAAGAGTCAGGTTATCGCGCTGGATTATGCTGGCAAAAAGGAGCCAGAGATCGCTTGGCGAAACAATAAGAACGCACCGAAGATGTCCTCGCCTCTGATCGTGGATGGGCTGCTGTACTTCGTCGATGATGGTGGTATCGTGACCTGTGTGGACAGTGCCAAGGGGGACGTGATTTACAAAGAGCGGCTGGGCGGGAAGTTCAGCTCCAGCCCGATTCACGCCGATGGGAAGCTGTATTTTTGCAGCCGGGAGGGCGTGGTGACGGTGCTGCAGGCGGGTAAGGACTTCAAAATCCTGGCCCAAAATGACATGGGATCACCGTTGATGGCCAGCCCCGTGGCGGTGGATGGGCTCTTGTATCTGCGGGCAGAGTCGGGGCTTTTTTGCATCGGGAAATCGAATTGAATAATGTTGTAGCGCGCGGCGTCTGAGTTGATACCCTTGCTTCTATCATGCCCGCCTCCCCTGCGTCTGACTCCGACGAAGTCGAAGACATCGAACTGGTCAAACGCAGCCAGACGGGCGACATGCGGGCGTTTGATGCGCTCGTGACTCGATATCGAGGCAGGGTGTATGCCATGACTTACCACCTCGTCCAAAATGAAACTGAAGCCTGGGACCTCGCCCAAGAGGCCTTCATCAAGGCGTGGCGTGCCATCGGCAGCTTTAAGTTGGACGCGAGCTTTTACACCTGGCTGTATCGGATCTCCCACAACGTGACGTACGACTGGCTGCGCAAACGCAAAATCCAGGGCGATGGCGAATTTGATGACGAACGCACGGATCATCGCGTCGCGGCCGGGGCGGAGGCGGTGCCTGCTGCTTTTGCCGCGCCCGATGTGGCGATGAAACGTGCGGAACTGGGGCAGCGTATCCAAGAGGCCATCGCGCAGCTTTCGCCCGATCACCGACAGGCCATCGTGCTTCGGGAGGTGGAGGGGCTGAGCTATGACGAGATCGCGGAGGTCATGGGCACCTCGATCGGCACGGTGATGTCACGACTTTTTTACGCCCGAAAGAAACTGCAGGAACTACTGAAGGACACTTATGAAAACGCCACCTGAAGACCACGACCTCATCCGCTGGCTGGATGAAGAAATGACGCCCGCAGAACGCACTTCTTTTGAGGCGCGTCTGGAGGCTGACCCGACACTGAAGGCGGAGGCGGAGGAAATGCGCCAGCTTTCCCTCTCGGTGCGCAGTCATCTGCCCAAAGAGATGCCAGTGCCGCATCCAGACTTTTTCAATTCGCAGATCCAGGTCCGCATCCAGCAGATGGATCTGGAGGAGCGCCGTGCTGCTGCGCGGCCTGCGGCGGCGGGATCGATCCTGAGCTCCCTGTGGATGCGACTGCTCGCCCCCGTGGCGGCTGTCGCGATGCTGGCGGCGGGTTGGCTGGCACTTCGCACAAGTTCGGCGACGGGTAGTGTCGTCGTCAGCGTTTATACGCCGGATCCGAAGGTGCAGGCGACGACGGTCGAAAACACGGAGGCACACGCGACGGTGCTTTTGCTGGAAGGTCTGGACGCGATGCCGGCAGAGAAGAACGTGGCTGGTCTCAGCGTGCATCATGCAGAGACAGACGCGCAACTGGCCACGACCACGCTCTTTGATGGCGCGGGTCAGGTGCTGCTGGTCATGGGCAAGGATGCGCGGAACCAACCTTTGATCTTTTCCCACGGGACCCCACGCGGATGAGAATCCAAGCTCCAGTCACCCTTAGCCTGCTGTTCGCCGCCTGGTGCTGTGGTGTGCTTCCCACGGCTGCACAGACGACGACTGCACCGCCGACCACTGCGGCGGGCAAGTCCGCTGCCACCGATGGCAAGGTGTGGGGCGCACTGGTGTATGCGGTCACGGATAAGTCAAAGCTGACGGGTGCGGTGGAGAAGGCACCTGATCTGATTCCCGATCTCACGGACCGATTGGCAAAGGCTTTCCCGTTTACGGACTTTGAGATTTTAGGGCAGCATACTCAGGATGTTTTTCGCGAGTACGAATCGTGGGTGGTGCCATCTCCGGAACTCTTTCTGAAGGTGGACTCCAAAGGCCCCGCAGAGGGTGGCGGGCTGAATCTGCATCTCCAGTTCTGGCGTCAACAGACGGTGCTAGTGAAGACGGACACGATCTTGCGGACCGGTAGCCCGCTCTTCATTCGCGGGCCAAAGTGGCGCGATGGTCAGTTGATCTTTGTGTTGGCGCTGAAGAGCGTGGGCGGGAAGTGACTTGCGGATGCGGGATGGGCACAGAGGGGGATCAGTAGATCCAGGGTGCTGGAGGGAAGGGTCTCGCAGTGCAGCATCGGAAATCGTCTTTCTCTAGGTCAAAGGCGGCGCAGCAGAACGCGACATCGCGTGGGGAAAGGCTGCGCAACTGGGTGACGATTGCTCTCATCCGCTCGTCGCCGTACTGAGCCCGGGTGGCGCGCCATTCTTCGAGCGTGCCGCGCTCAACCACGCGGTGGATGATGTGGGAGGCGTGGCGTTCTTCGTCGAGTTGGGCAAAGTCTGTGTCCCAAAACAGGCTGTGGCGCAGGGGGCATTCCGCAAGTTCGGTCTCAGCCCACTGGGGCCTTTGCCTTGGGATCGAGTTGCTGGTAAACGCCGAAGTCGTTGTAGAAGAAGCGTTTGGCGATCTTGTACATCCAATGCTTTTCGGGGATTTCTTCTTCGTCCCGCCATTGGCTGGTGCGGGCTTTCATGCCTTCCACTTCTGCCATGGCGGTCTGGCGGATGGTGGTGTCTTTGGCACCGTGTTTTTCGGCGAGGGCTTTGACCAGATCGGGCCGCTCTAGCACGATGCAGCCGCGGGTGTGCTGGGCTGAGGTCTCGCGGAAATCCTTGAGGAAGGCGGACTGGGTGAAGACGTCAAAGAGGTCGCGATCTGTGCGGACGTTGTCGGTGGCGAACTGGATGATCGGGCAGGGCTCGAGCCCGCCAGTGGGTCCGATGTGATGGCTGATGCCGGTGGCCATGGGGCAGAGGGCTTTGCCATTGTGATCGTAGTAGGCATCAACGATGGCGATGGGCATCTCCGCCCGCATGTCGGTGACAAAGCGGCGCACCTGGGTGATTTGAGCGGGGGTGAGGGCCAGTTGATCATTGATCTGCGGGCCGACGGGGCGGTAGGTGTGGTACCAGGTGTAGTGCACGCCCATGTCGATGAGGGTCTGCAGCCAGTCGCGGGTTAGGAGGTCGTTGATATTGGTCTGGCAGAGGCTGGTGGCGACTCCGGTCAGGAGGCGGGCGTCAAGACAGTTGCGGAGCCCCCGCAGGGTGCGATTCAGGACGTCTTTACCTCCGCGGCGCTCGTTGCTGACCGTGCTGGTGCCTTCCACGCTGACAAGCGGGGTGGCATTGCCGAGCTTGCGCAGCGTTTGAGCGGCTTTTTCGGTGATGAGTTGCCCGTTGGTGAAGATTTGAAAGTAGCAGTCGGGGTGCGTGGCCAGGAAATCAAAGAGCTCCGGGTGCATGAAGGGCTCGCCCCCCAGAATGCCGAAGAAGGCGTTGCCGTGGCGCTTGGCGTCATGGACGATCTTGTTGAGTTCGTCCAGTTTGATTGCCTCCCGAGGTTTATCCACATCCACCCAGCAGCCTTGGCAGCGGAGGTTGCAGGAGTTGAGAATGGAGATGTAAAGAAACGGGGGGAAGAACTGGCCCTGCTTCATTCTCTTTTTGAAGAGCATGACGCTGCGCGCACCTTTGTAACCGAAGTTCCAGGCGATCTTGGCAAGGCAGGTGGGATCGACGGTGCGGACGATGCGGCTGGTGAGGGGGATGACCATGAAATTGGGTGGGTGGAGAAAGGGTGGCGCAGATTACGGTTCCTCTGCGGGGCTGGTGTCGTCTGCGTGGGTGGTTTCTGCCATGCGGCGGATGGTGCCGTCGAGATATTCAATGTAGCCCTGCACGTCCATACTGTCTTCCTCGGGTTGGCCACGCACGGCGTACAGCCAGCCCTGTTCATACGGATCTGAGCGGACGATGCAGGCGTCCTCTTTGAGATACGGATTGCCGCCGGCAAAAGTTCCAGTCATTACACAATAGACGTCGGAGGCGGCCTTGAATCCTTCGACCCAGCCCACGATCTCTCCGGGCGCTACGGCTCCGCCTTCGGCGGGTTTCCAGTCGCAATCGACGAGTTCTCCCAACATTCGGGTGGCGAATTTGGTGAAGCCGATGCGCCACAAATCGGGCTCTCCCTCCACAGGTGCCATCCAGTAGTGAGAGCGCGAGTAACGGAAGCTGTCCGGGAAACGGGCAGAGAAGCGGGAGTGCTTGTAGCGGACGAAATTCAGCGGCATGGGGCCGTCAGTGTCCAGTTTTTGCGGCGGGATGCAAGCTGGGAGGTTGATTTTGCCTTATCCCCGTCTGATAGGCTGGGATCATGGAATTGATCAACAATACCCCCTCGGTGCCGACGGCAGTCGGTCCTTATTCGCAGGCAGTGAAAAGCGGCGACTTTTTGTTTTGTTCCGGGCAGATCCCGATCAATCCAGCAGAGGGTAAAATCGTGGCGACGGAGGTGGAAGGTCAGGCCCGCCAGGTGCTGACAAACATTGAGGCTCTGCTATCGGCGCAGGGTTTGGCGATGAGCGATGTGGTGAAGGCGACCGTTTTTCTGCAATCGATGGCGGACTTCCCGAAGGTGAACCCGATCTATGAAGAGGCCTTTAAGGGTCACAAACCTGCACGATCTACGGTCGCGGTGGCAGGGTTACCCCTGGGCGCTTTGGTGGAGATCGAAGTGATCGCTCAGTTGCGAGGCTAGTCTTGCAGCTTGCGGCGGTAGGCCTGCACGCGTCCGTCGCCTCGGTAGAGGTACATCCGATTCACGTCTGTGATGGTGGTGATGATCCAGGGCGAGAGCTGATTACGGCCATTCTTGGTGAAGACCAGCTCATCGGCGAGATAGACGCACGAGTGGAAGGCATCCCCGGTGGTGTTATCCACAAAGAAGAGAATGTCCCCGTACTTGTAGGGTGGTGGGATGGGTGTGAATCCCTCCAGCACCGAACTGGTCGCCAGGCGCGCATCCAACAGATATTCATGCGGGTCGAAGTTGAGGAAGTTCAGCGATGTCCAGTGGCAGTCCGGCAGCATGCCGTGGCGTGCTAGATCAAAGGAGGGATAGGTGTAGATCAGCTTTCGCGGGAGGGCGGGCAGGATGTGGGCGATGTCGAGCCGCTCATCCACGCCTGATTCCTGGAGGGAGAGCAAGATCGGCTCGATGTCCTTCCGGCGCATGCCATAACCAAGAGTCCAGTAGGACATCAGGTCATCGACGTTGGTGGTGGAGGAGACCTCCACTTTGACGAGCAGGGAGCGAGTGCGGGTGAAGGCCTTGAAAATCTGCCGGGCTTCGGTATCTGACTCCGCATAATTGAGCAGCAACCCCAGATCGCTGAAGGCCCAAGTCTCCCCACGGCGGTAGGCGAGTTGGGTGATCTTCTGGACGAGTGCAGGGCGGACACGGCTGGTGCGATACCAATCTTCGACCTTATCGGTGAGGATCAGGACGGGGTCACGATGGAACTCGTTGATCTCGTATTTGGACAATTCGGTGTACCACTTGGATCGGACCTCGGAGTCTAGGTTTTCGACATCGGCGATCGATGGAAAGAGGTGTACCCAGCCGCCTTCACGGACGTGACCAGCGGGTTGCAGGAGGTTTGTGCCGAGGCTGTCAGGGAGCCCAGCCATCGAAAAGATGGCGGCGAGATTGGCGAACTCTGAATCGGGGAGGCTCCACCGAGGGCGGGAGCTGGGCAGCGGGTAGGCATCCACCATGGCGCGCGGTGCCTCCAGAAAGATCGGGTAGCATTTGATGACGCCCCAGGGTCCAGGTTTTGCATAGAATCCAGCGGAAGTCGCATCTCCCGACGCAGGCGCTGTCGGTGCCGCCGCTGGGATACTGATTTGAGCCCGGATCTCTGGGGTAGCCTGCATTAACGCGGCGGCTGCCAGGATTAGGCGCGGCCAATGGGAGCCTGTGGACTTTCGCTTTTGACTCAACTGAATAAGGTTGGGGTGCATTTGGGGGTAAAGGAAGCGGAAGTTTAACCGCAATCTTTCCTTTAACAACGGATTCGCGAAGATGTTTCTTGGGCGTGACATCGCCTGCCACCTTACACGGCGGCACTGCCTTTAGCGAGTCCTAGTGGGCTAGGCAGGCTCAGTGACCACGGCTTTCTCAGCATTGACCCCGAGGGCAAAGAGTCCCGCCAGGACAAAGGCCCCCGCGCAGAGCCAGACGCCCTCATGGTAGTCGCCATTGGTATCGAACTGCTTCAGGACGGCGGTAAAAAGCACCGGCTGGATGGCGGCACCGAAGTTCCCCCACATGTTGGACCAGCCAAAGAGCTGCGCTTGATGCCGACCGCTGATGTCTTGCATCGTCGTCCACATGGCCGGCAATCCGATGTCGGCAAAGAAGGCGACGAGGCCAAACGTGATGGCCATGGCGATGGGGCTGCTGGTCTGAAGTGCGATGAGGTAGCATCCCGCAGCGGCAAATTTCGTCACCGACATTGGCAGCATGCGGCCCATCCGCTTCCCCCAATGGCGGGAGATCCAGTCGGTCAGCAGGCCGCCAAACGGCAGGGCGACGATGCCGATGGTGAGGGCGGCGGTGGTGATGGTTCCCACCTCACTATCACCCAGGTGCATGACTTTTTTCAGGTAGTCGGGTAGGGACAAGATCAAGAACGCCCAACCGATGTTGGTGAAGAACTGGACGGCATTGGCATACCAAAGATTGGCGCTGCGGCAGGCGGCGGCGAGAGGGAAGCGGCGTGGCGGTTCCTTGGCAGGCATGAAATCACCACGCCCCTGCGCCAGGAGGGAGATCTCCTCCGCGTTGCAGCGTGGGTGTTGGCGTGGATGCTCGCGGAACACACGCCAGTAGGCCAGGGCGACGAAGATGCCCACTAGCCCGTAAAGCCAGCCCGCCCAGCGCCAGTCATTAGCCCGCACGATCACTAGGGCGGTCAGTGCTGGAGCCACAGCGCCGCCGATGCGCCCCCCCAGGGAGATGGTGCTACTGGCCAGCCCCCGCGCATCAACGTGAGCCCATCGTGTCAGCAGGCCACTGCTGGCCGGATAGTAGCCCGCCTCCGCTAGGCCGCAGAAGAGACGTGCGGCGAAGAGCGTGACGAAGCCGGTGGAAAAGCTTGTCGCTGCGGTGAATACGGACCACGCGGCGATGTAGATCGTGATGAGCATCCGCGATCCAAAGCGATCACTCAGCCACCCGGCGGGCACTTGAAAAAGCGCGTAGGCCCAAAAGAAGGCACCCTTGATCCAGTCAGACTGCCAGGTCTCCAGGTGAACTTTGGACTGGAAGGAATCGGAGGCGATGATGTTGGCCAGACAGATCCGGTCCAAGTACATCAAAAAGGCGACCACGGTTGCGGTGCCAAGGATCTGGTGACGGACGTTGGTGGGCGCGGGAGAATTCACGACCAGCAGGCTAGCGGCTGCGGTCGTGCGGTGGCAAGGTTTATTCCGCCAAACAGGGGCGGAAAAGCGGTTAGGCCGCCCAATCGACGCGCGGTGCGTCGCCCCAGAGCTTCTCTAGGTTGTAGAACTCCCGCTTTTCAGGCATGAAGATGTGAACCATCACATCGCCATAGTCCAGGATCAGCCATTGGCTTTCGAACTGACCATCGGTAACCCAGGGCGGGATATCGTGATCCTCCTTCATTTTCACATCGATCTCATCGCGGATGGCGCGGAGCTGAGGGGTGGAATTGGCCGTGCAGATGACGAAAAAATCACTCACTGGCGATAGACCACGCACATCCAGGATGACAATGTCTTCTGCCTTCTTGTCGTCTGCGTAGCGTGCGCAAAACTGCGCTGTCTTGATGCCTTCCATGCGGTTGCCGTAGCGTTCGCGGGGAGTTGGTATCCCGCGTCGGCGGTATGCTTTCTCCATTCTCAAGGATAAAGCAAGTACCTCTGCCGCTGAGAGCGAAATGAATCGTTGTGCGGCTTCCAACTGGCCACAATCGTCGCGGGGGAGACACCCCTCCGCAGGTTCTGGTACAGCGATTCGCTGCCATACACTTTGTGGAACAAGTTCAGGGAGGTGCTGCTGATGCGACCCAGGCAGCGCCCGCCCGTCAGCCGATTTAGCTCTGCCAGCATAAAAATATCCAACGCGGTCAGATCTGCGGATGCCCGTGGATTGATGTTCAGGCTAACGCCACCAAAGGTCTTGTTGGAGTAGGCTGAAAAGGAAACCCCGGGGGCATTGAGTCGGCGGCAGTAGGCCAGCATCGCGGCAGAACTGACGCCGTCTGCGGCGGCCGCACCGAAGGGATTGTTGCTGCCGATCCCCGTATCCATCGCCGCAGCACCGCCCAGAATGCCGGTGGTGACGTAATAGAGCGGGGAGGTCGCGTAGGGGATGTTGGGGGAGGTGCGATACCAGCGCAGGCCAGTGTCCTGCCACATCATATTGCGATTCCAGCCCTGCATTTTGACGACATTCAGCCTCGGCGCGCGGGTGATCCAGCCTTGGGATGCCGTCATCATCGCCAGTTCCCCGGCTGTCATGCCGTGGACGTAGGGCACCGGGATCTGGCCGACAAAGGACTTCCACCTCGACTCCAGCGGCGGCCCCTCCACCCGCCAGCCACCCAGCGGGTTCGGACGGTCCAGCACGACGAACTGCTTGCCGTTTTCTGCCGCAGCCTCCATCGCCACGACCATGGTGCTAATGTAGGTGTAACTGCGGCAGCCGATGTCCTGAAGGTCGAAGACTAGCACATCGATTGGGGCCAGCATCGCCGCAGTCGGCTTGCGCGTGGGACCGTAGAGCGAGTAGATCGTCAGTCCCGTGACGGCATCGCGGCGTGTCGCCACATGGATGCCGGCCCCTACCGTGCCGTCGATGCCATGCTCCGGCGCGTAGAGCGCCGTCAGCGCGGGGCCCAGTGCCCGCTGCATCACGACGCGCGTCCTTTCCCCGCGTCCGGTCATGCTGGTGTGATTGGTGATCAGGCCCACGCGCTTCCCGCGCAGCAGGTCAAAGTTTCGCGAGGCCAAAACATCCACGCCAAGCATGAAGGGGCCGCTTTGTTGCCCCGGCACAGTCGATCCCTGGTTCGGCATCTGGCAGGCCGTGATGCCCAGCCATGCCAGGAAACAGAGACCCCAGGTCGCGATCAGCCGCATTCTCGTTGGTTGCATGGCAGCGATGCTAATGCGGCCCCGCAAATCGGCAACCGCGAAACCCCACCCAGCGCTTAGCCCTGGTTTTTTTGGCAAAATTTAGTGTCTTTCGGCCCGGCTCTGGCTATCGCTACTCGTTTCCGTTTCTTTTTTCGACAATGAATACCCTCCGCACCTTCACGACTGGCTCCGGTTCCGCCGGCAACTTGCACTCCCTGCTCGCGCTGAAAGAGCAAGGCATCGCACCCAATCTGGATCGCTTGCCCGTCTCCATCCGCATTGTTTTGGAGGCGCTGGCCCGCAATTGCGACGGAAAAAAAGTGACGGAGCAGGACGTGAAAAACCTTGCCAACTGGAATGCCAAGGCTCCCGGCGATTATGAGATCCCCTTCGTCGTTGCACGCATCGTCCTCCAGGACTTCACCGGTGTGCCCCTCCTTGTCGATCTCGCCGCGATGCGCAGCGCCGTGCATGGCATGGGTAAGAACGCCAAAATGATCGAGCCCCTCGTGCCGGTGGACCTCGTCGTTGACCACAGTGTGCAGGTGGACTTCGCTGGAACTGGAGATTCGCTCGGTCGCAACCTGGACCTTGAATTCCATCGCAACCGCGAGCGTTATGAATTCCTCAAGTGGGGAGAGCAGGCCTTTGACACGTTCAAGGTCGTCCCCCCAGGGATCGGCATCGTGCATCAGGTGAACTTGGAGTATCTGGCCAAGGGCGTGCTGGAAAAGAACGGCGTCTTTTATCCAGACTCCCTCGTCGGCACCGATTCCCACACCACCATGATCAACGGCCTCGGCGTCGTCGGTTGGGGAGTTGGCGGCATTGAGGCAGAGGCCGGGATGCTGGGCCAGCCCGTCACCTTCCTCGTCCCAGAAGTCGTCGGCGTGTATCTCAGTGGGGATCTCGCCGCCGGTGTGACCGCGACCGATCTGGTCCTGCGAGTGACGGAGATGCTGCGCAAGACCAAGGTCGTGGGCAAGTTCGTCGAATTCTACGGCCCAGGTGCCAAGGCCTTGAGCGTGCCCGACCGCGCTACCATCGCCAACATGGCCCCAGAGTATGGGGCGACGATGGGCTTCTTTGGCATTGATGAAGAGACCGTCGCCTACCTCCGTGGCACGGGCCGCAGCGAGGAGCTATGCCAGACGGTAGAGAACTACTACAAGGCCCAGGGCCTCTGGGGCATCCCAGCAGAAAAGGGTGCGCTTGAGTTCTCCCAGGAAGTGGAGCTAGACCTCGCCACGGTGAAGCCCGGTCTCGCCGGACCAAAGCGCCCCCAGGATCGCATCGACCTGGATACCCTGAAGACCACCTGGAATGACCTGCTCGTCAAAGCCGCACCCGATGGCTATGGCAAGCTTCCCAGCGTCCCCTCCACCGAGGTGCTGGACCTTCCCGCGTCCCTCGACAGTGTGCCGGATTCGCCCGCAGAACTCGGCTCCACCTTTGGCGCAGAAATCGGCGTCGTCACAGAGGCCAGCAGCGATGTGGGCTACCCAATCTGGGAGGTCAGCGTCGATAGCAAAGGTGGCATCAAGGACACCATCAGCCATGGCAGCGTCCTCATCGCCGCCATCACCAGTTGCACCAATACCTCCAACCCCAGCGTCATGCTGGCCGCTGGTTTGCTGGCCAAGAAAGCCAACGAACGCGGCCTGACGGTGAAGCCCAGCGTCAAGACCAGCCTCGGCCCAGGATCACGCGTGGTGACGGATTACCTCAACAAGACAGGGCTCCAGACAGAGCTCGATAAGCTCGGCTTCCAGACCGTCGGCTACGGTTGCACCACTTGTATCGGCAACTCCGGCCCCTTGGATGCAGGCATCGAAGACGTCGTGAAGAGCGAGGACATCGTCGCTGCCTCCGTCCTCTCTGGGAACCGGAACTTTGAAGCCCGCGTGCATCAGAGCATCAAGGCCAACTTCCTCATGTCGCCACCGCTCGTCGTCGCCTTCGCCATCGCAGGCCGCGTCGATATTGATCTGACCACGGAACCCCTCGGCTTTGGCAGTGATGGCGCACCCGTCATGCTCGCAGACATCTGGCCGACCAGCCAGGAGATCGCTGCCGCGATGACATCCAGCCTCACCCCAGACGTCTTCCAGCGCCTTTACACCGGATTTTCTGATCAGAATCCAAAGTGGAACGAGGTCAAAGGCAGCGCTGGTCACGTCTATGACTGGGACCGCGAAAGCACCTACATCCAGGAGCCACCGTTCTTTGAAGGCTTCAGCATGACCCCGCGCGATATCGAAGAAATCAAAGGCGCGCGTCCGCTCGGCATCTTTGGTGATAGCGTCACTACCGACCACATCAGCCCCGCAGGGAACATCAAAAAGGACAGCCCAGCTGGTGCCTACCTTTTGGACCACGGCGTCACCCAGGCAGACTTCAATAGCTACGGCAGCCGCCGCGGCAATGACCGCGTCATGACCCGTGGCACCTTTGCCAACGTCCGCATCAAGAACCTCATGGTTCCAGGGGTCGAGGGTGGTGTGACCAAGTATGACGGTGCCACGGTGCCTATCTATGACGCCGCCGCCAAGAACCTCGCCAGCGGCACACCCGCCATCGTCATCGGTGGGGAAGACTACGGCATGGGCTCCAGCCGCGACTGGGCAGCCAAGGGCACGAACCTCCTCGGCGTCAAAGCCGTCATCACCAAATCCTTTGAGCGCATCCACCGCAGTAACCTCGTCGGCATGGGCGTCCTGCCATGCAATTTCAAAGACAAGGCAGATTACGATAAAGTGAAGGATCTCAGCGATGCCACCTTTGACCTCATCGGCATCAGCAACGACCTCAAGCCCCAGGGCGAGGCCACCCTGCGTGTGCACAAGTCAGACGGCAGCAGCTTTGACATCCCCGTCGTCGTCCGCATCGATACCCCCATCGAGATCGACTACTACCGCGCCGGCGGCATCCTGCCGTATGTGCTCGCGCAGATCCTGCGCGCGCAGGCATAGTCACCGCCGCCGCCACATCCTCCAAATTCGCTGCCACCATGGCAGTTCTATCCGCCCCTCAGTCCCAGGCTCAGGGGCGGAATCTTTGGCGGATGAAAACAGGACGCACTGCGAGTCGATGCCCTGGTAGCCTGCGGCATACAAATCCTCCCGGATCTTGGCCATCGCCTCCTGGGCGGCCTTGTTGGCGGCTTGTTTGGAGATACCCAGGCGCTGGCCGATCTCGCTGTAGCTGCGCCCTTCTGCGACGCCTTGCAGGATCAGGCGGGTGCGCTGGGGAAACTTCGATAGCTCGCTCGCCAGGACCTCTCGCGCCTCGCTGCGGCGAGCCTGATGCACCACATCTGCGGAGGTATCGATGAGGTAGTCGATGATGGAGGGCGCCGCCTCTGCGCCCTGGGCCAGATCGCCATCCAGGTGGATCTGATCGGCGTGCCGCCTTTGCTGCTGATGCAAGGTGTTCAGCGCGTTGCGGATCGCCGTGTTTGCGAAGGGGGCAAACTCGCCCCGCTCAGGACGGAAGCTCTGCGCCGCGCGGTGCAGCGCCTGTTCTGCCACGGATAACACGTCCTCAGGCTCCAGGCCGGGGATGTTCCGATACCCAGCCGCGATGCGTTTTGCTAGCGGCCGGTTTTGTTCGAAAAGCAGTCCCTCGTCCATGATCGATGGGTCATTGGTAAGTGCCGAACCTCCCAAAACAAGCGCGATTGTTGCGGCTGGATTGACGATTTTTACGCAGGTCTGTAGGTGGGGAGGTATGCAACAAATCGCCCCATCTTCGGCCGCACCAACGCCACTTGAACCTCAGCGTTTCCTGTCAATTAGCGCGCCGCTCAGTCCCGAGCAGCAGAGTTTGTTTTTGGAGGTGTCTGGTTACTTGGATCTGCATCTCCCATCGCCTGCGACGGATTTGCTCGGCGGCGTCGATCATGCCATCCTGGATCATCCAGACCTTGAGGCACTGCGGCTTTTGTCGCTGGAGGTTGGCGGCATCCCGCCCCAGCAACTGGCGGCACTGGCGCAGCGGAGTTTGGCCGTGTTCCCGGACCAGTTCCGGATCTTTGAAATGGCTCTGATCCACTCCACCACCGCCGAGCGCTACACGGACGTGATGGAATTGTACGAGCGCTATCAGGACCACGAGTGGTGGGGCGGAAACCTGATGCAAAATGTCGCGGATGCCGCAGCGCGATTGGGTCGCTTCAAGCTTGCCCTACACTTTGTGGAGTGGTCTGCGTCGAGGCAGAGGACTCCTTCAGCAGTGATGGCTGATCCGCAATTGCTCCCTTTGTGGTCCCACTATGCGGCGACCCTGCCTGATGAAGAAGAAGCCGAGCTGCTCGGATCGTCAGCCCTCCAGCGCGCCCACGATTTTCTGGCACGCGGCGTCCTGGACGATGGCCTCTGCGGCTTTACCTTGCAGCACCTGGTGCCCAAAAAACTGAAGCCGTGGTGTGAGCCTAGCAGGAACGCACTCTATTACCTCCGCTCTGACGCGCCCATCAAAATAAAGCGTCAGCACCACGCCTGGTTGGACGAGCTACGTCGGCGGACCCTGCGACTGGTGCGGCGCGCCTTCAGAAACGGATGCATTGTTCGGCGCGGCAGTATTCGGGCACTCAGTCCGCCTGCTGTGATAGAGGCGGGCGAGACTGTGCTCGGGTGAATTTGCGGGCGCTCACTTGCCCCATTCCAGCCTTCTCGCGAATTTGGCTGGAAGCCCCGCCTTCAGGATCGCCGTCTGGGCACCGGCGATGTTGTAGTCCACCCGGCGCCACAGGATATCCTGGGTTTCGCGGCGATAAACAGCGTAACAGGCGCGCTCGTCATGATCGCGTGGTTGGCCCACAGAGCCGACATTGATCAGGCACTTCCGCCCAGGGCGGAGGTTTTCCAGACTGGTGATGTCCACACCGCGCTCCTCTCCTTCCACCCAAAAGGCGGGTTGATGCGTGTGCCCGATGAAGCAGGCGGGTTGATTCTGGTGGGCAAAACTCTGCCGCGCCGCATCCGCAATCAGGACGTAAGGCCACGCGTTTGGGTTGTGCAGGGAGGCATGGGCCGCCACAAAATCGACCGATTCAAAGCGATCCGGCAATGTCTGGAGCCATGCCTTTTGGTCCGCAGAGAGCACGTCCTGCGTCCACTCAATGGAGGCGCGTGTCTCCTCGCTGAGGCTCTCCCTGCCGCCATCACCCGCGACCATCGCATCGTGGTTGCCAAGAATGCAGGCGCACGTCTTCGCCCGCACCAGGTCAATGCAATCACCGGGCGATCCCCCATAACCGACCACATCCCCCAGGCAGATCGTTTCGGTGATGCCACGTCCCGCGATGTCATCCAGAACGGCGCTTAGTGCGTGAGCATTGCCATGGATATCGCTGATAAAGGCTATGGATGGGTTCATGCCGGCAACTACTGACCGCGTCAAAAATCGTCAACCAAACGCACCGCATCACGGAAGCCGCTTGAAGAACAGTTCACCCTGCCGGACAGATCGCCCATCGTGAAACTCCAGCGTATTCTCCTCCCCAGCCTCGCCCTACTCCTCGCTTCTTGTGCCGGGGGGCCCGGGGGTGGCAGCACTCGCAGTCAGTATGGGGACCGCCCAGGGCCCAAAGGATTTCCCACCGTCGTGATCGATGCCGGCCATGGCGGGAAGGACTCCGGTGCCTCGGGGCGGGCGGGCATGGCTGAAAAGCAGGTCGCGCTGGCCATCGCCCAGCGCGTGCAGCGCAAGCTGGCCCCCCAATTCAAGACCGTGATGACGCGGACCTCAGATCGGTTTATCGAGCTGGATGACCGCGTGACCTTTGCCAGCCGCTACGGGGATGGGGTGCTGATCAGCATTCACCTCAATTCAAGCGCCAGCCGGATCTGCGGTCCAGAGACCTATTACTGGCGCACGGATAGCTACTCCCTGGCGCGTCGCGTGCAGCAGAACCTCAATGCCGTCGTCCCCACCAAGAACGGGAATCGCGGGCTGGTGCGGCGTCGCCTGCGGCTCACGCGCAATCCCACCATCCCCAGCATCTTGATTGAGTGCGGTTACCTGAGCAACAGCCGGGAGGCCTCGCTCCTCGCCAACGCCACCTACCAAGACCGCATCGCCGAAGCCATCGCCCGCGCCCTGCGCGATCAGAAGGCCTACGGCGACGCCGGAATGGGACCCGTCCCAAGGCCCATCTACGCCCCCCCGAGCCTGCCGACCGATCCCAGGGAGTGATTTGCGGGACGCAGCGGTGCCGGGCACCCATGGCAGGTGGTCGAAGTCTTTTACGAAACGGTCTCCACCACCTGAACGGTCAAACTTAAACGAATGGGCGATCCGCTCCGTAGGACTTGGCGCAGCCTGAGTTTTCGGCTAGCTTGGCGTGGCTGCCTCGGACCCTTTGAATGAGTCAAAAATATGAACGATTCCATTAACCGTTGGTTTTCTGCGTGCGTGAAAGGCACCTGCTTCATGGGCCTTTTTGTTGGGGGAATGCGATCAGGTGCGTCCGCAGCCGACGCCCCCCAAGGGGCTGCTCAACGTAAGGAGGAACTGCCGGAACCTGGGATGCGAGAGTTGATACTACACCTTGGGATCCACAATCACCAAGCGCGTGCTACTTCTTCGGCGGACGATGAGTTCTTGTGTGTTCTTGTGGCCTATCCGAAAGATGATATGGGGGGCGATCCCTTGTTTGCGATTAAGGTTCCGAGTTTCAGACGACACTCCCCAAACGCGGTGGCTACGCTGATGATGTCTCCCATTCTCGATGAAGCTGGATCGCAGCCATCCACCCACCTATCGATCCAAGTGCGCGGCATCGATGGGAAATACCTTGGCTCTGCTAGAAAGGCAGTTCCAAATCGCATTTATCTGCGAGGGACTTTGGCGCCAAGACTATTTCCAAAATTCAACGCGGCGGATAGTTTTCTGAAGCTCGAAATTTGGGATGACGCTAGTGGTGACGAGCCCATTGAGGCGGTCGGGGTTCTGTGCACCGATGGGAAGCGAGCGTCGGAGATGGCTTCGGCTCTGTTACTGCGAAATCGCAAACCCGCAGCACCCCAGCCCAAGGTGCCAAGTGATAAGAAATGACCTGTCTTCAGTCGTCGAGGGACTTGCCTTGGGCTGATTTTATAGCCTTGAGGTGGGGGCGGATTACCAGACATCCCTTTCCTATCGCTTTCGGGGCCAACGATACCTCGCTTCACTATGATTTGTGATTTCCAGCAGATTCAAGGAGGCCAGCAGATTTGTTTTTTCATCATCAATCTGTTGGTCTGCCTGGAGCGCGGTGCTTCCAGCCCGTGTGTGGTCGGCGGTGCTTCCAGCCCGCCACGCCCATGAGAAGGCCAAGGAACCGCTGATGAGACGCTAACAAGACGCTGGTCTAGCGTGCTTCGCCATCATGGGTGATTTCCAGCAGATTTGTTTTCATCATCAATCTGTTGCTCTGCCTGAATCTGTTGGAGAAAACCGAATTCACAAAATTATACGGTCCCGATCAAATGAGGGCGCTTTACTCACCTGGATCGGATTTTGGATCGACAAGGCTCGCCACCGATGCCCCGTGGGCCGTGCTGATGCAGGCAGGCGGACTCTCGGATCTGCCCTCGCCGAAACCGAAGTGCCAGCACTAAGGCGCGCGGCAGAAGGCGAGGTCTGACCAGGGGCCGGGGCCGGCGGTGGAAATGGCGCGGACGCGGAAGACGTAGCGCTGCCCTGGGGTAAAGCCGTCGATAAAGCAGCGGCTGCGGGTGGAGCCGCGTTGGTTGGTCCACTCGTCACCAGACCCTTCGAGCTGGGACTGGATCTCGAACAACCGGGCGCGCACCATGGCCTTCCAGCGCAGATTGATGCGGCCTTCGCGGTCGCCGGGCTTCGCCAAAAAATTCAGCGGGGCGGGCAAGACGCCAACGGGGCTGCCACGGTCAATGGTATCGATGCCCGCCGAAACCAAGGCATGAGCACTGCCGAGCGACGCAGCGGAAAGCGAGGAGGCCACCTGCGTCAGCACCGTCTCCAGGTGGCGACGCTGCCCATTCTTGCGGGCAAAGGCGGCCCGCAGGTTGGTTTGCATGGTGCTGACCTCAAGCCGGGAGGTCTGGTAGCCAGCGATCACGCCGCCAAAGGTAGCCAGGTCCGGCTGCAAGCCCGGCACAGCCCCGCCAGAGCTAAGGCGCTCAAAGACCGACCGCGCGTAAGATTCAAGTTCGGCATCGCTACGGTTACGAAGAGTGAGCTTGGGTCTGGCCATGGCAGGTTCGGGTTGGTGGACTGAGCCATCTTTTACCCGAAAGGTGACCCTGAAGCAACAGAATACAATCTAGAAATTAATGCCGACAGTATTGAAAGATAAAAGCTACAATAGGAAAGCCAAATAAACAAAACCGAAAACAAACAAAACTACCAAAAAAAGACCAAAATCAATGTAAAACCCAACGCCTTCAAAACCAAAAACAAACCATACACGGTAGAAATCAACAAAATCGTCAATGAGGTCAACAAAGTCACCACAAGACCTAACAGCCCAAATCTAGAACTCAAGACTTTCAAGACAAGTCCCACCAATTTCAAGACCTAATCCCGCCCAGGAAGCCCCCAGATCAAGGCCCAAAGCCCCTAAAACCACCGCCCCGCCCCCCCGCTGCCCCGGCACGGAGTCCCCAGTCACCGCCCCACAGCGCGTCAACGCCCCCCTGACAAAGGAAACAGCCACCCCAGCCCGGCGGAAGACCGAGCAGAGAAGCGGCCCTTTCCCGCCGGGGCGAAGCGTGGCATGACGGGGCGTGAAGGCTGGGGCGGGGCCTTGCCGTGGCTGACCCCGGTGGTGGCTGAATCTGGCCAACGGTGCAGCAGGGGGTGAATGACCCTTGCCGAGAATGACGCCGGGGAGTTGCGCTCTCTACCGTCCCAGGATTATGCAGTGCCGCCAGGATCGGCGGCGAACCGGGAGGGGGGAGGGATCTGCGGGAGGGGACTTGGCCGGGCACCGGGCGTGGGTTTGCCTTTGTCTGATCGCTTGCGATGGCGGGTGCTGACTCCCGCTGTGGCTGGCCGACGGCTCCGGCAGGGGTGGGAGCGGGGCTTTTTGCGAGCGGACATCTCGTTTTCTGCCGACCTTCAGCTCTCCGGCTCGGGGTCGCAGGGGCCGGGGGTGGGATGAAGCATGAAATATCGGACTGGGTTTGCCATTATTTTGCCCGGAGTTTTGCCTCCCGATCTCCCATCATGAAAACTCCCGACACCGCCCACGCACTCGCCGATGAGGGAAGCGGTGGCGTTTTGCCCGCAGCCAACGACACACCACTGCTATGAAAATACTTCTCGCTGCTTTGAGTCTTTTTGCGGGTGCGTCCCTCCCTGCTGCGGAGCGCACGATCCTCATGGTCGATGATCATGACATCCTGTATCGCGCAGGCACTCGGCGCGTTTTGGAGATCCCGGCCCGCCATGCGAAGAATCCGCTGATCACGGAGGACAAGCCGTGGGAAATGGCCATCGGCTGGACGAGCGTGCATCGCGACAAGGCGACGGGGCGCTACCAAATGTGGTATCAGGCGTATGCGGGACCTCGGGCTGAATTGAAGACGCATGAATGCGTGGTCTGCTACGCGGAGTCTGCGGATGGTGTCACCTTTACCAAGCCAGACCTGGGGTTGTTTGAATTCAATGGGGTGAAGCAGACGAACATCGTCCTGATCGGCAGCGGCGCTTACGGGCATCGTTACTGCAACAGCGTTGTCGTGGATCCTCGGGAGACGGATGCGGCGCGGCGGTACAAGATGCTGTATTATGACTGGGCCACCCAGCCGGGCGGCGAGGTGTGGGCGGGATTGCACTTGGCGTTTTCGCCGGACGGCATCCGCTGGACCAAGCACACGGAGGTGCCGCTCTATCACACCTCTTTTGGTGGCAAAAAGGTGCAGCCACCGTTTGTGGGGGAAAATCCGTATCAGGAGACGAAGCTGGCGGACGGTCGGGTGAAGCGGCAGATGATCGTGCCCATGAGCATGTCCGATGCGGCGGATCCGGTGTTTGATCCCAAGCGAAGGATCTGGGCCGTTTATGGCAAGATGTGGATTCAAGGTCCGGAGGGTGGTCTGGCGTGGAAGCACGGCATGGGCCGGGCGGAGAGCCGGGACCTCCTGCACTGGAGCAAGCCGCAACTGGTCTGTGCGCCGGATGATCGCGATGGCGCGCTGGAGTTCCACACCTCGCCCGTGTTTTTTCATTGCGAGCGCTTTTTCAGCCTGAGCCAGATCCTGAATCGCGCAGGCGGCGGCACGATGGACATCGAGTTGATGCTGAGCCGGGATGGTCTGGAGTGGGAGAGGCCCTTCCGTGACCGCTACTTCATCGCCCGCAGCGGAGGCGATGCCTTTGACAGCGGCACGGTCCTGACGAACTCGGATTTCATCATCGAAGGCACCGAGATGCGCTTTTATTACGGGGCCTACAGTAGCGGCGCGATCGGCGGCGGATCGAACATCACCAGCGATGCGCAAAAGAGCGGGGTAGGTCTCGCGACGCTGCCCTTGAATCGCTTTGCAGGTATTCGAACGGAGCCGGAGGCCCCGACGGCGAAGATCAAGAACCCGCCGGACATCGGGCAGATCACCTTTAAGCCGATGGACCTCAAGGGGCGCACGGAGTTGTACGTGAATGCGAATGCTGTCGGCGGTGCCGTGTGGGCGGAGGTTCTCGATGAGGATGGCTATCGCGTGCCCGGATTCGACAAGGCGAACTGCCTGCCGCTGAAGAAGGACGCCACGCGCTACCGCTTTGCCTGGAAGGAGAAGAAATTTGCCGATCTGCCGCCGGGGCCGTATCACATCCGCCTGCATCTCCAGACGGCGACGGTCTATGCCATCACGCTGCGCTGAATCGTGGATCTTGGGGTGGTATTGTGCGTGTCCATCGGTGGCTCATTCCGGAGCGGACTCGCAGGGGACACTGACCGGGCCGGGTGGGATAGGTGCCGGGCGGAGTCCCTGCCAGAGTTGCGCCCAGTTTACGCCTGCGGTGCTAAACATGAGCGCGCCCAGCGTCAGCACGCAGCCGATGGTGATGGTCAGCCCGGTGTAGCCGCGCAGGAAGAAGCTGTAGCTAAAGAGCGCCATATAAACGAACTGCACTGGCAGGGCGATGCGAAACAGCGCGCCGCCCGCGACGAGGCACAGATACCCACCCACCAGTCCCAATGAGGCGATGGCGGCGATGCTGAAGGCGAGGTGGGCGTTGATGACCTCCAGCAAATAGGCAAACAGCAGGGGAAAGGCGAAGAAGGCGCCGGCAATGAAAAAGTAGTTCATCGGGTGCAGGAGGACCTTTTTCACCTCGCCCACGATCCACAAGACGCCGAAGAAGATGATCAGCGATAAGGGGGCGAAGAAGCTGACCTTAGCGGCGAGCCAGGCGGAGGCGATGGGCTCTGGCATCTCCAGCGCGATGGTGGGCGCGCCGATGACGTCGCTGTAACGCCAGCCCATGCTCAGCCCGCCATCGGCGTTTTCGGTCACAGGTTCGGTGGGCGATGTGGCGTCGAGTGGGAAGTCGATATCGTGGTGATTGGACTCAAGGTTCAGGGTGAAGTTTTTGACGTGGCTATCCGGCGTGAAGGCGTAGCGCCAGCGATCCGTGCCCCGGCACTTGAAGGCGACGTGCAGGGGCACGGTCGCGCCGGGGGCGATTTCGAGGCTGGTGCTGAGGGTGTTGGTGCCTGTCCCATCCAGGGTCTGGGGGGCGATGGTCTCTGCGCCGGTGCTGAACTCGAAGTCAAAGACGCCTGTTTTGGTGGCTGGCAGCTCCATGAAAAGCTGCACGGGTAGCTTGAGGTTGGTGGGGTTTTGGAAGGTGTAGTCCGCGCTGAATTCGACGACGTAGGTGCGGTGCCACATCAGCCCCCGCCGCCGTGGTTCGTAGTCGATGCGGACCTTTGCGGTGGTCTCGCTGGGTAAAAAGGTGACATCGCCAGAGGCATCGCGAAAGACGGCCCAGGGGTGCTTTTGCTCCAGAGCAGGCCCCCACAATTCGCGCACGGCGTTGCGGGTGTTGCCATAGGCGGAGTGGGTGCGGGCGAGGATGATGCTGCCGAGAATCCACCAGGCAAGGGTGGCGAGTGCGGCGATGATGCCGATGAGGATGAGTCGTTTGATCATGACGGACCCAGCCTGCACGGTGACCGTGAGAACCGGATGAAGCCCGCGTGAAAAGTGGGTGAAAACTTATGCCGCCCTGGCAGCAAGGGAGAGCTCGATGATGCGGACGCAGAGATCGGGGAAGTCGATGCCGATGGCGGCGGCACCCTTGGGCAGGAGGCTGCTGCTGGTCATGCCGGGGATGGTATTGATCTCCAGCACAAAGGGGGCGTTGTCAGAGGCGCGCAGCATCACATCCACGCGACCGTACACGGCATTGCCACAGGACTTAAAGGCGGCCTGCGCGGCGGCCTGGACGCGGTAGGTGGTCTCGGGATCGAGTGCGGCAGGGCAGTGGTAGAGCGTCTTACCCGTGCCGGACATCCAGGGGTATTTGTTGTTGATGTCGTAGAAGCCTTCAACGGGTTCGATGTGGATGATGGGCAGGACGTCATCGCCCAACATGCCGACGGTCAGTTCTTTGCCTTCGATGAATTCTTCAATGAGCGTGGTGCTGCCAAACTTCGCTGCCTCGGTGCGTGCCTTTTCCCATTCGGCCTCGGTGCGGCAGATATTGACGCCGACGCTGGAGCCCTCGCGCGGGGGCTTGCTGACAAAGGGCAGGGAGATCTGGAGCGGCTCTGAGCCGTCCAACTTGTAGTCCTGAGAGCGTGGCGTGGGGACCTCTGCGGCGATGAATTTTTCTTTGCTGAGCGCCTTATCAAAAGCGATGCGGCTGACCTCTGCGCCCGCCCCGGTGTAGGGGATGCCGCGCTCTTCGAGCAGGGACTGCAATTGGCCGTCCTCACCAAAAGTGCCGTGGATCAGGTTCATGGCGATGAGGACATCCGCAGGCACTTCGAAGTCAGGGCCGGAGACGTCGATCTCGATGACCTCTGCCCCCTTGGAGCGGAGTGCTTCGGCGACGCTCTCTGCGGTCTTGAGAGAAACGGGGCGTTCGGAGCCAGGGCCCCCTTTGAGTACGGCGATCTTTTTTCCAGCGATGTCCAGCATAATTGGCGCGGAACATGGATCATCCAGTGCGGGATGCAATGGGCGGCTTGTGCAGATTTCCAAAGGTGGCGGGACTGGACAAGGGACGCTGGATGGGCAGTGTGGCGGCATGAATGAAGAACGCGAACTGCGGATTGGCATTGTGGGTGCAGGTGGGATCGTGAAGCAGCGGCACATGCCGGGCCTGCGGGCGCTGCCGGGGATCAAGATCACGGCGGTGGCCAATTCGTCGCTGGAAAGTGCACAGCGTTTCTGTGCGGAATACGCCCCGGAGGCCAAGCCGTTCGCTCGCTGGGAGGAGGTCGTGGATAACGAGGACGTGGATATCGTCTGGGTGGGGGCCACGCCGTACATGCACCATGATGCGACGGACTTTGGCCTGCGGCGGGGGAAGCACGTGTTTTGCCAGGCGCGCATGGCGTCCACGCTGGCAGAGGCGGCGGGGATGTGGGAGGCATCGATCCGCTTTCCTGAACTGGTCACCGCGATCTGCCCCGCGCCGCACGGCCTGAAGGGGGGCGCGGTGATGAAAAAACTGCTCGCAGAAGGGGCCATCGGCGTGCCGCATCAGGCGCTGCTGCACAGCTTCAATGCGGGCTGGCTGGACCCCGAGTCGCCCGTGCACTGGCGGCAGCAGATGGATATCAGCGGCATCCAGATCCTGACGCTGGGCATCTATGTGGAGGTGCTGCATCGCTGGCTCGGCCAGATTGTGGAGGTCGAGGCACGGGGGAATGTGGTCATCGCAGATCGTCCGGGTGGGGAGGTAGATGTGCCTGATTTTCTGCATGTCCTGGCGCGCTTTCGCGGCGGGCTGGAGGCGACACTGCTCTTCAGCGGGGTGGCGGCTCATGCCCCAGGGGACAAGCTGTGGATCTTTGGCAGCGAGGGCACCTTGACCTACGACTTCAGCACGGACGAGATCCAGTTGGGAAAACGTGGCGAGGCTGCGATGCAGACCGTCCCGATTCCCTCGGGCATGGAGGGCGGCTGGACGGTGGAGCGTGATTTCATCGCCGCCGTGCGTCACCCGGCCGGTCCTCGCCCGAAGCCAGACTTCACGGAGGGTATCTGCTACATGCGTGTGGTCGATGCCATCAGCCGCAGCCTCGATGGCGATGGCGTGGTCTCCGTGGGTTGAGGCGAGGGGAGGGGCGTCTCGTGGCGGAATGCGCCAGCATTCCGACGTGTAGCGCGCCCACGCTCTCAGCCCACCCAGGTCGGAAATCTGGCGATTTCCGCTACGCCGAGCTGGGCCTCGGAGGAGCTTTGAGGCGAGGGGGGCGTCTCGTAGCGGGATGCGCCAGCATTCCGACGTGCAGCGCGCCCACGCCCTCAGCACACCCAGGTCTGAAATCTGGCGATTTCCGCTACTCGATGCGGCCTCTTGGCGTGTTGTTATGGATATTTCGGGAAAAGACAATCAGTGTTGTATTATCATTTAGATTCGTTAATATCTGGAAATAATATAACATTCTGACCCTCTGTTGGGAGTTTCTAATGCGCGCCTCCTTCCTCTCCTCATCTGTCCATCTCCGTCTCCGGGGCTCTTTTTTTGGCTTGCTCGGCTGCATCGGGCTGGTGCTGGCCGTTTGTCACGACTCGGATGCCGCCACCTCGGAGATCACTGGCTTTTATTCGGTGGCAGTGCCGCAGGGGAATTCTGCCTGGGTGTGCGGATTGGTGTCGGCGATTGATTTCGAAGGCCCCGCGACGGCTGTGGCGGCAGACTCGGGGGATGGAAAGGCGCTGATCAGCTTTACGGGCCAGACGTGGACGGTCGATGAATTTGTCGGCTGGTATGCGGAGGCCCAAACGGGGGCGTCTGCGGGGCTGGCGCTGGATGTCATCTCCAACACGCCGGATACGCTGAAACTGGACGCGGCTCCGGCGGGGCTTTCTGCGGGCACGGTCTTTTTGCTGCGGCGTCATGCGACTTTGGGTTCGCTTCTCCCGGATGGGGGCGGCTTTACGCCCCTGAGTGATAGCATCAGCCTCTTCGCGATCAATGGGTCCCAAAAGACGTATCTCTATGATGATGTGGCCGGAACGTGGGTGGATGCCCTGCTGGCAGATGCCAACAATGTGATCATCCGGCCGGGGCAGGGGTTTGTCATTTATGCGGAGAATCCGCTGACGCTGACCCTAGGTAAGGGCACCGTCTGCCATGTCAAAGTAACGCCCACTCAAGTGTTAGCCCGTGCAGGCGTGCCGAATCTGGTGGGGGCACTGAATCCGCTCGCCCCGTCATCGTCGCTGGGGGCCTTGGGTGTGACGGGCAGTCTTCAGGCCTTCAATGACTCCATCGTGACGCTGACGCCTGGGACGCTGGCGCAGGGGGGCACCTACTTGAGCAATGGCGCTCAATTGATCAATGGGCTGGGCCAAAGCGCGACGGCGACTCCCCTGCCTGCGGGTGCCAGTGTGGTGATCAATGTGGACGCCACCAAGGGGGTGACGCTTGCGCCTGTCACCGCAGGACCCTGAAACTTTCTCTTCCTTGCCAATGCGCTTTTTTTTCCTCCCACAACTTGCTCTCGCTCTCGCCCTGGCAGCCTCCGCCATCGCCGGGAATGTCACGCTCAGCAGTGCTGGCGGTCGGTCCTTTGCGGGTGAAAATGGCGCGGTGCTGGCGTCTGGCGCGCTGGTGCGCATCGGCACCTTTGACCTGCCAGCGGCGACCCGCGATGCGACGCTACGGTCGACCAGCGACTATGCGACGCTGAACGGCTGGTTCCGGCCCTTGGGGGAATCCACAGCGGCGACTGGCACGGTGGCACAGGCGAATAACACGACCTCGAACCTGCGGATCAATGCCTATCCGGCGGCGGGTCACGCGTTTGGGACGATCAGCGATATTGCCAGCAGCTACATAGCGCCGGGCACCAAGCTTTATCTTTGGGTCTTTGATGCGGCGACGCCCCGGGAATCCAGCCAGTGGGGCATCTTTTGCGCTGGCGACTGGCAGGCACCCCCGACGCTAGGTGCCCGGTCGCTCAGCACCCGCTCCGCGACGCTGGAGGCGCTGCAAGGCACGGCCACGGCGGAATCGTTAAAGCTCAAGCGACCTGCGGAGACGTTTGGTAACTGGCGTCTGCGCAGCTTTCCAGCGGATGCTGCCCAAGAGGCGCTGGCCTTTTCCGCCGACGGTGATGGCGATGGCATCCACAACCTAGCCGAATATGCATGGAAGCTGAACCCACAGCACTTTGATCAAAACCGGGCTGCCTTACTCAAAGAGGCGGCGGCTGCCGATTCGACCTTCACGTTCAAAACGCCAGTGGGGCTGGCGGATGTGCAGGTCACGGCAGAGTGCTCGCCCAATTTGCGCGATTGGACCACGGCGGAAAGCACGGTCACCGCGACAGACGCCGATTTCGAGACACGCACTGCCGTGTCGCCCAGTGGAACGCAACGCTGCTTTTGGCGGGTGCGCTTTACCTCCTTACCTACACCCTGATGATACGCACCTTATCAACCCTGTTGCTGGGATGCCTGCTGCTGGCCATGCCGATGGCTGCTGGCACGGTCTCCATTACCGTGAATAGCAACGGGGGCAGCCCCTTCACCCTAGTGGATGGATCCTTTCTGCCGACCGGGGCCATCATTCGGGTCGGGATGTTTGATCTGTCCAGTCCGGCCAATTTAGCGACGGTCCAGTACAGTGATGACTTCACTTCAGTGGATGCTCTGTTCACGCCGCTGGCGGAAAACATCCCGGGTGCAGGCACCATTTTCCAGACCGGCGCGACTGGGGATAACATCGTCATCAATGACCTTTTTGTGCCGGGGGCGGTCTATGGTCAGATCATTGACATCGACTCCACCTACCTCCCATCAGGCACTCAATTGTATGCCTGGGTGTTTAGCACGGATGACCCGGTGACGGCGTCCCAATGGGGCATCTTTAGCGCCTCGACGGGTTGGGATTTTCCGATTGAGCCCGGCTCATCGACGCTCGCCACCTTTGAGGTGGATGAAGTCGTGCGCGGCACGGACACAGGGACGGAACTGCGGCTGAGCGCCGTTCCCGAACCTGCGGGGATGGTCTTGATCGCTTGCGCGGCCTTTGTGTTTGCCGGGCGTCGGCGTCGAACCCCAACCCCATCCTTGCTGAAATGAATCATCGCTTTTCAAAGGTCCTGCTGGTTGCGCTGGTCTGCTGTGGGGCCGCCTCCGTCCAGGCGCAGCAATCGGTGGCGCGGGTCTGGAATGAGGTTCTGCTGGATGCCATCCGCATCGATACGCCGCATCCGCCAAAGCATGCGCGCAATCTTTTCCACGTCGCCACCGCCATGTATGACGCCTGGGCGGCCTATGACACGACGGCGATCGGCTACTTGCATCACGAAAGAGCCACCGCTGCCAACATCCCCGCCGCAAGGCATGAGGCGATCAGCTACGCGGCGTATCGCGTGCTCAAGAACCGCTTTGACTCGGGTCCCGGTGCCACGCTGACGAATGCGGCGCTGGACGCGCAGATGTCCATCTTTGCCTACAATATCAACAATACGACCACGGCAGGCACGAGCCCCGCAGCGGTGGGGAACCGCATCGCGGCGTCAATCCTCGCCTGGGGCCTGACGGATGGGTCCAATCAAGCCGGCAGCTATCTCGATCCAACCTATTCAAATCCACAGCCACCGATGATCGTCCTGCTCAATGGTGTGCCCCAAGGGCAGGGGATTCCGGCGGGGACTGACCCGAACCTGTGGCAGCCTCTCGCCTTTGATGCGGCCTTTACGCAGAATGGATTGCAGGCAGATCTGGTTCAAAAGTATGTGGGCGTCACTTGGCTGGCTGCTGCGCCTTTTGCCCACACGCGCCCGAGTCCAGCCGTGCCTTGGATTGATCCCGGTCCACCCTCAAAGCTGGGCACAGCCACCGATGCGCAATACAAGTCGCAGGCCTTTGACGTGTTGCGCAAGAGCAGCCAGCTCAATAGCACAGAGTTGATTGATATTTCCCCCGGTGCCTGGGGCAAAAACGACCTGGGGCAGGAGGACGGAACGGGCCACGATTTCAATCCCGCCACGGGCCTGCCTTATGCGCCGAATGTGGTGAAGTTGGGCGATTTTGCCAGGGTTCTGGCGGAGTTTTGGGCGGATGGTCCTGACTCTGAGACCCCACCTGGCCACTGGCACGTCTTGGCCAATGAGGTGAGCGATCATCCGCTGACGCAAAAGCGGATCGGTGGGGTGGGACCCATCATCGATGACCTGGAGTGGGATGTGAAGACCTACTTTGCCGTCAGTGCCTCGACCCACGATGCGGCCTGTGCCGCCTGGGCCATCAAGCGCTATTACGAAAGCCCGCGCCCGGTCACGATGATCCGCTACATGTGCAGCAAGGGGCAGTCGTCTGATCTTTTTGGTCCCTCTTACCATCCTCACGGCATCCCGCTGGAGCCGGGAATTTCTGAGGTCATCACGGCCGGGTCTTCGGCACCGGGAGAGCGCCACCACGGCGTGGGCAACCCAGGGCAGATCGCGGTCTTTGCCTGGCCGGGGGAGCCTGCAGACCGTGCCACCCAGACAAGTCCCGTGCGCTGGATTCGTGGGATCGATTGGTTGCCCTATCAGCGCGAGACTTTCAATACACCGGCCTTTCCGGGCTATATCTCTGGGCACAGTACCTTCAGTCGTGCGGCGGCGGAGGTGCTGGCAGCCTTAACCGGTTCCGAGTTCTTTCCGGGCGGCATGGATCACTTTACAGCACCCGCCAATTCGTACCTGGTGTTTGAGCGGGGTCCCAGCGAGACCATTGATCTCCAATGGGGAACGTATTTTGATGCGGCAGATCAGGCGGGAATCTCTCGGCGCTTTGGTGGGATCCATCCCCAAGAAGATGATCTGCCGGGCCGCATGGTCGGTAGCCAATGCGGTCTGCACGCGTGGACCATGGTGCAAAAGTATTGGGATGGTAGCATCCTGAATGACCGTGTGGTGCCATCGGTGGCCTATCATGGTGATGGCAGTGCGGTGGTGACCGCGAAGGCGCGGCGGGGCCTGTTTTATCGACTCCAGGCCAGCGCTGACTTAGCGGCGTGGACGAATGTCACGGGGCTTGCCCAGGCCACGGATACGACGATCTCTTTTACGGATCCCGATGCGTCAGGTCCGGCGCGGTTTTACCGGGTCTATTGGGATGCAGCCGCGCCATAGCGCCTCAGACGATCCATGGAGTTGCTGCCAGACGCCGCCCAATTCTATCGCAGCACGTTGCTTGAAGACGTGATGCCTTTCTGGCTGCGCCATGGCATGGATGGGCAGCACGGGGGGATCATCACCAGCTTGGATCGGGATGGGAGCCTTCTGGATACGGACAAAAGTGTGTGGTTCCAGGGGCGCGCTGCTTGGATGTTTGCGACTCTCTTTAATACGGTGGAACCTCGTGCGGATTGGTTGGCGGCGGCGCGGTCGTGCGTGACGTTTTTGCGCACGCACTGCATGGCTCCGACCGGCAAGATGTACTTCTCCGTTACTCGCGAAGGCCTACCCTTGCGGATGCGGCGCTATGCGTTCAGCGAGTGCTTTGCCTCCATCGCCTTTGCCGCGTATGCCCGTGCTTCGGGCGATGCTTTGGCGGTGGAAGAGGCGGTGCGCTGCTATCGGTCCTTCATCCATTACAGCTTCGTGCCCGGCGCAGCGCCTGCCAAGTATGAGCCTTCCCGCCCCATGAAGGGTATCGGGCCGCTGATGATGGGGATCGTGACCGCCCAGGAGTTGCGAGAGAATCTTGGCGATGTCTTGATCGATGGGCGGAGTTGTTCGGAATGGATCGACGGCTTCATTGCGGAGATCCGGCGTGACTTTTTCAAAGAAGATCTGGCGGTGCTGATGGAGGTGGTAAAGCCAGATGGTGGCGTTTTAGATCATCTCGAAGGTCGCACGCTGAACCCTGGCCATGGCATTGAGTGCGCCTGGTTCATCCTGCACGAGGGGCGGGTCCGGGGGGACCAGAACCTGATCCGCCTCGGCTGCCAGATCTTGGAGGCGATGTGGACGCGGGGATGGGATGCGGAGTATGGCGGCATTTTTTATTTTCGAGATCTGCATGGGAAACCCGTGCAGGAGTATTGGCATGACATGAAGTTCTGGTGGCCGCATTGCGAAGGGATCATCGCCACCGCCCTGGCGTGGAAGCTGACCGGTGCCGAAAAATATGCGGTCTGGCATCGGCAGGTGCATGAGTGGAGCTTCGGCCACTTTCCTGATCGGAAACATGGGGAGTGGTATGGCTATCTGCATCGCGATGGGAGTCTATCGCAGCCAGCCAAAGGCAATCTCTTCAAAGGGCCCTTCCATCTGCCGCGCATGCTCTGGTATTGCCAGCGGCTGTTGGCAGAGCCGGATGCATGACGACTCCCTGCGGCAGCGTTTCCTTTGCTGCCATGCGCCGCGTTTCCCTTGCCTTGTTCTTCTGTGCCCTCGCCGCAGTGGCGGATGCCTCGCCGCCGAATGTCCTCTTCATCGTCGCCGATGATCAGCGGCCAGACACGATCCATGCGCTGGGCAATGCGGTGATCCAGACGCCGAACCTGGATCGTCTGGCGGCGCGCGGGGTGGTCTTCTCCCACGCCCACGCCGCCTACCCGATCTGCCATGTCAGCCGTGCGGAGATTCTGACGGGATGTTGCGCTTTTCGCGCTTTGCCTGCGTATCCCGGCGGGGCGATCAATCCGGAGTTGAAGACCCTGGCCGCCACCCTGCGCGCAGGCGGTTACCACACTTGGTACACCGGCAAATGGCACAATGATGGACAGCCCAAGCAGCGTGGCTATGAGCGGACGCGTGGCCTTTATTCCAGCGGTGGTGCGAAGGGCTACGTGACGCCGGAACTCGATGCGCGGGGGAATCCGCTGACGGGTTACAAGGGCTGGACCTTCAAGACCGATGACGGCAATGTGGAGTTGGAAAAAGGCGTGGGACTGCAACCGGCGACATCCCGCTACATCGGGGATGCGGCGGTATCCGTGATCACGGAGGCCGCCGCGCAGGGGCCGTTTTTTCTGCACGTAAATTTTACGGCTCCGCATGATCCCAGGCTCATGCCACCGGGCTGGGAGACCGCCTACCCGCCGGCCTCTCTGCCATTGCCAAAAAACTTTGCGCCCCAGCACCCCTTTGATCATGGGAATCTGGAGGGCCGGGACGAACTGCTCCTGCCCCGCCCCCGTCTGCCAGAGGCGGTGAAGGTGGAGCTCGCACACTACTTTGCGCTGATCAGTGATATCGATGCGCAGGTCGGCCGCATGATTGCAGCCCTGGAGGCGACGGGTCAGTTGCAAAACACACTGGTCGTCTACACCAGCGACCAAGGGCTGGCGATGGGCAGCCACGGTCTGCTGGGGAAGCAGAACCAGTATGAGCACACCAGCCGCGTGCCGCTGATTTTCGCGGGTCCGGGTATCCCTATGGGACAGCAGCGGGAGGCGCTCTGCTACTTGCGGGACCTCTTCCCTACCATCTGCGGGGTGGCTGGGATTCCGGTGCCGGACACGGTCCAAGGCCGGAGCTTATTGCCAACGATCCAGGATGGGAAGGTGCGCCTGCGGGAGGCGATCATCGGCTACTTCACGGACACCCAGCGGATGATCCGTGATGATCGGTGGAAGCTCATCGTTTACCCAAAGGCGGGCCGGACGCAGCTCTACGATCTCCAGGACGACCCCGATGAAAGGCATGATCTATCAGCCGATCCCGCCCAGGCAGGGCGGCGGGCAGAGCTCCAGGCGAGCCTGCGCGACTGGTTGGTGGCTCACGGTGACCCGGTGGCCGACCAACTGGATCATGGGCGCTGACGCGGACTTGCAGGGACGTCGGCAGCCGGGCTGCGGCTCCTGTATGTGCATTTCCGATAGTGCACCGTGCGAAAACAGTCTTCCCTCTAGCCGTTCTTGTTGATAGCTTTTTCCATACACCATGAAACGCCTCCTCCTCGCTGCTGCGCTGCTTTCGTCCATCCTCCTCCCGCATTCATCCTCTGCGGCGGAGCCTCTCCGCGTCTTCATCCGCGCGGGTGCCAAGTCCCACGCCCCTGGTGCGCATGACTTCCCGCAGTTTCTGAAGGATTGGGTGCCGATGCTCAATGAACGCGGCGCAAAGTGCGAAGGCAGCCTCGAATTCCCGACGAAGGAGCAGCTCGACAAGACGGACGTGCTCATCCTCCACGCGCAGGAGGCCGGAAACATCAAGATCGGCGACGAGCGGAAGAACCTGATGGAGTTCCTCGCTCGCGGCGGTGGTTTGGTCGTCATCCATGCAGCGGCGGTGTCGCGGGATCATGACTGGTTCAAGACAATCATTGGCGGTTCGTGGCACTTTGGGCAGACGAAGTGGCTGGAGGCACCGATGAGTCTCTACTTCACCGATCACGAAAACCCCATCACCAGGGACATCTCGAATTTTGATATCGATGACGAGATCTACTACGACATGGATTTGCTGCCCGAGGCCAAGATCCTCGCCGCCGCCTATACGCCGAACACCCCGCAGGTCAAAGGCGGCAACAAAGAGGCCCAGCAACGCGCCGCCGAAGCCGTCGCGAAAAAGAAGGCGGTCAATATTTACGACATCCAGCCGCAGGTGTGGACTTATGAAAAGGAGAAGTATCGCGCCTTCACCTGCATCCCCGGCCATTGGTATAAAAACTTTAGCCACAATGCGCTGCGCACGATGATCCTGCGCGGCATCGCCTGGGCTGGGAAGCGTGAAAACATCGACGAGCTGTGCAAACCGGCCGAGTTGGGCGATGCGCTGCGCTACGTCGAGGGCGGCTGCCCGAGCCCTCAGGAGCTGCCGAAGGCACTCGAAGTGCATCCGGAGTTCAATCTTTCGCTCGTCGCCGCTGAGCCGCTCATCAACAAGCCGATGAACATCGACTGGGATGAAAAAGGCCGCCTGTGGGTCGTCGAGACGCCGGAGTATCCGAACGGCCTCCGCCAGTCGAATGTGGACGCGTGGAAGGACAGCGGCGCCAACCAGCCCGGCCACTACGACCGCAAACCGCTCGATTGCGTCTCCATCCTCTCCGACACGAATGGCGACGGCGTCATGGACAAGAAACAGGTCTTTGCCGACGAGATCGAGCTCGCCACGAGCAGCGTGTTTTACAAAAACGGCGTCATCGTCTGTGCCGCGCCGGACATCTGGTTCTTCGAGGACACGAACGGCGACGACAAGGCCGACAAGCGCACCAAGATCTACACCAACCTCGGCAATCGCGACACGCACGCCGTCATCAACAACATGCGCTGGGGCCTCGATGGCTGGATCTACGCCACGCACGGCTATTCGAGCACCGATGACGTGAAGTCGGGCGATGGCAGCAAGGGCTTTGGCCCCATCGGAGCCGGTGTCGTGCGCTTCAAGCCGGACGGCAGCGCTTTCGAGCAATACGCCAGCCGCGGCGGCAACACCTGGGGCCTCGACATCACCAGCGACGGCCAGGTTTTCTACACGCAGCCCACCAGCGGCAATCATTTCATCCATGTCGTGCTGCCGGAGTATGTGCTGGCCAAAGGCAAGCTGCCCGGCGTCAGCGGCACGAATGGCATGCTGCCGCGTGAGCCGACATATCCCGCCATGCATTGGGAGCAGCAGGCCTATGTGCAGATCGACCAGGTCGGCAGCTACACCGCCGCCGCCGGTTGCGCCATTTATGAGGGCGGCGCGTGGCCCGCGAAGTGGAACTACGGCTACTTCACCACCGAGCCCACGCTGAACATCGTCAGCCACTTCATGGTCGAGCCCGATGGCGTCACCTACAAAGCGAAGCGCGAGCCCGGTCGCGAGCAGACCGAGTTCATCCGCAGCCAGAACCTGTGGTTCCGCCCCATCGAAAATCGCGTCGGCCCGGATGGCGCGCTCTACATCGTCGATTTCTGCAATCAGGCCGTCATTCACAACGACACCCGCGGCCCCACCCACGGCCCCGCCAACGCCGCTGTCCGCCCCGACCGCGACCACTACTACGGCCGCATCTGGAAGGTGCAGCACAAGGAGGCGAAGAAGGTCGAGGTGGCAGTGCTCGATAAAACGAAAATCAGTGACCTTAAAGACAAGCTCGGAAGCACAGAGAATGCTCACCAAAGTGCCGTTATCGCAAGGTTGCTGAGCGAAGACAGACCAGCGATTGACGAGAATGGGCCAGATAAGTTCGAACCCAAGAAGCACCTGTACTCGGCTCCAATGGGCAGCGCTGCCCTTCGTGCCTATAAATCCGCCAAACAAGCCGCAAGCCCAGAGCAGCTCCTCAAAGACTTCGCCGCCGCTCAAGATGACTGGACCCGCAGTGCTCTCATCGCCGCCGCAGCCGACAAACCCGCCGAAGTCATCGCGGCCGCGCTGTCTTCCTCCTCGTCCGAGTCGCTTTCCAATTTCGTCAGCGCCCTTCTTCCTGCTGCGCTGCCCGCGAATGCCGAAAAACTCATCACCGCCTGCGCCAATGCCGATGCGAAGGCCGACCCGGTGAAGAACGCCATCCTCCGCGGCATCGCCACGAGCATGAATGAAGCTCCTGCGATGTCTCCGGCGCTCACGGAGGCTTTGAAGAAGCTTCTCGCCCAGCCTTCGCTCGCTGCGGCCACTTTGCCGCTCGTGACGAAGTGGGACAAAGGCGGTGTGCTCGCTGCCGAGGTCAAAGCGCAGCTCGACAAGCTCAGCGCCACGCTTTCCGACAACGCCGCGCCGGTGGAGGCTCGTGTGAGTGCAGCAAAGGCATTGATCGCCGTGGGAGGACCGAACGCGGAGGTTGGAATCCAGCCTTTAGGCGACTCTGAAAGCCCCGAAGATCTCCAGGCGGCTATCATTCAAGCCGTTGATGAAACGGGAGATGCGGGGGTGCTCGTGGCTTCGTTGAGTCGGCTAAAGCCTAGACTCCAACAAATGGTCTTCGAGGCCGTCTTGAAGCGTCCAGAGGCCACCCACGCGCTCCTTGACGCCGTCAAGGCGGAAACGATCCAGCGCGATGTCTTTGCCCCCGGCGATGTCGCACGTCTGCGCTCGCATCCGAACAAACAAATCGCCAAACGCGCGAACGACCTCTTCAAGGTCAACAACGCCGCCAAGGATGCAATCATCGCCAAACTCGTGCCGGAGGTCGAGAAGCCCGGAAACGCTGCGCAGGGCAAAATGCTCTTCACTGCTGCCTGCGCCGTTTGCCACAAGCTCGGCGACATCGGCGTCGCCGTCGGTCCTCCGCTGGATGGCATGGGCGCTCATGGACCCGCTGAGTTGCTCGTGCACATCGTCGATCCGAATCGCGAGGTCGATCCCAGCTTCTGGGCCTTCAACATCACCACGAAGAAGGGCGAGACACTCGTCGGCGTCGTCACCAGTGAAAACAGCGCCACCGTCACGCTCGCCACGCAGGTCGGCGTGCGCGAGATCGCGAAGAGCGACATCGACAAGCGCGAAAACACCCGCCGCAGTCTCATGCCGGAAGGTCTCGATGCGCTCGGCCCCGAGCCGCTGCGCGACATCCTCGCCTTCATCTGCGGCGATGCGATGAAGCAGTTCCGCATCCTCCACCTCGCCGACGCCTTCACCGCCGACAGCCGCGACGGCCTCTTCGCCAGCTCCGATCCTCGCGGCGGCCAGGTGAAGCTCACCAAGTTCGGCAACGTGAAGGTCGAAGGTGTGCCCTTCTTCATCCAGGACCCCGCGAAAAGCTCCACCGGCGGCAATTTGATCGTGCTCAAAGGCGGCCCCGGCAAAGACAACCACTCGCAGACCTTCCCCGCGAAGGCCGAAGTGGCCATCAACGTCGCCGCAAAGCGTCTGCAACTCCTCAGCGGCGTCTCCGGCTGGGGCTGGCCCGCCGTGCAGGACGAAGCGCCTGCGCTGAAGGCCACCGTCGTCTATGAAGGCGGCGAAAAAGAGGAATTCACCTTCCTCAACGGCATCCACTTCAGCGATTACATCCGCCCCGTCGAAGTCCCCGGCTCCAAAGGCATCGAAGGCCTCGCCGACGGCCAGGAGCCGCGCCTTCTCACGCTCGAACTCACGAAGAAGGCCGTCGCGAAGACCTTGATCCTCGAAAGCCCCGCCGGAAACAAAACGCCACCCGTCATCATCGCCGTGACCGCCGACATCGAAGGCAAAGGGCCTGCTCCGCTGAGCGCTGATGCCTCCAAACGCCCGCCGCCTCCAGCAAAAGGCAACAGAAAAGGAAAGGGCAAAGGGCCAGATGCCGCTGCGAACGTCCGTCCAGAGGACGCCCCCAAAGAAGGCGGCAAAGGTGATGGCCCGCTCGTGCCTGCTTCCCCTGTGCAATGGGAAAGCGGTAAGACCAAGGTCCTCGTGATCGGTGGCGGCAGTTCCCACAATTTCGCCACCTTCTTTGGAACCACCGACGTGGCGACCCTGAAGGCAGCAGGCTTTACCGTCCATTATACGGAGGATCGGGATCAAGCCGCCGCTGAACTCGCCACTGCGGATGTCGCCGTCATCAGTGTGAACCGTAAATTCTTTGACATCGCCAAGTATCGCAAGGCCGTGATGGACTTCGCCGCCGCAGGCAAAGGTCTGGTCATGCTGCACCCAGGCACTTGGTATGGATTCCAAGGCTGGCCGGAACTAAATGCGCAAATCGTCGGGGGTGGCGCCCGCGGGCATGACAAACTCGGGCCATTCACCGTCAACGTCACTGCCAAAGACCACCCCGTCATGGCCGGAGTGCCCGCCTCCTTTGGTGTGGAGGACGAGCTCTACTACGTCAATGCCGAGGGTGCGCCAGAGGGGACCAACCCCATCGTCGTCCTGGCCGAGACCAGCCCCAGCCAAAAGTTCAACAAATCCCACCCCAGCGTCTGGATCACCCAGCATCCGACGGCCAAGATCATCGGCATCGCCCTCGGGCATGATGAGCGTGTCCACGACATGGCGGCATTCCGGTCCATCTTGGCCAACGCGGTGAAGTGGACCAGCGGGAAATAGAGGTCGGCGAAATGGAATGGAGACTGACCCTGCTGAGGCATTGCCGAAGAATCCCCACACGCCGGGCGAATCGGCGATGCTAGCCCGATCAGGCTCTTGACCCAGCCCCATTTCACGTCCATCAGAATCGCCCCATGAGCCGTACATACAATCTCGCAGTCCTCCCCGGTGATGGCATTGGCCCTGAAGTCATGGCCGAGGCGATCAAGGTCCTGAACGCCGTTGCCGCCAAGAACGACATCGCTTTCAACTACAATCATCAATTGGTCGGCGGTGCCGCCATTGATGCTGCGGGCAAGGCGCTGCCAGCGGAAACCATCGCCGCCTGCGAGGCCAGCGATGCCATCTTGTTCGGCTCTGTCGGTGGCCCTAAATGGGAAAAATTGCCGCCCAACGAGCAGCCAGAGCGCGCCGCCCTACTGCCCCTGCGCAAGCACTTCGGCCTCTTTGCCAACCTCCGCCCTGGGATTTGCTATCCAGCCCTTACGGCCTCTTCGCCAGTGCGCGCCGACCTTGTCGAGGGCGGTTTTGATGTGCTTTGCGTGCGTGAATTGACGGGTGGCCTCTACTTTGGACAGCCCAAGAGCCGCACCACCCTGCCGGATGGGGACATCGAGGTCATCGACACCATGGTGTATAAGAAGAGCGAGATCGAGCGCATCGGTCACGTGGCCTTTAAGGCTGCCCAGTTGCGCAATAAGCACGTCACCTCGGTGGATAAGGCCAACGTCCTCACCAACTCCGTCTTGTGGCGGGAGACGATGGTGGAAGTGGCCCAGCAATACCCCGACGTCACCCTCGCTCATCTCTACGTAGATAATGCCGCGATGCAGCTCATCAAGGCACCGCGCAGCTTTGACGTCATGGTCACGGAGAACCTCTTTGGCGATATCTTGAGCGACGAAATGGCAATGATCTGTGGATCGTTGGGAATGCTCGCCAGCGCCAGCCTTGGCAAGGTCAAGGGAGATGGCCTCTACTTCGGCCTCTTTGAACCGAGCGGTGGTACGGCCCCAGACATCGCGGGCATGGGCATCGCGAACCCGATCGCACAAATCCTCTCTGCCGCCCTCCTGCTGCGCTTCTCGCTGGGTCTGGAAGAGGCCGCAGTATCGATCGAAAACGCGGTCCGGCAGGTCATCGGCGATGGTCTCCGCACGGGCGATATTTTCACTGGAGCCCCCGGCACCCGCAAGGTCAACACCGCCGAAATGGGCGATGCGATCCTTGCAGCCCTGGGCTGAGTCCTTCCCAAGGTCGTGGCGCTGGAGATTGACTCCCAGCGCCCTGTTCAACGGAGTCAGAAGCAATGTCAGACACAACCAAAAACCTGCTGGAGATGGTGCTAAGCATTGTCGCGCTCGTCGGCGCTGCGGTGACCTTTGGGGTCGGTCTCTATCAGTGGAAGCGCTCCCAGGACTGGCAACGCGCAGCAAAGTTGGATGATTTTGTTCAAATCTTCCAATCAGATCCGCTGCTGCGACTCGCCGCAGTGGCGGTGGACTACACCGTGCGGCGGATCACGATCGATGGCAGAGACTTTCCGATCCAGAACGCCGACGCACTGCTGGCTCTCCGGGATCACAGTTTGATGAAGCCGGGTGAAGGATTCACCGATGAGCAGGCGCAACTGCGGGATGCCTACGATGCACTGTTGGCGTTCTTCGTTCGCATTGAACTGGGCATCTCCGGCGGTCTTCTGGATCGCGAATCCGCCAAGTGTGCCTTTGGCTACTACCTGAAGCGTTTCCTCAGCTTTGATATGCATGGGGATACGGACCAGGTCCTCAAGGGGCTTGATCCGGCCGAGGCCGTGTCCGCCTACATCGCGGCCTATGGCGATGCCGAGTCCATCCAGCGACTTTCTGATCACTTCGCCTTGCCAGGAGGAGCCACGAAAGACGCCGCGAATCCGCCGAAGGGCTCTCAGATGCCAAGCAGACGCCGTCTCTGAACGGCCAGGCCGATTCATAATGGCTCGGTTCCTTCAAAACCAGCCCATGGCCACAGACCTGGGTTCTCCTGTGTTTCCAGGAGGAGGCTCGTGAAGAAGACCGGCTGCACCGTTCCTGAGGATCGTGATGGGATAATTTTCTCCAGAATTGAATAGACCGCAGGTCGGGTTCGTCAGACTCGGCATGAAAATGAACCTCATTCGCTGGGTAGCGGCCGGTTTACTGGCCGTGATGGGAGCAAGCTGCACTACGGCTTACGACGCCTATGGCCGACCTCAGGCCGTGGTCGATCCAGGGGTCGCAGTGCTGGGTGTCGCCGCTGCGGGGCTGGCGGGCTATGCGCTCGCCAATCGCAATGACCGCCGCCACTACGGCGGCCACAGCTACAACTACCGCCCCTCTTACGGCAGCAACTACTGCGCCCCCAGATACAGTCACCATTCCCACGGCCATCGCGGATGGTAGGCCTGGGCCTGTGTCCAAGGTGGAGCGGTTGCCGAATCTTTCGAGGGCGAGGTGTGCTCGCCAAAGATTGGGTCCTAAACCGTGGTGACTCACTGGGCGAGTGAAACGTCGTTTGGGTTGCCCTGCCGAGGGAAAAAAACCGCCCCTGGGCAGGCCGGGGGCGGTTTGGAATCAGCGGGTGCTGGTCGGCGCAGAGGCTTACTTCAGCTCTTGGGCGTGGAAGATGGCCCAGTCGTCGATGTTGTTCAGATCAACGGCACCAGGGTTGCAGGAGCCGTCGTCGGCGAGGCCGGCGGAGGCGAGGATGCTCTTGCGGGTCTCATCGTCGTGGATGTAGCCACGGATGTTGGCGTTGTGACGGTAGATGTCGGCCTTGGTGAGCTTCACACCAGGATAGGCGGCGACCCAGGCTTCGCACTCGGCATAGGTTGGCTTCTTGTCCTTGATGAAGGCGTAGAAGTCGTCCCACTTGATGCCGAGATCGTCGGTGGTGAGTTTGTCATAACCGCAGCCGACGGTGTAGTCGGGGTGGATTTTGCCGGAGGCGTGAAGGGAGGCCTTCAGCCAGACGCGGGGGAGGTGAAGAACACCGAGGGGACCGGCGACGCCGGAGGAGATCATGGGAACGATTTGGCTCATAAGGATTGGGGTTGGCGGGTTCAGAAGGCACCCAGCGGCGAAGTCTGCCCGTGCTGGGCGGCGATTTTGCCTGGCTGGGAACCGCTTCACTGTGGTGACGCGGTGGCGGACGGGCAAGATTTTTCGACCAAAGATCGAGAATTTCAGGGCCGGGGGTGCGAAATTTCTCTGGGAACGTGAAAATGTCTTGGGCGAAAACAGATTCTCTGGTATGCATGAGGTCCGTTTTTTTCCCGAAAGCGTCCATGCTCCGCGCCCACCCTTCTCATCTCCCTAAACTTTCCTTGCTCCAGGCGGGTGGGATGATCATGCTGATGGCTGCCGGTCCGGTCGCCATCCATGCGGGTGAAGGTGGCGATCTGACTTCGATCGCTGCGGCTGAAATCCAGCGCCGCGAGGCGAAAGTGGGCGAAGCTGCCATGCAATTGCAGGAGGCGGATGTCCTTTTAAAGGCTGGCAAGAACGAAGCAGCCCTGGGGATCTACTCAAACGTTTACCAGTCCCTACCGGAGGCTCCGATGGCGCTGGCCTTGAAGGACCGGGCTCGGGAAGGTTACGCAGTCAGTGCTGCCCTGCGTGCCAAAGAGCTGGCCTTGGAAGGTAGGTACAAGGAGGCGAACGAACTGCTCACCGCCGTTTCCGCACCTGAAGTGGCACCCAAGCATCTCTTGGTGTTGAAGATCGCAAAGGAACTTGCCGATACGGACCGCTTTCCGCCCGCGCTGACACCCCAGCACATCACAAACACCCAAAATGTACAGGCGCTCCTGCAAAAGGCCGCGTCGCTTCTGGAATTGGGGGATCTGGATAAGGCCATCGACACCTACAAGGACGTTTTGAGAATCGATTCCTTCAATGTGGCGGCCCGACGTGGCATGGAGAGTGCCGAGCACAAGCGTGCGATCTATTTTGATGCCGCGCGTGATCAGACCCGGGCAACCATGCTGAACGGCGCGAATCAGCTCTGGGCGGATCAGGTGCCTCCCAATGCCGCTGCTTTGGCGCGGTATGCGCAGGAAACGGCGGACGCCCGCGGGACAGTCGTCGGAAATCGCGAGCGGATTGTGCAGCGGATGCGGGACATCATTATCCCGAAGGTCGAGTTCGCGGGTGCGGGTCTGCAAGAGGTGGTCGAGTACTTGAGGATACGCAGTCGGGACCTGGACCCCCAAGGACGTGGGGTGGATTTCGTTTTGGCTCTTTCTCCAGAGGCGCAGGCGAAACCGCTGGATCTCAATTTGCACCAGATTCCTCTGGAAGAGGTGGTGCGGTATGTGGCGGAGAGCAGCAATTCGGCGATTCGGATTGACGAGTTTGCGGTGCGATTTGTGTCCCTCTCGGAGGCTTCAACGGAGATCATCTCGAAGACGTATCGCGTCCCACCGGGTTTCATCGAGACTGCACCCGTACAGGATCCGGCGGTTGCGAACCCTGACCCCTTTGCAACCGGTGGGGCGGCGGCGACTTCAAACTTGGCCCTGCGTCGTCTGACAGCCCAGGAATTCCTGGCGGGCCGTGGGATCGCCTTCCCTGAAGGCTCTTCAGCTTCCTACAGTCCAGCGTCCAATCTCCTGATGGTTCGCAATACGATGGATAACCTTAGCATGGTCGATGCATTGGTGGAGCAGGCGTCGCTAGCGGGGCCGAAACAGGTAGTGATCACGGTGAAGATGATCCAGGTCCGGCAGACTGATCTTGTTGAAATGGGATTTGATTGGCTGATGGGCGGCTTCAACGTCCCAGGGGCCAGCGGAGTCTTTGGGTCCGGCGGCACCTCTGGGAATGGGCGGTCAGGTAGTTTAGCAGATGATTTCCCAATTCAGAACTTCGCTGGCTTGCCGGTGGGTCAGTTCCCGGTGACGTCGGGCTTGCGGAGCTCAGGGGAAATTTACGGTAAGCCTCGGTTAGAGGGGCTGCTGGGCGAAAACATCACCGTGCCGCCAGCGGAATCTCGGTCTCCAGGGGTGTTTGCGGTCAGTGGCGTGCTGACAGATCCTCAATTCCAGGCGGTGATCCGCGCCATGAATCAAAAGAAGGGTGCCGATATCTTGATTTCGCCAAGTGTGGTGGCCAAGACGGGCCAGAAGGCGACGATTGACGTGGCTCGGGAGTTTCTTTACCCGACCGAGTTTGATCCGCCAGAGTTGCCGCAGCAAGTTGGGCAGGTTCCTGTTGGCGGAAATACGTTTCTTGTGGGTGACAATAGCGCGGCACCGATCACCCCAGCGACGCCCACAGCGTTTGAGATGCGTAAGGTGGGGGTGACCCTTGAGGTGGAGCCCGTCATCTCGGAGAATGGACGCGAGGTTGATCTTATCCTTACCCCGACGCTTACGGAATTTGAAGGCTTCATCGATTACGCCTCAGACATCAATAACTTCGTGCCAGGCTATGATGCTGCGGGTGGCACCGTGATGGTTCCGCAACCGGTCGATAACCGCATCATTCAACCCATCTTTCAGACCAACAAAGTTACCACAGGCGTGAAGATCTGGGATGGGGCGACGATCGTGCTGGGCGGGGTGATGTATGAAGAAGCGATCGAGGTGAACGATAAGGTGCCGATTATTGGCAACATCCCGCTGATCGGGCGCTTCTGGAAGAGCAACGTGACGTCGATTGATCGAAAGAACGTGATCTTCTTCGTCAACGTCCGCGTCATCAACCCGGCTGGTCAGCCTGTGAATGAGCTGCATTCAGCGGGCGCAAGTGGTGCGCAGTGATGGATGCCGATTTGCTTCTTGAAATGGAGAGGCAGGGGAGGCTTGGGAGATGATCAATGTTGTCCTTTATCAGCCCGAGATTCCGCACAATACGGGTGCTATCGGCAGGTTGTGTTTGGGGGCGGGTGCCCGCCTTCATTTGATTGAGCCCTTGGGCTTTAGTCTGGATGATCGACATCTGAAGCGCGCCGGATTGGATTACTGGAAGGAGGTGGACGTCCAGCAGTGGCCGTCGTGGGAAACCTTCGCAGCTGGGCTACCGGCGGGTGCAGATCTGTACTTCATGTCCTCAAAAGTCAGCCAAGCCTATTGGGATGCCCCCTTGGGCGGCGATGATATTTGGCTGGTCTTTGGGCCGGAGACACGCGGGTTGCCGGAGTCTCTGATTGCGGCCCATCAGGCGCAGTGCCTCACCATCCCAATGCAAGGGACGCGCAGTCTGAATCTGGCCACGGCGGTGGCCATCGTGCTCTTTGAGTCCGTTCGTCAGCGCAGTACCCCGAGTGGCTGAGGGACGCCGCTGATCGTGGCCCAGAGCTTTAGAGGCTGTGTGAAAACCCCTCCTCCAGTGCATTGGGAGTGGACAGCGGGGCGTGGCTGGTGAAAAAAACCTCTCATGAACTATCGTCAGGGCACGGACCGCAATCAAATACAACTGCTGCCGCCAAGCATCGAAGACTACGTCCACCCGCAGGCTCCTGTGCGAGTCATTGATGCTTTTGTCGATGACTTGGATCTGGCAAAGCTGGAGTTCACCAAAGCGACCCCGGCACCGACTGGACGCCCGGCTTATGACCCTAGGGACCTGCTCAAGCTCTACCTTTACGGTTACCTGCATCGGGTGCGCTCCAGCAGGCGATTGGAGGCGGAAGCAACGCGCAATCTCGAAGTGATGTGGCTGTTACGCCAGCAGCGTCCAGACTTCAAAACCATAGCGGACTTCCGCAAAGACAACGTCAAGAGCTTCAAAGGCGTGCTGCGCGAGTTCAATCTGCTATGCCGCAAACTGAATCTCTTTGGCGCGGAACTGCTGGCCATCGACGGCACCAAATTTAAGGCGCAGAACAGCAATGAGCGCAACATTAGCGCGACGAAGTTGGCCGAGTTGATCCAGCGAATCGACGCACACATTGAAAAGTATGTGGTCGAGCTTGATCAGGCCGATGCGCAGGGTGAGAGCACACAGCCAGCGACACGTCCAGATGCAGGACTCGAGCAGAAGCTCAAGGAGCTACGCCAAAAACGCAGCGAGTGCCAGAGCATGATTGAAGCGATGGAGGCGGCCAATCAGAAAGAGATCTCCCACACCGATGCAGATGCACGGAAGATGAAGAACGCACGGGAAGGCGGCTACTTCATTGGCTACAACCTACAAGCAGCAGTAGATGTAAAGCACGACCTCATCGTAGCAGTAGAGGTTGAGCAGAAGGCCAATGACCGCAGTTCGCTCTGCGACATTAGCACGGCGGCCAAAGAGGAGTTGGGAGCAGCCCAGATCGAAGTTGTGGCTGACAAAGGCTATCACAGCGGTGCCGAGTTGGCCCGATGTGAGGAGGCCGGCATCATCACCTATGTGCCAGCGCAAGCCAATCGCGGAGGATCCAGCAACAAGGATGGACAAACCGTGTATCGCAAAGAAGTCTTCCGCTACGATGCGGAGAAAGACGTATACCATTGTCCCGCCGGGCAGCAGCTACACGCCGGGGAGAGCAAGACCAAAGGGGAACAAAAACTCACCACCTACACCAACAAAACAGCCTGCCGACAACGCGCATTGAGAGAGCAGTGCACTTGGGGAGGGCGGAGACGAAAGATCATCAGGTGTGAGAATGACGGAGCGATCGAGAGGACCGCCGCCAGGCTGGAGGGAGCCGTTGCGAAATATGAGCAGCGGCGCAACAGCGTGGAGCACGTCTTTGGCACGCTCAAGCAATGGGGGCATAGAGAGCTACTGCTCAAAGGGATGGAGAAAGTCCGTGGAGAGATCCACCTCAGTGCACTGAGCTACAACCTGTGCCGAGCCATCAACATCTTGGGAGTGGAAGGAGTGCTCCAAGGCCTCCGCGAAAAGCAGGCAGCCTAACGTCGTAGCCCCTTTGCCTTCAAGCGAAAAAACTGGGGCGCGCTGTTCCAATAAATATTTCTTGGCACATCAGGATGGGCGTGGTAGAACACTGTGGAAGTGTAAATCTATTACTAGGAGTTCCATCATGACACGTATTGGCTATCTCTCTGGCTTGGCAAGCCTGCTTGTTCTTACCTCGCAGGTTCACGCCGCCGGTTTTTCTTGGGTGGTTGTTGGCGATCCTGGCAATAGCCCCGACTTTGCCACGGGGCGTGGTGCCGTTGGCTACGAGTATTCAATCATGACTTATGAAGTCACAAACGCGCAGTATGGCGAATTTCTCAGCGCGAAAGCGAAGTCAGACCCCCACGGGCTCTTTGGCAGTGGCTTGGTTAATGCGGGCATCAGGCGCACTGGATCTGACGGCTCCTACAGGTACACTGTCTCATCCCCATTAGCAAATCGTCCCGTCGTTTACATCAGCTTGAGTGATGCACAGCGGTTCTGCAATTGGGTGCACAACGGGATGGGCAACGCCGATACAGAACAGGGCGCGTATGATCTGACTACCGGACCGACTAGCTTGCGCGATCCAGAAGCGACGGTTTGGCTCCCTAACGTCAATGAATGGTATAAGGCCGCTTATTACGATCCAAATCGGTACTCCGGTGCAGGCGGCTATTATCTCTATCCAACCCAGAGTGATTCGGCCCCCATCAGCCGGAAGCCGACTGATCTACCCAATTCCGCAAACTATTATAATTACGATGGTAACGTCAATGGCCAAAATGACGGCTATGCGGCGGTAGGGCGATACTTTTATTATGTGGGGGAAACTATGGTTACACCCGTTGGGGCGTATAAGGGATCACCGTCGCACTATGGAACCTTTGATCAAGGTGGTAATGCAATGGAAATCATTGAGTTCCTAGGCTCGGCCAACAACAATACCATGGGGGGCTCTTGGTGGTACTCTGGGTCGGAGCTCCAAAGTACCAGCGCCATCTATTACTGGCCTGAAGAGCGCGATACAGGCTTCCGGATGGCAGCCATACCTCCACCAGTCATTGATGCTCAACCGGCCGATGTTGCAGTGCTCGAAGGTCAACCTGCGGCGTTTACTGTGGGCGTAGTCGGCAGCGGCCTGAAGTATCAGTGGAGAAAGAACGGAACCAACATTACTGGTGCAACGAGCAATGTTTATTCCTTAGGTTCAGCAAGCAAGACGGCTGGAGGCACCTATTCGGTTGTGATCACGAATCTGACCGGCAAGGTTACCAGCATTGGCGCGAAGCTAACAGTCGTCGTAGCCCCTGGAATCAAGACGCAGCCCCTGGCTAAGACTGTCGTCCAAGGCAAGACTGCGACCATATCTGCTGTGGCGACTGGGACGCTAAATCCAGCTACCATCCAGTGGAAAAAGGATACAGTTGATTTGCCTGGGGCAAATGCTACAACGCTGACCATTCCGAATGCGCAGCCATCGGATGCGGGACTCTACTCGGTAGATATCACCAACATTGCAGGAAGCGTCTCGAGCAATGCTGTTGAACTGACCGTAGTCGTCCCCCCCACAGTGATTAGCAGCCCTGCGAGTTTGATTGTGCCGCTGAATCAACCATTCCTCCAATTTGTATCAAGCTTCGGCGGTTCGGTCGGTAGCCTTCAATGGAAACGCGGTGCGGTTGTTCTGAGAGGAGCCACAAATGGCAGCCTGAGCATTTCGAACGTGAAGCTAACCGATGCTGGCGTCTATACGGTGAAGTCAACCAATCTCGCAGGCAATGCCTCGACTGCTGCAGCGGACCTCGTCGTCGTCGATACCTCTCCGAAGCCGATTGTCCAAGCCCTCAACGGTCAGACCACTTTCACCGCCAATGCCGCAGGGCCAATCCTCGGATACCAATGGCGGAAGAATGGAGTGCCGATGACGCAGATCGTGGGAAAAGTCGAGGGTGTTCAGACTAAAACTTTGATCCTGAAGGCCCTTGTTTCGGAAGATGCGGCCATCTACACCTGCATGGTGACCGGCACAGGGGGCGTTCTGGAAAGTGGTCCATTCAATCTTGCCGTCACGGACGGAGTTCCTCAAGTCATCGACCCGATAGGATTCGTTGATGGTATGGTAGGTGACGACTATACATTCACTCCCGCCGTTTTGGCAGGAGACACAATTCAACCGACGAAGTGGGCTGCTACGGGTCTGCCTCGTGGCCTCAAGATCAATGCTGTTACTGGCGAAATTTTCGGTGTGCCAACCGTCGCTGGAACCTTTAACGTCAAAGTCACCGCATCAAATCCTAGTGGAAAAGGTGCCACGGTCACAGCACCGTTGGTGATTCAGAAGATTCCCGAAGGTGCTGTGGGGGCTTTTGTGGCGCTGCTCGAAAGGTCGAGCCTGAATGGGGGACTCGGCGGTCGTCTCGAACTCACTACTTCCGCTGCAGGCGCTTACAGCGGCAAACTCATTTTAGGCGGCAGCACCCTCCGATTCTCCCGGGGCAAACTGAACATTGGCATCGGTCGGAATGATCCCAACGTGGTCGTCATCAACCGTTCGCGGCCATTGTCACCCCTCAAGCTGACTTGGATAGTTGATCATGGAAACAATCTTATCACCGGTGGGCAGGTCGAAGATATGGCGGATCCAGCTAGCAATTGCTTGATCAGCGCTGGTTGGCGTAGGGTCTGGACCACCTCCCTGTTGGCAGACACCTATGTAGGTCAGTACAACTTTACACTCGACAACATTGGCTACGTATCAGGCGACACGTCCCAGCCCGCAGGGGTCGGATTCGGCAGTTTCAAGGTGGCCTCTGCTAAGACGGGTGCGCTCACTATCGCTGGGCGACTTGCAGATGACACACCGTTCTCAATGTCTACATTCGTTGGGCCGACGGGTCAGGTTGCACTGTACCAGTCGTTGTACACTAACCGAGGGTCGGTCCTGGGGAGCCTAATCGTCTCTCCGCTGGGGGGGGCACCAGCATTTTTGGATAGCTCCCTCGTTGGCTCCTTCAATTGGTTGAAGCAAGCCCAGCCTGCAACTGTGTTGGCGTATGCGGGTGGCTTTGGTCCACTGAATTTGAACGCCAACGGCTTAAAGTACACCCCTCCCCCCGCAACGGCAAACGTCCTGAGCACCAACGTTGTCACCGCAGATCTTGAATTTGCGGCGGATGGGCTGGGCACTGCGAGCCTGAATCCAGACGCGTTAGCCTTCCCGCTATCCCTCAGGAATATAGCCACTCTGAGCGGGCATCCAGCGAAGACCAGTCTAAAGATAGTCTCCTCTACTGGATTATTTAGCGGGACTTTTACCTTATTGGATTACACCCCGGGCAAAGTTGTGCGCACAGTCGCCTACAAGGGGGTTATCCTCCGAGATAGCGTCGGCAACGGTGCAGGTTCGGGATATTTTCTTCTCCCTCAAACAGGTATTCCAAAGCCTATTCCGAGCTACTCGGGTAGCGTCAAGCTAAGCGCAACGCCACCGTGATCGATCTGCCAATCCAAAAAGGGGAAATGGACGCCGTGCCGCACGCGGAGCGGTGGTTGCCAGAAGCTGGTTCGGGTGATCGTTGCGACCTACCTCGACCGCTGAGCAACTCGGAGGGATAGCCTGGCAGGCCTGGAAGCTATTTCCCTTCCAATCTTCGTCGCAGCAGCTGGTGGAAAAGGAGCGTCCCGCGTTTCGGTGCACTCTATCGGTCCGGATATCAAATGACTGACTTGCCCCGATCTTTTGATTAATCGCATGCGCATGAATCGGCGGAAAATTGGCTCGTTAAGGGGAATTGCGTCTTTTGGCTCCCATCACTGTAAGGCAACCTATTCACCGGAGATCAAGTTGCTGACAAACCAACAGATTTGTCGATACTGCACCTGTTAGCCGAACCAACACACCCAACTGGGCCATACCCGCTGAATCGAATCTTCAAACATTTCCATTCCGCGCGACTCTATCTTGGGTTGGGCATCGGTTGCTTCGCATTGGTGACTCTTTCTGGCTGTTCACCCAAGCCCAACTCGCAGCAGCCGGTTTGGCGTGGGCTTATGCCTGAAAACCCATTAAAGTCCGCCTCTGGGATTGAGCTTGTCGGTAGCCCCGGCGCGCTTTCGGCGAGTGCCTTTCTCGTTGCCGAGCGTGGTTCTGATCCGTTTGCTCCCGAACTCAAGCGCCCAACCACGGTCGTGAGCCAAAGTTCCACAGAGATTCGTCTCCGCGTCGCTTGGACGCCAGCGGAAGAGCTCGAAACGATTGTCGAGCTCACCCAACCATTGTCTGGTTCACTCACTCACTCCCGCCCGAGTGCGTCCAGCATCAGAAACGACATTCGATGAGTACGTCTTCACGACCAAGAATCCCTAGACCTGCAACGGCTAACCACCAAATATGCAACGAGACGCGGAGCTAGAGGTGTGGCTCCCGTTGCTTCGATGCCGACCGACTTCCATCTTGCCAAAACCTTCACCATCGTGACAAATAGGGTCATACCTCTGCGCTTGTTTGCATAATAAGAAACCGTGAAGCCTACCGTTGCATTCTTTCTCCTCACCGCTGTTATCGTCATGGCAGACGACAAGAAGTCAGTCACGATTCAGACTCCATCCGGCGAGGTAACCTTCAAGGAGGGGACCGTCCCCAATCAAGAGAAGTTCAACGACACGATTACCGAACTTACGCGGGAAGAGCTCAACGCCTTGGAGCGCGACGCCAAGCTGGCTCACTCCTTTATCGCAGCGTTTGTTTCTTCCGAGCATCGCACCGGCGACACGCTGGAGGATCTGGACCTGGGGTTCGCTGCATGGCTCCCATCCGATAGGTGCGGCGCATATCCATCGAAGGATGTGATCCGCATCGTAGGCTGCGCTTTGGGTGCTCACGCCATTCAGCATCTCGGGGTTCGCTGGGCGCGAGTCACCGACAAGCACGGCAGTGACATCGCTCTTGTGGCTGAGGATCCGCCTACTCGGAGTTTCCATTTTACTTCCGTCCAGTATCGCATCGAAGACAAGAAGACTGATTTCATCGTCGCTCTCTATCGGGCGCTGGAGCACACTATGAAGTCCACTTCCGAATGACCGCAACTTTTGCCATGCGCTGAGGCAAGGAGCACCACAAACAGACCATGCTCGGCCTTCTGTCAACTCTGATTGATCTGTTTTGGTGGCCGTATGAGGCTTGGAAGCGCACCACTGAGTCTTCACGCATTGGCGTTTCGCCAGATGAGAAGAAGACGCTTCGATTCTGGTATACCATCGCGATGACCGCGACTCTGGTGGTCGTTGTCATCGCGATCCTGGGTGCCTTGGTTTTTCATTGGATTGGCGAGTAGGTCATCCATTTTTTCTTGGTCACTCACCGAGCAACCCGCTTCAGACCCCACTCGGCCAAGACATTGGCTATCAAAGGTCTTGGGGCTGCGGCGACTCCCGATCCCTGAGGGTGTGGCCCTGCGGTCGATTCTTTGTGAAGGGAATCCGCGCTGGTGGCGTTTACCGTGACGTACTCACTTACCGCCATGAAATCTCTCGTTTTCTTCCTGTTAGCCTCCGTCGTCTTCAGCGCCAGCGCTGCTGAAAAAGCCAAGTCGCAACCCAAGCGTGCGCCGAACCCTGCCTTTGCGCCAGTGCAGGACGTAGCGGGCCTGCCCAGGGTGCTCTTGATTGGGGATTCGATCTCCATCGGCTACACGGTGGCTGTGCAGGAGCTGCTGAAGGGGAAGGCCAACGTTCACCGCATCCCCGGCAATGGCGGCCCTTCATCGCGCGGCGTGGAAAGCTTGAAGACTTGGTTGGGCGATTCCAAATGGGATGTGATTCACTTTAACTTTGGTCTGCACGACCTGGTTTACATGGGGGCGGATGGCTCGCGTCTGGTTGATCCCAAGTCGCCAGGGGCCAAACACCAAGTGCCACTGCCGGACTATGAGAAGAACCTGACCCAGATCGTGACCCAACTCAAAGCCACCGGGGCCAAGGTCATCTGGTGCAGCACCACCCCGGTGCCGGAGGGCACTGGTGGCCGCGTTGCGGATGAATCCGTGCAGTTCAACGAAGTCGCCGCCAAAGTGATGAAGGCCGCTGGCGTTCCCACCGACGATCTGCACAGCTACGCCAAAGCCAAGCTGGCGGAGATCCAACTCCCCGCCAACGTCCACTTCACGCCCGAAGGCTCCAAGTACCTCGCCATAAAGGTAGCAGCCGAAATCGAAGCCGAGCTGAAGTAGGGCGGGTGGCCTGAGATGCTCGGGCAGCGGTTTGGCGATTGCTCGCGAGAAGTTCTATTCAATTGCGATGACCTTTCTTGCCGTCCGCTGTGCTGCCCTTGCTCTCGGGCTGACGGCGCTTGTTGCCTGCTCCAGTCGGAACGGCACGACGGTGTCCTATGCCAAGCAGGGGCAGCCCCTCGATGCGTTCATCAAGAGCCGTCCGGAGGCAGCGGCTTTGCTCGGTCGATTTTCGGGGCTGGATCAATGGCTCCGAACGGAATGGAGCCGATCGGTCGGCCCCTACCGTCTGGCATGGGACGATGGTCCTCCTGAAGGCGGTGCCTTGGCCTCCCATGTCTACACGACGGAACACCGGTTTGTCACCGTGCACGTGAAACGGAACCTACCACCTGCGGATCAGATCGCGGGCGTGGTTTACGAAATCTGCAACTCGCGGGCCTACCTCCGTTTTGGCGAACTGATGAAGCAGGCCGCTAGTCGCACGATTGCTCGTGACGCCTTTGTGGACGGCCTTCTGGAAGCCGAGATAGCGGGGACTCGCCGTGCCGGAGAAGTTCTTCCGCGGATCATGCCCTTGTCTCCCAAGGAGCGGAAACCGCTGCAAATCTACAATGCCTGCCTGGACGCTCCCGCCGATTTTACGCAGTGGGATGCCTGGTATCGCCGTCATTCGCGGGGCGGCGAATACGATGTGCGTACGTCCTATGGGAAGCTGTACGACCGGATCGTAACCGAAGGGAAGACCGCAATACCGACACTGGCATCGGACAGGCCATCGATGCAGCCTGCCCGCCGTCGCCCGAATTGAAACACCTGCTGAATCATGCAACCCGCTGAGATCGCCGATAGCTATGATTCCATTGCCCATCGGTGGCTGGAACCGCATCTGACCACGAACGGCATTCGCCAGCACGAACACGCGCTGAATTTTCGCCCGAGCGGTGGCGGGCTGGCTCTCGATGTCGGCTGTGGCTGCAATGACCGCTTTCGTCGGTTGCTGGAGAGTCACGAATACGAAGTCGAGGGGCTCGATGTCTCCGCGCAAATGATTGCACTGGCGAAGACAAGAAATCCCAACGCGACGTTTTACCATGCCGACGTGACTGTGTGGATGCCGACCAAGAAGTACGACTTCATCACCGCCTGGGACAGCATCTGGCATGTGCCGCTGAATCGCAGCGAGAGTGTCTTGCGCAGGCTGTGTGGCGCGCTGACTCCGGGTGGGGTCTTCATCTGGACGACGGGCGGCTTGGTCGGCCCAGAGGAGAAGCAGGATTCGGCGATGGGGCCGCCGGTTTATTACAGTGTCCTCGGCATCCCGAAGACACTGCAGACCATCGCGGACGCCGGGTGTGTTTGCCGACATCTTGAGTACGATCAACTCCCAGAAAAGCACGTCTTCCTCATCGCCCAAAAGCCCGAGCCTTCAATCTAGCGTGGGGATGCGGCGCCAGAATCGCAGATGGGTGGGTGGAGTGACTGGCGTGGACCAAGTGGCAGTGCCGCAGACTCTCCTGACTTCCCCCGGGCCTCGACGGAGCTGAAAAAAGCTGGCACCGTGACATGGATCTGATAGTTATTCACAGGAATTTAGTTCTTCATTCCATGCCCGCCCGCGCCCTCGATCTCGTCCGGCAGGGTCTGATCGCTGTCGATTATCGACCGGACAGGCTCCGGTCTGGCGTGCCCGTGCCGTCGGCTCCATCCCGTGTGGCAGATTTGGTGGCCTACGCTGACCAGCCATTCGATGCGCGGACTTCGACGCTGGCAGCGGTCGATGGGGCTGCTTTTGACGAGGGTTCATTGCATTTGCTGCGGCCGTTGGGCGTTCCGGTGGTGGCGCAGTGCCATAGTGATCACGTCTTGTTCTGGAGGCAGACTTCGGGAGCGCCAGAGTTCATTGAGCGAGTCCCCGCAGGCAAAATCGCATCGTTCTTCCAAGCCCATCGCGAGGAACTCGCCCCGAACGCGCTTTACCGGGCCAAGGTCTGGAGCCGCACCGATGACAGCGTGCAACAACTCACCTTCGTCGATGCTGGATTGCTCCCCGTGGTCGAGCAAACAGCTGGCGAAGACCTGCGCAAACTTCTCGAACGTGCGGTCACGACAACCAAGACGGCCCTGGGCTGGAAGCAGGACATCAGCCAAGACAATGGCCGCTGGCTGCTGAAGGCGGTCTTCTGGCTGCTCGCCGCCAAGATCCTCAAGGACAAAGGTGTGACCGGCTTCATCCGAGGCAGCTTGTGTGATCTGGAGAGCGTCTATGACAAGCTCGCCAAGCACTACAACAAACACGATCCGCGCCCGGTGCAGATCAATGGCTCGAAGCGCCGTGATGCATTGATAGGTGCGGCTGAGATGATTCAAGCCTTTGGGCATTGCGGGGCTGTGACAACGGAGTCCTTGGCCTGGGTGTATGAAAGTGCGCTCATTGATCGAGCCACACGCCAAAAATTCGGCACACACAGCACGCCGACATGGCTGGTGGATGAGATTGTCTCCAAACTCAGTCCTTGGATCAAGGAAATGGATGTGGATGATCGCCGCGTTTTTGAGCCAGCCTGCGGCCACGCCGGTTTTTTGATCTCGGCGATGCGCTTGTTGAGCGAGTTGTTGCCCGAGGATCGAGCCTCGGAGAGAAAGACCTACCTGCGTCAACGCCTCCACGGGATCGAGGCAGACTCCTTCGCCTACGAAGTCGCCAAGCTCTCGCTCACCCTCGCCGATGTCCCCAATGACAACGGCTGGATGCTGAAGAACGACGATATGTTCAGCGGTGACGCTCTTCGCTCTGCCATATCCAAAGCCAGCATCGTCCTAGCCAATCCGCCGTTTGAAAAGTTTGGCGACGCGCGTCCAGAAGGCGCGATGCACAAGAAGGGAGATGAGGTTTTGCGGCATATTGTCGAATCACTTCCTGTGAATGGCATCTTTGGCATCGTGATGCCGCAAGGCATCCTGCACAGCACTCAAGGAAAGGATCTGCGCCGCAAACTGCTCGACGAGTATGAAATCTCCGAGATCACCCTCTTTGCCGACAAGATCTTCAACTACGGCGAGCCAGAGACCGCAGTGATCCTGGGCCGCCGGGTGGGAACCGCGAAGAAGCGCGGAATGGTGCTCTACCGCCGTGTGCGCGAGGAGCAGATTGAGAGCTACCGAAAGACGTTAGTGCCCACGACGCAGGCGATCATGCCATCGAGCGTTTTTGAAGCAAATGATGGCAGCTTGCTCGTGCCGGAGATGAATGAAATCTGGCAGATGCTTAAGGACCGGCCAAAGCTGGGTGGCCTTGTTGAAGGTGGCCAAGGTTTTCAGCACAAGGGGAAGTATCTTCCAGAGGGTGTAATACGCGAAAGCGATGTGGAACTAGAAGGGCTAACCGCCGGATACGCAGATTGGACTGAAAGCCAGCTCACTCATGAACTGCCGAGGGTTAAGTGGCTCAATCTTGACCCGAAGGTGATTCGACGACCGTTGCATGGCACCACTGTCGGCAAAAAGCAGCTTTTACTCAATTATCACCCAGTAAGTCGTGAAGCGTGGCGGCTCAAAGCGTTGGAAGACAGGAAAGGCCGTCCGGTCACATCTGATTTTAACGTGCTTCGCCTCACCAATGCCCAAGTCTCGTCGAGAGTCCTGTGGGCGATTCTTAACTCTCCGATTGCCAATGCGTTCGCGTATTCGCATTCGTCAAAGCGGGATGTACTGGTAGGAGATATGCGGAAACTTCCCGTCTTTCCAATCGGCGAAGGATCATTCGAAGATTTGGAGTCAGCCGTTGAAGCCTATCTAAAGGCGGCCAAGGGAACAAAAGCATTAGCCAAGAAGCCGAAACCTCGAATCAAGACCTCGGATGACCAACTGTCACTGTCACTGCCAGGAGAGCAAAGTGACAGCCCTACACCCGAAGAAGAATTGAAGTATTTCCACTGGCGCATCGACGCCGAGGTGCTGAGGCTCTACGATCTGCCTGCTGCGATGGAGCGACGCATTCTGGAGCTTTTTACAGGCGTGCAACGGCGAGGCGTTCCCTTTACCCAAACGGAATACTTCCCGAAGGGCTTCACCCATCTGGATCGCCTCAGCGACCTGCTCGCCATCACCGCTGACTGGACGCAGACCAATCGCCGCCGCTGCCACCTGATCCGCAAGGACGTGAAGAGCCATCTGAATGAAAAAGAGAAGGTAGAGCTCCAGCGCCTCGAATCACTCGCGGATGCTCGGATTGCCCTGATGGACATCCAACATCCGTCTGAGCCAGACGAGATCGAGCGGACAGTGGCACGCCTGAAACGCGAAGGAAAATGGCAGGAATAACGCTCACCGCCCATCCCTACCGCTACCCGACTCAAGCTCGGAGTCGTCGCCATGGACCGGCAGGCTACCAGGATTTTCGCGCCTTTCGCCCCTGGTTGGAAGACGAGTTTCTGTTCCGTTGCGTGTATTGCCTCAAACGTCAGAAATGGGCGCGCACGGACACTTGGTCCGTTGATCACCTGATCCCGCAAGTGGAAGCTCCTGAACGGGAGTGTGACTATAGCAACCTCGTCCTCACCTGCCAGTGGTGTAACAATCGTAAACTTGCCGACTCTGTCCCTGATCCAGTTGCCGTCGCCTACGGGAACTGCGTGAATGTCGATGATTCAACGGGCAAAGTACGTTCGCTCAACGAAGACGGGGAGATCTTGATTCGAGTGTTGAAGCTGAACAGCGACGAACATGTCCGCACCCGTTCTGACCGGCTTCGCAATCTGGCAATCATGGCCCGCTGTGCACCGGACGAATGGAAGCGAATGATGAGCTTCCCCGAAGAGCTTCCCAACCTACGGCGAAAATCACCTCCCGGCGGCAATTCACGTCCTGAAGGTCTCGATGAATGCTGGTATGAGCGCAAGCGGATGGGTCAACTGCCCGAAGTTTACGAGTGACAGTTTGCGAACGCGTGGCGGTGGGGTTGAACTGCAAATGCCGGTGGCCGATTCGACTGCGCGCAGAGCCTTCGGTCCAGAACCAAAGCGGTGGTCACTTGGCGGTGGAGCGGATTTTTTCCAGCATGCGGCGGGTCCAGTCTGCCTCAGTGGTCATCTCAAATTCGGGGTAGGATCTCAGCAGGGATTGGTAGCGGAGTTCGGGATCAAAGAGCGCGCTCATTTGCAGTTTGCGCAGGCAGACGGGGCAGAGATGCAGCGGGCAGCCGTCGGTCTCCCGCATGCTGTTGGAGCCATTCATCAAGCACCGGAAATACACGCAGTGTCGCAGCCCAAACATGTGGCCCATCTCATGCGTCAGGACCTTCGCGCTGCGTTCGAAGGCGAGTGCCTCGCTGTCTGAGGCTGCGGGTTCGCCAAAGAAGGTGGGATCGTAACGCGCAAAGCTGAAGACTCCGGCCCCGCCGCGAAGTAGGGCCTGACCAAAGACGAAGTTCCAGCTGTCTTCGGGATAGAGATCTGTCATCGTGACGGCCAGCAGGGCATAACAATCCGCAGGCTTTTGGGCAGGGAGCCAGCGCAGGATGTCGGTGGTCAGCAGTTGCTTTTTGCCGGTGCCGCCATTGATGCGCTGCTTTGCCGGGACCTGACCGAGTGGCACAGCGGGCAGTAGCCGCATCTCCATGCCAAAGAACGCAGCACCATACTTCCGCAATCGCTCCAGCGAGGGGGCGGTCGCATCGAAGTCCCCCAGCGGCAACAGACAAAGCACCCGCTGCCGCGCTGGCGGCATCACTTGGCTCAAGGTGGCGCGGTACTCCGCCACAGTCTGCCCTGGCTCTTTGTGCATCGAAAGCCAATCCCCCACAGCGGGGGCGGGAATGGCGGAAAAGAACGCCGCGTCTGGCTCAAACGCGGCACGCTGGGAGGGGGCTAAATTTGACAGGCTGCCCAAGGCCTCCGCCGGGGTCGGTAGGCGGGGTTCAGCTGCGAATCCCTGTGTCAAAAACATCCCCACAAGCCCCAAAGAGCCAACCGTCATCCGAGTCATCGCAGAAGTAAACGTCCGCATGCTGCGCATTGTGACTGGGGCAATGCGGCAAGGCAAGACTTTCTGGGGTCGGGTAGGCGAATCGCAAAGGGTTGCCCAACGGCCGATGACTTGATTGCTTCCGTAATGTCGGAGACAAGTATCCGGCTTCCGGCTCGGCAGCGTTCTACCTGGGTTGCGCGAGGGAAGTGATTCGAGGCCTCGTCGCGACCAGCTCTTTTTGGGCGATCCCATTGGCCTTTGCTTTGGCGTTCACCTTCATTGGATTTGCCATCTCGACCTGGCGTGTCCGGGTGCTGACCGCCATCGGCATCATTGCGTTGCGGACGGTCATTTCCGCCAGCTACGCAATCCTGAGGCACCCGAATTGGTGCTGATCAATTGCCGTCCGTTGTCCTCTAAAGCTTCAGGATTGGTGACAGCTCGCAGATTGACTGCCTCTGCCGCGAGCGATCTGTGGGGCCGACCCGCTTTTCACAAGAGTGGTCTAGTGATTGTAGAGGAACTCTTTGGTATTGAGGATGGCCCAGAGGAGGTCTTCGTAGCCGTTGCGCTTCGCTCGCTGGGAATCGAGGGGTTTGCCGGTGGCGTCGGTGCGGGGTTTGGCGACGTACGTCTCGCTAATGCGGACTTCGTCGGCGGTAGGCTCCCGGGAAAAGGCGGCGAGGTAGAGCTCGCGAATGCGTTTGGGCTCGGGGACGTCTGCCTTGCTGAGCTGGTCTGCACGGCCGTTGCTGGCGGTGAGCTTGGCTTTGACATCGGCGGCATTCATGAGGTGCAGGCTCTGGGCGAGACTGGCGGACTGGACGCGTTCGCACTCGCAGACGCTGGCCCCTTCTGGACGTCCGAAGACTTTGAGGAAGGGGGAGGCGCGGTTGTAGCTGTTGTCTGGGAGGGAGACGGCGCGGGTGCCGGGGGGGAGGTCTGCGAAGTCGGTCTTGGCTCCGGTGACGGTATCGATGCCGTCTAGCAGGACCTCTGCGGTCATGCGCTTGGGATAAAAGTGGGAGTAGGCCTGGACATCCACCTTGTTGTAATCATTGGGCATGGCGCTGAGCTGGTAGGTGTGGCTCTGGGTGATGGTGCGGACGAGCCCTTTGAGGTCGTAACCACTGTCGGTGAAGTGCTTGGCGAGCGCCTCGAAGAGATCGGGATTCGTGGGCGGATTGGTATCCCGGAGGTCGTCTTCGGGCTCGACGAGGCCGCGCTTGAAGAAGTGCTTCCAGTAACGGTTGACGAGGGATTTGGCGAAGAAGGGGTTGTCCTTTTTGCTCATCCAATCGACGAGGGCGAGGCGGGGGTCATCGTCGGGAGCGATGTCCATTTCGGGCTCGCCAAGACCGGCGGGCTTGAGCATGACGCGGGTCTTGCGGTGTTCCGTCTGGGCGGTGCCGCGCTTGTGGAAGATGAGGTCTTCCCCGGCGATGGCGGTGGGTTTGCGACCGATCTGGCTAAAGAACGCGGCGAGGTGGTAGTACTCCGCCTGGGTCCAGCGCTCAAAGGGGTGGTGGTGGCACTGGGCGCACTGCATGCGGACGCCGAGGAAGAGCTGCGCGACGTCTTCGAGCTGAGTGGTGGGCTCTTTGACGCGCTTATACCAGGCGACGGGGGGATTGGAGACGACGGTGCCGGTGGAGGCGAGGACCTGACGGACAATCTGATCGTAACGGGTATTGGCCAGGAGACTATCGCGCATCCAGGCGTGGAAGGCGAAGTTTGCGGTGATGTCTGCGGCGTCGTCCCGCTTGTTCTTCAAGAGGGCGGTCCATTTGTTGGCAAAGTAGTCTGCGTAGTCGGGGCTGTTGAGGAGTGAATCGATCAGTTGATCCCGCTTGTCTGGCGCTTTGCTGGCGAGGAAGGACTTGGTCTCGTCAGTGGTGGGGAGCCTGCCAGCGATGTCTAGGGAGACGCGGCGGATGAAGGTGGAGTCATCACAAATGGGGGAGGGCGGGACGCCGATCTGCTTGAGGTTGGCAAAAATGTGCTGGTCAATGAAGTTCTTGGCTGGGGGAAGGACATCGACGCTGGCCCCGAGGGGGATGGAGACGCTGCAGACGGAGACGCGCCCGCCATAGCGGACCATGATGGCGACATTGCCGGGGATATCGAGGGTCTTGACGAGGCCGGTCTCGCCCGCATCAGCCATGCTTTTGTCGTTGGCCTCAAAGAGTGCGAGTTGGGTGACATCGCGGGTGCTGGCGTCTGAGTAGTGGGCGGTGACTTTGAGCTGCTGGGCGGTATTCACCTTCATCGTGGCGCGGGGCGGTGTGACCTCGATCCGCGATAGGACGGGATCGCCGGGTTGGGTGTAGGGCATGCCTTCGGCGATCCAGCGGACGATGGTACGGTAGCCTTCGGACTTGGGGTCCAGCTTCATGCCGCCACCGTGGGGAGTGATATTTGCGCCCTTGGTGAGGAGGAGGCTCTCCTCTGGCGCGGGTGGGAAAATGCGGCGTCCTTTGCCTTGCTTCACGATGGCCTCGTAATCTTCTTCGGGCTCAAAGCCCAAGACGGAAAGGCGGAAACCGCGCTGCCCGGTGACGGCCTTGGCGTGGCAGGCCCCGGCATTGCAACTGGACTTGGTGAGGATGGGCTGGATGTCGTTGATGAAGTTCAGCGGACGCGGCGCATCTGCTGCCTGCCCAGCAGTGGTGGACAGCAGGATCATCCAGATGAGGGTGTGGGCGATTTTCGACATTGTCTCAAACCTACGGTGGCGGGCGGCACTTTTTCTCAGTCGATAATTTGGCGGCATGGGAGCGTATGCTCTGGATGATGCTATTCCGTCGCCCGCTCGCCACCGCTGTCTCGTGTGTGTTTTCCATCGCCACTGGGATTTGCCCGCTGCTGGGAGACGAGGCACCGACCTTTAAAGACCTGTTCAATGGCAAGGACCTGACGGGCTGGGTGGATGTGAATACCAGCCCGGAAACCTGGAGCGTGAAGGACGGGCTGCTGGTCTGTAGTGGTAAGCCCACCGGGGTGATGCGCTCTGAGAAGCAATATGAAAACTTCATTCTGCACATCGAGTGGATGCATCTGGAGGCCGGCGGGAACTCCGGTGTCTTTGTGTGGAGCGAGGGCACCCCCGCCCCTGGCAAAAGCCTGCCGAAAGGGATGGAAGTGCAGATGCTGGAGCTGGAATACCCGGTGCTGAATCCAGAGAAGGATGGGAAGCCAAGGCACATCGGCTACGTCTCTGGCGAGCTCTTTGGAGCGAATGGACTTGAGGCCGTGCCGGACAATCCACGCGGTAATCGCAGCATGTCCTGGGAACTGCGCTGCAAGGGTAAGGGCCAGTGGAACACCTATGACGTGGTGTGTGTGGATGGCACGATCAAGCACTCCATCAACGGGAAATTCGTCAATGGCATCAGTCAGTCGAGCGTGAAGAAGGGCTACCTCTGCCTGGAGTCGGAGGGCGCTGAGATCCACTTCCGCAACATCCGCATCCTAGAACTCCCCGGCGGCATGGCGACGCCGGAGCAGACGGCACCCGTGGTGGAGAAGTAGCGGTGGTCGTGATGCAGACACTCCTGTCTGCAAGAGTGCCGGATTGGAGAACGATGCCCAATGGCAGCCGAGCAGACAAAAATGTCTGCATCACTCGGTTGGTGCCCAGACCTCACCAGCGGTAGTGGCCGAGGATCGGGCGGCTGAAGAGGACGTCTTCATCCACGGTGCCGTGGCCGATGTTGTGCGTGATCAGTGGGCGCTGCGTGCCTGAGGCCTTGGCAGTGCTGACGATGCCAATGTGATACCGGTGATAAAACAGCCACCAGACGACGATATCGCCTGGTTGGTAATCGGCGTCCACCTTGGTGACGGGCAGCGCCTTTCCATGACGCTGCATCCAGCGCATCAGGTTCGGCACGCGGCGGTGATCGATGTTGGCATCTGGCTGGGTCAGATCCCAATAGCGCGGGTAGTCGTCAAAGGCGGTCTGCATGTCCTCGTGCAGCTCCTTTTGAAGATCGACACCCTCGGCACGGAGCGAGCGGATCACGACATCGGCACAGACACCGGTGTGGAGGGGCACATCGCCACCGGGGTAGGGCAGGGGAACATAGCTTCCGTCATAGTGAATGGTCTTGCCAATCTGGGCCGCTGCGGCCCGCGCAAGGGCGGTGCCCTGCGCGCTTGGGGTCGGGTCACGGAAGGCGAAGTCCTGCCGACGTAGCCAAGGTTCAAAGACCCGACCGTAAAGCAGGGCAGCAGCGATGCAGGCTAGGCCGAGGCTGCCCCAGACGAAGAGACGGATGAGTGTGCCCAGGCGCTTCACTCAGTTTAGGCCGGGGCCTTGATGTGTGCCCAGCAGTGGACGTGGGGATCGCCCCGGAAGTACCAGATCATGGATGGCCCCTCGATCTGCCAGACATCCCAGACGCCGTCCTTGCCGACGTCTTGGTTTTTGAAGAAGGCCATGTGCAGGTGGTCAAAGCCCGCCGCAGTGATGTACTTTTGTGCCTCAGCGCGGTCGGCTTCGCGAAAGGGGGCCAAGAGATCGCCAATGACCTTTTGTACCAGTTCCTTTTGGTCGGCGGAAAGATCCGCGACCGGGATGCCCTCCAGGCCTGTCTTCTTGCCGGTCAGCTCAACCGTATTGTTCCCATCCTCGCCACGGGCGGTGCCCTGGAGGGCGCGCTCGCGCTGCTTACCGTCGAGCGCTTGGAAGACCTCGTTCGCACGCTGCGCCTGGAACCAGTAGGCATTGCCTGGATGATTCGGCTTCTCGTTGAAACTGCCCGCTGCGTGCCCGTAAAAGATCGGTCCGCCAAAGGCCGTGCCTGCCTCGCTGTCGCCATCGCAGCGGCGCGTGCAGTGCCGACCCGTCAGCACAAACTCAAACTGCCCCGTCCCGGGTTGCCCGAAAAGCGCGATGGAGGCACTGCCAAAGCCGCCGCTGCTTTTGTTGTCGCTGTCGAACTGCCGCCAGACTTCCTTTTTGTATTCATCGCTATGCAGACGGTCAAAGATCTGCCGCGTCAGATCCTGCTGATCGGGGGTGAGCACCTGGCTGATTTTATCCGGCACGATGTGCCAGTTGTTATCCACCTTCAGTCGGCGTGGATCGCTCCAGGCAAAGCACAGCGCCTTGCGCTGCTGCTCATTCAGGCTGGTGTAGAGCTGACTGACGAGCGTCTCTGATTCGGCGGAAGCTTTAGCGGCTTCCTTCGCCAAAGCCGCAGAGCCCAAAAGCCCCAGCGCCGCCGCACTGGCACTCTGTTTGAGAAAGGAACGACGATCAAGGTTGGATGAAGTGTTCATGGTGGGTAAGTGGGGTGAATTCCCCTCCATTGAACCAGACCCCGCCGGGTGAGGGAAGCTTTCTTTTTGAGGCAACCCGTAGGTGATCCGCGAAAACGGTTCAAGTCTAGCGAGCCATCCGCAACCGTCCCCAACGGCCTGGCAGAGGATCTGCGAGTATCGTCATGTGGTCCCAGAAGAAACGTGTGGCAGGGTAGAATTGCGGCTGTTTGCCTAGATCAAGGTTTCCAATGGCTGCAAAAAGCCAACGAAAGACGTGCGTTTACTGCTTTGATGGCTTAGTATAGCGCCAGTTTTGCAGAAGTAACCTCGACCGCTTTGGCCCCGCTCAATCCCATGACTCATTTTTATCGTCTCTCTTACGTTGTTTTGGGGCTTGTGGCTGGGAATACGGTTGCCCAGGTTGACGATCCAACCTTCTCCGGCAGTGATCGGCTAGGGGTGGCCGCGAAGAAAAGCGTTGGCTTGGATACCACAGATGCCGCAGCGCCGTCCTGGGCGACGGGTTCAGCCTACGCCTGCCATACGCTGGCGGATGGGAAGCTCGTAGTGGCAGGTTACGAGGGGCGGAATCTCGTCGTCGCCCGCTACAATTTGGATGGGTCCGTCGATGCCAGTTTCGGGGATCAAGGGTACTTCCGATCCAGTGGGTTCAATATCTGGTATGAGGGCGGCATGGGACTAGATGTGCAAAGTGACGGAAAGATCGTCGTCGCCGTGATGAACTATTTTTCAGGAACGGGAAGCATTACCCTATTCAGACTGACCAGCGATGGTCAACTTGATAGCAGTTTTGGCGGCACTGGCGTGCTGGGGAAATCAGTTTCCGAGCGTGCTTTTTTGAAGCAGCTCTTTGTGCTACCTGATGGGAAGTTGCTGACCGGGGGGAATTGTCCTGCCGGCATCTGGGCGGCGCGGTATCTGCCGAACGGGGCCGCTGACTCATCGTTTGGGGCCAACGGGGTGTCCATCATTTCCCAACCCACACGGAACAGCCATGCAGGTCAGGTTGGCCAGTTGCAGCCGCTCTCGGATGGCAAAATGCTCATTCTCTCGGTGGCGATCCTATCGAGCAGCGTTGAGGCCTGGGCGGTGGACCGCCTCACCGCCTCCGGCCAGATTGATTCCACCTTCCGACGGATCGTACTGCCTTACAGTGGCACCAATACCTGGATCGGATCCATGGCGGTGATGAATGATGACAGGATCGCGGTCACGATACCAGCTGCTTCACCGTCGTTTGGCTCGTCCATTGACGTCGGTGTCTATTCACCCTCTGGTGATTTCATCGGCTACGCGGGGGGCACGGCAACGCATCTGATTAGCCGCAGGGATGGCTCACTCTGTGGTGTCAGGGGTAAAACTGTGGTGGAACTGTGGCCGTCAAAGAAGACGCTGGAGACCTTCCCATCGCTCAACTTCAATTGTCTGCGCGGCTACTCGCTTGATGATGGGGGCTTGGGCTTTGCCGGAGCCGTATTTCAAACATCGATTGGGATTCCAACCGTCTATCGTTACAGCGACAGTCCAGTCACGGGTCCCGGCAGGCCTAGCCTCGAATTGCTAAACCCCAGCGTGGTACCCAATGGCGGAGTGTTGGACTTCGGTGCGCTGCAAAAGGGTCAGACGACTCTGAGTCAACAACTCACCATCAGAAACTCCGGCACCCTGGCATTGACCGGCATGACTCTCGCCATAACCGGAACGAATGCCGCCGATTTTTCGGCTGAGCCGCCGCTACCTGCCTCGCTACCAGTCGGCGGAGAGTTTACGTTTACCCTTGTCTTTTCACCCAAGGCGGCTGGTTTGCGTAGCGCGTTTTTAAAAATCTTCACATCCTCTCCATTGCTGGATGGCCCTTTCAGCTACACCCTACAGGGAGATAGCACTTCGCTGGTTGACCAGCCGATTCACCTGCAAGTGGTCGATCAATCCGGTCAAAAGATCTCCCTGGTGCAAGGTCGCCATCTCCTGACGGCAGGATCAAATGCAGACGGCCAGACGGCGGGGCCACAGGGGGAAGATCAACTCGGCAGCGTCGCTGCGGGGCGGCGGCATTCGCTGGCCCTCCGGGTAGATGGCACGGTGATCGCCTGGGGATCCAATGCCTCTGGGCAGACGTCCGTACCCGAGGCTGCCCAGAGAGGTGTGGTCGCCATCGCAGCCGGGCACCATCACAGCCTAGCGCTGTCCGCAGATGGCAGCGTGATCGCCTGGGGAGCCAATGAGTCAGGGCAAACCGATGTTCCTAGCGCCGCCCAGAGCGGTGTGGTGGCGATCACAGCAGGGGCAGCCCATACGGTAGCTTTGAAGCAGAATGGCGAGGTGATCGCCTGGGGACGCGGGTCAGACCCTCGTGCCCACAACGGCCCGATCTGGAATCATCGCCATCGCAGCGGGTGACCACCACACATTGGCATTGCGGCAGGACGGCAGCGTGATCGCTTGGGGGAAGAACACTGCAAGTTCAACGGTCGTGCCCAAGGCGGCTAAAAGCGGCATCGCTGCTGTGGCGGCAGGTGCAGAGCATTCGTTGGCGCTCACGCGGGATGGTCGCGTCATTGCCTGGGGATCCTACAACTATGGTGAAATACACGTTCCATCCGCAGCGCGGGCAGACGTGGTGGCCATCAGCGCAGGCTATCATCGGTCGGCGGCGATTAAGAGGGATGGTTCGGCCGTCGCATGGGGCGCGAGATCCTCGGATTTGAAAATACCGCACGAAGGTGGACATAGCGGTGCCGTGGGGCTGGCGTTGGGGGAAGAGCACCTCTTATTGTTGATGGAAAATGCCGGTGACTTTGGCTCGTGGCCCCTCGGCGGTGTGCGGAACCACTATCTTTCGATTTTGAACGACGGGGTTCTCAATCTCACCGGCATCAGCGCCAGGGTTGAGGGGCCCAGTGCCGATCAGTTCAGAATCAGCTACGTTCGTCCCCCGGATCTGAAGCCAAATGTGAAGATCGCCTTGAGTGTTCAATTTCGCCCAACTCGCATCGGTACCCACACCGCCTCGCTGAAGGTCTTCAGCAATGATCCAGCGAGTCCTTTCATCCTGCCATTGCACGGTGTGGGAAATATTAGGCTGTCCGCCTCAAAGGTCGGCAGCGCTGGTGTCGGCCTCGTTTACAATTCCCTGCGGCTGGACCGGCAGACCGGGTTGATGCTGCAAAAGATTACTTTTTCCAACCGCACCGGGACGAAGCTTCTGGGGCTAAAGCTGATTCTTTCAAAGGTCGCTTTGGGAACCTATGTCTTCAGTAGCAATCTGGGGACCGAACCGGGGACGTTGGAAGTGCTCTACACCCAGCCCATTGCTGGCAACGAGACGGTTAGCTTTGACCTTGTGTATTCTGATCCTCGGCGACGTGCTGCGGCCTCCTTCCATCCAATCATCGAGGCTGAGCCCCTGCTGGAGGCCCAGGCAGAGTCGTTACCCGTGGGAGGCACGGAGGTCCCCTTGCGCAGTGTGCGAAGCACCCCGAATGGACCGTTTCTGGAGTGGACGGCAGTGAAAAACGCACTCTACGTCGTGGAATACTCTGATGATGGCGGCAATAGCTGGTTCAGCGCCGTGCACAAGTTGCGCGCCGCCGGGACTCGCTATTTCTGGCTCGACCGTGGGCAGCCAGAGACGCGCACCAAACCTCTGGGCAAGCCCAACCAAGTCGGCGGACGCCTCTACCGCGTGAAACGTTTGCCCTGATCTGTTCTTCTCTCCCCCTTCTTCCAATGCTTCCACCGCCCTCTTCTCAGTCCTACCAATGTTTCACGTCTGCTAGCATTACTCCGCACCTCATTGCGAGATGCCGTGGAGTGCTTCACGGATCCGGTTTGCTTTGTCTGGTGTTCGCTTTGGCGTTTGCCAGCCAACTTGGGGCAGCGGAGCAGTCGGGGTTTTTCCGTTGGTCGGGTGGGGTAGTCTATCGCCATCTGGGTGGGGTAGACTGGCGCACCCAGTCACAGTCCCCGGAGTTTTTGAGCAGTTATTTTGGCCCGAATCTCCAGATTCCGGGGTTGGCGGGGGCGGAAACCGGCGGGCAACATGTGTATCAGGACGGCTTTGTTTTGGCAGATGTGACGGGGGGGGATGTGACGTGGAATTGGGGGTACACGAGCGCTGCCCAGCAGGTCGGTGGGGACTTGGTCTTTCACGGTGACGGCGGGATCTACAATGTGACCGAATTTGTGATGTCATCCGAGCAGGGCTCGTCCGATCTGGATGGCGTGGGGCTGAACCTCCAGTTGGAGTGGGTGCAACCGGTGAATGCGACGCTGAGTTGGGGCATCGCGGGGGGGCTGATGTATGTGCCCTTTGATAGCGACCGCAATAGCACGACGCTGCGGGGCACGCATCGGGCTGGAATTGTGGGTGTGGAGGATCGCTACTCTGTTGCGGGGCTCTTTCCGCCTTCCGCGCCGTATGCGGGAGATTTTAACACTCCAGGGCCGGTGGTGCCGCTGGATCCGACGGCGCGGACGGTCATCGATACTGGCGCTGGGGTGGTGCAGGATCTCGTGAATGAAGTGAATCAAGAGCTATCGCTGCATCTGGTGACGCTGAGCCTAGGGCCCACGGTGGCGTGGAATCATGGCCGCTGGGGGCTGCAAGGATCAGCGGGGCTCGCACTGAACATTGCCTCATGGAAGGCTGAGCAGCGCGAGGTTCTGCGTTCGTCAGTCGCCGGAAAATCGACGCGTACGCTGGCAGAGTGGTCGCAAAGCGAAAGTCAGACGCAACTGCTGGCGGGTGCCTTTGGCCAGCTCGCGGTGCGTTACGCGCTGAGCCAGCGCTGGCAGGCCGCGTTGTTTGCCCGCTACGACTGGAGCCGCGGCATTGATGGTGAGGTGGGCGGGACCACCTTTCATGCCGACCTGAGCGGCATCACCGGCGGCGTGATGATGGGCTGCACGTTTTGAAAAACGGGCGGTTGCAAGCCGCCATTCCTTGGTCCTTGGCCTGGCGATAGTGGGCTGGCAGGCTGTGCGGAGATCGGCAGGGGAATCCAGCCCCTGGAGTCGTGCAGTGTGCGTCGCCAACATGAGGTGAGCGAAGAAGTGGCGGGCGGAAAGGTAGGGCGCACTGTCCTCAGTGCGCCGGAGATTGGGAAGAGAAAGAGACCGATACAGGGCTGTGAATTGCGCAGCCTCTGCGGCGGACCTTTCGCTGACCAATCTCCGGCGCTGTGGGACACAGCGCCCTACCTGCCGCCCTTCACATCATTCAGGCGACCCATCCGTCAACCAGCCATGCAGCGCCGGATTCCCACGGCTCGGAGTGGTCATCGGCAACCGATCACCGGTGATCAAAATTCAAAATTCAAAAATCAGAAGTCAATGTTCCCGAACCAAGCCCCAAGCCCCAAGCCCCAAGCCCCAAGCCCGAAGCCCGAAG